>ERZ779894.2044-NODE-2044-length-18916-cov-7.526907_pt1 | contig 18916 bp, 17 predicted proteins | sample MGYA00511587_ERZ779894 | MGnify/ENA primary metagenome ERZ779894 (study PRJEB29588, sample SAMEA2160490) | human gut metagenome | biome: human gut; feature: human-associated habitat; material: faeces | place: Denmark | collected 2008/2010 ... | reverse complement strand
AATCAATATGTTTAAAAAATATTTATTAAAATTGCATATTGAATATATCTTTTTATAGGTATATAATTACATTGAAATATATATACTTTCGGGAGAAAATTATGAAAGATTTTTTAGATAAGGATTTCCTGCTTGAAAGCGATGCGGCAAAGAAGCTTTTCCACGAATATGCCGAGAAAATGCCGATTTGCGATTATCATTGCCATTTAAGTCCGAAGGAAATCTATGAAAATAATCAGCCAAACAATATTTCCGATTTATGGCTTTCGGGCGACCACTACAAATGGAGAGCAATGCGTTCTTGCGGTGTTGAGGAAAAATATTGCACAGGCGACGCAAGCCCTAAAGAAAAATTTGAGAAATTTGCATATACTTTGCAATATTGCATAGGCAATCCTCTTTATCATTGGGCGCATATAGAGCTTCAAAGATATTTTGAAATTGACACTCCGCTTAACGCAAAAACTGCGGATGATATTTATGAGCGTGCAAATAAGGCAATTGCCAATGGTGATTTTGCTCCTCAAAGCCTTATTACAAAAAGCAATGTCAAGGTTGTTTGCACAACGGACGACCCTGTTGACGATTTAAAATATCACAAGCTTTTAAAGAACGTTGACGGCTTTGATTGCAAGGTTTTGCCGACTTTCAGACCTGACAAGGCGCTTAATATTCACCTTGACGGCTTTGCAGATTATATTAAAGAACTTGGCAAGGTATCGGGTGTTGAAATTAAAACGGTTGACGACGTGATTTGTGCGCTTTTAAAGAGAGTTGAATATTTCCATTCGGTAGGATGCCGTGTATCTGACCAAGCGTTTGACTGCCCGCCTTATGCACCGGCGAGCAAGGACGAGGTTAATGCTGTATTTAATAAGGCTATGAACGGCGAAAAGCTTACAGATTATGAATGTAACGTATATAAAACACCGATTGTTATTGCTCTTGGTGAAAAGTACCACGAGCTTGGCTGGACTATGGAGGTTCATATCGGCGCAATGCGTAATAACAATACGCTTATGTTTAATAAAATCGGCGCAGATACCGGCTTTGACTCGGTAGGCGATGATAATATTGCTAAGCCGCTTTCAAGGCTTCTTGACGCTCTTAATATCAACAATAAACTGCCAAAGACTATTTTGTTTAATCTTAATGATAAGGACAATATTGTTCTTGCAACTATGCTCGGCAATTTCCAATCAAGCGATGCTGAATCTAAAATTCAATTCGGCCCTGCTTGGTGGTTTTTGGATACAATGGACGGTATGACTGCTCAAATGAAATCTCTCGCTAACCTCGGAGTTTTGGGCAAGTTTGTCGGAATGGAAACGGACAGCCGTTCGTTTACCTCTTACGGCAGGCACGAATATTTCAGAAGAATTATGTGTAACCTTATCGGCTCTTGGGTTGAAAAGGGTATGTATGCATACGATGAGGATATCCTTAAGGAAATTGTTGAGGGTATTTCATATAACAACGCTATTAAATATTTCAATTTTGAATAATATGGAGGAACATTATGAATCTTAATTTAAGACCTAAAGAGGAATGTACTTTTGATGAAATTTCACTTGGCGAAATTATGCTTAGGCTTGACCCGGGTGAGGGCAGAATTAAAACCGCCCGTTCTTTCCGTGCTTGGGAAGGCGGCGGAGAATATAACGTAGCAAGAGGACTTCGCCGTTGCTTCGGTTTAAGGACAAGTGTTGTTACCGCTTTTGCAGAAAATGAAATCGGCTATCTTATGGAGGACCTTATTCTTCAGGGCGGTGTTGATACTTCCCTTATTAAGTGGGTACCGTATGACGGTATCGGCAGAAACGTAAGAAACGGTATTAACTTTACAGAGCGTGGCTTTGGTATTCGTGGTGCTGTCGGCGCTTCCGACAGAGGCAATACTGCTGCCTCTCAAATTAAGCCGGGAGATATTGATTGGGATTATATTTTCGGTACACTCGGTGTTCGTTGGCTTCATACAGGCGGTATCTATGCAGCTCTTTCTGAGGACAGCGCAAATACTGTTATTGAAGCAGTTAAAAAAGCTAAGCAGTACGGTACAATTGTATCTTATGACCTTAACTACCGTCCGTCACTTTGGAAGGGTATCGGCGGTCAGGCTAAGGCGCAAGAGGTCAATAAGGAAATCGCAAAGTATGTTGACGTTATGATTGGTAACGAGGAGGACTTTACTGCTTCTCTCGGCTTTGAGGTTGAGGGCAACGATAAAGACCTTAAGTCGCTTAATATGGACGGTTACTACAAGATGATTGAAACCGTTACAAAGGCTTATCCTAATTTTAAGGTTATTGCTACAACCCTTCGTACAGTTAAGACTGCAACAGTAAACGATTGGAAAGCAATCTGCTGGGCTGACGGAAAGATATATAATTCAATTGAATTTCCTGGTCTTGAAATTATGGACCGTGTAGGCGGCGGTGACTCTTTCGCTTCAGGTCTTGTTTACGGTCTTATGACTTATGAGGATGCGCAAAAGGCAGTTAATTACGGTGTTGTTCACGGCGCACTTGCAATGACTACACCGGGCGATACCTCAATGGCTTCTCTTAAAGAGGTTGAGGCTAAGGTAAACGGCGGCTCTGCAAGAGTACAACGATAACGTCGTCGCAAACTACGTATCACTCAAAATCTGCCGTACAGCAGTGCGTCAGATTTTGTTTAACAGAGGCAATTAATAATAAAAATCATAGGAGATATAATTATGTCAAATAAAATTGAAACACTTGCAAAAATTCAAGAGGTCGGCATTGTTGCAGTAGTTCGTGCTACTTCAATTGAGCAGGCTGAAAAAATTACAGACGCTTGTATTGCCGGCGGTGTTGCAGCTATTGAGCTTACTTTTACCGTTCCTCACGCAGACAAGCTTATCGAAGCTATGAGGGCTAAATATTCAAGCGGCGAAATCATTATCGGCGCAGGCACCGTTATGGATGCGGCTACTGCACGTATTGCTATTTTGGCAGGCGCAGAATATATCGTTTCTCCATACTTTGACCCTGAAACAGTTAAGACCTGTAACCGTTACGGTATTCCGTCAATGCCTGGTATTTACACTCCTACAGAGGCTGTTCACGCTATGGAATGCGGCGCAGATGTGCTTAAGGTATTTCCGGGTGATATCGCAACTCCTTCATTTATTAAGGATATTCACGGTCCTATTCCTAATGCGGTTATGATGCCATCAGGCGGCGTTGACGTTGATAACGTTAAGGATTGGATTAAGGCAGGCGCAGTTGCAGTCGGTGCAGGTTCATCTCTTATCAAAGGCGCTAAAACAGGCGATTATGATTTGATTACCGAAACAGGTAAGCTCTTTGTTGAAAGAATTAAAGAAGCAAGAGCAGAGATGAAGAAATAAAATTGCTGATAAATATGAGGCGACCAATGGTCGCCCCTACGATACGTCGAAAGAAATTACGTGTTTGAATGAATTTCTTTGAAATTCATAATAAACACTCCATTCCTTTCTCCTCTTCCCCAAAAAGCTTGCGCTTTTCGGGGACCCCTAATGGAATTTTATCAAAATAAACGCAAAGTAAAAGTGGCTTGGACATTACGTTCAAGCCACTTTTTTAATGATATTAAAATTTTATTTATCCTCTGTTTCGATTTTGCCGTTTTCTTTTTCAAATTCTGCAACTCTCTTTTTAAGATATTGCTCAATCTCCTTGTTGGCAGAGCGACCCTCGCTCTCGGCAATATATCTGAATTTTTTAAATAAAAGCCTATCTACTCTTAAAGTGTATCTGACAATTTTATCTTCCATAATCGAACCTCGTGGCTTTATTATTTATATAATTTTTTAATATTTTCACATTCGTGACCTTTAATATTGATAATAGCTTACATCATTTGCTTTTAACTGCCGTGTTTTCGCTTCCTCTGAAAACAACGAATTTATCATAAAGAAATTCTGTTGTCATATTGCAAGCCATTGTGCAGCCTAAAACGATATAGTTAATTGCTGATACATCGGCAAATTTTGACGTGAAATAGTTGCCTAAAATTGTTGAAATAGGGGTGAATACACAATAAAATGCAAGCACCTTGAGCATTGCAACAGGCACGTTATTAGCCGATTTGAATGTGAATTTACGGTTGAATGTAAAGTTCCAAATTACTGAAAGAAGAAGCGCAATAAGGTACATAGGGCCGTATTCGTTTTGCATAATTTTTGCAAATGTTGTATTTGTGTTCATAAGATTTTGAAGTGCAGGAAGCTTGATGATTACTTCGCTCATAAGAGTAAAACTCAATATCTGAATAATACCTGCAGACGCCGAGAAAAGCGCAAATTTAATAAACTGCCATACTCCGCCTTTTGATTTCTTTTCTTCACTCATTTGGAAAACTCCTTATATTCAAGATGTTTTTATTTTATCACAGTAATTTTTTTGTTGCAAGATTACCAATCATATTTTGTAAGCTTTCCCTTTTGGCTCAATGCCGGATATCCCCACTGCCTTAAAACTTCATAAGTGCCGATTGCAACGGCGTTTGAAAGGTTAAGACTTCTGATAATCCCCCTCATAGGAAGCCTTACGCAACTGTCGTGATTTGCCTTTAAAAGTTCCTCCGGAAGGCCTTTGGTTTCCTTGCCGAAAACAAGAAAAGCATTATTTTTATATTCCATATCCGAATGTGCAATTTCAGCCTTAGTTGAAAAATAATAAAAATCTGCGCCCTTGTTTTTTTCAAAAAATTCCTCTTGGCTGTCATAAAAAGTTATATCAAGCTTGTCCCAATAGTCAAGACCTGCTCTTTTAACCTGTTTGTCGGTAATGGTAAAACCCATAGGACCTACAAGATGAAGCCTTGCGCCTGTTGCCGCACACGTTCTTGCAATGTTGCCTGTGTTTTGCGGAATTTCAGGCTCAATAAGCGCAATGTTAAGCGAGTATTCCATTAATATATACCTCTTCTATATCTAAATTCTCATTAAGCGCAACCAAATCGGCGCACTTTCCGACTGCGATTGAACCGATGTTTTTATCTTCATTTATTGATTTTGCAGGATTTATTGTGCACGATTTAAGCGCTGTTTTAAAATCAATTCCAAAGCTAATAAGATTTTTAAATTCGGTGTGAATGTTTGAAATTGAAGCGGCAATCGTTCCGTCCTCCAAAACGGCATATTTACCGCCGGGCTTTACGAAAACCGCCTGACCGCCAAGTTCAAATTCTCCCTCGCCAAGCCCTGCGCCTCGCATTGAATCGCTGATAACTACCGCCCTGTTTTCGCCTAAAATTTTAAATGCGTTTCTCAAAACAGTAGGGCAAATATGGCCGCCGTCGCAAATAAGTTCACACATAACTCTTTCATCATCAAGCACCGTGCCTGCTATACCTGCCTCTCTGTGAGCCATAGGCGTCATGGCATTGAAAAGGTGAGTTGCGTGGCTTATACCGCAGTCAATAGCTTTTTTACATTCGTCTGCATTTGCTGATGAATGACCGATTGAAACGTTTGAATAATCTTTTGCGTGCTTTATAAATTTATCACTGTCAAATGCTTCGGGTGCAATGGTAATAAGCTTAACAAGCTTGCCGCTTTTTGCGTATAAATCGTCAAATTCCTCAATCGTGCCGCCTCTTACGTACTCGGCATTTTGAGCGCCTTTTTTGCTCATTGCAATAAACGGACCTTCAAGGTTAATTCCCATAACCTTTGCGCCGCCGTGGTTTTCTTCTTTAAATTCTTTTATCGTTTCAACAATGCTTTCAAGCCTTTCTTTCGGCAGTGTCATTGATGTCGGGCAAAATGACGTTACACCGTGCTTTGCAAGCTCCTTTGCCATTTTTTCAAGACCGCTCTTGTCAGCGTCGGATGCGTCGCCGCCTGCACAGCCGTGAATATGCACGTCAATAAAACCGGGTATAATAATCTTGCCTGCCATATCTTTGCCGTCGCCGTCAAGGATTCCGATTTGCTTTATTTTTCCGTTTTCTATTTCAATATCGCCGTATTCTTTTTCAAAATTTTCGTTAAAAAAGGTGCAATTTTTTAAAATCATTACTCATTTTCCTTTGCAATTTTATATGCAAGCTCCTCAAGCTGCTCAAAATGCTCAAAGGTGCTTATTTCCTTTCTAAGCGCCGCACCGCCACGTATGCCTTTTGTGTAATATGCCGCATGGTGCCTTGCCTCTCTCATTGCGGTGTATTCGCCCTTGTATTCAATAATTTTTTGAATATGCTTTAGCATAACTGCCATTTTTTCGTTAATGCTTACATCAGGCAAAACTCTGCATTCGCTGAGATATGCGTTAATTCTTCTGAATATCCACGGATTTCCGAGTGCGCCCCTGCCAATCATAATAGCATCGGCATTTGTCTTTTCAAGCATAATTGCCGCCGATTGCTCGTCTGTTACGTCGCCGTTTGCAATAACCGGGATATCAACCGCTTTTTTCACCTTTGCAATTATGTCATAGTCAACCTTGCCCGAATACATTTGCATTCTTGTTCTTCCGTGAACGGTAATTGCCGACGCACCGTTTTTTTCTGCAATTTGCGCAAGCTCAACCGCCGTAATGCTTTCATCATCCCAGCCTTTTCTTATTTTGACTGTTACGGGAATGTCGACTGCATCGCTTACAGCCTTTACTATTTCCCCCGCAAGCTTGGGATTTTTCATAAGGCTTGCACCGCCGCCATTCATTGCGATTTTAGGAGCGGGGCAACCCATATTTATGTCAATAATATCAGGGTGAAATTCAAGGCATTTTTGCGCCGCCTGCGCCATAATCTCCGGGTCGTCGCCGAAAATCTGAGCGCCTGCCGGTTTTTCAATTTCGCCGAGTGTTAAAAGCTCTTTGCTTTTTTTGTCGCCCATTGTAAGCCCTTTGCTCGATACCATTTCAGTCACGGTGTATCCTGCGCCGTAGTTAATGCAAAGTTCACGAAACGCTCTGTCCGCAATTCCTGCCATTGGCGCTAAAAATATATTGTTTTCAAATTCAATATCTTTAATTTTCATTTTGTTTACCTTTTTATTTTTACTTGCAATTAATATATCACATTATTAATTGTAAATCAATCAATTATATGATATAATAATATGATTTTAAATGTAAGGAACTGAGTTTATGAAGCTTCTTGTTTTAGACGGTAACAGTATTGTAAACCGTGCTTTTTACGGCATAAAATTATTAACTAATAAAAACGGAGAATATACCAACGCAATCTACGGCTTTTTAAATATTCTTTTAAAGCTTGAGGATATTTGCTCGCCCGATGCAGTTGCCGTTGCATTTGACGTTCATGCGCCTACTTTTAGGCATAAAATGTATGATGAATATAAGGCAGGACGTAAGGGTATGCCCGACGAGCTTCGTGCTCAAATGCCTGTCCTTAAAGAAATGCTTAAAAATCTCGGAATTAAAACGATTGAAAAAGAAGGCTGGGAGGCTGACGATATTCTCGGCACTCTTGCCGCTGTATGCAGGAAAAACGGTGACGAATGTTTTATTGCAACAGGTGACAGGGATTCGTTGCAGCTTGCTCACGGCGGTGTTAAGGTACTTCTTGCACGCACAAAAATGGGGCAGGCAGTTACCGATATTTATGACGAAAAGGCGATTGACGAGGAGTACGGTGTAACGCCTGAGGAACTTATTCAGGTTAAGGCGCTTCAGGGTGATGCGTCGGATAATATTCCCGGTGTTGCCGGAGTGGGCGCTAAAACTGCGCTTGACCTTATCGCACGTTTTCATACTCTTGATAATATTTATAATAATCTTGACGAGCTTGACATTAAGCCGGGTGTTAAGGCAAAACTTAAAAACGATAAAGAAAAGGCTTATCTTTCTTTAAAACTCGGCACAATCAGTGTCGATGCACCGATTGATACGGATATCAATTCTTATGTCATTTCAGGCAGGGACGAGCAAAAAGCGGTTTCTCAATTTGTAAGGCTTGAACTTTTCTCGCTTATCCCTAAATTTGACCTTGACCCTAATAAAGCAGCCGAGGCTGAAGAAGAGGAAACGATTGAGAGAAATATCAGCTTGGTAAGTTGTGACAATGCCGGCACTTTGCTTGAAAGAGTTAAGGGAACTGATGTCTATTTTTATCCCTTAATCATTGACGGCAGTGTGACGGATTTGTATTTTGCGTTTGATAATGAAATTGTTGTTATTTCACCTGAGACGCAGGGATACAAGGATTTTATTTGTGAATTTTTTGAGGACGAGAGTGCAAAAAAATACAGCTTTAACACGAAAGAGCTTCACCGTTTGGCATGCAAATTAGGTGTTGAATTAAAGGGTGTTAAGGGCGACTTAATGCTCAGCGCCTATCTTTTAAGACCGAGCGACAGCAATTACGATATTGCTCACCTTTGCCTTGAATACGGTGTTAAAATTCCCGAATTTCTTAATTCTCTCGGCACTAAGGATGAAAATGTAGAGCTTGCTTCTGTAATTAAGCCGCTGTTTGAAAAGACGGATATACTTATTGACGATGCGCAGGAAAGGCAGCTTCTTGAAGATATTGAACTTCCGCTTTCACGTGTTCTTGCTAAGATGGAATACGTTGGCTTTGAGGTTGATAAAAACGGAATTGAGTCCTTCGGCAAAATGCTCGGTGAAAGAATTAAGGCTTTAACCGATTCTATTTACGAAAGTGTTGGGTATGAATTTAATATCAATTCTCCAAAACAGCTTGGCGTTGCACTTTTTGAAGAGCTTAAATTACCGTGCAAGAAAAAGACAAAAACAGGATATTCAACAAATGCCGAGGTACTTGAAGGTTTAGTCGGCGAGCACCCTGCAATCAGCCAAATTCTTGAATATCGCTCGCTTTCTAAGCTTAAATCCACCTATTGCGACGGACTTTTAAAGGTTATTGCAGATGACGGCAGGATTCATACCCGCTTTAATCAGGTTGAAACAAGGACGGGCAGAATTTCATCTCTTGAGCCAAATTTGCAAAATATTCCGATTAGGACGGAGCTTGGCAGCCAAATGCGTAAATTCTTTATCGCAGGCGAGGGCAAAAAGCTTGTTGACGCCGACTACAGCCAGATTGAACTTCGTGTTCTTTCTGACCTTTCAAATGATAAAAATATGATTGACGCATTCAATTCAGGCGAGGATATTCATACGATTACCGCTTCTCAGGTGTTTAATCTTCCTGTTCAAATGGTTACCCCTCAAATGAGAAGCAGGGCAAAGGCTGTTAATTTCGGCATTGTTTACGGTATCGGCGCATTTTCTCTTGCAAAGGATATCGGTGTTTCAAATAAAGAGGCTAAGCAGTATATTGAAAATTATCTTGCCCATTACAGCGGTGTAGACGATTATATGAAAAAGATGATTGACCTTGCAAAGGATAAGGGTTTTAGCGAAACATTATTCCACAGAAAAAGATATTTGCCCGAACTTGCTTCGTCTAACCATATGATGCGTGCATTCGGCGAACGTGTTGCAAGAAATATGCCTATTCAGGGCACTGCCGCCGATATTATCAAAATCGCAATGGTTAAGGTTGACGATAGGCTTGCAAAGGAAAATATGAAATCACGTCTTATTCTTCAGGTACACGACGAACTTATCGTTGAATCGCCGGAAAACGAGGCGCAAAGGGCGCTTGAAATCGTGTGTGAGGAAATGGAAAATGCCTGCAAAATGAAGGTTCTTCTTCGTGCAGACGGCAAAATCGGCAACACGTGGTTTGATGCTCATTAATGTAATATGATTAGTATAGAAAAATTCAATATAAAATATCTTGATGATGTTTATAAAATAGAATGTGCCTGCTTTGCTCACCCGTGGAGCAAAAAAGACCTTGAAAATCAGCTTTCGCTTGACACCTCTCACTTCCTTGTTGCAGTTGAAAATGAAAAAGCAGTCGGCTATATGGGACTTCAGATTTTCTCCGGTGAGGGTTATGTTACAAATGTTGCCGTCTTGCCCGAATATCGCAGACGTGGCATAGCTCAAAGGCTTATATTTGCCGAGTTTGAAAATGAGATGGATTTTATAACTTTAGAGGTGCGCAAAAGCAATACCCATGCAATAAGGCTTTATGAAAAAGCAGGCTTTGAAAATGTCGGTATCCGCCCTCATTTTTACACTTCCCCCGACGAGGACGCTGTAATTATGACTAAGAATTTTGAAAAGGATAAAAATATATGATAGTTCTATTTTTTATGTTGTTGATAATTGTATTGGTTTGCGTTATAAAATATGCAGGCTACGTTAATTCGACATATTATAAAATTACTAAAAAACCGGTTCTTGCAATGAGAACCGATGTCGGAAGTTATGGCGAATACTGTATATTTAAATTACTCAAATCATATGAAAGCCAAGGAGCAAAATTTCTTTTTAACGTTTATTTACCTAAAGGTGAAAATGAAACTACGGAAATTGATGTTCTTATGATTTGCTCTCAAGGTATATATGTTTTTGAAAGCAAAAATTACAGCGGTTGGATTTTCGGCAATGAAAAATATAAAATGTGGACTCAAACCTTGCCGCAAGGTAAAGGCAGACCGTCTAAAAAAGAAAAATTTTTAAATCCGATTATGCAAAATAAATTACATATTAGGTGTTTAAACAAATATTTGAAAGAGGAATATCCTGTTTATTCGGTTATTGCATTTTCGCAACGATGCGAGCTTAAGAAAATAGAGCTTGTAAGTGATAATACTGCTGTTGTAAAGAGAAATGATATACTGAAAGTGCTTGCCAAAAACTCAAAATATGTAGGACAATTAGACGAAAAAACAATATCGGAAATTTATGACAAATTATATCCGCTTACACAGGTAAGTGAAGAGGTTAAAAAGCAACATATAGAAAATATAAAAAAGGAAACAGAAAATGAAAATTTTGGGAATTGAGTCCTCTTGTGACGAAACGGCATGCGCTGTTGTTGAGGACGGACGAAAAGTATTATCAAATATTGTTGCAACCTCGCTTGAGGAGCATAAGCTCTACGGCGGAGTTGTGCCTGAGATAGCATCAAGGCGGCACGCCGAATCAATCAGCGGCGTTGTTAAAGAAGCGCTTGAAAAGGCTGACTGCACTATTGATGACATTGAAGCAATTGCAGTTACATATGCACCGGGGCTTATAGGTGCGCTTTTGGTGGGCGTTAATTTTGCAAAGGGTTTATCGTTTGCAACAGGTACTCCGCTTGTGCCCGTTCATCATTTGAGAGGTCATATTGCATCAAATTATATTTCAAGCGACGTTAAGCCGCCGTTTTTGTGCCTTGTTGTCAGCGGAGGCCATTCGCATATTGTTGCGGTTAACGATTATACGGATTTTGAAATTATCGGCAAAACACGTGATGATGCGGCAGGCGAGGCGCTTGATAAGGCAGGCAGGACTATGGGTCTTGCGTATCCCGGCGGAATAAGCATTGACAAAATCAGCAAGCAGGGAAATGAAAATGCTTTTAAATTTCCTCATCCGAGAGTCACGGGCAGTGAATACGATTTTTCGTTTTCAGGTCTTAAAACAAGCGTTATCAATACCGTTCATAACGCAAAGCAAAAGGGCGAAGAAATAAATATGCCCGACCTTGCGGCTTCGTTTCAAAAAAGCGTTGTTGATTGCCTTATTCAAAATCTTGAAAAAGCGGCAATTGACAAAAACTTCAAAAAAATTGTAATAGCAGGCGGTGTTTCTGCTAATTCTAAATTAAGAAGAGAAGCAGAGAAGCTTTGCCAAAAGCATAAATGGCAGCTTTATTTGCCCGAACTTAAATATTGCGGCGACAATGCGGCAATGATTGGCTCGCAGGGTTATTATGAGTTTATAAGCGGTGTTGAGGCTGACGAAAGTCTTAACGCTTATGCCACAATGCCTATCGACGAAGCGTACAAAAGCAGTAATTGACAAAAAATTCACATAAAGTGATTAATTTGATTTTATGTTATTGTTACATTTTAATGAATTTTTGGCAGTTCTATTGAATTTTAAGGATTTTTTGGTATAATTAATGAGAATGAAATTGGGAAACTTTGATTGTTTTTCAATGAGTTCAATTTGTTTGTAAATAATTTCAAAGGAGAATAAAGATTATGGAAACAAATCTTACTTCTAACAAGTCACTTCTTGATTGGCTTGACGAAAAAGTAGAACTCCTTAAGCCATCAAACATTGTATGGATTGACGGTTCAAAGGAACAAATCGACGCTCTTAAAAAAGAGGCTGTTGAAACAGGCGAAATGATTAAGCTTAACGATGAGCTTCTTCCTGATTGCTATCTTCACAGAACAGCAGAAAACGACGTTGCACGTGTTGAGGACAGAACTCTTATCTGCACAACTAAGGAAGAGGATGCAGGTCCTACTAACCACTGGATGGCTCCTGATAAGTGCTACAAGATGCTTTATGACATCGCAGCAGGTTCTTATGAAGGCAGAACAATGTATATCATTCCTTATTCAATGGGCCCTGTAGGTTCACCTATGTCTAAGATTGGTATTGAGATTACAGACTCAATCTACGTTGTTCTTAATATGAATATTATGACAAGAATCGGCAAGAAAGTTCTTGATACTCTCGGCGATTCAAACGACTGGGTACGTGGTATGCACTGTAAATGTGACGTTGACCCTGAAAAGAGATGGATTTGTCAGTTCCCTGAGGACGACACAATCATTTCTGTAAATTCAGCTTACGGCGGAAACGTACTTCTCGGTAAAAAGTGCTTCGCTCTTCGTATTGCTTCTTACCTTGGTAAGAACGAGGGCTGGCAGGCAGAACATATGCTTATCCTTGGTCTTCAAAAGCCAAACGGAGAAATCAAGTATATCTGCGCTGCATTCCCATCAGCTTGCGGTAAAACAAACCTTGCTATGCTTATCCCACCAGAAGGATATCAGAGAAAAGGCTACAAGGTATGGTGCGTAGGCGACGATATTTCTTGGATTAAGAAGGGTGAGGACGGACGTCTTTACGCTATCAACCCTGAAAATGGATTCTTCGGCGTTGCTCCCGGTACTAACGAGAAGTCTAATCCTAATGCTCTTGCATCAACAAAGAAGGGCACAATCTTTACAAACGTTGCTCTCAACCTTGATAACAACACAGTTTGGTGGGAAGGTCTTGACAAGAATCCACCTGCAAATGCAATTGACTGGAAGGGCAATCCTTGGAACGGTCAAACAAGCACTGAAAAGGGTGCTCATCCAAACTCAAGATTCACAGCTCCTGCTGTAAACTGCCCTTGCATTTCATCAGAATTTGAAAATCCAAACGGTGTTCCTATTTCAGCATTCGTATTCGGCGGCCGTCGTGCTAAGCTCACTCCGCTTGTATATCAGTCAAAGAGCTGGAATCACGGTGTATTCGTAGGCTCAATTATGGGCTCTGAAACAACTGCTGCAGCTACAGGTCAGGTTGGCGTTGTTCGTCGTGACCCTATGGCTATGCTCCCATTCTGTGGCTACAATATGGGCGATTATTGGAAGCATTGGATTGAAATCGGCGAAACTCTTGACGAGGATAAGGCTCCTAAGATTTTCAATGTTAACTGGTTCCGTAAGGACGACGAAGGCAACTTCTTGTGGCCGGGCTTCGGCGATAACCTCAGAGTTCTTGATTGGATTATCGACCGTTGCGAAGGTAAGGTTGACGCTCAGGAAACAGCTATCGGTTATCTTCCTTATGCTAAGGATATCAATCTTGAAGGCCTTGATATGACTGAGGCTGACCTTGAGAAGATTCTTGACGTTGATAAGGACGCTTGGAAGGAAGAACTCAAGGGTGTTGACGAGCTTTACGCTAAGTTCGGCGATAAGCTTCCTAAGGAGCTTGAGGACGTACTTGAAGAAGTTAAGTCAAACCTTGACAAATAATTATCTCTTTTGAAATAATAAATAATAGAAAACACGGTACAAAAATTGTACCGTGTTTTTGTTTTTTGTTTTAAATATTATAAATTGTTTTTCTTTTTTATTCCGACTAAAAATGAAAGTGAGACAATAAACGTGATTGCTTCGGCGACGGGGAATGCAAGCCATACGCCTGTCATTTTGAAGAGATATGAGAGTAAAAATACGCTTGCGATAATCACAACAAAGCCACGCATAATTGAAATGATAAAAGCCGGAGCCGCCTTGCTCATAGAGCTGAATGCAAGGGACAGGAAAATATTAAGTCCTGCAAATATGAAGCCTATAAAGTAAATTCTCAAACCTTTAACCGCATAATCGGTAAGTGCGGCAATGTGCTCGCTGTTAAAAACATTTGCAATTGGGGCAGCAAAAATATTTACTGTTACTATTATTATTCCTGCAAGGCAAAGGCATGTGATAATGCCAAGCTTGAGTATTTTTGAAACATTTTCGTTTTCGCATTTAGCGTAATATTTGCTGATAAGCGGCTGCGAGCCTTGCGCAACACCGTTGAATACAGACACGGCAACGAGCGAAATATTAGCAACAACGCCGTAAGCCGCAACGCCGATATTGCCGACTAATTTTAATATAATCATATTAAACGCAACGGTGATTACGCCTGAGGAAAATTCGCCTACAAAGGCTGAAACACCGAGCTTTGCACAGTTAAATAATTTAACGAAAGACGGCACGCAGGGCTTAAAGCTTATGTTGTTTTTCTTTGAGAAAAAGTGAATACAGCAGATTGCACAGCCTACAACAGGACTTAAAGCCGTAGCTAAAGCCGCACCTGCCATACCCATTTTAAGCGGAAACATAAGCACCCAGTCCATAACAATATTGAAAAGACTGCTTATAACCGTTGCCGCCATTGCGATTGACGGTGCGCCGTCATTTCTGACGAATGCGTTGCAAATGTAATTCCACATAAAAAGCGGAGTAAAGCACATAAATATTTTTGTGTAAGGAGTGCCAACCTTTACAATCTCACTGCTTCCGCCTAAGATAGCAACAAGTTTATCGGGTATAAAAACACCGATTGCCATAAAAATCAAGGCAAAAAGCGTTGTGAAAAACATTGCGTTGAAAAAATATCTGTTATTTTTTTCTCCCTGATTTTTAGCTATTGCAAATCGGATTGCCGAGCCTACGCCAATCATTGAGCCTATGGCAAATATTAAATTATATAAGGGTAATACAAGATTTAATGCGGTAATGCCGTTAGCACCGACTGCCTTTGATATGAAAAAGGTGTCAGCCAAAATGTAGCACGACATTCCAATCATGGCAAATACGTTTTGCGATACGTATTTTGCAAACTCTTTTGACGCACTTTTGCTTTTCATAATAGATTCCTTTGCTTATTTATATATTATGGCGATTTTAACATATTTATATTTAATTGGCAAGTGTTATTTAAAATGTCGTGTTTTTATTTATTTAACATATTATTTAATAATGTTCATATTTAACACGCAGTATATTTATGAATATTATAGTTGTAGTTGCAAAGGGAAAGGTGCTACTTCCCGATGCGTATAAAATATTTTTCATCCTTACCTCCTCTTTTTTATATTGATAAAAAGAATAGAAACACCGAGACGTAAAAGCCTCGGTGTTTTTATTTTGTTAATTATACAATTTAAAATTCGATTTTCGTTTGTTTATAATCCTTATCGTGGGCAGTGAGCACTGCAACGCAGTTTTCGTTTTTATACATTTTATTAAGCCAACGAAGAGAAATTTTCATATTTTGAATATTATGTATTGGGCCGGAAAGAATAAGCTCGCTCCACGATTTTTCGCTTATTCCGTTGTCGCCGGCAATTACTGCCATTTTGCCGTTTTGCTTAATCACAACGCAAACAGAGCCTGCCGAATGACCGGGAGTATAAACAATTCTGACGCTTCCGTCGCCGAATAAATCGCAGCTTTTGCCGAAAGGTGCACGGGAGTCGTAATTCATTTCAATCGGCTCAATTTCAACACCCTGCCAAAGCGCTTTACGGTATCTTGGGTTTGGAAGAAGCGATATTTCAAGTTCTTCTTTTGTTGCATAAATATGCTTGGCATCCTTTAAATCCTTAAGCCCGCTTACGTGGTCGCAGTCAAGATGAGTTAAAATTACCGCATCAAGCTGCTTTGGAGTAATGCCGAGTGCGTCAAGCTGCCTTGCAACACTGTCGTTAAGAGTAACGGTAGGCTGACTTGAAAAGTAAAGAGCAAGCCCGAGATGATGACGTGGGTTTATGGCGCATTGCTCGCTCCAGCCGGTATCAACAAGAACGTTTTTGCCGTTTATTCTTATTAAAAATGCTTTGACGGGCACATCGTTTCTGCCTTTTTTGCTTTGAAAAAGACCTGTATAAGCAAATTTTCCGCTCTTGCTGTCCCTGTTATGAACGGCACTTGATACAAGCATTTTGCCCGTTTGCAGTACGTCGATTTCAGCCATAAATTCGTCCCTCTTTTGCCTACAATATAATAATATAATATCATATTCAGCTTATTCATTCAATAGAATTTATACTGATTTATATATTTGTAAAAAAGTTATTTTGAAAGTGACAATATTGCTTTGTTTTGATATAATATAGAAAGCAAAAGGAGTTGGTAGCGTGAAAAATATGCTTGATTATATAGAGGAATACGGTAATTATTCATTTAAAGAAAAGCCTTTTAATGAAATAGATAATCTTATATTTTCACAGCTTGCGTATACGGATTTTAAAAATATTGCAGATAAGCAGAGTGTGTCGCTGTTAAAGGGCGCAAAGCTGTTTTTTGCAATGTATACTCAGCAGGAGATTGACGAGCTTATTGCAATCAGTGCAAAAAGTGCCGATTTGCTCAGGCGTTGCAGTATGGCAAAGAGGTTTCAAAACATTATTTTGTGTGATTATATTAATAATATAAGCGACGATATCGACAAGCAATTTTCAGCAATCCATTTTCTTCTTGATGACGGGTGCGACGTTGTTGCATTCAGAGGAACCGACGTTACGGTTACGGGCGTTAAGGAGTCGGCAATGCTTTCCTATATGTTTCCTGTTCCTGCGCAAATCGAGGCTTTGTATTATTTTCAGGAAACGTGTATGCGCCATTCGGGCGATATAATTCTCTGCGGTCATTCAAAGGGCGGAAATCTTGCCGTTTTTGCCGCAGTTAATTGCTCAAATTCGCTCAAAAAAAGGCTTAAGGCGGTTTACGAGGACGATGCGCCGGGCTTTCCGAAATATTTTTTTGACAGATACGATTATTGTCAGATTAAAGATAAAATTCATTTTTTTACCCCGCAAGGCTCAATTATCGGCAGAATGCTTTTTCATGATACAGAGCCTTCTATTGTTCACAGTGAAAATTCGGGTCTTAAGCAGCATCAGGTTTCTTCTTGGGAGGTTGACGGTGACCGTTTTAAATATGAGGAAAAATATGACCGTACAAGCGATTTTGTAAGCGATTATATAAATGAACTGATTGATTATATTTCCGACGAGGAGCTTGAACTTTTCTTTGATACACTTGAATATGTTGCCGAGAATATAGGCATTGAGGATTTTTATGATATCAAGGAGCTTGATATCATAAAAGTGTTCGGTTTGATTGACTCTATTACAACTCTTGATGACGAACATAAAACGAAATTTAAGCAAATTTTGAAAAAAGTTATAGCGGATTTCACAAAGGAGTATTTGTCTCAAAAAACCCAGACATATAAGAATATTTTAGAGAGCTTTTCATTGAAGAAAAAAGAAAATATAGACGGCAATACGGATAAAAATGAGGTAATAGCAGACGGCAGGGAGAGATAACGTAATTTTTTGCTTTATTAGTATTGAAAAATGAAATTAACGTGCTATAATATTTTTTATAGTATTATTATAATTATAAATTTCATAGGCATTGGGTAAAAGTCTTTGCCGTAAATATAGGAGATGTTTAAAAATGCAAAAGAAAGATATTGATTGGTCAAGCCTTGGCTTTGGCTATGTTAAGACTGACAAACGTTTTGTAGCTCACTACAAGAACGGCAAGTGGGACGAAGGTCAGCTTGTTGAGGACGATACGATTACACTTAACGAATGTGCCGGTGTACTTCAGTATGCACAAACTTGCTTTGAGGGTCTTAAAGCATATACAACTAAGGACGGCAGAACTGTTTGCTTCCGCCCTGACCTTAATGCAAGCCGTATCGCAGATTCTTGCCGTGGACTTCAAATTCCGGTTATTCCTGAAGAAATGTTTTTAAGAGCTGTTAAAGAGGTTGTAAAGGCTAATGAGGCTTGGGTTCCTCCTTTTGGCAGCGGTGCTACTCTTTATATTCGTCCATATGTTTTCGGTGTTAATCCTGTTATCGGTGTTAAACCTGCAGATGAGTATGAGTTTAGAATGTTCTGTACTCCGGTAGGTCCTTATTTCAAGGGCGGCGCAAAGCCTATCACTATCCGTGTATCTGACGTTGACCGTGCCGCACCTCACGGTACAGGTAATATTAAAGCAGGTCTTAACTATGCTATGTCACTTCATAACATTGTTGACGCTCATGAGCATGGCTTTGACGAAAATATGTATCTCGACCCTGCAACAAGAACAAAGGTTGAGGAAACAGGCGGCGCTAACTTCCTTTTTGTAACTAAGGACGGCACTGTTGTTACTCCTAAGTCGGATTCTATTTTACCGTCAATCACCCGTCGTTCACTTATGGTTGTTGCTGAGAAGTATCTTGGCCTTAAGGTTGAACAGAGAGAGGTTTATTTTGACGAGGTTAAGGATTTTGCAGAGTGCGGCCTTTGCGGTACTGCAGCTGTTATTTCTCCTGTCGGCAAGATTGTAAACCACGGTGAGGAGATTTGCTTCCCATCTGGTATGGAGGAAATGGGCCCTGTAACCAAGAAGCTTTATGAAACTCTTACAGGTATCCAAATGGGTGAGATTGAAGCACCTGAAGGCTGGATTTGCGAAATAAAATAAGTTAAAAATTTCATCGGGGTCCCCGAAAAGCGTCAGCTTTTTGGGGAGAGGAGAATGAAACGTAGT
>ERZ779894.2028-NODE-2028-length-18995-cov-6.283421_pt1 | contig 18995 bp, 18 predicted proteins | sample MGYA00511587_ERZ779894 | MGnify/ENA primary metagenome ERZ779894 (study PRJEB29588, sample SAMEA2160490) | human gut metagenome | biome: human gut; feature: human-associated habitat; material: faeces | place: Denmark | collected 2008/2010 ... | reverse complement strand
TGTCTGTATCTCAGAGGCAGATGTGTGAGATCGCAAAAGCGATTTCCTATCATTCCAAAGTTATCGTACTGGATGAGCCTACCTCATCTCTGACTGCACCGGAGGTTGAAAAACTCTTTAAGATGATGCGTCAGTTGAAGGCTCAGGGAATTTCTCTGATTTACATTTCACATAAAATGGATGAAATATTTGAAATCTGTGATGAAATATCGGTGCTGCGGGACGGAAGCCTGGTTATGACCAAGGCGAGCACAGAAACAAATATGAATGAACTGATCGCCGCCATGGTTGGTCGTTCTCTGGATAACAGATTTCCACCTGTAGACAATACACCGGGAGAAACCATTCTCTCCGTACAAAATATATCAACAAAATATGCACCAAAACTGCAGAACATTTCTTTTGATATCAGAAAAGGAGAAATCTTTGGATTTTATGGTCTGGTTGGTGCCGGTCGTACCGAGCTTCTGGAGACGATCTTCGGAATTCGTACAAGAGCAGAAGGAACGATCGTGTATGACGGAAAACTGATGAACTTCTCCTCTCCGAAGGATGCTATGGAGCATGGATTTGCACTGATCACAGAGGAAAGAAAAGCCAATGGTCTGTTCTTAAAGGGTGATATCACATTCAATACTACCATTGCAAATATGAATCGTTATAAAAGCGGGATCGCATTATCCAATGATAAGATGGTACGTGCAACAGCCGATGAGATCAAGGTCATGCATACAAAATGTATGGGACCGGATGATATGATCTCCAACCTTTCCGGCGGTAACCAGCAGAAGGCCATCTTCGGTAAGTGGCTGGAGCGTTCTCCAAGCGTATTCATGATGGATGATCCGACACGAGGAATCGACGTTGGAGCAAAATATGAAATCTATGAACTGATCATCAATATGGCAAAACAGGGAAAAACGATCATCGTTGTTTCCTCCGAGATGCCAGAAATTCTTGGTATTACCAACCGGATCGGTGTTATGTCCAACGGACGCCTGGCTGGAATTGTAAATACAAAAGAAACAAACCAGGAAGAATTACTGAGACTCAGTGCGAAATATCTGTAACAGGAGGAAAGTGGAAATGGCAGAAAACAGCGTTATTATTTCGGCTGAAGAAGAAGCAAAGCTTTTGAAGCCCATCGATGAATATGTGGAAAAGATCCAGAAAAAAATTGACGCATTACGCGTAGACGGATCGGACAAGGTGAATGATCTGAAAAACCAGATCGCTATTGCAAAGGAAAATAAGAACTTATCCAAAGAACAGAGAGATAAGATCATTGAAAACAGCAAAAAAGAGCTGGAAAATGCGAAAAAGGTAGAAGCAGACAACAAGGAAGAGATCAAAAAGCTGATCGCAGAGGCAGAGGATTATCTGGCGAAGCATTACAAGAAGGATTACTACGATGTAGTAAACAATAGCTGTAAGGCTGCAAAGGCAGAAGAAAACAGCAGATATGAGAAGGTCAAAGCAGATTTAAAGAGCGAGCATCAGAAAAAGATCGCTTCTCTGAAGGATGCAGAGGAGATCAAGGCTGAAAAATATGTGTTGAAAAACAAATTGTTTGATGCACAGATGACTCACGAATCCAGAATGCAGGAGATCAAAGACAGAAGACATGAAGCATTTATGCATAAATATCATCTGATCGATCTGCTGAGAACCTCCAAGTTCACATTCCCTCAGCAGAGAGCACAGAAACTGGAAAATTACAGATACTCCTTCAATTTATCCCAGTTTTTGTACAAAAACGGTCTGTACATCGTAATCATCCTGATTTTTATTGCATTGTGTATCATCACACCAATCGTTAAAAATACACAACTGCTGACCGTTACCAATATCCTGAATATCTTACAGCAGGCATCCCCGCGTATGTTCCTTGCACTTGGTGTTGCCGGCCTGATCCTGTTGACAGGTACGGACCTTTCGGTAGGACGTATGGTTGGTCTGGGTATGGTTACAGCAACCATTATCATGCATAATGGAATCAATACAGGTGCCGTATTCGGGCATGTATTTGACTTCTCTGCTATGGCTCCTACTGCGAAAGCATTGCTTGCATTGTTAATGTGTGTGATCTTTACAACGGTATTTTCCATGATTGCCGGCTTCTTCATGGCAAGATTCAAAATGCATCCGTTTATTTCTACAATGGCGAATATGCTGATCATTTTTGGTCTGGTAACCTATGCTACCAAGGGTGTATCCTTCGGTGCCATCGATTTTGCGATCCCTAACACATTCATTCCGCAGATCGGCAAATTCCCGACGATCATCCTGTGGGCAGTTGCAGCAGTTATCATTGTATGGTTTATCTGGAATAAAACAACATTTGGTAAAAACCTGTATGCGGTAGGCGGAAATCCGGAAGCAGCAGCAGTATCTGGTATTTCTGTATTCAAAGTAACGATGGGAGCATTTATCCTGGCAGGTATCCTGTATGGCTTCGGCTCCTGGCTGGAATGTAACCGTATGGTTGGTTCCGGCAGTGCAGCTTATGGACAGGGATGGGATATGGATGCCATCGCAGCTTGCGTAGTTGGCGGTGTTTCCTTTACCGGTGGTATCGGTAAGATTTCCGGAGTTGTAACGGGTGTATTGATCTTTACCTCTCTGACCTACTCTCTGACGATTCTGGGTATTGATACAAACCTTCAGTTCATCTTTGAAGGTATCATTATCCTGGCAGCCGTAACCCTTGACTGTCTGAAATATGTACAGAAAAAATAAGGATATCAACGTTGGAGGCTTTTGATTCCGACAGTGTTTATACAGGAGAATAGGAAAGCAGGACCGCCCGGCCGTCTGATGGATGGCAAGGGCGGTCTTTTGTCGTATAGGAAACTTCGTTTCTATACGATAAAAACGCTCCGCGAGGATGCGCCAAGGCACATTCTTATTTGCGCTTTTGGTAAATTTTTTATATATTCCTTCAGAAGAAAGCAAATTCTGCTATAATAAGAAAGGGATAAAAAGAAGGGGATAAGCATGGAACAATATAAAGTGATTCTTGTCGATGATGAGGTGGAGGTCATCGATATCATGAAACAGAAGATCCGCTGGAATGATCTGGGCTTTGATGTGGTAGGCAGTGCCACCAATGGCGTGAAGGCCCTGGAGCTGGTGGAAAAGCTTCAGCCGGACGTGGTGCTGACGGATATTAAGATGCCTTACATGGATGGATTGGAGCTGGCCAGAAAGCTGAACCAGGACTATCCGAATATTTACATTATGCTTTGTACAGGCTTTGACGAATTTGAATATGCAAAAGAAGCGGTTCACTTGGAAATCAAAGAATATATGCTGAAACCAATCAGCGCCACGGAGCTGTCAGACAGTCTGGTGAAGCTGAAAAATACCCTGGACAAGGAACGGGAAGAAAAATTAAATGTAAAAAAACTGGAGGATTATTTTCAGGAAGTGCTGCCAAAGCTACAGTCCAATTTCTTTATTTCCCTGATCGAGGGAAGAGTTGGCGAAGAGGACTATGAACGATTTCTTCAGAACTATCGGGTGGATATGAAGGGACCTTTGTTTTGCTGCATTATCTTTCATACTTCGGAAAATGATGTGCCGGATGGCATGAATCCCTTATTGTTATCCATGTCCGTGGAACGAGAAGTGAAACAGCGGCTGACAGAGAACTGTAATTGTCAGGAATTTATCTATATGGGCAACACAATTTTGATCATGGAGCTTCATTCAGAAGAGGAGATGGCCCAATTGACGGATAGCTGTGACCGATTCTGTCGCTGGGCATGGAGAATTATGGGGGCGGCGGTTACTGCAGGAATCGGAACCGTATGCAATAGTCTGCATGATATCAGCATCTCTTACGAGGGAGCCAGAGAGGCAGTGTCCTACCGTGTCTTATATGGAACCAAACGAGCGATCAATATTGCAGAGATAGTTCCGAAAGAGTCCAAAAAGACGGTTCCCCTGGAGGAAACAAGAATGCAGGATCTGTTCCGTGCCATTCACGTGGGAGATCAGGAGGAGATCCGGAAAGAAGCGATCAAGGAGATAGAAAAACTCCATAAGAATGCAGATACCATCAGTCAGTATAATCTGGCTACCATGGAGATTGTCAGCGGATTTTTCAAGTTTTGTGCCAATAATTCTATGGATTTTAATGATATCTCCGGAAATGTACAAAACCTTTACGAAAGAGTCACCCAGTTAGACGAAACCTCCATGACAAACTGGATCATCAATATGTCTACAGCCATCAGCGAAAAACTGAAAAGTACCAGAAACAGTACCTCCAGACGTATGATCACTGACGCGCAGAATATTGTAAAGCAAAGATATATGGAGCCTGATATTTCACTGGATGAGGTGTGTGCAGATCTTGGGGTATCCAATTCCTACTTTTCTTCTATTTTTAAGAAGGAAACAGGGCAGCCCTTTGTCACTTATCTTACGGATTACCGAATGGACAGAGCAGAAGAACTGGTACTCAACACCGATGAAAAAAGCTATAAGATAGCAGAAAAAGTAGGATATCAGGATGCAAATTACTTCAGTTATGTGTTTAAAAAGAAATTCGGCGTTTCCCCATCCAAATACAGAGCCTCCGGGAAAAAAGAAAACGAAAAGTAGAAAAAGTACCGTATTTAACATACAGACGATCATTTTGTCTGTCCTTATGGCAATCTCATTGGTCACGATCATTGTCATGGGACTGTTGCTGTACCATCGCTTCAAGCTGGCATTGGAAAAAACAGCAGTGGACAACGCGGAAGCAACCGTGGAGGGAACTGTAGACCGGTTAAATGCAGATCTGCTGGATATTCGCCAGATCTTTAATGGAGCAAACTATAACGTGGTTCAGCAGTTTGATATATCCAGCCGGGAATTTGTGGAGCAATTCAGTCTTCTTTATGAGACCAACTCCGATAAGGTTCAGAGTGTGGCATTGTATGACCATGAAGGAAAACTGATCGCATCTGAGCCAGTGGCGTTAGAAAAGAAAAATGTGCAGGTGCAGACTCAGGAGTGGTATGAAAATGCAGAAAATGCAATTGAAAATGTACATTTTTCCACACCCCATATCCAGGAATTGTTTGAAGACGGAGCCTATCGGTACCAGTGGGTGGTTTCTCTGAGCAGCTATGTGGATGTCAATAAAGGAGAAATACCGGAAACCGGCGTTCTTTTACTGGATATGAAATATTCTGTGATCCGGGATGTCATGAAACAGATCAACGATTCTTCCGATGGGATCTATTATTATCTGAGCAGCCAGGGCGGAGAGATGATCTATCATCCCCGGGGAACGGAATTAAACCGCGGATTATTTAAAGAAAACAGTCTGGAAGCTACAAAATATGAGGATGGAACCTACGAGATCCGTGCCGATGGTCAGAACGAGACCGTGATCGTCAGAAGCGTAGCTTATACCGGCTGGAAGATGATCGGTGTTGTGCCTGAGAGCGTGCAGGAGTCAAACTTTAAAAATTTCCGTTACTATGTATTTGCCACTATTTTAGTCCTGTTGGTCATGCTTTTGGAGGGAAACCAGCTGGTATCCCGGAAGATATCCAAACCGATCCGGGAGCTGGACGCTTCTGTTAAGACCTATGAAGCAGGAGGAAAGCCGGATATTTATATTGGAGGCTCCTCTGAGATCCGTCATCTGGGACATTCGGTACAGAAGTCTTATGAGCAGATCGAAGAACTGATGGATGAGATCATCCGACAGCAAAATGAACGGAGAAAAAGTGAACTGGATGCCCTGCAAAGCCAGATCAATCCTCATTTTCTGTATAACACACTGGAATCCATCACCTGGATGGTGGAAGCCCAGGAAAATGAAGGAGCAGTCCGTATGATCTCTGAACTGGCAAAACTGCTTCGTGTCAGCCTGTCCAGGGGAAAGACCATTATCTCTATCAAAGACGAGCTGCAGCACAGCAGAAGCTACATGAATATTCAGCTGGCACGGTACAAAGAACGATTTAAAACAGAATTCCGGATCGAGAAAGAGATCGAAAACTACTGCATCGTAAAGCTGGTGATCCAGCCCATTCTGGAAAATGCCATTTATTATGGTGTTGGAAATATGGATGAGGATGAGGACGGCAGGATTATCGTCAGTGGAGAAAAGAAAGAGGAGGACATCCTGATCACCATTGAAGACAACGGTATGGGTATGCCGGAAGAGGTTCTGGAAAAAATCCTGACGGACAACAGCAAAGTTCCGAAGCACGGCTCCGGCGTTGGGGTGATCAATGTGCATTCCAGAATCCGGCTGATGTTTGGAGAAAAATATGGTCTGTCTATAGAAAGTGAACCGGATGAAGGAACAAGGGTCACGATCCGTATTCCTGCAATTCCATATACACCGGAAAATGCAGAAAGACTGGAATCACAAAAATATATCCAGAGGAGATCGGCAGATGAAAAAGAATCGGGTTAAATTTCTTATAATTGAGCTTTTTTTGCTGATGCTGGCGGTCTTCTTTGTATGGAAGATTTTTGATCAGAACGTTGCAGAGACCAGGATTGCCGTAATCCTTCCGGAGTCCGGCGATAAGCGTTGGGATGCCCTGATTAAGGGGATGAAACAGTTTGCAGCAGAGAACAATGTCCACATGATTATCTGTAACACCGATGAGATCGACGGACCGGAGGCGCAAAGAGAATTTATCAAAGAACAGAAGGACAATGATATCGATGGCTTTATCCTGTATCCCGCACCCGGACGCGAGACCGAAAATATGCTGAAAAAAGAGTGTGGAAATAAACCCTATTTGTTGATGGCAGACAGCCTGGCGGTAAAAGAGGGAGAAGCTGCCAGTCCTGCGATCCAGCCGGATTATCGGGAGATCGGAAGAAGTCTGGGAGAACAGCTGAGAACGAAAGAGCGAAAGATTGGAATTATTGCCGACTGGAAGATGTCTGAGGCGGTACAGTCAGAGATCAGCGGATTGAAAGAGGCACTGGAAGGCAGCGGCAGCGAGATCCGCTGGTGTATCTATCGGAGAAAAGGACAGCACATCGTGGAACGGATAAAGGCAGAAAAAAGGGCAGATACCCTTGTAGTGTTGGATGCCGGAGTTCTGGAAGAGCTTGGAGAACAGGCAGAAAATGGAAAATACAGGGGCGCAGAGCTCTATGGTGTGGGCTACAGTCTGAGGACGATCGCACTTTTGGATCAGGGAAATATCCAGGGACTTATTGTTCCGGATGGATATGAAATCGGTTATAGAAGTGTGGAAGAGATGGTCAGAAGGATAGGGCATAAGTTCTACAAAATGCAGGGATATACAACAGAATATAAGGTGTTTCAGAAAGATAGTTTTTCTATGGACGATGATTTAGAAAGGTTTTTATATTCCTATGAATAAAAAGAAAAGAAGAATGGCAATGGTATTATCTGCTATAATAGGGAGTTTGGTCCTTGCGCTGTCCGGGTGTTCCGATCAGTCAGGCAAGACAGAGAAAACTCTGCGTGTGGGAGTAATCACCTACAGTCAGGATGACCCCTTTATCAACGCACTGACGGATGAATTGAAGGCGTATCTGAAAACCATGGAAAGCGAAGAACGGAGGATCATCGTATCAATAAAAAGCGGAAACGACGATCAGCAGGAACAGAACGAAAAGGTAGAGGAAATGATTGATGCGGGCTGTGATGTGCTCTGCGTCAATCTTGTAGACCGGACAGCACCGTACCGGATCATCCGGATGGCAAGAAACGAAAATATTCCGGTGATCTTCTTTAACAGGGAGCCGGTAAAGGAAGATCTGATGCAGTGGGATAAGCTGTATTATGTGGGCTGTGATGCGGAACAGTCCGGGATTATGCAGGGAGAGATCGCAGCAGAATATATCAACAGCCATCCGGAAGTGGACAAAAATGAGGATGGAAAGATCCAGTATGTACTTCTGGAAGGGGAAGCAGGACATCAGGATGCCATCAGCAGAACAGAGTATTCGGTAAAAACACTGATGAAAAACGATGTTTCACTGGAAAAATTAAGCTATCAGTTTGCGGACTGGAACCGGGGGCAGGCGGAGAATCGTATGAACCGCCTGATCAGCCAATATGGAACAGAGATCGAACTGGTCCTATCCAATAACGATGAGATGGCACTGGGGGCTGTGGAAGCCTACCGGAAAGTAGGCTATATCCGCAAAGACTGGCCGGTGATCTTTGGGATCGATGGCCTGGAAGACGCGCTGGAGGCCGTAAAGGCCGGAGAAATGCAGGGCAGCATTTACAATGACAGAGTGGACCAGGCAAAGAAAATGGCAAAAATGGCAGTGACGCTGTTTGAGGGAAAGGACCTCGACCAGGAAAGTCTGAAAGATGGACGGTACTATTTCTCGGAATACAAGAAGGTGGACGGCAGCAATATAGAGGAATATTTAAACGCAGAAGAGGAAGAAGCAGATGGAAAAAGCATGGAGCCATGATTTTTACCGGGAGACAGATCCGGCAAAACGGCAGCAGATCTTAAAAGCGCATGCAGGAGAGGAAGAAGCCTGGGCGGAAGAATACAGAAACCGGCTCTGGACAGCCCGATACGGAAAATACAGACTACAGAAGGATGAATTCGTCAAATGTCTGATGGAATTGAAATACCTGGCGGAAGGAAGCACTCTGGACCTGGGAGGTGACAGAAGAAGGATGGGAGCTCGGATTCTTTCTGCATTATGCCTGGCAGAAGCGATGCAATCAGAGGAGTGTTATCAACAGATCCTTCTGGAGGAATTGTATAATGTATTTCTGAAGTTCATTCAGGTCAGCCGAGGGGGCAGAGGCTTCACCTCCCTGGTATTTGGCATGGGACAATTATCAGAAGAAGGAATTGCAAAAAAAATCGCCGAACAGATCAGCGCAATTGCCTTTCAGGCGCCCCGCCTGCTGCGCATGGAAAAAGAATTTGCGCTGCTGCAGGAAGCCGCCCTCCGGGCATATCGCCAGGAGTATCCGAATAGGGAGCATTTTTTGAATAAATGATGGTTTCGTAGAAAGCGACGAAATGAAAAAGTTGCAGTGCAAAGAGCTCTTGACGAAGCGCAGTTATTATTCATGACAATAGAATGCTCGCAGAGCGTGCATTCTATTGTTTGATTCGTTAATGCAGCAATATGAAGGCTGTTCGGAAAGAACAATTCAATACTATAAGAGCACGGCGGAAGATTTACTGTCAAAGATTGAAGTCAGTGTAAGGAAAATTCCTACGGAAGAAATTCGATCTTATTTATCGGAATATCAAAAAGAAAGTAAATGTACGAACGTTACAATTGACAATATTCGTAGAAATTTATCCAGCTTCTTTTCCTGGTTGGAGGAAGAAGATTATATTTTGAAAAGTCCCATGAGACGGATTCATAAGATTAAAACGAAAACCGTTGTAAAAAATGTGATCACTGATGAAGGAATTGAAAAATTACGGGATCATTGCCAGAAAACAAGAGATTTAGCAATGATTGATTTGCTGTACTCTACCGGAATTCGTGTCGGAGAACTTGTAAATCTGAATATTGACGATATTGATCTGGAAGGCAGAGAATGTGTGGTATATGGAAAAGGGGATAAGGAAAGAAAAGTTTATTTCGATGCAAAGACGAAGGTTCATCTAAAAAAATATATATCGGAAGGGTTAGATTTTAAGAATACAGAGAAAATAGGTCATTAAAAAATGAAGTGTTTTCTGTGTGTTCTTATTTTTTAGCATTATGAAAGGAGCTGAGAAAATGGCTAAAGATAATAGAATAACAGCACTTTACGAGCGTCTGTCCCGTGATGATGAGATGCAGGGCGAATCCAACTCCATAACAAACCAGAAGAAGTATCTGGAAGATTATGCAGTGCAACATGGCTTTGGTAATATTCAGCATTTCAGTGATGATGGATATTCAGGAACGAACCTCAACAGACCGGCATTCAATTCTTTGCTGACAGAGATTGAAGCCGGCAGAGTGGGAACAGTGATCGTCAAAGATATGTCCCGATTTGGCAGAAACTATCTGCAAGTAGGTTTCTATACGGAAATGATGTTCCCTAAGAAAAATGTCCGTTTTATTGCAGTAAATAACGGAGTTGACAGTGCCAATCCGGCAGATAATGATTTTACACCATTTCTGAATATCATGAATGAGTGGTATGCAAAAGATACCAGTAAGAAAATCAAGGCAGTGTTCAAGGCAAAAATGCGAGACGGAAAACGTGTCAGCGGTGCAGTGCCTTATGGATATTACAGAAAGCCTGAGGATAAGCAGACATTGTATGTTGATGAAGCTTCTGCTTCGGTTGTCAGACGCATTTTTCAGCTTGCTTGTGATGGAATGGGTGCAACCGCAATAGCAGATACCTTGTCAGAGGATAAAATCCTTATTCCTTCGGCTTATGCGAGACAGAACCATCCTGAGGATTGCCAGTGTACGAATTACCATGACCCTTATACATGGAATGCTACAACAGTGGGCTATATTTTGAACAGACGTGAGTATTTGGGGCATACCGTTCTTGGGAAGACAACGAGGGATAATTTTAAGACAAAACGGAAAAGAATTGCAAATGAGGACGAACTGCTTGTCTTTTACAATACACATGAAGCTATCATTGATCAGGAAACATATGATAAAGCGCAGAGAATGAGAAAAAGGGTATCTCCAAGGCGAAACAGTGAAAAGCCTGCGCACAGGCTGTCAGGACTTCTTTATTGTGCGGATTGTGGAAGCAGACTGGCATATATCAATTCAAAGCCAAAAGATGGGAAAATATATGACAGCAATCAGGCATTCCGGTGTAGCCGGTACCACAATAAATATCATTCATGTACTGGTCACTATATCAAGGCAAGCACAATAGAAATGCTGATTTATCAGGCAACTAAGAGAGTGTCACAGTATGTCCTTAAAGATGAAAAAGAGTTTGTAGAACAGTTGAAAGCACAGTATGAATTGCAGTGTGAAAAGGATAATACAGATGATAAAAAAGAGTTGTTAGAAGCAAAACGTCGTATGATGGATTTGGATGATCTGATAAAAGGTCTGTATGAGAATTTCACACTGGGGCGATTGCCGGAGAGACAGTTTAACCGCCTTATGACAGAATATGACACCGAACAAAGCAGCCTAGAGCAGAGAATTTCAGAACTTGAAACTGCTACAGAACGTATATCCACTAAGGCAGTGCAGATTGATAAATTTGTGCGACTGGTTAAGAAATACCGAGATTTTGAGGAACTGACAACACCTATGCTTAATGATTTCATTGAGAAGGTTGTAATTCATGAAGCAGAGGGTGGCAGAACAAAAGACCGTACTCAGCAAGTGGATATTTATTTCAATTTCATTGGAAATTTTGTTCTTCCACTCAGTGAGGATGAATATAAAGCAATCCTTGAAAAAGGCAGACAGAACAACCGTAAGAGAGCTGAAAAAATGCGAGAATTGAGAATGTCTGACCCTGAATATCGGGCGAAGATGGAAGAGAAAGAACGCTTGGCATTGGAAAGGGAAAAGAAACGTCAGGAGCGTGCTACAAAGAAGAAAAAGATTGCTTTGGCAGAATTAAAGGAGCGGGCAGAAAAAGGCAATCAGGAAGCCGTCAGAGAGCGTGAGGAGCGTAGAGCTATTGCAAGAGAACGTTCAAGGAAATCAGCAGAAAAGCGTAAGCAGAGAGCAGAAAATGACCCTGAATATGCGAAATATTTGGAAGAGAGAAATGCAGAATACAACAGACGGCATACCGCAAGAAGAAAGGAGCAGATGGAAGCCTTGAGAGCCAGGGCGGAAGCCGGAGATCAGGAAGCACAGAGTCAGCTTGCAGAGCGTAAACAGTATCAGGTTAGAGCCACAGTGAAGAGCTACAGAAAAATGCGTGACGATGCATTAAGCGGAGATCCTATTGCAAAAGTAAGATATGAAAAAACACTGGCTATGAGACGTGAAGCGTATCACGCAAAGAAAAGTGAACAGACAGCCTAAGAGTAAGCATAATATCACAATATAATAGTTGCAGAATTGATGAGAATAAGCGGGAGCGATGCAATTATTGTAATGGACAATGAAGTATGGTATTGTATAGATGTTTTACCAAATCGGAATTGACCGAGCTCTTTGAGCGAGGGATACTTCTTGTCCGAAGGGCAAGAATATGGACATGAGAAAATGTAGAACAATCGGAAGTTTACGGAGACTAACTATGAATAGAGCAATTGGAAAATATAAGTGTCCATGTTGTGGATTTTATACTTTTGATGAAAAGCTTAATGGTAATTATGATATATGTCCAGTGTGTTTTTGGGAGGATGATCCAATACAATTAGAGGATAATGAATATAAAGGTGGAGCTAATCGAGTTAGTCTCATACAGGCAAGGCATAATTTTTTATTGTTTGGTGCATGTGAAGAAGAAATGAAAAAGCATGTAAGAAAACCTAAAGAAGATGAATTGCGTGGTATTGATTAGCAATGTGCATTTTTCAGTAATTATAGAACGACGAATTTGATGGAGAGAATATTATGGAATATGATTTGTTTAGGAATAATGTACAGCAAGTAAAGGCTAAGAAACCGATACTTTTCGCCCTTGAAACTGATACTCCGCCTTCTATAGATAAAATAGAAGATTTTGAGAAAATATACAGGATGGTTTTGCCAGAGAAATATAAATTGTTTATCATTGAGTTTGGTGGAGGATATTTTGGATATGCCAATATATATTCGTTGGACAATAGTAGCAATTATTTCATAATGAAACATAAGTCATTTGTGCCAAATGTCTATCTTCCGATTGCTGATAATGGTTGTGGAGACTTTTATGTTTTAAAATGCAATGGAGAATATTGCTCTGACAAAATCTATTACTATACACATGATTCGCAAGAAATTACCGAAACAGCATATCATGACATTTTAGAGTATTTGTTAGATGTAGGATTAAAAGCATTGTAAACTTCTAATTTTTAGAATAGCATATTTTGATAGTATGAAGGAGATAAGGTTAAGATGAAAATTCCAGAGTTTAAGTATCACCCTGATCCTATTAAGACGGGAGCGTTTAGTCAGGGAGAATATAGAAAATGCGATTGTTGCAATGAAAGTACAAATATTTGGTACAGCGATCCATTTTATACTGCAAAGGATGGAATAGAATGTTTATGCCCAAATTGCATTGCAAACGGAATGGCTGCTTCAAAATTTGATGGAGAATTTCAGGATCCAGAAAGTACAGATCGTGTTTCTAATCCTGACAAGTTAGATGAATTAATTCACCGGACACCAGGATATTTCGGTTGGCAGCAAGAATATTGGATTGCACATTGTGATGACTATTGTGCTTTTGTTGGATACGTTGGATGGAAAGAATTGGTTGATATGGGGATAGATGGTCAAATTGAAAAGAACTATGATCAGAATTTGAATGGGTTTGATATAAAAGATGTAAAAGAATGTATGTATAATGAGGGTGTAATGCAAGGATATCTTTTTAGGTGCTTACATTGTGGAGAGCATTTTTTATATGTTGATTGTGACTGATAAAATTGAAATTATGTCGATGCAATGAAAGCGACAACTTTGAATTTGGCGGTGAATATTCTATGTTTTATAATGCAAAAGAAAAACTGTTAGAAATACAGGACATACAGATGAATTATATTACTTTTGGAAAAGGTGAGAAGCCTTTGATTTTGATTCAAGGTCTTAGTACCCGTAGCATAAAAGGGGCAGCATTTTCAGTGGCTTATATGTATCGAATGTTTGCAAGAGATTATAAAGTTTATCTGTTTGATCGCAGAGAAAATATTAGCGATAGCATAACAGTAAGAAACTTAGCGACAGATATAGCAATGGCGATGGATACATTAAAGATTACTAATGCTGATATCTTTGGTGTATCACAAGGTGGTATGATTGCTCAATATCTTGCAATAGACAGACCAGATTTAGTAAATCAGTTAGTCCTCGCAGTAACACTTTCGAAAAATAATGAAACAGTCGAAAGGACAGTCAATGATTGGATTCATATTACGGAACAGAATAATATGAAAAGGCTGATTACAGATATGGCTGAAAAGATGTATTCTGACATTTATGTGAAACGATACAAACCGTTTATGTCATTATTAGCGGTTTTGCAGAAACCAAAGAATGTACCAAGATTTATCGCGTTGGCAAAAGCTTGCCTTAGTTGTAAAGCTTATGACGAATTAGATAAAATTCAACGCCCGGTGTTTGTAATTGGAGGTATGCAGGATAAAGTGGTAAGTGGAGAGGCTTCTTTGGAAATTGCAAAAAAACTCGGTTGTGAAATCTTTATGTATGATGATTTAGGACATGCTGCTTACGAAGAAGCTAAGGATTTCAATCAAAGAGTTTATAATTTTTTACAGCATAAGTAATTTCTATAAAGCAAAACTTCCAGGTTGTCGGATTGTAAAGGCAGAGCCTTACGCAAGGTGCAGGAGAAAGACTCCGCTCGGGTTAAGGGCGAAGCGCCTTAGCCGGTCAAGGGTGCAACCATTGCCCAGTTAGTGGTGTTTCGCCACTAAGTACTGGGTATTGCTTGTAGCAAAGCTTCACAAGATTAAGCAACTTCGTTGCAATTCCCTTCGGGAAAAGAACTAAATATTGTTACGATAAACAGACTGAGTAGAGAGATTTACTTGGTCTTTTTTTATGGAAAGAAAGGAAAGATTAGCATGAAAGCAACTAGGCACAATGGACGGTCAGGCAAGCATGGAACCTATGACGCAAAGCACAATGACCGCAGATTTGATGTAGAAAATAGTGAGCATATTGACGCAGAGAGAACGAAGATGAATGTGTACTGGGATTGTTATCAGGGGTACAGCCTGCAGAATGATAAGGACGAGCAGGCGAGATTCACTTTTACGGAAATAGAAAAAGCATATTATGTTGAGAAATATTCAGACCATGTGGACGGTCAGAATGAGAGAAACCGGAAAGCAAGACACTATGACCGAGTAAAAACGATTGATGCTATTCTTGAAAATAATAAAACGTGTCCGGAAGAAACTTTATTACAGCTTGGAAACATGGACGGTGCGGTGTCTGCTGATGTGCTTGCACAGGTCAGTGCAGAATATTTCGAGGAATTTAACAGACGGTATGGTTCCCATGTTCATATACTGGACTGGGCTTTGCATCTTGATGAAGCAACACCACATATTCATGAACGGCATGTATTTGATGCTGTGAATCAGTATGGAGAATTATGTCCCCAACAGGATAAGGCATTGGAAGAACTTGGCTTTGAACTTCCGAAGCCGAATGAGAAAAAGGGAAAGTACAATAACCGGAAGATGGTTTTTGATGAAGAGTGCAGAAAACTATTTATCAGCATCTGTCAGAATCATGGACTGACGATTGATGTTGAGCCGGTGTATGGCGGTGCAAGCTATCTGGAGAAGCAGGATTTTATCATCATGAATCAGAAGAAACGCATTGAGGAAAAACAGGCTGTTCTTGATGGCCTTGTGATGAAGATAGAGGACGTAAACGCAGTCATTGAAGAAGCAGTAGACCTTGCTTATGAAAAGGCTTGTGAGGTTGTCACAAAGCGTGTGAAAGAGGAAACAGTGAAGCATGATGTTGATGTCGTAAAGGACTATGGAGAGCTTTTACAGCAACAGCCGAAAGATAAACTCAGTGATAAATCAAAGTCGGTGGCTTCCAAGGTCGTAAATGCGATTGTTGCCAAACTAGAAAAAGCATCACAGGCACTTTTGGGAAATATCATCTCTGCCCTGAATGAGCCGAAAAATAAGGTTAAGGCAAAGGAACAGATTAAGGAACAGGCAAGGGTTTCCATTCAGGCAAAACTGAAAGAGAAACAGAAGCAGGTTATGGAATATGAGAAAAAACAAGATGTGCATATCAGAAAAAAGAATATGGAACTTTAGGAAGCATTTGTAATCCATTAGTGGAAATACAGATGCTTTTTTATTGTCCGGAAAGGATTGTATGGGAGTATTTGATGAAGTAAAGGAAAGAGTGACCGCAAGGGAAGTCATGGAGAGAGCAGGCATTGTTTTCAATCGAAATAACATGTGCAGATGTCCGTTTCATCAGGACAAAACGGCGAGCATGAAAGTAAAACCGACAGATAAAAAATATTTTTGTTTTGGTTGTGGGGAAAATGGAGATGCGATTGATTTTGTCGCTAAATATTATAACCGGTCACCAAGAGAAGCAGCCATGCAGATAGCTGACGAGTTTGGGATTATCTATGACAGTTCGGTGCGATCACCGCCCAAGCCGGTAAGAAGAGAGAAATCTCCAATGCAGATTCTTGAAGAAACGAAAACAAAGACATATCGGGTGCTGTCCGACTATCTTCATCTGCTGAAAGAATGGGAGCGGAATTTCAGACCGGAAAGCATGGAAAAGATTGATGAAAGATATGTGGAAGCTGTGCAGAATCGGGAAAAGGTTGAGTTTCAGCTTGATACCCTGCTGTGGGGTACGGAAGATGAAAAGGAAGCAGTGATACACGATTTAGGAAAGGGGGTGGAAGATATTGAGAGAAGAGTCAGGGAATATCGCAGGAATCAGGGAACAGTTAATCACAACAGACAAAGGAGCTGTGAAGCAGTGCATTAGAAATGTGGTTACAGTCTTTGAGAACGACCCGAAGTTCAAGGGAGCCATTCGTTATAACATGATGACTGACAGAAACGACATTGTTAAGGGGTTAGGGTGGTATCGTGAGAGTACGGCACTTACAGATTCTGATATAGACCATATCATGTTGTATCTTGAAGAACATTACAGCCTTACAACGGAAAAGAAGATAAAATCGGCTATCAATGTGGTTGCTATGGAAAATAAGTATCATCCGATTCGTGAAAAACTAGGTTCTCTGGTCTGGGATGGGAAAGAACGTATCAAAGATGTGCTTCATCACTTCCTTGGAGCCGATCAGAACAATTATGTCTATGAAGCAATGAAAGTCCTTCTGTTAGGGGCAATTTCAAGGGTATACCGACCTGGAACGAAGTTTGAATATATGCTGATTCTGGTGGGTGGTCAGGGAGCCGGAAAGTCAACGTTTTTCAGATTCCTAGCCATGAATGATTCATGGTTTACGGATGATTTGAAGAAACTTGATGATGAAAATGTGTTCCGGAAGATGCAGGGGCATTTAATCATAGAACTGTCAGAAATGATAGCAACAGCCAGTGCAAGGAGCATTGAGGATATAAAGTCATTCATCAGCAGACAGAGCGACATTTACAAGGTTCCTTATGAGACACAGCCAAAGGACAGACCGAGACAGTGCGTGTTTGGTGGCACTTCCAACGCTATGGACACGCTTCCTCTCGACAGAACAGGCAATAGACGATTTATGCCGGTCATGGTTTATCCAGACAGGGCTGAGTGCCATATTCTTAAAAATGAAGAGCTTTCAAGAAAGTATATCGAGCAGGTGTGGGCGGAAGCTATGGAGATATACAGGTCAGGAGAGTTCAGGCTTATGCTAAGCAGGGAATCAGCCGAGTATCTGAAAGATTATCAGAAGCAGTTCATGCCGGAAGATGCAGATGCAGGAATGATACTTGCGTTTCTTGATAATTTCAAGGGGGACAGGGTTTGTTCCAAAATGCTTTGGAAAGAAGCTCTTCACAGGGCTTATGAGCCAAAGAGAATTGAATTGAAACAGATTTGCGACATTATGAATAATTCGGTAACAGACTGGATTATGAGTGATGGTGCCATGCATTTCGGTGTCTATGGCAAACAGCGTGGCTGGGTTCGTGCCGGTTTCTCTCAGGGAATCCCCGACAAAGCGGACAGCGATGGTTTTATGGCAGTACCGAAGCAACTGGAATTAGAGATACCATTCAAGTAACAGAATTGATGATGTTACCTTTTGGTTACTGGTTCTGTTACCCAGTGAAAGTATTGATTTTACTGGGTTTTCTCTTGTAGGTAACAAAAGTAACAAGAAAATAGAAAAATAAATAAAACACAGGTAGCAGATACAGGTAGGGTGATTTGAGAGGTCTTTTCGGTCATGTTACCTTTTTTGTTACCTGTCCCTTGTAGGGGGAATCTTGGAAAGGAGAGGTACGAATGCAGGAAGAGAAAACAGCGGAAAATAAAGCAAATTATATTGATGGTGGCAATTTCAAGGCGAGAATAGGAAACACTACCTACCTTGTCGGGGTGTTCTTCAACAAAGCAAAAAAGGTAACAATAGAGGACAGAATGAAGAATTTAATCTGTCAGGAAGTGACAGCAGGCAATTTCTAAGGCTGTACACCACAAAAACAACTCATTTTTTAATGAATTATCATTCTCTGTATTGACAAAACGCTTCCTAAGGGTTGTACCATCGATAAGGCAGGTATGATTGCGACGGACGATAAAAATATCGGTACAAGTGGTGATGAATTTAATGATTCAACAGCAAAATATGTATTAGGTAATGCATGGAATGGAAACTCATATCGATATACGTTAAGTAAGGAAAATGCACAGGAAGGAGAAACCTGGTATGCCCGGGCATATCTTGTTTATACTGATGCAGAAGGAAATGTGAATACGATTTATGGGAAGATAATATTGGCTAATGCGTAAGACAAGGTAATGGATCAGAGAAAAATCATAATTTTTGATAATAATTATTCGGAAAATGGAGGATTAAGCAATGGAACGAGTTTGTAAATTTTTAAAAGAAGCAGGAACATATTATTTAGAAACAGTAGAAGGCGATCAGCCAAGAGTAAGACCTTTTGGAACAGCACATATTTTTGAAGGAAAACTTTACATACAGACAGGTAAAGTCAAAGAGGTATCAAAGCAGTTACACGCAAATTCAAAGGCAGAAATCTGTGCTTTTAAGAATGGTGAGTGGCTTCGTGTTGCTGGTGAACTGATTGAGGATGACAGAGTAGAAGCAAGACAGTCTATGCTTGATGCATATCCTTCATTACAGAAGATAGTCTGGCTGCAGGAACCTATGGCTTCAGCCAAATCTGCTTGAATGAGATTCC
>ERZ779894.2014-NODE-2014-length-19027-cov-11.784525_pt1 | contig 19027 bp, 22 predicted proteins | sample MGYA00511587_ERZ779894 | MGnify/ENA primary metagenome ERZ779894 (study PRJEB29588, sample SAMEA2160490) | human gut metagenome | biome: human gut; feature: human-associated habitat; material: faeces | place: Denmark | collected 2008/2010 ... | reverse complement strand
CCCGACGGCGCGATCACCGTGGAGGGCGGGACCCATACGGCGCGCGTCAGCCGTGTCATCCGTGATCTGAACGCCACCGCAGTCGTGCTGCGCGCGGCGGAAGCGCCCGACGCGCCGCCTCTGTGCGTCGTCCTGCCCGAGGGAGTCCGGGCGGCAGAGGGAGAAACGCTCTCCTTTTCGCTCCTCGCGGACCGTTGCCGGCTTTGGGAGGAATGATCGCCGCGCCAATATGAAAAAGCCGCTGCCGCACTCCAATCAAACAATACAGGCAAGAGCCGCTGCATCGCAGCGGCTCTTGTTTTTTCATTTCATCGCGCTTCGACCGCGTCAATGCTTCGTCGGAGGAGCACGCTTCAGCAGCTCCTGGATCTTCTCGATCATGGCCTGTGACGAAAACGGCTTCGGAAACACATAGGACGCGCCGAGCTCAGTCGCGTCCCGCACGATCTTCTGCGTCGGCAGGACCGTCATAAGAATCGTCGAGAGCCGATGCCCACGCTCCTGCAGCTGCCGGAGGACATGAAAGCCTCCCTTATGCGGCAGCATATCGTCCAGCAGAAGGATGTGTGGCTTGTGGCATTGAATCGTCTCCATCACCTCATGCTCCTCCCGCGCGTGGAGCACGTGAAAGCCTCCGTGCTCGTGCAGGGACTCCAACAGCAGCGTACTGAAGCCCTCATTGTCATCTGAGAGTAAAATCCTTTTCCGATGCGGCATTTCTGTCCGCCCCCTCCAATTTGATTTGATTTTACACAACTGACCTTGTATAAAATAACGCGATCGGATCGAATTTTCAATTCCCTTTATAAATCTTAACGCGATCTTTGCACCAGCCCGCGCAGGGCGGCGGGTCTGTTTTCACCCGTCCGCGCGGTCATAAATACGCACTCAACGCATGCCATCCAGAATAAATAAGCAGAAGTTCAAAGAATATATTTTATTGTATGTTTATGCGATTGACGCCGCATGTATTTTGTTTTAGAGTATAGATGGTCATCTGTACGCAGTTCCTCTTACGATTGCTCGGCCCTTCCCTCGGAAAAAATCAAGGTACTATGGCCTCGGCTGACTTCTTGCAGTTCGTTGTTACTGCGGCTTTCGGATTTTTTCCCTACACACCCTCCGCAAGACCTCCCCGGGTAAAAGCAACAACTCGCTTCCCATGTAACCGCCACATTTACCGCATGGGATTCGGGCAGCATTGGACTTTGTGTTGCTAAGCACACTCGTCCGTCCCTATACGGCCTACTATGTGATTTCTGTTCGTCGGTTCAGGAGTTTGCCTGCCGGCATTCTTTTCCCTGCTGACATCCATCTTCCTTCAGATTCCACCTCACGGGGAACACCCTTGCCTTCGGCTAACGCTTCCTACTGCCGAGCGCGCAGTGGTCTTTCACCACATAGTTGTTGAACATGCCGGACGCACATATAAAACGGAGCTGCCATGATTGTGGCAGCTCCGTTTTATATTCTTAAATGTAACATATATGCCATCGGAACTCTTCGCGATAGCCGCAATCCGCTTTTTTACCCCTCGCACAGAATATTGATCAGCTCGTCTGCCTGCAGCCCTGCGAAATAGCGGGCCGCCTCCACGCCGTCCAGCGCCGCCGTGTAGCCGGCACGGTCCGGCGTGTGGCCGACAAAGCGCGCCGCCAGATCCTCCGGCTCCTCCGCGCTGAAGAAATCCCCCTTGAAGGCAACGACGGAGATCAGACCGTGCTCGACCGTGATGTACGCCTCGATCAGACCGCAGCCATCTACACGGCGGCGGCGCAGCATCGTGCAGGCCGGTGAGCGGCCGTAGTTCCACTCCCAGGTGGCATAGCGCTCCGCGCGCAGCTTCTCCACCGCCGCAAGGTCGTCGGGCGTCAGCGGATATTCCTCGCCCTGGTTCTCACGCAGAATGTTTTCCAGCAGGATACGGCGGAACTCCGGCAGCGTGACCCGCTCGGGCAGATGCTCGGCGACATTCGTCACACGGCTGCGCACCGAGCGGATTCCCTTGGTCTGGATCTTCGTCGGATCGACACGCAGCGCCTCGCCGACAACGGAAAGGTCCGAATCGAACATGATCGTGCCATGATGCATCACGCGGCCCTGACGGAGGTACTGCGAGTTGCCGGAGAACTTCTTCCCGTCGATCGTGATGTCGTTGCGGCCGTTCACCTCCGCCTTGACGCCGAGCGCCGCCAGCGTGCGCACAACCGGCTCACAGAAGAGCTTCATATCCAGCGTGCTGCTCCCGTCGGCATCTGTGATAAAGGTGAAATTCAGGTTGCCCATGTCGTGGTAGACCGCGCCGCCGCCGGAGAGGCGGCGCACCACACGGATGCCGCGCTCGCGCACGGCTTCTTCATTGATCTCGGAAATGGTATTCTGATATTTGCCGACAATGATCGCATTGTCGTTCTGCCAGAGCATGAAGTACATCCGGTCGCGCGGCAGACAGTCGAATACATACTGCTCCATTGCCAGATTGTAGCTCGGGTCCGTCGTCATCAGGTCCAGATATGATAGCTTCATCGTTGTCTCCTTAATCGTCGTTATCCTTTTTCAGATGGGCGCTCAACCGCCGCGCCATGATCTGATGGCCCTCCGGCGTCGGGTGCAAACCGTCAAGCAGTAGCTCACGCTTTAGCCGTCCGTTTGGATCGAAAAAATCCGCACGAAAGTCGATACACTCTGCACCAAAGCATTTACTAAAGCGCCGCAGCCATGCGCAATACTGCTCCAGCTGCCGTTCCGCACTGCGGAAATCCACCACGGCCGCCCACGCCGGCGGTGCGTTCTCCGCGCAAATCGGCGTCGGTATCCCTATCATCGTATGCACACCCAGGCTCAGCAGCTGATTCAGCATCGCTCCCATATTGGCCCGGGCGCCGGTATCCGTTCCCGAGAAGAAGATATCATTGGCACCGCCCATCAGGAGCACCAAAGGGCGCTGCACGCAGATATCACGATCCGCCAGCAGCGCGCGCAGCCGCACCAGCATACCGCCGGTCGTGTCCCCGCTGATGCCTTCGTTCACGATCTCCCAGCCCGTCTCCTGTGCGCACAGCCTTGTCCACCGCTGGGACGGCCGCACACCATATCCGAAGGTCAGGCTGTCGCCGATGCAGATCAATTTCATTTCTTTTCACTCTCGCATTTTCCCGAATATGCCACCACTTGTTCTCTGTTTCCGCATTCTAACACACTTTATTTGAAGTCTCAAGAAATATTTGTTGTACTCCGCAGGCCATGCCCCGTTTTCTGATTCCTTGATCCACGCTGCATCAAAGTCTCACGGGACAAACTGTAGCCCCTGACGAGCATACTTGTCTCGCCGAAGTTGTCTAATCCCATATCGGTCTATCGCTATCGATCCCCGCTATCATGCAGTCCGCCTTGACCGCGTCGCCGATCTCCAGCGCCGCCAGCAGTTCCATGCAGTGTGCGTACTGGTCGCGGGGGATGGGAAACGGGATAGACACCGTGCCGTATTCCGGGTGATCACGGTTGCTCAGCACCGCCTGAAACATCATCTTCTACGCTCCTTCCTTTCCTCGATCTCCTCCATATCGGTTTTGAGACAGGTCCCGTCCCTGTGCCAACAGATAAAGCCGTGTCTGGCATGAGGGCAGTCCTTACACCGCTCACTGCGGCGACATACAGGCGGCTCAGTCTCCCCTCGCGGAGGAGTGGGTGCAAAGAGCGGGGAACTGCGTCGATCGGATTCGTATTTCATCTTGTGATTCCTCCTACAAAAAAAGCGGCATCGATTGATCGACACCGCTTACATACTCTGTTCCATTGTCCGCGTCTGTTCCGGAGATTCCGGCAATAGACACTTGAGCTGCTCCATGATGGCCTTGATCTCCTTTTTCCTTCCGATAGATAGCCCCTCGTCCTGCTCGCAAACGAAAGCCAATGCCCGATGTATCTCGTCGAGTTGTTCCGGCTCGAACAGTGCTTCCCTGGGAAGAAGCCCGCTGCATCGGACGAAGTCGTGCTTGGCCTCCTCGTAGCCGTTTTGGAAGTAGTGACCATGGTGGACACCCTTGTAATCCCAATCCCACTCCCACGTCACAAACTGGACGCCGCGCTCGGTGGGGTGGCCCGCCAGCACCGCGCTGCCGAAGTCAGCGAGGATGCGGTAGTCGCCATCCAGTCCGCTGGCTTTGAGCCGCGGCGCGGTTTCCAGAATTGCCATGTATTCCGAAGTCATTTTGGCGATGTCGATCACGGTTTGCAGCGCATCCTGCGCCCGAATACTGTCCACGTTTTCTTGCCGGTACAACACGCTGCCCCTTCCGGAGATCCGACAAAGGTAGTGGTCCTCCCATCGGATGGGTAAGTGTTGGTCCTCGATGCGCTCCGGTTCGAAGCCAGCGTGTACCAGGCTGATTTTGAGTTCTTCGAGGTACCGGAGCTGCGCCATGTTGGTTTGATCGTTCATTTTGAAATCCCCCTTGTTTAATAAAAAATACCGAAGCATCTCAAAATGCTTCGGTGGAGTAGGTCGTACTGTGTGTAGCGCCCTTTTTGCTCGCTGCAAATCGAACAATAAAAGGCTCTTATATTTGTGTAGTTTTTTCTGAAAGTTCTGTAGCTCTTTCGCTGTTCAAAATGGGCGCCAAGACTCAAAACTCTCCGCTTTGCTCCTAATCATAGGTTCGAATCCACTCGGACAGCAAAAACTGCCAAAAATAGCTTTCAAAAAAACTGCAAAACTTGAAAAAAAAGAAGACCCAAACCGCCTGATACTCTAAGCGTTGCGCTTAAAATATCCAGAATGTAAAGGTCTTCTGTCGGGTGTTGACAGAAAAGATGCGTTCTGGCAAATTTCAAGCAAGTGTCGCTTCCTATATTGAGTCTTATAACACCCAAAGGCCTCATCGCACACTGAAAAATCTAACGCCTTGCTAGGTGGAAGAAAACTCCATTGAAAAAGCCGAATGAGACATTCGTGTTCGAACTGCCTGATTTTTTCGTTTTCTATGCCAAATTGAAGCTGCTTGAGTTTTTGTGTCTCATATTTACTTGGCACAGCATTTTCAAAAAACGCTGTTATGCCAAGGCTTTCAGAGTATAAAACAGCCCCACCAAATTCGCAAGTCTCATCGACTTGTTCGAATTGGGTGGGGTCATTCAAATTATTCAGATATGATATAATTGCTTAGCTGTTCAACAACCGGCTCTTGAACTTTAAATTGTTTCGCAATCTCTGCCTGGGTAAGTCTTCCTTCCATCAAACAGTCGACAATGATCAGTGCCTTCCTAAGGGAGAAATTCATTGCAAATTTAGGATGATCCAATAAATCTGCAATTGCTGTCGATGTCAGGGAAAAACTTTGCCGCCGCTTTTGCTTGGTAACATCTCTTGATTCGGCTTTGACTGTTTGCTGCAATGTCAGCAAGTTCTCTTGAATACACATTTGCTTGGGTAGAACTTCCTGAATGGTCTGCTGGCTTGGTATAACCAGGCAGTCGGATTGGCAATCCGATGCAGAAAGCTCCATTCGTTGAAATGTTTTTGTGTAGAGTACCTGCCCGAGCATGGTTTGCCATTTTTCTATAATAACGTCCCCGTTTTTGCCATTGGGTACATGTTTAGAATCCACAAGTTTCATTTTGCCGATAGGCGTCAGCGTCCATGGAATTTTCTGCACGCCGGCTTTTGCAGAATTCTCTCCGGCTATTTCTTTTTTGTTGTTAGCTAAAAGAAGCTCCGCCATTCGAATGAGGCAATCATAATCCTGCACGATTTGCCATTCTATTGGAATCCAGCTTGTTCCGGACAGCATCCCCAGCAGTCCTCCTGTCATAGAGGCGATGGTATCGGTGTCCGCACCATAGGAGAACGCTGGGATCTTAATACCCAAAGAAGGATTGTTCGCATATCTAGACGACAGGTAAATGGCAGCCAGAGCGGCAACATCCCCGGCACCGTTCACCTTTGTAAAGCACTCCAACTCGGTCAACACTTTTCTATCATCAAGGATCAAGCCTTTTTTCAAGGAATCCTGTATATATTTAAGGCGGTTTGCCATGCGTTCCCGTGTAAAGGACCATTCTGCAGAAAAATCGTAGCTGCAAAACTGCCGAGCCGTGTTGATCCAGTCTCCGAAAACACAGGGATCAAGGGGGGCTCCCCATTCATTTTGTCCGCCAAGTACAGTTTCTACGAGTTCTCCGTATTCTAAAACACAATCCTTTTTCAAAAGGTAATCTAGGGCATAGGCATAGCAAGCAGCGCCTAAAAACGCACGGGGATGGCCATGCGTAATTCGGGTATCTTTAGCAACTTCCAGCATCAATTCTTTAATATCAGACTTTTCTGCCGACGCAATGACGTGAGGCAGGATTCGCATCGCCGCCCCATTTCCACCCGCATTGAAATAATCCCGCGCATAGTCAGACTGCCAAGGCCGGTATCCCCTTTTTAGGGTTTTGGCAGCTTTCAGTAACGCTCCGCCGCCGCCGCGCTCATATCGAAGCCAAAACGGGAGCTCCTTCTCCGCCAAAAATCGCTCCCAGTCGCCTGTGATGATGCTTCGAGCTACGGATAAAGTGAGCTGCGTGTCATCGCTGTACTCACCGGGTAGAATTTTTTCGTCGTGCCAGCGCGGATTGTTGGAGCTTCGTGTCCATTCCACAAAGTGATCTGTAACCTCTATACGCTTTTTCCTATTTTTAGCGCGAGGCTCGTTGGGCCATCCCAAGGCGTCGCCGATCGCGGTACCCAGCATAGCTCCTTTACATTTTTCTATTCGGCTTGGTATCGGCATAACGAACCCTCCTCCGGCCAAACGCATGGAATTTCTTCCGGTCGGCGGCCGCTTTTAATCAGCGGACTCCAATTGGGAGTCAGCACATCCGGGGCAATATAAAGAGGAATGTGGGTCATATCGCACATCTTCAGCATTGCATAAACACGCTTTGCGACATCCTCATTTCCTAGGGCAATCCCCTTAATGAATCTTCGAGGAATATTATCCGCTATCAGGATTTCCGCCTGACCGTCCGTCGGACAGGCAGGGAGCATCTGCGGAGTACGGGGATAGCGATCGGAATTGAAAAAGATAGATTCAATCTCGTCCTCGTCCTCATTTATGTATGCCCCTCTGCCTCTACTTGCATTACACGGAGAGAATTTTATGCGTTTCTCTTTCAGTATATCCAAGTAAATGTATAAAACCGTCCAATCGTTAAAAATAGAATCATAATTTGATGATCTCGCAGATTTTAAAAACCAAGAATTGGGATATTCCACAGAACAGCACACAAAATCCAATTCACCATCATACCGGGCAGTGTCATTTGCATTTTTCGTATCCTGGCAAATAGATCCGCTTGCCAGCACACCCTGCTCAGAAGAAATGATATGCGTTAGGCTTTGAAGTTTCGTAAAATGGCAAAGTCGCGTAACGCCGCGAGACAGCAAAATGTCATACGCACTCATCACAAATTCTCTTCTCCATAGAAGTCATACCTGTCGGAATCCACTGGAAACAGCGAGGAAAGCGTTCCGTTGAAGGTCATGTAAAGCCCGTACCTGGAACGGGTTACGGCAACATAAAGGAGCTTTATTTCATCCGCATAAGCATCTTCCTTTGAAACGGCCCTTGAAACCACATCGGGATCGGGGAGTTTGTCCTCCGTTAAGTTTGGAATAAACACATGGTCAAATTCCATTCCTTTAACCGAATGGTATGTTGTGAGGTATACTTCCTTTTCATTTGCGTAACCAGGAGTGTCCTTATTAATTTCAACAGCATTACAGCCTTGTACCCTCAAAGCCTGAGAAAAGGCGCTGATGTCGGTCCAGTTTCTGCATACAATCACAGCAGACGCAATCTTTCCCCGATCAATCGCCTGTTGAACAACCCAAGACATCTCTCGTTCTCTGCTGGAGAATTTTACAAGAATTGGCTTTGGCCCTTCTGCGATTTGCGAAGTCGCTTCCACCATATCCCTGTCTTGCCGCCAGTACTTTGTTTCTGTAATAGCCGCGGCAAATGCCGCAATCGATTCGGGATTGCGGTAATTGACATCGAATCGCCAAATTCTATTTGTGGTAATCCCTGAATCACGCCAGGACAAGCGGCTGCCATAAATTTGCTGAGCCACGTCGCCAAAAAAGGTGAAAGAGCCGCCCTGGGCCGTAGCGGCTACCAGTGATTTGATCATCATCGGGGAAAAGTCCTGCCCCTCGTCCACAATAATATGGGTATATCTGCGCGCGCTGTCGTCCTCTTGCAATTCACGAAAAACATATAAAGCCAAATCATCCCAGTCATACCTCGGCTCATCTGTTTGGCGCAGTGTTTGATACTCCTCATACACTGCATAAATCCACTTCCGATTTTCGCGCTTAATATTTGAGGAAGCGCGGCCAATACGCTCGGCTTCTCTATACTCAGCGAGATTATTAAATCCAAACCGCTCTATAAAAGTAATCTCATCGACAAAGAATTCTCTTGGCCGTTTTAATGTCGATTCCTCTGGATGTTCCACTTTCAGTTTCTCCAAAGCCTGTCCTATATAGCACTCTTTTTGCTCAGGGCTCAAAATTCCATTCCATTTTGGCATTTTCCCACGGGCGTTCAAATAGCCGCGGGCAAAGCGGTGGTAATTTTCAACTGTAAGTTTTGAGGACTGAATATAGTCAATGCCCTTCATATATTCAACCAGAGCGCGATTAAAAGTGACAAGCAAAATCCTGCCGCTCCCCGGAATGTTGGCAAGATGACGGGCACGATGCAAAGCAATTGTTGTTTTTCCGCTGCCTGCCGTTCCCAAAACAACGATATGACCTTTTGCAGGGAGCGCTAAGACCTCTTGCTGTTTTCCCGTCAAGGTAATTGCCATAATCCCATCCTCCGATAAATCTTTATTATTGATCAAATCCCATAAATTGCTTCAAATCAATAGGGAATTATGGGTAGCAACATAAAATATAGTTTTTTAATGTCTGCAATACTGCTGTTTCTCTAGCCGAAATGTATCTATTTTCTTCCGGATAGAGGAACCTTCCTTTTGATGGGTTTAGGTAACCTCCTGTGGTGGTTGAAGAAACGTCATCTCACCGGACTCTCCCGTATACACCGTTAAAACCGACGCCCTATTTACGGTGACATTCGAGAGTAATAGTATGTATCATTTTCTTTCTCCTCTGTAGCTTATCTCTCGCACCAAACGAATCAATGCTAATCTTTCCAATGGGGCCAGCCATAGCTGGAAGTCTGCCGCAATTTCAGGATAAGCTCTCACGCCCCCGCCCTTGCCTTGTTTTACATACATTCCAACCGCATGAGTTGTTCGAATCCATAAAGAAGGCGTAATGGTCAGTGATGTTGTATGGGCTTGATGAATCAATTCCTCACAGGCCCTATCATCAAATTCCGCATTCATGTCATTCTCCCATTGACGAAGAAACTCCAATGTGTTGCGGCTACGCATCCAGCTTTGAATGGTATACCCAGGGGAATCCACTGAATATTGCTTTGCCAGTCCTGTCAATGAAACCATATCCTCACAGATTATGCCTCGCACATAACGTCGTATGATTTCAGTATAATCTCCAATCTTTTGAGCTGCCCGGAGTTTTTCTTCATCTAACGAGTCGTAAAAAGACTTCCTGTGCCTGTCCACCAAATCCTGGTCTATTATCTTCTTGTCGAGAAGCCGACTAATTGCGGACTCATATTGGAATGCCAAACGTATGTAGAGTTCACCGACTTCTTTCTCTGTCATGATCCCATTCTCCCTTTTTCTGCAAGTATATCAGAAAAAACAGGATTTGTATAGTCTCATCTTGTTTTGAGAGTAGGTGACTGATATCTGGTCGATTTTCTCGGATGTCCGTTTTTGTCATAATCCACATTACACCGGCGATCCCTTTCGAATTGAGCGTCCATATATACATTTACCCCAACAATTGGGATATATTTCTTATTGGCAAGGAGCTTATCAACAGCCGCCCTGGTCCATTTGGCGTTTCCAGTCGGAGAAGCTATGCCCTTCGCAAAGAGCATATCAACTATTTTCCCCAAACTGGCTCCTGCAAGATAATACTCAAATATGCTGCGGACAACATCTGCCCTTTCCTCATGGATGGCAATTCTCTCGCCAACCAAAACATAGCCATACGGGATCTTCATAGTAGTCTCACTTTCTAAAACATAAATAAAAGCAGGTTTGAAGGAGATTAAATCTCCTCGAATCTGCTTGCTGGCATCTGCCGATATGTAATTATAGCCAAATATGAATCGAGTTTTTATATAATTTGATAACAAACGGCAAAACCTGCGTATAACTATCGTTAAACGCAGGTTTTGTCTACTATGGTATGCCCGACTGGATTCGAACCAGCGGCCTTTGGAGTCGGAGTTATCAGGCCGTCAAGCCGGAATCCACTGCGGCGCAGTGCAGTGGTTTGATCATGATTGCACAAATTTTCGGCATTTTGAAGAAAAACCTCGGAAGCCTTGCAGCACAAGACTCCCGAGGTTTTTTGCGATAGTAGTCAAATAGTAGTCTAAGCGTTATGCCAACAGCTCCATCAATTTCCTTGCAGCATCCATGCAATCCCGTGCTTCCTCTTCGGACACAGGTATATAAGAGTCAGATGGATAGCGGGTTTCAATGTAGAACTGATTTACATATGCACAATCTCTGAGTTTTCCTTTCAACGGTGCCCCTGCCGCAGTTGCTTTCCTGCACAAAAATACAAGGCTATGTCCGTCTAACAATTCGCCTGTCGTTTTGAGCAACCAGCCTTTAAGCATTTTCTCCATCGCCTGCTGGCAATGAAATGCGACTAAATCATTACCGCCATCATGCTCCATTAAGATTTCTGCACCGCGCAGGTCATGTGCCGCTTTTTCAAACCAGTCCTTATAGCGCAGGCTGTCACCCATAGAGTACAACTCCCTCTCGGTTCAATTTATTGGCAAAGCTCTGGCTATCCGCTACACTGTGTTCCCATTCTTCCGGCGTATACAGAAGGAAGTCAATCGGCGTATCAGATTCCGTATCACAATATAAATCCGTCAATAATGACCGTTTGTCCTTTGTCGATGCTATGACACAAAGATCAATATCACTTTTTGCAGTCGCAGTTCCTTTCGCCTGCGAACCGAATAGTAGAATCTTCTCCGGAGCGCAGAGTCGAATGACTTGTTCTCGAATTGCATTTAGCTTTTCCACTGTATCGCCCCCTCACAGCAAATTCCTTATTTACAGTATAGCATGAACCCTTTAAAAATAAAAGTGCTTTTTATGGCAGTTTCTTTCATAGTGCCGTTAAACTGCCTGCCATAAAACAACACCATCCTTTCGGATGTTTTTATAGAACGGAATAATATCTTTCCACTCTGCAAATTTATCATAATCGATGCAGAGGACAGAGAGCACCCTCCCGCACTCGAGTTCCAGGTCAACTACAAGGTCGAGCATTTGATCTTGCATTGCTTTTGTTGCTCCTGCGTGAAGGAGAATTGCCACATCAACATCTGAGCCTTCTGCTCGAGTTCCACGTGCGGTAGAGCCATTCTCTTTCATGAATCGTTCCTCCTCGTTCCAGCCGTTGCTTGGTATCGTCTTATTTAACCCCGGTCTCCAGCCAAATGCCCCTATGCAAATCACTTGTAATTGACTATATATGCAAGCGGATAAAGCAGTGTATTGTTTTTTTCCGCCTCTGCAATAATTTTCTCGTCAAATCCGCTTTCTGAGAACAGTGCATAATGAAATTTGGCATACTCTTTTTGCGGTGCAAGTTTTGCTAACGTATCAAGGTATTCCGAATAAGAGAATGGTGTTTTTTTGAACTTGCACTCGCCAACCAAATATTCCTTTGCATCTTTGTCGATGCATAGAAGATCGATCTCTGTTTCTGCTATTCGCAAGCCACTCGCCGCAGAATCATCGCGCACCGTGGTTTTTCCTGCCCAGCGCCCCATCTTGGCATAGCGAAAAGGCAGCTCATTCTTTTTCTGCATTTCCCGAACAAACTCACGGCACACATCTTCGAACGCAAAAGACGCGAACTTATGCAATTCCGGTTCAACGGCAAATTCATACACACCGTTTACATCGCCATCTTCGAGCTGAGAGAAGTTTGCAAAGCCAAAGGCATACCAGAAGCGGAAGAAATTATCTGTCAAGCGATAGGTCCCGCGATTAGAGTTTGCCTGCTTCTTTAGCTTTGCATCAACAGAAAATTCCCGCTCTACAATGCCGAGTTCCATCAGATTTTTCAAGTATACACTGGTTTTTGAAGTATCCTCCACTAACGATTTCTGGCTAATATCATTTAACTTCGTATTACCAAGTGCCACCGCTTCAATGATCGAATTATAAATTGGTGTCTCCCGAAGCTCCTGATGGAGCAGAAAATCTACCTCGCTGTAAAGAATACAGCCCTTTGTCAGAATGTTCCGTTTGATATTCTCGCCCACTGAAAGCTTCGGATTCCACTGACGCAGATAATGGGGTATTCCGCCGAGGACGGCATACGCAAGCACCTTGTCATAATCCGAGTAATCAGGGAAAAATTTAACGGCATCGTAAAAGCCCATTTCTCTCATTTTGTAGATTCCAGTCGCTCTGCCATAAAGAGGATTTTTCTCAGCCAGCAGTTCTTTTTCGATAAAACTCATCGCACTGCCGCAGAGGATGATCATCACATTACTGTCCCGAAATGCAGCGTCCCATAGATTTTGCAAAATGGAAGGTATGCTCGGATTTCCTTTGCACATATACGGGAACTCATCAATTACGAGGAGCTTTTTACTGTTGCCATAAGGAAGATCAAGTACGGCCCGAAACGCTCTCTCCCAATCTGTAAACGCAGAGATATAGTCTTTTGCCGGAATATCTTCCTTCATCATTCGAATTGAAAAGTTTCGAAGCTGTACTGGGTCTGTTGTCTGCGTACAGGAAAAGAATGCATGCGGTTTTCCTTTGCAAAATTCTCGAAGAGTTTCGGTTTTTCCTACACGCCGCCTGCCATATAGTACGATCAACTGACCGCCGTTCTCTTCATACTTATCATTTAAGAATTTCAGTTCAGCCTCTCTGCCGATAAACATCGAGATACCTCCATTTATTATCTAATCCTGATTTACTAAATCGCGATTTGATAATAGTATAACCGACTTATACGAAAAATACAAGTGCTTTTTATGTGATTCGCTTCCGTGTCCAGTTTTTCCTACACATACCGTGCCGCAGCAAGCAAGAACTCATTCATGCCCTGAACGATATGCAAGGTCTTTTCTATGCGCGCTCCCACAGGAGCGGGTACATTTTTCTGCTCCTCAATTTTGCATTGGGGCCGACCCTATACTGACCTCATACTTGAAAGATGAGGTGCCGAATATGAACGAACGGAACACGCTCAGTATGCCGAATATCCAGCCCGCCGCGCAGGATACTCCGCTCATAATGCCGGTGGCAAAAGAAACAAGCGCCATTTCCTTTGAAGGCGGCAATGTATCTCTTACTAGCTATGCACTTCCGCAGAAAACGTCAGCGCATTTGACGGCTGCGCTGCGTGCCGCGCCGCACCTTGCCGCCTGCGCGAATTACGCGGATACCGCACCCGAAAAGCCACTTCGCCTGATCTTCTGTGCCGAGCATCTTCCGACTGCCATTCAAGCCGCCGCCTGCCTCTCGGCTTGCCACGGTGCGGACGAAGAAAGGTCCGGTCAGAAAGACGATGTGTGGGACGATCTGGACGCCTATCTTGATCTGGGAGAAAACGAGAATGCGAAAGATCCGTCCGACCTGCTCGTTCTCGCGGACGCCGCGATGCTCGATCCCGCCTGTGCCGATGCCGAATCACCGCTGCATATACAGCTGCTCATGCAAAAACAGGCTGTGCTGCGAAATGTATGGCAGCAAGCAAACGCGCTGCTTCTCTATTCCGATGATGATCTGCCTTCGCAGGCGCTGCTGGATTTTCTTGCCGTAGCGCCGCAGAAATCGCTTTTTCTCGCCGTGCGTAAAAGGCAGTTCAACCGCGCTTTGCTCAATCAGCTCTGCTTTGAGCAGGGATTCCGCGTCTGCCGTTTGGGTATTTTGCTTCGTTCTCCGCGACCGCAGCTCCGATGCAAGCATAGAATAAAGGACCGTTCTATGCAAATTTGCAGAGCAGGTGTAAGCCGGCGTTTTCTTACAGACAGCTTAAAAAACATTCGTACCGCTTCGTCAGGCCCGATGCATATGACTGCGTATCCTTTCACCTGATGTTTCGCAGAATAGCAACTCAAGCGTCATACAAAGGCCGACATCAAGTACATGACCGGCATATGCAGCATGAGGACATCTCCGCTTTTTGGCCGAAAATCTAATTCCGCCCTTTATTTCGCTTTTTCACCCGTTTGGGTGAAAAATAACGGGTATGAAAAGAAAGGAAAAAGTCCCGTAGCCTCTGTGGTTAATGTTCGTAGGTACACAATGTGACCTATGGGGTCAACCGGACGGTACGGAGTAGCAAGAGAAGCCGTCCGAGAGTAATTGCTCTCGGACGGCTTCTTTTTTTGCACGCACCTGCCGCCAGCCCGGTCATCGGACCGGCGGCAGCTACACAAGATCAATCGTCCAACTCCGCCTCATGCTTGAGGATCGCGCCGGTGGCGGCGTTGATCTCGTAGTCATATTCCATATTGCCGGATTTGAACTCGATTTCGTAGACGAGCTTTCCGTCCTCATCATCCAGCTCAATGTCCATGTCGTACGCCTGATTTTCACTCAAGCCCGCATGGTTCAGGGCGATGGACTTTGCCTTGGCGTAGCCGATATCCTGCACCGTTCCGGACGGCGCGGGCTTTTGACCAGAGGGCTTCGCCGTTTCATTCGATGCGGAAACGGCAGCCAATAAATCTTTCTGCCCGCTGAGCACCTTACCGGTGTAGGCATCCACCAAATACTCGAACTCGCCCCACTGCGTGTGCAGCTCCACTTCGTAGTGTGCGGGGGATTCGTCGAGTTCGGGATCGACCTCCGCTGTAACGGAATCCACCGCCGTCGTTCCGGCATACTGCTCCGCAGCATAGGCGGCGGCAGCTTTGCCGATCGGCATGGCGGGCGCGCCCGCCTCGGCGAGGTCCTTGAGCTCCTCGACCGAGAGCTTTGCCAGCGCGTCAAACTTCAGCGTGGCGTTGAGTGCAAGCACACGGTTCACCAGCGCCGCCTTTCCGGTCGAAATGCTGTTTTCCCGCGCCCGCTGCGTAAGTCCCGCGTCCTGCGTGAGCGTCTGCGTCAGGACGGACGCCCTCGATTCGCTTGTCTGCAAAACACCGTCCACGGTGCTCGTCAGCTCGCGCTGGAGTTTTTCCGCGCGAGCGGTATCCCTGTCCTCCACCGAGATCATGATGGCGGAGGAAATGCTATTGAGGTAGCCGTTTCGCACAAGGCTGCCTACGATGGCATTTACTGCCACATCGAGCTTCGCGCCCTTGAGGTCCGCGCCGTTGCCCATATCCACAAGGATAGCTTTCGCGTCCTCGTTGAGCGGCGTGCAGACGAGGACCTTTTCACTTCGATTCACCTTCAGCTCGATGCTCGGGTTCACGTCCAGCGACACCACGGAGGCTACCGCGTTCGCCCGCTGGTAGAACAGCCCTCCGCCGCCGAGCAGCATCACCGCAAGGCAGGCGGCAATGAGCGATGTCCATTTTCTCTTCGTCGTTTTCTTTGTCGTCATGGGAATGACCGTTCCTTTCCGCTCTTCACAGCGGGAGAGAACGCCGTTCACATCGTTCGGCGCGGTCTTTTCGACCGCCGCGGCCAGACGCTGCTCCATTTTTTCGTTGGTCATTTGGCGTCGTCTCCTTCCAGATAAGCTCGCATCTTTTTCAATGCTCTGTGATATTTCGACAGGACGGTCGGAAGCGGCAGCTCCAGCAGCGCCGCGATCTCCCGGTGCTTCATACCCGTGACCGCGTGGAGCAGCACGATACGCCGTTCCTCGTCCGCAAGGCTTGCCAGCGCTTGCTGCAAAAGGGTGCGCTCATCGGCGTCCAGTCCACACTCCTGCGCGGGAATGGCGTCCCATTCCTCCTCGCTGAGCGCGGCATAACGTTCCTCGCGCCGCAGGCGCATCAGGCAGAGATTGCGGCAGACCGCCAGCAGCCAGCCCATCGGCGAACCGATGGGACGGTACTGTTCCGCGCAGTCCCACACCTGCACATAGACGTCCTGCGTCAGGTCCTGCGCATCGTGCGCGTTTTTGAGGTACGACAGCGCTAAGCCGTACACCGCCGATCTCGTGCGCTGATACAGCTCCGCCAGCGCTTCACGCTCACCGCCGGCAATGTGGATCAGCAACTGCTGCAGCTCATGACGCTCCTCCGCCGGGGCGTATTCGGTTGTCATCAGCAAGCTGAGCATAGGCTTCCGTCTCCTGTCATCCGTGTAATGCACGGAAAGGATAATTTATTGCAGGGCAATTTAAATTTTTTAAAGAAGAATGCAATGGGGCAGGCAAAGAAGTTCGTCCCCTTTTTACTGCGGAAACGGCAAAAAGCAAAGCCTACCGCAAGCAAGAACGGTAGGCTTTGGTATGCCCGACTGGATTCGAACCAGCGGCCTTTGGAGTCGGAGTCCAACGCTCTATCCAACTGAGCTACGGGCACATATTTCCTTCAACGCTCCATAGTATAGCAAACTTCCACGAAACTGTAAAGCAAAATTTGGCAGAAAAAAGATCGTTAAAAAAATTGACAACTTTTCCTTCATCCTCTACAATAGAGACAATCTATAAATTTGAAAAAAGAGACAGAGCATGAAAAAAGAGAAGATCTCCGACGCCGTGATCCGGCGTCTTCCCCGCTACTACCGTTACCTCGACGAGCTGCACGCCAAGGGCATCGTGCGCATCTCCTCCGGCTCGCTCGGCAAGCGCATGGGCGTGACCGCCTCGCAGATCCGGCAGGATCTGAGCTGCTTCGGCGAGTTCGGCCAGCAGGGCTACGGCTACAACATCATGGAGCTGCGCGCCGAGATCGGCCACATCCTCGGCGTGGACGACAAGCGCCGCCTCATCGTCGTCGGCGCGGGCCACCTCGGTCACGCGCTGCTGCAGAACTTTGACTTCGACCAGGGCGGCTTCCTCTTCGACACCGCCTTCGACGTCTCCCCCGCCGTCATCGGCACCACGGTGAACGGCGTCACCATTCGCGGGATGGACGAGCTGGACGCTTACTGCACCGCCAATCACCCCTCCGTCGCGGTGCTGACGGTGCCCAAATGCGTCGCACAGGAGGTCGCTGACCGCCTCATCGCCCTCGGTGTACAGGGCATCTGGAACTTCACCAACGTCGAGCTCAGCGGCGACGTTTTCTTTGAAAACGTCCACTTTGCCGACAGCCTGCTCACGCTCAGCTACCGCATCACCAAGCATTTTTCCCCCGGAGTAAAGGAGCCGAAATGAAAAAACGCACCTTCCTTCTCGCTCTCGTCCTGACCGTGCTCGTGTTTGTCGGCTACGCCGTCGCAGCGGGCGGCGACGCGAGCGATCCTCTCGTCTCACTGGACTTTCTGAACGGCACGTTCCGCCGACAGGAGGAGGAAAGGATCGACGAGGCCGTTACCAAGGCGGATGCCGGCGCGCTCGACGACGCCAAGGCCCGCTGGAATGCCGCGGTCGCGGCGGCGGAGGCCGCTGTCGGCTCCGACTACGCCGCCGTCTTTACCGAAGCGCGCGTCAAGCAGGACGACATTCTCTCCGGCGTCACGGGCTTGCAGGTCATCCCTCTCGCCGGTGAGCTGACCGTTTCCTTTTCCGCCGGCACGGTCGTGGACGTGACCGACGGCAGAGAGCTTACGAGCGGCAGCGCCATTCCCATCAACCACCGCTGCCTCGTCGCCGAGGACACCACGGCGCTGTTCACCTGCACGTCCAAGACCGCCGTGCTCAGCTACTGCGGCAGCTATCACTTCGCCCTTTCCGACAAGCCGGACCGCAACGCGATGGCCGAGGCGCTCCAGTCGCTCTCCCTCTTCCGCGGCACGGGCAGCGGCATCGGCAGCGGCTATGAGCTGGAAAAGACTCCCACCCGCGCCGAGGCTCTCATCATGCTCATCCGTATGCTCGGTGAGGAAAAGGCCGCGCTGGCCTGTACGGCCTCCCAGCCCTTCATCGACGTGCCGGATTGGTGCGCCCCCTACGTCGCCTACGCCTATGAAAGGGGCTACAGCAACGGCGTGGGAACGGACAGTCTCGGCCATTCCTACTTCGGCACGCAGCAGACGGCCTCCGCCGCCATGTATATGGAGTTCATGCTCCGCGCGCTCGGCTACAGCTCCACCGCCACCACCAATATTTCCGATGCGCTCGACCGCGCCGTGACCGCAGGCGTCCTGACTGCCGGCGAGCGCACGGCGCTCCAGTCCTCCGACTTCCTGCGCGCGGACGTCGCTTACCTCTCCTACTACGCGCTCTCCGCCCGCACAAGCGGCGGCGCCGCGCTGAGCCGGAAGCTCATCGACGCGGGCGTGTTCACCGATGCAGACTACCGTGCCGCGCAGGCGATGGTCACAACAGACCGCCTTGCCTGACACCCTTTTGCACGAGGCGCATACTATGGATTGAGACCGCCACGGCGGCGGCTCTATCTTCATGGGAGGTTGCTTTTATGTGCAATAACGGTTTTGGCGGCGGCGGGTGCTGCTGGATCATCATTATCATTCTGCTCCTGATCTGCTGCTGCGGCTGCGGCGGCGGGTGCGGCAACGGCTGTGGCTGCAACAATGGCTGCGGCTGCAACAACGGCTGCGGCTGCTGAGCATCGACACAAGCTACACAAAGAGGACTGCGCTTACGCGCAGTCCCCTTTTTATCAATATACGGTGATCCTATCCTAAAACGCCCAAATGCTCGAGCAAAATCTTCACGCCGATGAGGATGAGAATGATACCGCCGGTCAGCTCTGCGCGGCTCTTGTAGCGCGAGCCGAAGAGATTGCCGACCCAAACGCCCACGAGCGTAAGCACAAAGGTCGTGCAGCCGATGAGCGTGACGGCGGGCGCG
>ERZ779894.1992-NODE-1992-length-19159-cov-7.629031_pt1 | contig 19159 bp, 18 predicted proteins | sample MGYA00511587_ERZ779894 | MGnify/ENA primary metagenome ERZ779894 (study PRJEB29588, sample SAMEA2160490) | human gut metagenome | biome: human gut; feature: human-associated habitat; material: faeces | place: Denmark | collected 2008/2010 ... | reverse complement strand
ATAAATGATAAATAATAAAATTGTTAGGCATATGTTAAATCAAATAAAGAAAAGGTTAAATTAAAATCAATAAAATTTATCGTGATTTTATCAGATTTTTAACGGCATTTTTAGCATATTTTAATACGTCGGGTGTATTCTCAATTTGTACCAAGGAGGTACTTAAACAAATACTTGCACTTATGTATGAAAGGAAAAAGAAAATGACAAAGAAAAGTATTATCATCAGCGTAATTTCGGTTATCTGCCTTGTAGGCATAGTATCATTTGCGATGTATGGCTGTTCGTCTAAAGGCGGCAATGAAAAGAAAGAAAAAACAGGGGTGTCGGGTCAAATTACCGTTATAAGCCGAGAGGAAGGCTCAGGAACAAGAGATGCGTTTGTTGAACTTATGGGTGTTACAGATGAAAACGGCAACGATATTACGGCGGATTCGGCAGAACTTACAAATTCAACCTCGGTTATGATGTCAACCGTAAAAGGTAATAAAAACGCAATCGGCTATGTATCTTTAGGTTCACTTTCAAGCGACGTTAAGGCAGTTGAGCTTGATGGCGTTGCTCCTTCAACCGCTACTGTTAAGGACGGCAGTTATAAGCTGCAAAGGCCTTTTAAAATAGCATATATTGACACCAAACTTACAGATATAGATAAAGATTTTATATCATTTATTACCTCAAAGCAGGGTGAAGCAATTATTTCCAAAGAGGGATATATTTCCGCTGAAGCAACGCAAGATTACAAGAAATCCGGCAAAAAAGGCACAATCACAATTGCGGGTTCAACCTCAGTCGCTCCGGTTATGAATGTGCTTGCAGATGAATATAAAAAGCTCAATCCCGACGTTAAAATCGAAATTCAAGAATCAGGTTCGTCGGCAGGTATTGAATCTGCAATGCAGGGCGCAGTTGAAATTGCAATGAGTTCAAGAGAACTTAAGGATGATGAGGCAAAAACTCTTAAATCGCAGACGATTGCTCTTGACGGTATTGCAGTTATTGTGAACAGTTCAAATTCTTTGGATACATTGACAAGCAAACAGGTAAAAAATATTTTTGAAGGTAATGTTTTGACTTGGGAAGAGGTTATAAAATAATTTGAAAAAGGCAAAAGAAATTGCAATGCGTATAGTATTTTTGCTATGCGCATTTCTATCGGTAATTGCCGTTATCTTTGTTTGCAAATTTATTTTTCAAAACGGCATTCCGGCAATAGAGAAAATAGGATTTAAAAATTTTATATTCGGCAAAACGTGGAAGCCAAGCAGGGAAATATTCGGCATTTTTCCTATGATTCTCGGCAGTATTTACGTTACGGCAGGGGCAATTATTATCGGTGTGCCCATAGGTATTTTTACAGCGGTGTTTCTTGCATTTTATTGCCCTAAAAGGCTGTATTCGATTATGAAACCGGTTGTTAATCTTCTTGCGGGTATCCCGTCAATAGTTTACGGATTTTTCTGCCTTGTTGCAGTTGTGCCTGTTATCCAAAAGCTTACAAATACAAGCGGCAAGGGTGTTTTAACCGCTTCAATCCTTTTGGGAATTATGATACTTCCGACGATTATTAATACTTGTGAATCGTCGCTCAAAAGTGTTGCCCCGTCATATTATGAAGGCTCGCTTGCACTTGGCGCAACTAAGGAATACAGTATATTTAAGGCGGTTTTTCCTGTTGCTAAATCGGGTATTGTCAGCGGAATTATTCTCGGTATCGGCAGAGCGGTCGGCGAAACCATGGCTGTAGTTATGATTGCAGGTAATCAGGCGATTATTCCTAAATCAATTACCTCCGGTGTACGCACTCTTACAGGTAATATTGTTCTTGAAATGGCTTATGCTTCGGGTCTTCACAGGCGTGCGCTTATTGCAACGGCGGCAGTTCTTTTTGTATTCGTTTTGATTATCAATTTGTGCTTTTCACTTGCCGTTCATAAAAAGGAGGGGTAACAATGAGTATTATGAAAAAATTAAGGGAATATCTCAATAGACCTTTGTCCTTTGTTATGTTTTTGCTTATTATAATCAGCACGGTTATAACTGCACTTACAGTGGTATTTATTATAGGATATATTTTTATAAAGGGTGTGCCTAATCTTTCGCTTGACCTTTTTTCGCTTAAATATTCATCTTCTAATCAGTCAATGCTTCCGTCAATTATAAATACGGTTTATTTGACGGCGCTCACACTTCTTTTATCTGTTCCTATCGGGATTTTTTCGGCAATTTATCTGGCGGAATATTCAAGGAAAAATTCGTTTTTTGTAAAAATAATAAATATTGCAAACGAAACCCTTTCCGGTATTCCGTCAATAGTTTACGGCTTGTTCGGATTTTTGGCATTCGTGATTTCAAAAAAATGGGGCTATTCGCTTTTGGCAGGTGTAATCACGCTTGCAATAATGGTTTTGCCCCTTATTATAAGGACGTCGCAGGAGGCAATGCTTGGTGTTGATAACACCTTTCGTGAGGCTTCCTACGGTCTTGGTGCAGGAAAGCTTCGCACAGTTTTTAAAATTGTTTTGCCGTCTGCAATGCCGGGTATTCTTTCAGGGATAATTTTGGCAATCGGCAGGATAGTTGGCGAAACGGCGGCGCTGATTTATACTGCGGGAACTGTACCTGAAGCTGCAACAAAGCTCACCTCATCATCTCGCACAATATCGGTTCACTTATATTGCCTTTTGAATGAAGGGCTTTACACCGAACAGGCTTATGCAACTGCTGTTGTGCTTATCGTTTTTGTAGTTATAATCAATGCACTTTCAAATGCACTTGCAAAGAAAATTATGAAATAAGGAAATAAAATGAATAAATTTGAAATTGAAAATTTAGAACTTTATTACGGCGATTTTAAAGCCTTGAAAAATATAAATATGAATATCTCGCCAAATGAGATAACTGCTTTTATAGGGCCGTCAGGTTGCGGAAAATCAACTCTTTTGAAAACTCTTGATCGAATGAATGACCTTGTTGATACCTGCAAAATAAACGGCAGTGTCAAATATGACGGAAAGGATATTTATTCTTACGATATTAACGAACTTCGCAAAAATGTTGCAATGGTTTTCCAAAAACCGAACCCGTTTGCAATGAGTATTTATGATAATGTTGCCTATGGCCCTAAAACTCACGGTATTCGCTCCAAAAAAGAACTTGATGAAATAGTTGAAAAATCTCTTCGTCAGGCGGCTCTTTGGGACGAGGTGGGCGATAAGCTTAAAAAGAGCGCACTTGCCCTTTCGGGCGGTCAACAGCAAAGGCTTTGCATTGCACGTACTCTTGCCGTTAACCCCGACGTTATCCTTATGGATGAGCCTACTTCTGCCCTCGACCCTATTTCAACATCTAAGATAGAGGAACTTGCACTTGAGCTTAAGAAGGACTATACAATTATAATTGTTACCCATTCTATGCAGCAGGCAAAGCGTATTTCAAACAAAACGGCATTTTTCCTTTTGGGTGAGGTCATTGAATTTGACGAAACCGAGAAACTTTTTTCAAACCCGTCGGATGAACGCACAGATGCATACATTAACGGCAGATTCGGATAAAAAAACAACCCCTCGTAAGTGTTAAACCTACGGGGGGATTACTTTTTGATTTATTTTTCAAGAAGATTGTTATCTTCAAGCATTTTTATAAATTTTTCGATATCTCGTTTCGCCGTTTCTGTATCGATATCATACTCGCTTATTACTTTTTCAACAACCTCGTCAATCGTCGTTTCGTGTGTTAAGCAATCCCAAAAAAATGAGCCTGAATCATTGAGCGTAATCATTCCGTTGAAATCGTTTGTTGCTCTGCCGACAGGCACTACAATATTTGAATCGGCAATCTTCCTTTTTGCAAAGCCGTTTTTGATTTTCATATTGCTTTATCCTTTCAAATGTTGAATTATAATATTAATATTGTACCAAAATTGATTGATTTTTTCAAGTTTTCTTATAATAGTAACTAAAACATAAAACTTTTGACAAAAAATTGACATTTACTCTTGAAGATAGACGAGCAATTGGGTATAATATTTGTAATAATTTTATAAATTATTATTTTTGGCAATATTTAAGCTAAAATATGGAAGGAGTAATTCAAATGATTTATTCACATGAAGTTGAAACAATGTGTCCTGTAGCACAGGGCGTTGCTCACGGTGCTGCTCCGATTCCGGAGGAAGCAAAATGGGTAAAGGCAAAAGAAATTAAAGATATTTCAGGCTTCACACATGGTGTAGGTTGGTGTGCGCCTCAGCAGGGTACCTGCAAGCTCAGCCTTAACATTAAGGAAGGCGTTATTCAGGAAGCTCTTGTTGAGACAGTAGGTTGTTCGGGTATGACTCACTCAGCTGCTATGGCTGCTGAAATTCTTCCGGGCAGAACTATTCTTGAAGCTCTTAACACAGACCTTGTTTGTGATGCTATTAACACAGCTATGAGAGAGCTTTTCCTCCAAATCGTTTACGGTCGTTCACAGAGTGCTTTCTCTGATGACGGTCTTGCAATCGGTGCAGGCCTTGAGGACCTCGGTAAGGGTCTTCGTTCACAGGTAGGTACAATGTACGGTACTCTTGCAAAGGGTCCTCGTTACCTTGAAATGACAGACGGTTATGTAACAGGTATTGCACTTGACGCTGACAACGAAATCATCGGCTACAAGTTTGTAAACTTCGGCAAGATGATGGACTTCATTAAAGCAGGCGACGATGCTAACACAGCATTTGAGAAGGCTCAGGGTCAGTACGGCAGAGTTGATGACGCAGTTAAAATCATCGACCCAAGAAAAGAATAAGGAGGAAAAAGACAATGGCTTTATTTGAATCATATGAAAGAAGAGAGAAACAAATTCTTGACGTTCTCGCTCAATACGATATTAAATCAATTGAAGAATGCAGAGAAATCTGCCAGGCTAAAGGCTTTGATCCTTATAAAATCGTTGAGGGTATTCAGCCAATCTGCTTTGAAAATGCAAAGTGGGCTTATACTGTAGGTTGTGCAATCGCACTTAAGAAGGGTGTTAAGTCTGCTGCTGAGGCTGCTGCTGCAATCGGTGAGGGTCTTCAGTCATTCTGTATTCCGGGTTCAGTTGCTGACCAGAGAAAAGTAGGTCTCGGCCACGGTAACCTTGGCAAAATGCTCCTTGAAGAGGAAACAGAGTGCTTTGCATTCCTTGCAGGTCACGAATCATTCGCTGCTGCAGAAGGCGCTATCGGTATCGCTGAAAAGGCTAACAAGGTTAGACAAAAGCCTCTCCGTGTTATTCTTAACGGTCTTGGTAAGGACGCAGCTCAGATTATCGCAAGAATCAACGGCTTCACATATATTGAAACCGAAATGGATTATTATACCGGCGAAGTTAAGGAAGTATTCCGCAAGGCTTATTCTGACGGACTTCGTTCAAAGGTTAACTGCTACGGCGCTAACGACGTAACAGAGGGCGTTGCTATTATGTGGAAGGAAAATGTTGACGTTTCTATCACAGGTAACTCAACTAACCCAACCCGTTTCCAGCACCCTGTTGCAGGCACATATAAGAAAGAACGCCTTGAAGCAGGCAAAAAGTATTTCTCAGTTGCATCAGGCGGCGGCACAGGCCGTACTCTTCATCCTGATAATATGGCAGCAGGCCCTGCTTCATACGGTATGACAGATACTATGGGCAGAATGCACTCAGATGCTCAGTTTGCAGGTTCATCTTCAGTTCCTGCTCACGTTGAGATGATGGGTCTTATCGGTATGGGCAACAACCCGATGGTTGGCGCAACCGTAGCATGCGCTGTTGCAGTTGCAGAAGCTCTTTAATCAAAAATTTTAATAAGACGAAAGCGTTGGCGGTTGCGCCAACACGAGTGTCCAAAATATGCAGCGTTTCGCAAGAAACGCTGTTTTATTTTGGTAGAAAAGGTCCGGTGGACCTTTTCGTAACTGAGTGAGGTCACACGAATTAACGTGGAATAATAATTTATTTTTTTCGTGCGGAAGTTGCAGTTGCAGAGGCTCTTTAATCGAAAACTTTAATAAGACAAAAGCGTTGGCGGTTGCGCCAACACGAGTGTCCAAAATATGCAGCGTTTCGCAAGAAACGCTGTTTTATTTTGGCAGAAAAGGTCCGGTGGACCTTTTCGCAACTGAGTGAGGTCACACGAATTAACGTGAAATAATAATTTATTTTTTGGTGCAAAAGTTGCAGTTGCAGAAGCTCTTTAATCGAAAATTTTAATAAGACGAAAGCGTTGGCGGTTGCGCCAACACGAGTGTCAAAAGAAAAACCGGTGAGATTCGTAAGGCTCTCACCGGTTTTTTATACTATTTAATTATATTTTCTTTTTCATCCATTGGTGGGGACAATCCTCGTCAAAATCACGTTCGCCGAACGGGACATATCCCTGCTTTTGGTAAAACGGCATTGCCTGTACTTGAGAATGAAGCCTTATTTCCCTGCCGCCTTTGTCTTTGATAATTTTCTCGGCTTCGTTTACTATTTTTGCGCCGAGATGCTTACTGCGATATTCCTTTAAAACGGCAAGCCTGCCGATATAATAAATACCGTCTTGCTTATAAAACCTAACAGTTGCGCAAGGCTTATTGCCGTCAAAGGTGACAAGGTGGTTTGATATACCGTCAAGCTCATCAAATTCCTCTTGAAATCCCTGCTCATTAATAAACACATTTATTCTTATATCCTTTGCGCATTGCGGCAAGGTATCGTAGCTTTTAGTAATCAATTAAAACACCCCAAATCAATATTATTTTATCAAATTTTTTTAAATGTTGTCAAGATAGATAAGAAAATGTTGAAGAGTTTGTGAAATATCAACAAAATATCAACGATATTTTTTATGTTTCGCTTTATTGCAAAATTAAACATTATAGTATAAAATATATTTTATACTACAACAGTTTATCAAAGAGGTGTCACTATGAGTGAAGAAAAAACAATTTATACAATAACATCTGGCAGAAATGAACACGTATTTATTCATGCAATGCCGGGTCATTTTGTTTCAAGTTCTTCGCATCTTAATTTTTATATAGGAACATCGGATATTAAGCATAACCATGACGTGTCTGTTGATGCCGCAATGATGCTTGCAAGCTATTATCACGAGAGAGGAATTGAGGTAGACACTGTTTTGTGCCTTTATGAAACGCAGGCTCTCGGCGCTTATCTTGCTCACGAGCTTCAGCGTGCAAATATGCTCAATCCTAATCCTGACAGCACGGTTTACGTTCTCGGCCCTGAATATGACGCTCAGGGTAATATCATTTTCCGTGATAATCTTCGTAAGCTTATTGACGGCAAAAGAGTTTTACTTCTTATTTCTTGTATCACAAGCGGTAAAACTATTGAAAGAGCAATGGAAAGCGTTAATTATTACGGCGGCGAAGCAGTCGGAATTTCTGCTGTTTTCTCTGCAATTGATGAGGTTGACGGAGTAAGTGTAAACAGTATTTTTACTAAAGACGACGTTCCGGGATATGAGGCATATCCTGCTCACGATTGTCCGCTTTGCCGTGAAAACAAAAAGGTCGATGCAATCACTAACGGCTACGGCTATTCTCTTCTTTAAAAATATCTTGACAAATTGTTTTAATTTGTTATAATAGATTTACAAATTAATAGTACCCAAATAAAGACTGTGAAGCAGAAAAAGACCTTCTATTTTGGTTTAAGAGAGTTGACGGGCGGTGCGAGTCAATACGGATAAAAGGTGCATAGCTCTCTGCTAAGTCGCTGTTTTGAATAGAAATTAATAGGAACAGACGTGTTGCTTCGTTATCGGCAGAGGCATTGATTGATGCTAAAGGGCAGGGAATTACCTTGCTGAAGTAGGGTGGTACAGCGTGATATTAACGCCCCTATACTCTTTGTGTAGGGGCTTATTTTTTTGCTCCTGTGCAAAAATGAAAGGAGATTAACATTATGAAAAAGGGTTACGAAAAATACAGAGGCTTTGAGCCTATCAATATTCCGGATCGTACTTGGCCTGACAAAACCATTACCAAAGCGCCGACTTGGTGCTCGGTTGACCTTCGTGACGGCAACCAAGCGCTTGTTGACCCGATGAATTTGCAGGAAAAGCTTGAGTTTTTTACTACTCTTGTAAATATCGGATTTAAAGAGATTGAAGTCGGTTTTCCATCGGCAAGTGAAACAGAATATGAAATTTTAAGAACACTTATTGAGGGAAATTATATCCCTGACGACGTTACCATTCAGGTACTTGTTCAGGCAAGAGAGCACCTTATAAGAAAGACCTTTGAGGCTATTGACGGTGCTAAAAACGTTATTGTTCATTTTTATAATTCAACATCTACTCTTCAGCGTAAGGTTGTATTTAAAACAGATATGCAAGGCGTTATTGATATTGCTATCGACGGCGCAAAGCTTATTTATGAGCTTACCGAGGAAGAAAAGAAAAAGAATCCGGATATGAATATCCGTTTTGAGTACAGTCCTGAAAGCTTTTCCGGTACAGAGATGGATAACGCTGTTGAAATTTGCCGTCAGGTTATGGAGGAACTTCATATTACTAAGGAAAATCCTATCATCCTTAATCTTCCGTCAACTGTTGAGGGCTCAACTCCTAACGGTTATGCTGACCAAATTGAATATTTCTGCCGCCATCTTCCAAATCGTGACGCAGCTATTATTTCGCTTCATCCTCATAACGACAGGGGTACAGGTGTTGCCGCAGCAGAACTTGGGCTTCTTGCAGGTGCTGACAGAATTGAGGGCACACTTTTTGGCAACGGAGAAAGAACTGGTAATGTTGATATTGTTACCTTGGCACTTAATATGTGGACTCAAGGTGTTGACCCTGGGCTTGATTTCCACGATATAAACAAGATTAAAGGCGTTTATGAAAGAGCAACAAAGATGGTAGTGCCGCCTCGTCATCCTTATGCAGGCGAGCTTGTATTTACTGCTTTTTCAGGCTCTCATCAGGACGCTATCAATAAAGGCAAAATGTATATGGATGAACACGGCGGAGATTATTGGGATATCCCGTATCTTCCTATTGACCCTGCCGACGTAGGACGTGAATATGAGCCGATTATTCGTATCAATTCGCAAAGCGGCAAGGGCGGTATGGCATTTATTCTTGCTAACGATTACGGAATTAAGATGCCTAAGGCTATGCAAAGTGAGTTTAGCGCAGTAGTTCAAAAGGCTTGCGATGAAAGCGGCAAAGAAATTCAGCCTGACGAAGTATTTGATATCTTCCAAAAGGAATACAGAAATGTTTGCGGTCCCTACAAGCTTCTTAATTATAAAATTACCGAAGAAAAGAACGAAAAGGATTATCTTACAACTGTTCATTTCACCGGTGAACTTAAGTATAAAGATAATGAGCCTGTTAAAATTTCAGGCGACGGCTCAGGCCCTATCGGCGCATTCTGTGAGGCTATGAATAAAGCGGGACTTTCAAGTTATGAGTTTGTCGATTACAGCGAGCATGCAATTTCAGTCGGCAGTGACTCAAAGGCTATTAGCTATATTCACATTAAGAATCCTAACGGAAAAGATATATTCGGTATCGGCGTAAGCCACAATATCGGCTATGCTTCAATGAAGGGTATTATTTGTGCTATTAACCGTGACCAAAAGGACACAATGCGTGATGACACAATGCCGGGAATCTTTGATAAATGTTGAAAACTTATTCACAATATTGTGAATAAGCTATCATAGCGTGCCTGATATTAATTATTTAGGTTTTGGCTTTCGGCATAGTCGGGATTACAGTTAAATAAAAGAGGCGAATTTTTCGGCGCTTGCCGATATACAGAAAGGTTAAAATATGAAAAATTATAAAATTACAGTTTTAAAGGGTGACGGAATCGGCCCTGAAATAGTAAATGAATGTATTAAGGTGCTTGATAAAGCAGGCGAAAAATTTGGTTTTGCCTTTGATTACGATTATGAACTTTTGGGTGGTTGCGCTATTGACGAGGCAGGCGTTCCTTATCCTGAAAAAACAGCAAAAGCTTGTAAAGCTTCAGACGCTGTACTTCTCGGCGCAGTGGGCGGCCCTAAGTGGGACAGTCAGCCGGGCAACAATCGTCCTGAAAAGGGACTTCTTGCAATTCGTGAGGATTTAGGACTTTTTGCAAATCTTCGCCCTGCCAAGATTTTTGCTCCCCTTAAGTCTGCTTCTCCTATTAAGGAAGAAATTATCGGTGAGGGTCTTGATATTCTTATCGTTCGTGAGCTTACGGGCGGTATCTATTTCGGCGACCGTGGAACTTATGAAGAAAACGGCGTTGTAGGCGCTTATGATACAGAGCGTTATACGTATCCGGAGATTAAGAGAATTGTTAAGGCAGGCTTTGAATATGCTATGAAACGTGGCAAAAAGCTTACCTGCGTTGATAAGGCAAACGTTCTCGATTCCTCAAGGCTTTGGAGAAAGGTTATGGAGGAAACTGCTAAGGATTATCCTGAGGTTGAGGTTTCTTATATGTATGTTGATAACTGCGCAATGCAGCTTGTTCGTAACCCTAACCAATTCGATACAATTGTAACTTCCAATATTTTCGGCGATATTCTTTCAGATGAGGCTTCAATGATTTCAGGCTCAATCGGTATGCTTGCTTCCGCTTCACTTGCTCAGGGTACATTCGGCCTTTATGAGCCTATCCACGGCTCTGCTCCGGATATTGCAGGTCAGGGCAAGGCTAACCCTCTTGCAACTATTCTTTCGGGTGCAATGATGCTTCGCTACACCTTTGATGAGGCAGAGGCTGCCGACGCTATCGAAAATGCGGTTGACATTGCACTTACCAAGGCAAGAACACCTGATATTTATGAGGACGGCTTTGAGGCAGTTAATACCTCTCAAATGGGCGACCTTGTTGCAAGCCTTTTATAATTACAATAAAAATTAAGACGGTAACTCTTTTGGGGGTTACCGTCTTTTCTTATACTAATTCAATTGATTTACCGTTGTCTTTGATTAAAGTAAACTTAGGATGCTCCAAGCCGTTTGTATTCGGCGTATGGTATGAGAGATAAAGCTTATCTTCTGCTTTAAATATCATTCCGTGGCCGCCGTCATTATCAATCAAAAGCGGCAGATGCTCAAACACCCCGTTTAATTCGTTATCGCTTGAGCGTGCAACGCATTGGCAGTATTTGTGATTAACAAAGGTTGACCATATAAGAAGAAGCTTACCCTCTTTTGTGCGATACATAAAAGGACCGTCGGTTATGTAATGTTCACCCTTAGTCTTTTTGTCTGCCCAATAGGGTGAGGAAGCGGTAAAAAGCCTTGTCGGTAGGCTGATTGCGGCATTAAGCTCCTTGTTGAGCTTGATAAAGCAAATCTCACCGTCGATTATTTGCGTATGCTCGTGGCAAAAAACAAGATAAGGCTCGCCTGATTTTGAAACATAAAGCGTGGCGTCAAGACATTCCCATTCTTCTGGAGTGAGCGCTCCGTCGCTGTACGGTTCAAACATACCAAGCGGATTTTCCGCTTTTAAAACGTATGAGCCTCTCAGTCCGTTTTCCTGCGTAAAGGTTGCAAGCATATAGTATTCACCTTTGTATTTATGCACTTCGGGCGCCCAATTAACCTCACGGTTTAAGCCGTATTCGGCGCTGTTGAAGCACTCCTTAGGCTCGCTCCAATTAACAAGGTCGGTTGATGTATAAACGTCAAACCCGCCGGTATGGCAACCGAAATCCTTTGCCCTTGTGCCGTATAAATAATATATTCCGCCGTCATTTAAAACAAAAGGGTCCCTGATATTAATATCTTCTAATTTCATATTTCACCTTTAAAAATTTGTTTCTATTATTTTTGTCGTAAGCTCTTTTGTTGGAAAATCCATATAAATTGTGCCGTAATAGTAATCCTTGTTTAATTTGTATGATAAAAATTTAGGATTGATGTATTTGGAATTGTTGTATGGCCCTTTAAGTCCGCCTGCGGTTGAAAGGTAATTGATTATGTATTTTCCGTCCCATTTATTCATACTGTCAAGAAACGGCTTTATGCACTCGTTCCATCTCGGCTCAGGCTTGTACTTAAATCTGTCCTGAATAATGAATTTTATTTCATTTTCGCCTGAAGTATTAAGAACTAAAGGCTGAGGTACGGCTGTTGTTTGCTCCACCCAATTTGAAAAGTCAATTCCTGTTTTGCCTATATCATAGCCCTTCGTTGTATCCATTTTACAGCGGCGGATAAATATAATTTTACCTCTTGCCTCGTCAAGATAAGGACTTCTGTTGTACGTATACCATTTTTCTGGATTTTTATTGATATAATTATTGAGCATTAAATCAAAACAACGTTCCATTTCCTTTGCGCTGTCATTTTTGAACTGAAAAACTATTGTTTCGCTTGGATTTTCGTCAAGAAATCGGTAGCAATGAGCCAAAACGTCCGCCATATCCATTTGCTTTGAAAAGTGATTTTTTGTATTAAATGCTTTTGCGACACCGTGCACCATTTTAAGCCTGTCGCCCCTTGATTCAACCCTGATATCAAGCGCACGAACACCTAAATAAAGCTGCTCGTATATATTCATATTTTGGCATTTTGAAATGTGAGAAAATTGAACAAATTGAGTAACGCAATCGTGCGTACCCGGTATATTCAGCCTCAAAACTTCGTTTTTACCGTCAATTTTGCTCATCCAACTTTTCAACTTCATAATTATCACCAAAAACACTATAACATTTTTAGTAAATAATATCAATTGAAAATATTAACAATTTATTTTATAATTAGAATAGTATATTCACAAATGAGGTGCAAATATGGTATTACTTAATAAAACAGGCAAAATCACATTAGCTGATAATAAAACAAATATTGTTTTGCCTTTTGAAATAAAAGATGATTTTAAATCTTTAAAAATAAATTTTGAATATTCACCGAAAACCTTAGAAGATAAAGCAAAGGAAATTAAGATTGCTGAGGATTGCTTGGAAAAATACGGTGAGGTTCAGGAGGGAAATATAGAAAATTATTTGCCGATTAAAAATCTTGTTACCGTTTCTCTTGATTCAAGCAGGGAATATCTCGGTGCGGCGCACAGGCAGAGCAATAAGCAAGAACACATTATTTCTCCCGCTTTTTCGTCTGCCGGATTTTTTAAGACGGATATTGCAAAAGGTGAGTGGAAAATAACGCTTAATGTTCATTCGGTTAGTTGCGACGTCGATTATAAAATTACTGTTGAAGGGGAGGAAAAATAATGAGCTATTTACCTTGCGAACTTCATTGCCATACTATTCATTCCGACGGTGATTTCACGGTTAGCGAACTTCAAAAGGCGGCGGCAGACGACCACCTTGCAATTATTGCTTTAACCGACCATAACACTTTTTCAGGCTGGGACGAACTTGACGATAATATAATCCCTGCAATCAGGGGCATTGAATGGACAACCTATTTTGGGCATATGCTTGTTTTGGGCGCTAATGATTTTGTTGATTGGCGTGATGCGCAGCCTGATAATATTGATGAAAAAATCAAGCAGGTTAAGGCTGTCGGCGGTATTGTCGGAATTGCTCATCCTTACCAGCTTGGCTCTCCGCTTTGCACGGGAGGTCGCTGGGAATTTAATGTAAGGGATTGGCGAAACGTTGATTATATCGAGGTTTGGCATCAAAATCTTTATTCTGCAAAAAGAGAGAACGAAAGAGCGCTTGAGTTGTGGACCTCGCTTCTTGACAAGGGATATAAAATTGCCGCAACTTACGGCAGGGATTGGCACAGAGAGGAAACATCGGGCCACTACGGTTGCACCTATGTCGACGTTGATGATATCAGCGCAAAATCTGTTATGCGTGCAATAAGGCTTGGTAAAACGGTTATTTCCCACGGCGCAAAGTTCATATTCAGAGTTCATCGCCACGGCGTTACAAGCGGTATCGGCGATACTGTAAAAAAGGGCAACTATACTTTCAGTTTCTTTACCGATTTACATTCAAGGGTAAAGGATGCCGGTATGGAAGATATAGTATATAAGGAAATAAAAATAGTTACAAACGGCGGAAAGTGCGTGCTTGAAACAAGATACGACGAAAGGCACGTTCGTTTAAGGCTTGACAGCGGTTGCTGGTACCGTGCAGAGCTTTGGGGTACTGTTGACGGAGAAAAAAAGCCCCTCGCAATCACTTCACCAATCTATTGCGAATGATTATTTAACGTAAATTTAACATAAACTATATTGTAATTTAATCGACTGCATATAATATCTACTTGTAATTTTGTGTAATACGAGGAAAAGGGTATGACTATTTATAATTTTTTAACTCTTGTAGGCGGGCTTGCCATGTTCCTTTTCGGTATGGACGTTATGGGCAAAAGCCTTGAAAAAATGGGCGGCAGCAAGCTTGGTACAATTCTTGAAAAAATGACCGATAGCAGGATTAAGGGTGTATTGCTCGGTCTTTTCGTTACGGCTGTTATTCAGTCGTCGGGCGCTGTTACGGTTATGGCAGTCGGCTTTGTAAACAGCGGAATTATGGCACTCAGGCAGGTTATAGGCATCATTATGGGTGCAAATATCGGTACTACCGTTACTGCGTGGATTCTTTCGCTTGCAGGTATTGAAGGCTCAAATCTTTTTGTTAATCTTTTAAAGCCGAGTTCGTTTGCTCCCGTTCTTGCATTTATCGGCATTATTCTTGTTATGTTTTGCAAGGGCGAGAAAAAGCATAATGTCGGCTATATTGTTTTGGGCTTCGGTCTTTTAATGATTGGTATGACAACTATGAGCGACTCTATGGAAGGGCTCAAGGATGTACCGCAGTTTACAAGCATTTTAACTAAATTTTCAAATCCTATTTTAGGTATTTTGGCAGGTGCTTTTCTTACTACGGCGCTTCAAAGTTCATCTGCCTCGGTCGGTATTTTGCAGGCGCTTTCAACAACGGGGTCTATTACCGTTTCTTCTGCATTTCCTATTATTTTGGGTCAAAATATCGGCTCGTGCACAACAGTTCTTATCTCGTCAATCGGCGCAAGCAAGAACGCTAAAAGGGCAGCTTATGCTCACCTTACTTTTAATGTAATCGGTGTGGTTATTGCAATGGCACTTTTCTATGGCTCAAATGCGATTTTCGGTTTGCCGTTTTTTAACGATAATGTTTCACCTGCTACTATTGCTATTATCCATTCTCTTTTCAATATCTTTTCAACAATAATTCTTTTCCCATTCGGCAAGCAGCTTGAAAAGCTTATGTGTGTTCTTATCAAAGACGGCAAAGACGACAAGGAAGAACAAAAAGACGAAAACGGTCTTGTTGAGGAACGTTTTCTTATCAGTCCGGGATTTGCTCTTGATAAGGTTAAAGATAAGTGCGACGAAATGGCTACTCTTGCGCAAACAAATATATCGCAAAGCATAGAGTTTATAAAAAGCTACAGCCACAAAAAGGACGAAGCAATCAAAGCTAATGAGAAAAAGCTTGATGATTATGAGGACCAGCTTGAAACGTATCTTGTTAAAATCAGCTCAATTGATTTGAATGTTTCAGACTCAATGAGGCTTAATAATTATTCCCATGCTATCGGTAATTTTGAGCGTATGGGTGACTACGGCTATAATATCCTTAAAATCAAGAGAAAAATGCATCAGGATAAAATTCATTTTTCAGAGGAAGCAAACAGAGAACTTGAAATTATGGGCAGGGCAGTTGCCGAGATTATTGAAAACTCAACAAAGGCATTTATTAATGATGACGTTGAGCTTGCAATGACGGTTGAGCCGCTTGAGCAGGTAATAGATAATCTTAAAGCGGAGCTTCGTGCACGCCATTCAAAGCGTATGGACCAGGGCGAATGCACTTTTGAAAACGGAATTTTGTTTTTTGATATAGTTAATTCGTTTGAGCGTATAGCAGATCATTGTTCAAATCTTGCAGTATGTATTATTGAATTTTCACAGGGTCATTATCAAACCCACAGCTATCTTAAAGGTGTTAAAAATTCAAATAATAAAACATTTATGGAGCAATTTGAAACATATCTTAATAAATATGCGGTTAGGTAAGAGGTAGAGTATGAGCGATAAACAATCGGTTTATATCGTAGAGGATGACGCATCCATAAGAGAACTTGAAATATATGCTCTTAAAAATTCCGAATTTGAGGTAACGGGCTTTGAAAGCGGAAAAAGCTTGATGGCTCAGTTGGAAATTAAAGTGCCGGACATAATTTTGCTTGATATTATGCTTCCTGAAGAAGATGGGCTGGCCATTTTGGGTACAATCAGGCAAACGGGTGCTTATGCCGATATTCCCGTTATTATGGTTACGGCAAAAACAAGCGAGATTGACGCCGTAAAAGGGCTTGATTTGGGCGCTGACGACTATATTACAAAGCCGTTCGGTGTTATGGAACTTGTGTCAAGAGTTAAAGCAGTGCTTCGCAGAAGTGCCAAGAAAGTTAAAACCGTTCTTGTATATAAAAACATTGAACTTGATGAGAATAAACATACTGTTTTGGTTGACGGAGCAGAGGTTGACCTTACATATAAGGAATATGAAATTCTTAAGCATTTAATTAGGAACAAGGGTATTGTTCTCACACGTGACAGGCTTATGGAAATCGTTTGGGGCTATAATTTTGAACAGGGCAACAGAACGGTCGATGTTCATATTCAGTCGCTTCGTAAAAAACTCGGCACTGCAGGCGAGCATATTAAAACAATAAGAAATGTCGGCTACAAGGTCGGTGAGTAATTAAGTGGCTAAAAAGACTTTATATAAAATATTTGCATTTGGCGTATCGGTAATCACAATTACGGCAGTGCTCATTTTATCTGTTTTTTATTCTTATAGTGATAATCAGTTAAAAGAGCAGCTCAGAGTTGTTGAAAGCGTGGTTGAAAATCAGCTTGCGCAGGATGACGATACTGCTTTTATTTCAAATCATATTGACAAAAATGTAAGAATTACTCTTGTTGCAAAGGACGGAACGGTTATTGCGGACAGCCAAGAGAGTGCAAATAAGCTTGGTAATCACCTTAACAGGCAGGAAATACAGCAGGCAATCAAAAACGGCGAAGCAACAGTAACAAGACATTCAGACACTCAGGAAAAAAAGGTATATTATTTTGCAAAGCAGCTTGATAACGGCAATATTTTGCGTGTTTCGGCTGAAGCTAAAAGCATCGGCAAGTTTTTTTCGGATTATATTATATATATCCTTTTATGTATAATTGTTGTAATAGTTACGGCAGTTTTTGTGAGTATGGGTATCACTAAAAGCATTGTTAAACCGATTACTCAGCTTGGGCAAAGTCTTGATAATATCGATAAATTTAAGTCGGATGAGGAACTCAAGCCGCTTGTAAATGCACTTTTGCAGCAAAAGAAAAAGCAAAAAATGCTTGATAAGCAGAAAAAGCAGTTTACTGCCAATGTTTCCCACGAGCTTAAAACACCGCTTACCTCTATTGCAGGCTATGCAGAACTTATAGAAACGGGAATGGCAAAGCCGGAGGATATCAAACCATTTGCCGGTGTTATTCGCAAGCAGGCGCTAAGGCTTGTAAATTTAAGCGAGGATATTATTCAGCTTTCTCAGCTTGAGGAGAGCGACGAGGATATGTCCTTTGAGTCGGTCAATCTTTATGAAATTGCGCAAAGGTGTGTTGAGGCGCTTAATATTAATGCAATTAATAAGTGCGTTACGCTTAACCTTACAGGTGAGGAATGTTATATAAGGGGCAAGGCTCAGCTTGTTGAGGAACTTGTTTATAATCTTTGCGACAACGCAATTAGGTATAATAAGGAAAACGGAAATGTAACTGTTACGGTAAGCCCGCTTGAAAAGGGTGCAAGCGTAAGTGTTAAAGATACGGGTATCGGTATTCCCAAAAAATATCAGGAAAGAATTTTTGAAAGATTTTTCCGAGTTGATAAGAGCCGAAGCAAGGCAACAGGCGGTACAGGTCTTGGCCTTGCAATAGTAAAGCATATCACTCAACTTCACGACGCTAAGCTTGAAATCAGCAGCGAAGAGGGTAAAGGAACAGAGATTATTGTTACTTTTAAAGACTAAATTAAAAAAACAGTTGAAATATTTTTCGTTTTAGTATATTATAAGAGAGTAACAATATATTCAAAGGGGAATTTTTGTATGAAAAGAAAATCCGGATTAAGTAAATTCAACGGTTTTTTGGCAATCGTTTTGGTAATTTGCCTTGCAGCAACTGCTTTTGTAATTAACAAATATCCTAAGATTGAAGCTGCTGATGCTAACGGCGGTGCCGATGCAAAGGACGTTGCTGTTATTAGCGAGTTCAAGGCAGGCACATACGGCGGCAAGGAGTTTAAAACTCAGGAAGACGTAGTTAATTATTATAAAGAGTGCTACGACTATACCAAGACGCTTACTGCTGAATATAAAACCGATTCAGGCGAAACACACAGCTACTATAAGATGCTTGGTACAGAGACTCTTGAAGTTAAGAACCTTCTTGTTGAGGGCAAGTCAAACGATATTATCAACAAGCTTGTTCCGGGTATCGTAGGCAACCTTTTCAAAGGCGGTACAAACGGCCTTTCACCGTCAGGTAACAGAGACCCTAAGGGCGATACTAAAAATGACGGAAAGATGGATTGCACAACATCGCATCTTACCGCTGATGATGTTCTTGCAGCTAATGTAAAAGATAACAACGACGGCACTATCACAATGGTTATTCAGCCAAAAGAGGCTCTCCTTTCAACACCGGGCGAGGACTCACAGGGCAGATTCTTTAATTCACTCGGTGATATTTCATCCGTTGTTGAGTCAATATCTGTTCTTTCATTCTCACAGGGTACGGTTAAGGATAACTTTGTAGTTGATTATAAGGGCGGCACAGGTACTTTTGTTATTGATACAAAGACTAACGAGATTACCAAGGCTGATTACACAATGCTTGTTCATATTGATGTTAAGCACGCTAACGTGGCTGTTCTTAAGGACAAGAGCGCATCTCTTGATATTAAGTATCAATGTGAGTATCCTGCATCTGATGATTATCTTGCAGGTCAAAATATAGGCTTAACAAGAGTAAAATAAAACTGTAATAACTTTGATATAAAGGACTTGTATTTTTACAAGTCCTTTTAGACTGTCGATAAAGCGGCTAAACCGTGCCGTGCTTAAATTATCATAAAGTAATGACGTAGGGCAAGGGCT
>ERZ779894.1991-NODE-1991-length-19164-cov-12.338689_pt1 | contig 19164 bp, 30 predicted proteins | sample MGYA00511587_ERZ779894 | MGnify/ENA primary metagenome ERZ779894 (study PRJEB29588, sample SAMEA2160490) | human gut metagenome | biome: human gut; feature: human-associated habitat; material: faeces | place: Denmark | collected 2008/2010 ... | reverse complement strand
TTTCTATTTTAAATAAGACAGGCTTTTCCACAATTTCCACATTATTTGTGTTAATACCTAAGTATTTTGTTGTAGATGTACCAGGTTTTATATAAACAGCTTCATCTGTTACTGTCGTTCTATTTTCGTAGTCATTTAATATAATATCTTGATCAAATATATTAGTTATATATTTCATTGTGAAGTTGTATAAAAGTTGTCCATCTGCGTTCTGAATATCTTCTACTTTTCCGAAATAAACTATTTCATTATTCTTTTTTATTGCTATAATATCATTTGCTTTTGCTGTAGTTTTCTTCAAAACATCAATTAGTGTATTTGCATTTGTTTCTTCATCTATATTAATATCGTAATTTGCAATTTCTACTATATTTTTTACTGTAAAATCTATATAATCAAATATCCACATAAATACTTTATTAGTTTCTATTTTTACTTTTTCTTTTGCTAATACTTGAACTGCTATACTATCTTCGTATTCTTGTTCATATAAGTCTGTGAAATTAATATCAGCTTTATATATTCCTCCTACAGCAGGTGCTTGTAGCTCTAATTCATAGTAACCTGTTTGAGGATTGTATGTTGCAATATAATTTTGATTATCGAATGTTACTGTTAATTGATTTTTCATACAATTCCTCCTACACTGCTTTGTATCTAGGATATATAGTAAGTTTGGCATTTAAGACATCATTTTCCGATGTTAATTTAATTTCACATGATTTGTTCTTTGGAAGTCTTATTACATTATCATTATAAAAATCAATATAATCTAAACTAAACAAACTTACTTTAGTTCCATCTGTATTCTGTTTTCCTATAAAAAATTGATTTTCTCTAGTATCATATAGAAATTTTTCATACTCAGCTATTTCTGTTGTTACTTTGACTGTTTGATATAATTCTCCTTCAACGTACAACTCAATTTGCGGATTTACTAGATGTCCATACATTTCAACATAAATCGGTGCTTCTACATGTCCAGTATTTATATAGTGTAAATTTCTTGAGTCGTAGTCTGTAAATCTACTATCCCATCTAAAATCCCACCTAATTTCATTCGTTAACTTTTCTATTGTATAAATTACTGTATTTTCTTCATACCATAAAGAAAGACAGTCGAATACGACTGTCTCCGATAAAATTCCATTTGTTTGCAATTGAGTTTTAGATAGTGATTGTATTTGTACATCTTTGAAATATTCTTTTATTGTTCCGTCTGAATATGGTATTTTATATCCAAATCTTAAGCTTTCCGAACTTTCTACAAAATTAACAAAAGAAGTATAATTTTCATAATTTATAAAATTTAGTGTTCCACTTATTTGTCCTTGCTGTATATTCCTTAAATTGCTTATAAAAGTGTCCCCTAATTGTTGATATTCTGTTATATATGTATAGCCCAGTCCATAAGGTTCTGTTAATAATGTATAATTATATATATCCATCAAAGAAAACTCTTGACCTTTTTCGTTAATTAGTTTAAATTCTCTTACCATTTTTGCCTCCAAATAAAAAGCACCAGTATAAAAATACTGATGCTATCTTTTATAATCCTACACACAGTAATCTAAATGTTTCTCTTCCTTTAGGTGTAATTAGCGTTTGTGTTCCAACCCATCCAGTTTTTTCATTCTTACTTTCCTTTACCTCAAATAGTTCTTTATTTTTATCTGCAAATGGTTGAATTTTTCCTTTTTTGTCTCTATAAATATATTTATGTTCAAATAGAAATCTTATAAATATTTTTTCTTTTATTCCTAATGCCTTAGCAGTTTCTCTAAAACTTGTTAATAGGTTTCTATCTACTAAATCATCAAAATACTCGGCTTTAGGTTTCATTATTTCATTTACTACTATTAGCTGTGAATTTTGCATCTCCAGTTGTTGATTTTTATGGTTTAATTCTTGCATCTTGCTATTTGCCATTAATATTGCTTTTGCCATTAATTCTTCATCCGTCATTTCTTCTTGTCCTGCTATATAACCACCATGTTCACGAATACTTGGAATTACTTCATGAGTTATCCATCTTTTAAATTCTTTAGCTTCTTTCTTTCTACTAGCTAATATTAGATTATATAATCCATATTCATTTACGGCTGACATATTTCTATTTTGGCTACCGTCATTTAAAATGACATCAGCTTTTTCATCTTCATCTAATCTCGTTAATGCTTGTCTTGAATTTTTAATTTCTAATATTTCGCATATATCTTTAGCTACAAACCACGGCTCATTATTTATTTCTAATGTTCTTATTTCTCCAAATTCTTCATTTTTAAATATCATTAAATCTTTCATTAGACACTACCTCCTAGTTTTTCTATACTTTGTAAACCTTGTTCATAATTAATTCTTCCTTTAGTCACTGCTCTATAAATTGTTCCTACTACTTTAAACATAGTTCTTGACCATTTTCTATTTTTCTTTAAATGTTCTCTTAACAATATTGTATATTCTTCCATAATAAAAAGAACCTCCTCAAAATTTAAAAATTTCTTGCGAGATTCTCTATTCTATGATATAATATTTCATAGATAGAGTTTATCTCTAGCCTATAGGATAGTTCGTTAATCCGCCAAGATTAGTATACGAACTATTCTATTTTTTTGATTTTTCTTCCAAAAAATTTAAATTATTCGTTATTGCTTTCATATATTTTTCTATATTATTTGAGTCATAAATGCTTTTCAATTTCATTAATATATATATAGTTTCTTCTTGTAATTGTTCTTCTTTAGATTTTTTATTAAGTTTTTCAACATCTTTCTTTTTTAAAAAATAATCTTCAAAAAGATTGTCTACTGCTAATCTAATTATTTCTGAGCGATTTTTATTTAATGTCATTTCTAATATGTTAAGCATTTTATCATATTGTTCATCTATTCTAACTTGTAAAAGAATATCTTTATTTTTACCCTCTTCATTTAATAATTTCAAATAATATGCTTCTATTTCGTTTTTATTCTTATTATGCTCTATATAAATATTGTATAGTTTTTCTTTGAAAGAATTATCGTTATTTTTGTCAGACATTTTGTACCTCCTTTGTAATGACATTGTCATTATATAACTTGTCATTACAAAAGTCAAGAGTTTTTTTATTTTTATTCTACTTTCTTCCCACAAAATGTACAGTAAATTGAGTCTCTATCGATTTTCTTTCCGCAGAATTGACAAAACTTTCCTTGTTCGAAATGTAAATTTACTGTTAATCCATAATCTAATTCAACTGTTTCTATTTCTGCCACTTCGTCATATTCATCATTTTCATAATATTCACAATACTTATATTTGCCCCCTGTAAGTTCAGCAATTCCACTTATTTTTATTGCTGTCTTTTTTAATTGCTCATATTCTTTTAATAATTTTTTAGGCATATATCCTACATGAACATAGTTCCCATCATACTGTTCAATGTATATTTTTACACAAGGTTTTTCTTCAAAAACATCTTCTTTTACTTTCACGTAAAATGCAACATCCGAATATTCTTGTACATTTAAGTCCATTTCTTTTATTTCTGTATTTGTATAGCCTTCATACTTTTCTCCAATTTCTCCTGCCTCTTTTAATTTCCTAATTTCAGTCTTTATTATTTTTTGTATATCTTTTCCATCTTCATTTTCAAATGTTACCCCTGCTACTTTAAATTCCATAAATTACCTCTCTTTCGAGATAATTTTAGTTTACATTTATATCTTTGTCAATATTAATATTCCAATCCAAATCTTCTATTTATATAATTAAATGCGTTGTCAAGTTCCGCTTCTGTCATTTGTTGAGGATAAAAATTAACTGTAATATTGTTATTTGCTCCTACATCTTTTAGTGCTTCACTCATATATCTTGTTAATGTTCTATCAAGTGGAATTATTGCTTCTGCAGACTTTCCTTCTCCAACCATAGCTAAAGTTGCTTGATCTACAATACCTCCTTTAGCAAGTCTCGGAATTTTAGGAATGCTTAGACTCTTTCCTCCAACTCCAGGCACCCAATCTGGAATTTTAATTCCATTAATTCCACTTATTAGTCCATTTATTCCATCAATTATCCAATTTAGAGGTGTTTTTATTATAGACCATAAACCTTCTACTATATTCTTAAATATATCAGAGATGCCTTGCCAAGCTTTTTCCCAGTCTCCTGTAAATACTCCTGTAATAAATGTTATTAAGCCATCTAAAATTCCTGTGATAGCCTTTATAACTCCTCCTATTGCATCAAATACTCCACTTATAGTTGACCAAATAGCATTTAGCACTCTTTCTACTACAGGCCATAGTACGTCGACTAAAGCACTAATAATCGGTGCTATAACATTATTATATAGTTCGGTCCAACCTTGTATCAATTTAGTTATAAAATTCACTACATTTTCTATTATTCCTTTTAATGTATTATTCCAGAAATTCATAAGCCATGTTAAAATTTTTGTTACAAAAGGTTCTAATTTTTCCCACAATTGTTGCCATAACTTCCAAACTGTATTTAACGCTGACATTACCGCAGCTTTTATAGTATTAAAAGCTGGTATTATAGTTTCATTAAATAAATTAACTAAACTATTCCATACTTCCATTGCTTTATTTCTAAATTCTTCATTTGTATTAAATAAATATACAAATGCTGCCCCAAGAGCTGTTATCACACCAATAACTACACCTATTGGTCCTGTCAATGTCGTTAATACTGTACTTAATGTTCCTGTACCAGCAGACACTCCTGCAATTGCTCCTGAAACTTTGCTTAACAAACCAAATATTACTCCTCCAGCACTAATAATTTTGCCTATAATAATTAACAAAGGACCTATTATAGTAATAAGTCCTGTAATAACTAATATTATATTCTTAGTTCCTTGGTCTAGCGAATTGAATTTATTTATCCACTCAGTCACTTTGTCTAAAAACTTCGTCAAAATAGGTAATAGTGATTTTGTTAATCCACCAATAGCTTCCTTCATTGCATCCATAGAAGTAGAAAATTTTCCGCTAAGTGTCTTTGAGCCTTCCTCCATTCCCTTATAAAAAAGTCCACCTTCACTAGTTGCAACTTTAAAAGCTTTTTCTACATCATTTATTGTTATCTTTCCCTCAGACATTTCTTTTCTTAATATCTCCATTGACTTTCCTGTCTTCTCAGAAATAATTTGTAAAGGATTGAAACCAACATTTACTAATTGCAGTAAATCCTGTCCTGTCAACTTTCCATTAGCAGAAATTTGTCCAAAAACAAGAGCTAAAGAAGATAAACTATCTTTATTACCCATAGCAACATCTCCAAGTGTCTTTAATATTCCTTGAGCTTTATCTGCACTAACTCCAAAAGACAATAGAGTTTTGGTTGCAGATACCAAATCATTTGTTTCGTATGGTGTCGTTGCTGCCATTTCTTTTAAATCTTTTAGCATTTTGTTCGCTTTATCTTGGCTTCCTAACAATACCTTGAGATTTGTTGCTAGGTTTTCCATTTCTGCATTATATTTTACACCATAAGCTATTCCTGCTCCCAGTGTTGCAGTTAATCCTAAAAACTTTTGTCCTACACTTGTAACTACATTACCTACAGATTTCATTTTAGAACTAATATTATTTAAAGATTTACTAACTTTTGTCCAATTAGATGCCTCTACTTTTAACTGTTTTAATTTATTTTCAGTGTTTATGATTTCTCTTTGCAGGTTTCTATAATTCTCTTGAGAAATTGTTCCTCCATTTTTTATAGTATCATCTGCTAGCTTTTGTGCTTGTTTTAATTGATTTAGTTTGTTAGTTGTTCCTTGAATATTTTGAGATAATACAGCTTGTTTTTGTGCTAGAAGCTCTGTATTTTTAGGATCAAATTTTAATAGACTATTAATTTCTTTTAATTCTTTAGATAAGTTTGAGGTAGTTGTATTTACTTGTTTTAAAGCTTTTTGTAATCCTGATGTATCGCCACCTATTTCAACAATTATTCCTTTTATACTTCTTGCCATACTACCTCCTTCCCGCTAACTTGTCCCAATCAGCTTGTGTTGCTTTTCTAGTTTTTTTCTTTCTATCCGCAAAACAAATTAAAATTTTTGCTACATCTGTATATTTCATTTCTCTTAAATCTTCGATTTTCAATCCAATTTGTAAGCAATTTGCTATAAATCTATAATCTTCTAAAGTGTCTTTTTTTTCTGAATTATTTATCTTTATTCCTTTGATTTCTTCCATTAATTCTTCATCAACAAAATGAGGCAACGGCAAATTCCGTTACCTCGCTAATCCAGTTATCACTTAAGTTTATTTTTTCTATACTTTTAAGCCAATCTTCAAAACTTCCAATTTTATTATTTGCTGTATAAATCAATATGTAAGCAATCTTTTCTATGACATCGATAAAATCATCTAAATCTACCATCATTTCTGAATTAACAGCTTTTTCAATTTCTTCGTCCGATTTTCCTTCTTGCTTAAATTTATTTTTTAAATTTTCTTGCTTTTGAGAATAATCATTTAAAATTTTAATATCAGCAAAAATTCCTTTTTTAAAAATAGACTTATACTGAAACCTTGTAAAAGCATTACAATCTATGTCAAATTCTTTATCATTTATAACTATTTTTTTCATTTAAAACCTCCTAAACATCTGCTACAGCGTTTTTTTCATAAACTTTTGTAAAGAATGAATTATAAACTTTTTCATTTGTGTCGTTTGGCTCAATGTAAGCCATAACAGCTTTGTCTGTCGAACGTGGAGACATTGTTATTGTCATTGTCTCTGTTCCTACTTCAATAGATTCTTCTTTTGTATTATTCTCTCTGCTTGGTCTTGTAGCAGTACAATCAAAAAATACCCATCTTCTATTTTTAGAGTCTCCTTGCCCTTGAAACATTAATGCAAATCTTGCTGTTTTATCATCTGCATTTTCAAATATCGCACCATTTGTGTCAGCTGTTCTTCCTAAGATTTCTTTTAAGAACTGTTCTGGTGTCATTGCAATTTCTAAATCTCCTGAATATCCTTGATTTGAACTTGCTATAAAATATTTAACATTATCAGCATAAAAAGGTGTTTCTTCCCCTTCTGGATCAAAATTTAATCCTACTGCTCCTGGCATAGGAAATGGTGTGCCATATGTAATCTCTCCATCTGTTTCTGTTATTTTTGCTACATAGCATTGTTCAATACCATATAAAACTTTATTGTTTGTTTCTCCTGACATTGCTTTTCCTCCTTTTTAATTTTTAAATTTCAAAAAAATAACTTACTTGCCAGACTTCTTCGTCTTGTAAGTAAGTTTCCTCTGTTTTATTCCAAGCTATATCGCCCAAAATTTTATTTTCTATTTTGTTCTGTTCTTCTATATTCTTATAAATATAAGTGTAATCTAATTTTACAGGTGTATTTTTGTGATAAACTTTATTATCTGCCATAAAATTATCTGTATTTATCGTAATTGCTATTAAATGTGGAGGTTCTGTTGGTTTTTCAAATTTGCCATAAGCATATTGGAAACCCTCGTTTTTACATCGTGTTTTTAGTTCTTCTAATGTCATTTTGACCTCCTTTTAATTACTGTTGTAATTCTTTTTTCATATAATTTGTTATATTTTTCTTCTATAGGTCTAATATGTGGAATAGCTTTTGTTCTTCCTCCATTTCTTGTAGCATGTCCAAATTCAAGTAAGTGCGTTAATTGATAATTTGTTTTATTATGAATTTTTACAGTATATCTTCCTCTATTTTCTTTACCCTTTTGTCTGGTCCAACCTTTATAATATGGTTTACTCCTACTCCCTTGTCCTCGCGGAGATGTCTGCTTCAGTTCTTGAACAGCTTCTTTAGTCAAAGTATCTGTTGTATCTTCAACATCTTCTGTAATGTCTTCAACATAATTTTCCAAATAATCACTTAAAACCTTTTGTAGGTCCTCTGGTTTAGTTGTCTTTGACATTCTTTATTTTCCTTTCACAAACTAAAACTAATTCATCTGCTGTTATCTCTTGAGCTCTTATTATTGTGTAAGTAATACCCATATATATAAGTTCTTTTTCATTGTTATAATTTAATGCACTAATTCTTAACCTTAACGTAGGTTGATATCCTGCTTGATTAGCATCATAATACTCATTAGCATATACATCTTCTACTTTTATAATTGGTATTTCTATTTCTACAGATTTTTGAGGTATTGGAACACCTATATCGTTTTGTATAGAAGTAGTAGATAATAACTTGCAACTTACATCACGCATTACTATCTACCTCCTTTTTTGTTAAGTATTCTTGTGATAATCCTAAATTAGCACAAAGAAGACTATATGTTCTCTGTGCTAATTCTTTCTCTTTTATATCTACATTTCCGAAATTTGCTTTTACATACATAACAATAGCAGATTGTATAAGACTGTCTTTTGTCTCTTCACTAGCTGCTATTCCTTGTCTTTTTAAATCTGCTATTCCTGCATTTATCCACATTTTAATTTCCTCATCTTTTAATGTAGCTGTCTCAACAATACTTAAGCATTGTTTTGCTATTTTTAGCAAGTTATCCATATAGTCCTCCTATTCTTACTAAACTCCTGCAACAGTTACAGTTATTTCAGATGTAGACTCATCTGAATAAGTAACTGTACCACTTGTTACTTTACCTGTTTCATCTGTTGTTAATGTAATAGATGTTACACTTTTACCATCTGCTCCAGCAGGTCCTTGTTCTCCTGGATCTCCTTTGTCTCCTTTTGGTCCTTCAGGTCCTTGAGTACCTCCAGAAGCTTGATAATTTTGAACTATATAATCAAGAACTTCACATACAGTTTTTCCTGTTACTTCATCAACAGAAGTTGCAGAGGTAACTTTCAAAGCTAATTTTTTTAAAAATTTTACTTTAGTATCCATTTGTTACCTCCTATTCTCCTTTTTGGCTATATGCGAAATATTTTGGTCTTGCAACACCATCATATATTGCATATCCACCATATACAATTCTTCTTGGTTTTACTTTTATTTCTTTATCAACTCGAACAGGAGTAACTTCGTTTAATATGTAATTTTTACAGTTACCAACGATAATGTCATTATCATTCAAATAAGGATCTACTTCTACTGGTACTAATTTGTTAGTAGCAATTCCTTGTAAAAATGGATAATTTCCATTGTTATCTTTGTAGCTTACAATATCTATATTTACATTAGTAGAAATATACGCTTTTGCTCCTCTTCTTGCTTCTTTTGTTAAAGATTTATATGCAGAGATTATTCTTTCTATTGGATCTTCTCCTTCTTTTATTGGTGCTAAATCTTTAGTTATTCCTTTTGGTTTATTTGTTCCATCTCCATAAATAACAGCATTTACTAAAGCAATACCCATTTTAGCTGCTAACTCTTCTACTATAAATGGAATAAAACTTTCTACTGCCATTTGCTCTAATTTCCATGTTACTTCAACATCTTTTGCAAGTTCCCAACCAGTTAGTTGTAAATTAGCATATTTTTGACCTTCGTTATCAGTTTCTTTTAGCTCTGTATACCATTTTGCATCATCTGCTTGTTCTAAGTATGGTAATTCCACATTACCAGCTACATTTAGCTTTCTTATATCTCTAAAAATTGGACTAGAGTCTACAATAATTTCTAAAATATCATTTCTGACTGTTCTTGGAATAAATAAACCACCATTGTTAATTCCTTGTGTATCTGCATCAGATGCCACAAAAGTTGTATCTGTTGTTGTTATAGCATCTCCTAATGCTCTTTTTTCTTCTGCGGTAAAGTCTTTTTCAGGTCTTCCTAGCATTTTTTTTGCCCATGCTGTTCTGTATTCTGGACTCTCTAAAACTTGTGCTAATGTTCTTTTTTCTTCCACTTTTTCTTCCTCCTTGTATTTAATTATTTTTGTTATTTCTGCTTTTCTTTGTTCTAGATTACTCACATCTGCAAGTAATTCTCTTTCTTCTTCATGTGTTATTGTTCCATTGTTTGGATTTTCAGTTTCTGGAACTTCCTTGTTTAACTCTTCTGCTTGTTTTCTTAATTCCGCTAATTCTTCTTCTGTTTTAGCTTCATTAATTTTGTTTCTTAATTCTGTTTTCTTATTTTCAATTTCTTGTTTTGTCATTTTTTATTCCTCCTAAAATATTTTTTTGCAGTTCTACCACCGCTCTATAAAGCTCTATTTTGTTTCTACCAACAAAAAAAGAAGCAGTTCTACCACCACTTCTCTTATCGAGAATTATATGCTTAACATTAATTTCAGTTTTTCTTTTTCTATATTTAACTTATGTTCATTTTTTCTTGCTTCATATTGCCTTTTTTCTTCTTCGTATTGTTCTTTACTTCTGGCGTAGATTTCGGTTGTTTCGTATGCTGGTACATCTACAACAGATACATCAAATATTTTATCGAATTCCAGTATTTTTCTAGTGTCAGTTTCATAGTCATATTCTTCAGTTCTTACAATAAATGCAAAACTCATTTTACTTAATATTCCTGCTCGAATTAATATATAAATGTCTTTATTTACTGTTGTATCTGGAAGTACAGCTCTTATCTTTAATCCGTGATCATCAATTGTAAACGTTAAAGAACCACCTCTTGTTCTTGCCATTGGTAATACAGAGTCTTTATGATTATATTTCATAACTATATCGGACATATCTGCATTATCAAATGCATGTCTATCAATTACTTCTTTAATCCACCCTAAATCCGTAACAGTATCAAACACCGCTGCATAACCTTCAACTACCATTTCTTCTGCATTATCTAGTGCTCTCATGTCTACTAATCTTATTTCCTTTACTGCTTTTTCCATTATTTTTCGCCCCCTACTTGATATTGATTTGCTATAGAACTATCTATGTTGTTTAAACTTTGTAATATCCTATTTCCTTCTTCTCCACCAATTGGTGGTAAATCTAAAATTTCTCTTCCTTCATCAACTCTTAACATTGCCCAAGGAGCAACGACTTTAAGCAAATCTGTTTTAGTTTTTAAACTAGCATATTGTAATCTATTTGCTGTAAATACAATTTTATGTCCTTCTTTTATGGATTGCTTTTTAAATATTTTATTTGTAAATGCATAACCCATTTGAATTCCACGTGGTTCTACTACGCCTTCATAAAAAGCATTCCACTCTTCTTCAGTAAAACTATTATTTATAATTTTTTCCGATACTCCAAAATAATCAAATATATTGTAATTCACTCTTTCTAATTGTTCATTATCTAGAGTAACTGGTTTTAAATTTACTTCTATAAATTTTGCTTTTGCATCTAAAGCTGCAATACCACTTTCATTTTCTAAACTTAAAAAGTCTTTTACAAAATCTTCTTTAGTCTTTACTAAATCTTTATTCTTAAGCATACTATTTTCATATTGTAAAATACCTTTCAAATTTCCTGTAGTTTTTATTGCATTTTTTATTCCTTCAGATGCAGTATGTGCAGTTTCTAAATCTGTTGTTAGTACTTTATTGCTTGTTCCAAAAATATCATTCTTGTTATAAAACAATCTTAAATGTATAACTTCTAAATAAGGTATTAAGTATGTTTGTCCATTTATAAATCTAAATTGTAAGTACATTGTTCCTTCTTTATCTTCCAATAAATCATAATTTAGTGCTAAAACTGGATAAAAAGCCGTTATAAATCCCGTTTTATCTCTTGCAATATAAACAAATGCATTACAGTCAGTATATAATAGAGAAATAACTCTATATATGAAATCATATGTATTTTCAATAAGGTTTGGTTGATTACTTAACAAAAAATTTATATCGCCTTTTATGTTATTTGTTATGCTGTTTTGAATGTGTTTTGGAACTAATTTTGCGCAATGTGTTGCTATTCTATCTATGCATTCTCTTGCCACTTTGCTTTCATATGTTCCATTTTGTAAAGTAGTAAATCCATTATTCCAACCACTTAATAATTGAAATTGTGTCTGTGTAGTATTCGTTTGCTCTTGTTTCTTTTTACCAAAAACAACTTCAAATAAGCTTCGTCTTTCTTTTTTCATTTTCACTCCTCCTGTAATGCCAAATAGTCATTCATTTTTTCAAATAAAACACTGTAAGCTATTATTAAACTTACTGTGCCATCTATTCTTGCTCTCTGTTTTTGTCCTTTTACTGGTCTTATATTGTCATTTTCATCTCTTTTTACTGAAGTATTACATAAGCACCATTTTAAAACAGGATTATTATTATAATTTACATTTTTCTCAATTAAGTCTGCCTCAAGCTGTTTCATTGGATTACTCATCGTTTTTGCCCCTTGTCTTACTTCTACCATTTCAAATCCATATTCTTTCATTTCTTCAACCCAATATTGAGTATTCCAAGGATCGTAACCAATCCATAATGCCGAAATTTTGTATTCGTCATTCATTCTTAAAAACCATTGTGTTACGTCACTGTAATTTACTTTAGCACCATCACATATTGTTACGAGACCACGTTTTTCCCATTTATCATACGGAATTTTATCATCTTTTATTTTAAATTCTAGTCTTTCTGAAGGTATAAAGTATTGCTGTAAAACATATTTTTTATTATGTTTCATTATTAATAGAGTTGCGCATGTTAAATCTGTTGTACTAGATAAATCTACTCCTCCAATTGCATAAGTATCATATAAGCTGTCCATATCATAAGTTTCTTCATTATTTACTGTATCGAAGTCTACCCATGCCTCTTGTGCAGTTGTCCTAACATTAAATTCTTTGCATAGTAAATTACTTAGTTCATCTGGCTTCTTTTGTGCTTTTTCAACTTTGTCTCTTAAATATTTGTATGTCTTTGTCACACCTAAATTTGGATTAGCTTTTATCCAAGCTTTTTCATCTGTCCATTCCTTAGCTTCGTCTAGCTCATAAATAAAAGGAAGAACTGTTTCGTCTTCAATTCCTCCTTCTAATCCTTCATATCCTTTTATTACTGCTTCTAAATATTCATATTCTCCATCAAAAACAGCTTCTCTAATTTTACCCATTGTTGAAAACTCAAAAATTATTGGCTGTTCTCTAACACTTATACTGTCAGACATTATGTCTAAAAGTCCTTTATCTCTCCATGCCCAAATCTCATCTGCTAATATTGCAGAACCATTTAGTCCATCAAGACTGTCCGTTTCTGACGCTACTGCTTTAAATAAACTTTCAGTTTTATCATAGAAAATCCCATTTACTAATCTTCTTGTTCTTTTATTTAAAGCAGGACTTTTTGCAGCCATTCGTTTTGCTTCTTCCCAGATAATTTTCGCTTGGTCTTTCTGAGTAGCAACTGAGTATACTTCAGCTCCACCTTCTCCATCGCTTGTTAATTGATATAGCCCTAATCCTGAACCTTCTGTAGATTTACCATTTTTCTTACCTACAAATAATACAAATTTTCTATATTTTCTTAGTCCTGTTTCTTTATCTACAAATCCATATAAGGCTTGTATGTGTGCCTTTTGCCATAATTCAAGAATAACTGGCTTTCCAGCCCATTTACCTTTTGAATGTTTACAGTATTTTTCAATAAATTGAATTGGTCTATTTGCTTTTTTTTCATCAAATATATATGTATGTTCTTCAATTTCATCTGTTATTTTATTTAAAAAAGAAACCTTTTTAGGTTTCTTTAAATCGTTTACTAATTTTTTATAAACAGCTTTTATCTTTTTGCAAGCTATTATCTCACCACTTGAAATTTTATTATAATACTCTTCTATATATGTCATAAGCCACTCCTAAAAGTTGTCAAAGCCATCGTCATCTAGATTTATTGACTTCCCTTTTGGCAACATCTCATTTAATTGTTTTATAACATTCATATAATTTTTTATCATAGTATTATAAGTTTTACTTTCAACTGACTCTTTAAAACCAAATTGCCCTTTTCCATTCATATAAAACTCTTTTATACCATTCTTTATATTATATTTTTTCAAGTGAGCTAACTCTACTTTCATATAAGAGGCATTTTCAATAAGTGGAGTAGCTATTTTCTGTATATTTGCATCACAGTCTTTAAATATTCTTAAGATTTTATTCTTTTCAGCTGTTATTTGTCTATTATATTCCGCAACTTCTTTTGCCGAACGTTCTCTCATTACAGTTTTGTCTATCTTGTCTTCTTCCACTTTCTATCCTCCTCTCATACTACACCCCTTATGCATATAACCTGTGTATTTTTTGAATGCCCACACACCGTTCTCCCATGTCCGCTTCTTTTTATTGCTATAGGGGGGCTATTTATACTGTGTTGTCTCTTCTTTTATTGGATTTCCTTCTTCATTATAATAAGTTACTGTTGTATAATCTCTTCCTTTTGCATAGTTTATTGCTTTATCTAATGTTAATCCAAAATTTAATATAATACATTTATGTTTTAATCTATTTGTTAAGTCTATTTCTATCTGTTCTAAAGTTTCTTTCTTATAAAGACAGTCTATATTAAATATTAGTATTGTATCTTCGTCCGCTTCTATTACGTTACTTAATTTAAAGCTACTATCTATTTCTTTTATATCTTGTAGTAATTGTTTTACTTTTTCTAATCTTTCTATATCTCTATCTTTTATATTTATATCTATTTGTATCTCTGGATTACTCATATTTATATACTCCTCGTATTTTATTTATTATTTTCTTTATAAAATTTAGTAATATCTTCTTGGCATACTTATACTGTGTTGTATTAGTACAACCATATCCGTCTTCGTGACATATAGCACAGTTTTTCTTATTGCACTCTATATTCTTATTTACGTCACAGCTATATATCTTTAACCACGCTTTTATATACTCTTTACTTAGTTTCATGCATATAAATCTCTCCAACATTTTACTTTCTTTCCTCTTGAACATTGTAAGCAAGTTATAATTCTGTCTGCATCTTCTTGTTTGATTGGTTTTATTTTTATTTCATATCCATCTTCTGTTATCATTGTTAATTCATATTCTGCATAAGTATAATAAGGTACTTCATTAGCATAATATTTGTTGGCAATTACTTCTAAAGATACAAACTTACCTATTATTCCTTTAAAATCAATTAATGGCATTTCTTTTATATTCTTTTTCATTCTTTATCAAATCTCCATTCTCATCAAAATCATATTCCGCTTCTTCACTAAAATGTTCTTTTATACGGTTGCAAAATCTTTATATATCTCTTTTTCTGCTTTTATTCTTGCTTGAGTTGCTTCTTCTATTGTCGCATAATATCCTATATGTTTATTAGCCACTCTCACATGATATGGCTTTGCTTTTAATCTGTTTAATTTTGTTATCCCTTGTTGTTTATATTTATTTGCCTTTACTCTGTTATGAGTATTATCTATATGTTTGCATTTCCTTAGATTACATTTTCTGTTATCTAATTTATTTCTATTTATATGGTCTATTTCAAAACCTTCTTCTATGTTTCCATAGACAATTTGATGTAAATATTTTGTTTTTCCTTTTATACTTGTTGATATATATCCTTTGTTATGTGTTCTAAAGCTATATTGTTTTAATTTTTCTATATCATCTATATCAATTAATACTATTTGCTTTATATTTCCATATTTATCGAGTATATGTAATTCTGCGTAATCTCCTTTTAGCAAATATTCGTTTCTTTTCCCTATTGGTTTATAACTTTTCATAATATCAATCCTTTCTTTTCAATCCTTTTATAACAGCATAGAAAAAGAGAGGCGATTGATTTTCCTCTCTTAAAACTCTTGCAATAGTTCTCTATGCTTTTATTAAATTACCTTCTTCATCAAAAGTATAATCTACTTTAGTTTTAAAATGTTCACCGATTGTGACATTTTTTACAAAGACTCTCTGTATTATCTATATTAAAGAATACATTGTCATCTTCATAATTTAAATCTGTAATATATTCTTTATGATGTACAAAATAAGCAGGTACATATAACCCGCTTCTTTAAACATCTCTCACATAATCCATTTGTTAATATTAGCTTTTGTTTTCTTAATCTTTGCCATCTTTTACTTTTATATTTTTTTGCTATCTCTGGATTATCTCTATATGTCATATTTAATTCCTTTTATTTATTCGTTTTCTTTGACTGTTCCTTTATCTAAATCTATTTCTATGCTTTTAACTGTTCTTGTTTTATTTACTGCTGTTTCTGCTTTTACTTTCTTTGTTGCTGTTTCTATCTCTTTTATTTCTTCTACTAGTTCTGCATAAGCTTGTCCATTTACTCTTCTTGCTTTTAGAATCTCTTCTGCTCTTTTATCTTCAAATTCTTTTTCTTGTCCTTCTTTATATTCTTCTCTTGTATATTTATCTGGTACATTTACTAAAAATCTAATCTTCTTCATTCTAATTCCTCCTTCTATATATTCAACTTCATTAATGTATCTTGTTGCTTTGCTGTTCTATTTAACTGCTTTTTATATCCTTGTATCTTACTATTGTCTTTTTTATAGTCTAAACATTTTATTATTGTTAAATTATTCTTTTCTACTATTATTAATTTCTTTTCACATGTAGTATTTTTACATGTATCACATAATTTCATTTATTTTCTCCTAATAGTAAATTATATTTTAATTGTGTAGATAAGGATTTGCACCTTATATGAATAACTTTTGAGCTTTACTTACTCTGGGATATCTCCGCCACTATTTCGCGCGTTATTCTGCACCGCACAGTGTCTACTATTACCATTCAGCGACGCTGGTGCTCATCGCCGTTTAGTTTTACCATATTACGCACTAAACGTAATATGTCTATTCCACCACTACACATTTATTTCACAATCCTTTAACTATATATTACATAGTTAGTGATTGTTGAAATCAAAATAAAAAGAGCCTTTTATAAGAGACCTTTTAATAAGATCCCACACAAATAATATAGAACGGCATTTTTTTATATATTTATTCTTAGCCGTTTGGTTGCGATGACTAGAATTGCACTAGCTTTCTCTAGTTTATGAGACTAGCGAGATATCTGGTTCTCCACAATCGCAATATATTAGCAAATTATTAGACCTTCGTCTTACAAATATTTATCTTTTTAATTGTTCAATCACCGAGAGAACAAGTCTGAGCATAAAGTTGCGACCTTTATACTTCTTGTCCCTTTCTAAGCTCGTGCAAGAATGTTTACTTGCAAATTTCACCCATCATTCAGATTGTTTGTATCAATTTTCTATTCATACAAAAAAATGTTCTGTTTTTTATCTCGATTGAGCTACTTTAACCTAGTTATGTCTTATATCCTCTTTACAGAGTATTCACGAGAAATAGTCTTGTTTAGCATTACCTACATTGCTTCATATTTGCTAGGTATGAGTTGCAGGCTTATTGTACACTGTACCGTCTATTGTGACTACGACAACTCTAGTATTTTATTAAACGATAAATATCTGCACATTATCTAGCTTTGAGTTTTACCTCTTCTTTGCATATACTACTATATACAAAAAGCAACCTTCTAAAAGTATCCTTTTAGCTGACTACTTATCAGATAATTCCAAGCTACATGATATTGTAGTTTGCACTTGGGTAATAATAATGTACAGTCTTGGGCTTGAACTCTCTCGAGTTCGACTGTATCATTTATTGCTATTATAATTATAATATAGTTAAAATTAAAAAACTACGAAAAAAGTAAGCAATTTTTATGAAATTTTTATGAAATTTACAACTTTAGCATTTTATTTGTTGCCGCTTCTACTATATCTTGTATATTTCTACTAGATCTAGTTTGATTAAATCTTTCATAATATACTCTATTTCCTATATCTTCATATGTACAGCCATCTATATAATATGCTACTAGTACTACTTTTTCTTTATCTTTTAATGCTTCAAGTCTTATATCAATTTCTTCAGTCATCATTGTTAATTCTGTTATTTCTTCTTCTAATTCTTTTATTTTTTCTCTTATTTCCGCTTCTGTCTCTATATTATCTATAGCATTATTTCCTGTTCTATCTCCTATTTTGTTTTTACTATGTATGTCTCCGTTTAACTCTGTAGGACTTGAACTTACATCTACTTCTTTTAAATGCTCTAATTTTCTCAATAAGCTTTCCTTTTCTCTTAGTCTTAGTTTTAATTTTGCGTTATTCTCTTTATATTGCTTTAATAATAATATCAATTGCTCTTTTTTCATTTGTCCACCTACCATTCTTTTAATAATAACTCCAATCTCTTTAGCTTTTGTTTACTATCACTTACATGAGTTGCTAGTCTTGATTTACTTATACTATGTCCGTTCTATCATATTTACTATATCTTCTTCTACTATGTCATTTGCATCTATCCAGTTGTACAATGCTTTTTCTAATTTTTCTTCTTTTGATGTTTTCATATGCTATTCTCCTTTTTTTAATAATTCTGGATTATCATATATATTGCCTATTACTTCTAAATTTTCACAAATTAAATTCTCATTAGCCTCAAATTCGTTATTTATTCCATTAGATATTCCTCTTTTATTCTTTCTAACACATTGATATTCATATCCAAAACTAGCAGCATCATCATAAAACACTATAATTCCGATATAATTTTGTTTTCCTTCATCTATAAAAGGATAATCTGTACCAGTTACTATATCTCCCTCGTATATTTCTTTTTCCGTTTTATCTTTTAGTCCGTGTATATTGTCCTATTGTATTTATATCTATATCTAATAACAATCCACTTTTATCTGCTATTTTATGATGAAAAACATCATCTTCTATATAAACATAATTTCCATATAACCATTCACTTGTATCATCTAAAAATTTCCCTCTAAATTTTATATCTCTCATGCTTCCTTCTATCCTCCTAAATTAGGCTCTATGCATTCCCATTGATAATTTTCAAATTTTATTTCATCGTCCTTAATTATCTTGCCTTTTATAATTTCTATATCTTGATTAAATTCCATCCCCGCTTCAAAAGCATATATCTTAATGTCAATATCATATCTATCAGAAATTACTCTTAATGCATCTGCATCAATTCCCCATGCTGCTTTAAAATTTTCTAGACAAATTATTTGTTCTTTTTCATCTATATCATATATATATATTTCATTTTCTACTGGAACTATAAAATTTCTGTGTGTTCCTTTTATGTATAAATGATCTATCCCTTTTAATTTATCAAGATTTTTTATTTCTATTTCGTCACAATCGTTTATCTCTATTTCAGGTTTTATTTCTTTTGGTT
>ERZ779894.1989-NODE-1989-length-19168-cov-17.596348_pt1 | contig 19168 bp, 16 predicted proteins | sample MGYA00511587_ERZ779894 | MGnify/ENA primary metagenome ERZ779894 (study PRJEB29588, sample SAMEA2160490) | human gut metagenome | biome: human gut; feature: human-associated habitat; material: faeces | place: Denmark | collected 2008/2010 ... | reverse complement strand
AGACCAAAGAAAGGACGAATGAACGATGACTGAGTTCAGTATTTATCAGATCAATGTGGACAGGGATACCGCCAATGTGTGCTTCATCGGAATGGAATCCCTCGAAAAAATCAAAGGCACTAAGGAAGTCAACGCAGCCGCTTACGACAGAGTTTATGACGGCAAAATGGACTGCATCTCCCTCGAAAATATCTATCAGAAGTTCAATGTTGACCATCCTGCCGACTACAAGGGACGCTCTCTTTCCGTATCGGATGTAGTCGAAATCAGGGAAAGCGATACCCTGAATCCCGGTTTCTACTTCGTAGACAGTATCGGGTTCAAGTCGATTTCTTTCGACAAATCACTCTGCAAGGAGCCGGTAGAAGCAAGTAGCGGAAAGATTTCCGTCCTACTTGTGGAGCCGAACAAGTACCCCAGGATGATCGAGATCGACGACACCTTGGAAGCTATGCAGGAGGTAGTCGGCGGCGACATTGAGGAATATATGCCTTTTGAAGATGAGGTCGCCATCATCTGCAATGAGGAGGGTAAGGTCAACGGGCTGACCCCGAATCGGGCGGTTTATGATGAGCACTCCCGTGAGATGCGGGACATCATTTGTGGAAAGTTTTTCATTGCATATGCGCCCTTTGAAGCTGAGAGGTTCCAATCCATCCCGCCTGACCTTGCGGAGAAATACCGTAAGAAATTCAAATACCCCGAACGCTTTATGAGAGTCAACAACGAGATCGTGGCAGTACCTTTCAAGCCCGTCAGGGCGGACAAAGAACGCTAATCTCAATGAGAACGGGGGTTCTCCGAACGCTCTGTATTATCTTAACGAGCAGTGCCTTTTTACTCCGCTTTTTCAAAGCACCGAAAAAAGTCCTCGTTAGGGGAACCCCTAATACCCCGTATAAGAAGACACACACATTCCAAGAGAAAGGATGAAGTCCATTTATGAAAAGAACGATCAAGAAGCAGTTTTGGTTTTCCCGTGACGAAGCGCAGGACTTGCAGAAAAAAGCCAAGAAAACCTGCTTGTCTGAAGCGGCGCTCGTCCGTCTGCTGCTCCGTGGCTATGAGCCGAAGGAGAAGCCAGACGACCGTTTCTATGATGCGATGCGAGAGTTCTCCGCCATCGGCAATAACATCCATCAAATCTCCGTCAAGGCAAATGTCCTCGGCTTTATCGACACACAGAAGCTGATTAGCGAGCTGGAGCGTCTGCACAAGTTTCAGGCAGATATGGAGCACCAGTTTCTCCGTCCCGGTGAAAGCAATCTGAAATGGCAGTAAGTAAGCTGTGGCCGGTCACAGTTCGCCTTGCGACCGTTCTCGACTACGCTTCCAATCCTGAGAAAACCACAAAGGCAAAATCCAAGTACAGCAATGCCGATTATCAGACGCTCCGTGATGTCGTCAACTATGTAAAAGACGGCGAGAAAACCGAGCAGGAATTATTCTGTGAGGGGATCAACTGCACTCCGGCTATTGCCCGTGAGCAGTTTGTTACTGTCAAGGAACAGTTCGACAAGACGGACGGCATTCAAGCCTATCACGGTTATCTTAGCTTTAAGGAGACTGACATCACACCGGAGCTTGCCCAACATATCGGAATGGAGTTCGCAAATTCCGTTTGGGGCAAGAAATATCAGGTGTTGGTGACGACCCATCTAAATACGGAGCATCTGCACTGCCACTTTGTCATCAACTCTGTTTCCTTTGTCGATGGGAAGCGTTGCCGGGATACCTCGTGGTTTAAGTTCTATAAAGAAGCTGACCGCATCTGCGAAAAGTACGGTATCAGCACAATCAAAGAACCTGAGCGTTATCCGGACGCAAAGTATCTGACCCAAAAGGATAAATCCGGAATGCCCACACGCTATAATCTCGCTCGTGCCGCTTTGGATGAAGCCATTGCAATGAGCCACAATCTTCGGCAGCTTGAATACCACCTCTCTGAAATGGGATACACCCTCGGTTCCAATCCCAAACGGAAGTATTGGACAATTAAGGGAAAGGACGATGAACGCCCCCTCCGACTGAACAGACTCGGTGAGGAATATACCAAGGAACGAATAACCCAGCGACTCATTGAAAACCGTGACAACATTGACTTTGAGCCGTTCCAGCCGAAGACCTACCGACCGAAACAGTACCGGCTCCGAACACGGAGCGACAAAATCGGTGAAGTCGGAGGTCTGCATGGACTGTATCTCTACTACTGCTACCGGCTCGGCTATCTGCCAAAGTACAAGGCAGGACAACAGAATCACGCACGAGTTCACTATCTTTTCAAAGAAGATCTGATGAAGATAGATGAACTCACCAAACAAGTCACGCTGCTCGGCAAGCACCACATCGGTACAGACGAGCAGCTTTTTTCATATCAGCACTCGGTCGAGGAACAGATCAAGACCTTGACCGCCGACAGAACGCACCTCCGAAATGAAGTGCGAAAAGTGAATATCACAGATGCAGAGCTGTCACTGGCAAAGGCAAGTATCTCACATCTTTCCGAGAAGCTGAAAGAACTTCGCAAGGAGGTCAAGCTCTGTCAGGACATCGCCGTCCGTTCCAAGGTCATCGAGGAAAAGGTGGATGCAGTCCGGATAGAGGAAGAAAAATCAAAACGAAAGGAGAACCGCAATTATGAACAACGGCGGTGATGCGGCTGAACAGGTCGTCAGGCTCTCGCTTGAAGGCTTTGAGGTCGCCGCAAAACTTACAGGCTCGGCGGCAAAAAATGTCGCCCTGCTTCTCGTGTCTGTGCTGAAGCAGGAACAGCAGACCAAAGGCAAGGCACGGCTCACCAATATGATCAAGTCCGGCAAGGAACTGAAAGTCTTTTCTATCCCGAACAAGGACTTGGCACAGTTCACCAAACAGGCAAAGCGCTATGGCGTTCTCTATTGTGTCCTGAGAGATAAGAGCGCCAAGGGAGATGATGTACCCGTGGATATTATCGCCCGTGCGGAGGACGCTTCCAAAATCCAGCGCATCGTGGAACGCTTTGAGATCGGTAAGGTCGATAAGGCTGGCGTTATCACGCAGGCGGAGCAGGACAAGGCTGACCGTGAAGCCGTGGCACAGGAAGTGCCGACGAAAACGAAGGGCGAGATCATTGTGGAAGAAGCAATGGGAAAACCCTTGCAGAAAGAAGGTCAGTCCCACGAAAACCCTACGGTCGCAAAGACGGAAAAAAGCCCTCCGTCCGCGCGAGGCTCCGAAACCAAAAGTTCGGCTATTGACCGGGGTACGGCAAAGCAGGCAGATAAGAAGCCTTCCGTAAGAGAAAAGCTGGAGCGCTATAAAACTGCTGCAAGAGCTGAAAAGGAAGCAGACCGTGCCGAGCCTGCGCTTTCAAAGGAGAAAGCCAAAACGCCTGAACCATCCCGTCAGACGGTTCACACCCAGCCGAAACGACACAAGAAATCGAAAGAGAGGTAATCAGCTATGACCAACAAATTCACCCCCAAGAAGTCCGGGACTGCGGCTCGTCCGCAGCTCTCCCCGGAAGAATATGCCGCCAAGAAAAAGGCGGAGAAGGATGCCGTGTATCAGATGATCGACGACACCGCAACAGAGATTGTTCGTGACCCCGACAAGTTCAGGGCATATCTCGATACGCAGGCACGAATGGATCGCTATTCTGCCGCCAACGCTTTGCTCATTTATAAGCAACAGCCGCAGGCAACCCAGCTCAAGGATTTCCGCGATTGGCAGGAGGACGGCGTGAAGGTCAACAAGGGTGCCAAGAGTCTGTCTATTCTCGAACCCGTGGAGTACGCCAAAAATGACGGCTCTACCGGCATTGCCTACAATGTGAAGAAAGTTTTCGATGTGGCTCAGACCAGCGGCAAGAAACCTGCCGCACCGACTCTTGACCGTGACCCCCGAAAGCTCGTTGCCATTATGCTCGACACGGCTCCCATTGATGTGACGACCGTAGAGGAACTTCCATCTCCCAATATGGGAGCGTTCTACAAAAACGAGGATCAGACGCTCTATATTAAGCGGGACATTGGTGACAGCGTGACACTCTGTCAGTGCGTGGCACAGGAGTTGGGTCACGCCCAGCTTGCGATGAACTGTGAAGCATACAGTCGCAGAGATATGGGCTTCTCCGCTGTCAGTGTCGGCTATATGCTCTGCCGTAAGTTCGGCGTGGATGTGAAGAACTTCGCCATTGACCGCATCCCCGAAGAACTGGCGGGCAAATCCCCCAAGGAAATCCGTGCAGAGCTTTCCAAGACCCGTGCGGCTATGAGCGAGATTGGCTCCCGTGTATCAGAGGAAATCTACCGTCGTCGAGCAGACCGAAGCAAAGATCAGGAAAGATGAGGTGTGACTGATGAAAGAGGAACGCTATCACATTGCCTTGGACGACTATGAACACGGCGTCGTCATTCGTGCTTTGAACGCTACCAAGACTGACCTGATGAATGAGGGAAAGTCTACCGACGCTGTTGATGACCTTATCATCAAGGTCGGCTATGCCCCAAAGAAAAAGATCAAGGTAATCGAGCGAAAGGAAGGCTCCGGTCGTGAATCGAGATAACGACCGACAGACTTCCATTATCCTCTCCCTGATCGGTATCCTGCCTGTTATATGGCTTGGACTTCTCATTGCACCGTCTGTGAAAGGCGGATTGCCTGAGATATTGCCGAGTCTGATGAATGTGATGAGCGACCCGTTCCATATAGAGCTTTGCGATGACAGTGTAAAAACTGTCATCGTCTTGCTCCTCTGCTATGGAATGGGCATCGGCATCTATTTCTCAACACGCAGGAACTACCGACGCCGGGAGGAACACGGCAGTGCGAAATGGGGCAACGCAAAAGCCGTGGACAAGAAATACCGGCAGAACCCACCATCCGAAAACAAGCTGATGACGCAGAATGTCCGCATTGGACTCAACGGCAAGAAACACCGTCGCAACCTGAACACCCTTGTCTGCGGCGGCTCCGGTGCCGGTAAGACTCGCTTTTACTGTAAGCCGAATCTGATGCAGGCGAACACCAGCTTCGTGATCCTTGACCCGAAAGGCGAGATCGTCCGAGATGTGGGAATTTTGCTGGAGAAAAGGGGCTATGAGATTCGAGTCCTTGACCTGATCTCAATGGAAAAGAGCCACTGCTACAACCCGTTTGTCTATCTACATTCGGATAACGATGTACAGCGCCTTGTCACCAATCTGTTTAAGAGCACCACCCCGAAGGGCAGTCAGTCCCAAGACCCGTTTTGGGATACCTCGGCTTCAATGCTGTTGTCTGCGCTCATCTACTACCTTCATTATGAAGCGCCGGAGGATGAACAGAACTTTGCAATGGTTATGGAGATGCTACAAGCTGCTTCCATCGACGATGAGGAAGATCCTCGACCGTCACCGCTGGACTGCCTGTTTTCCGACTTGGAGTTGGACAGACCCGACCACATCGCTCTGAAATACTATCGCTCTTATCACACCGGTTCGGCAAAGACGCTGAAATCGATTCAGATCACCCTCGCCGCAAGACTCGAAAAGTTCAACTTGGAGAGCTTGGCGGCGCTGACCTGTGCCGATGAACTTGACCTTGCTTCTATGGGCGAAAAGAAAGTGGCGCTGTTCGCTATTATCCCGGATAACGATTCGAGCTTCAATTTTCTGGTCAGTATCCTCTATACCCAGTTATTTCAGCAGCTTTTCTTTTCTGCTGACCATATTCACGGCGGCGCATTGCCGATTCCCGTTCACTTCCTGATGGACGAGTTCGCCAATGTCAGTCTGCCGGACGACTTCGATAAGATCCTTTCCGTTATGCGTTCCCGTGGCGTGTTTGTGTCCATCATTCTTCAGAACTTGGCACAGCTCAAAGCGCTGTTTGAAAAGCAGTGGGAATCCATCGTCGGCAACTGCGATGAGTTCCTCTACTTGGGCGGCAACGAGCAGTCCACCCATAAGTATGTGAGCGAACTGCTGGGCAAGGAAACCATCGACACGAACACTTACGGAAAGAGTTCCGGGCGAAGCGGAAACTATTCCACCAACTATCAGATCAGCGGTCGTGAGCTTCTGACTCCCGATGAGGTTCGTATGCTTGATAACCGCTACGCCATTCTGTTCATCCGAGGGGAACTCCCCGTTATGGACTTGAAATATGACATTCTCAGGCATCCTGCTGTTGAACTGACGGCCGACGGAAAAGGCGGCGTCTATCAGCACGGTAAAGTCACGAGAAATGTTGCGACCATCGAGGTGCAGCACCTCGACCCCGATACTCTGCCGGATACGGAGGTACTGGAAACCACTTATGAGCTACTGTCCGATGAGGATTTTAGCCTGAAACAATTTTGAAATTATGGAGGTAATTAATATGAATATAATTAAGAAGACTAAAGAACATACTACCAAACTTTCTATGTCCGGTAAGATCAAAAAAAGCTACCGGATCTATTGTATGGTTGTCGTTATTGCGACACTTATATTTGGGGCTTCAGTTACGGCATTTGCGGCAAATGATCCGATTGCGGTTATTAATAATCTGTCCGGATTTATTTTTGGATTAATTCGTGCAGTAGGTCTTATTTTGCTTGGCTTTGGTGTTGTTCAGGTGGGACTTTCCCTAAAGTCCCATGATCCATCTCAGCGAGCAAATGGATTCCTTACTCTTGCGGGTGGAGTTATCATCACTTTTGCGAAAGAAATACTGAACCTCATAACAAGCTGATATTTTAACTACAGGAGCACATCTTTTAGATGTACTCCTGATTTTATAGAAGGAGGTGTTTTATTTGAGCGACAATTGGATTGTACAAAATCTTGAAAATGCACTTGAAACATGGAACGATAAATTATCCGAAATATGGGCGCTTATTACTATGACTCCGCAAAGCTTTAGAGGAGGCAAGATATGGAACGTAATTGTTGACATTAATGGTGCGGTGCAGTCTATAGGGCTTGCCCTTCTTGTTTTGTTCTTCGTTGCCGGGGTGGTGAAGACTTGCGGATCATTTACGGATATCAAAAAGCCGGAACATGCAATGAAGTTGTTTGTTCGCTTTGCTCTTGCAAAGGGGGCAATTACTTATGGAATGGAGTTAATGCTTTCACTATTTGATATTGCGCAGGGAGCTATATCGACAATTATGAGCACGGCGGGATTTAGCGAGGCTCAGAAAACAGTTCTGCCGACAGAAATGGTAACTGCGATTGAAAATTGTAGTTTCTTTGAATCTATTCCGTTATGGGCAGTAACGCTTATTGGTGGACTGTTTATCATGGTGATGTCATTTATTCTGATTATGACCGTGTATGGACGATTTTTTAAGCTTTATATGTATACAGCACTTGCACCCATTCCTCTGTCTACCTTTGCCGGAGAACCATCACAGAATGTGGGTAAATCATTTATAAGAAGCTACTGTGCCGTTTGTTTAGAGGGGGCTGCTATTGCCCTGGCATGTATTATATTCTCTCTTTTTGCTTCTTCTCCACCGGTAGTAGATACTAGTGTGGCAGCAGTTACACAGGTATGGAGTTATGTTGGTGAGCTGATATTTAATATGCTAATTCTTGTGGGTAGTGTAAAGATGAGCGACCGCATTATCCGGGAGATGATGGGATTATAATGTATATTTACCGGTATAGCAAATTAAGAATATTACGGCCGCGTCTTTATCCTTGCTAAAGACAAGTGTATTGTGATGCTTTAATATAGAAGACAATTTTACCCAAACTTAGAGTGAAAAGTTTCTTGAAGCGAAGAACGGTTTTTATACCCGAATATATAGGAGGTGTTATTTTGGAGGTTAAAATTAACAGGGAAATCAGAAATTACACAGAAGCAATGTTTTTTGGACTGTCTTTAAGACAGTTCATTTTTTCCGTATTGGCTTGCGGTGTAGCGGTAGGAATATATTTTTTGCTGAGACCGTATGTAGGAACGGAGACCGTGTCATGGATGTGTATTTTGGGAGCGGCTCCGTTCGCTCTCCTTGGGTTTGTTAAATATAACGGAATGACGGCGGAGAAGTTCATGTGGGCTTGGATTAAGAGTGAAGTTTTAATTCCAAAAAAACTTTGTTTCCATTCCACTAATATTTATTTTGAATTGATGAAGCCTTATGTAGGATAGAAGAAGGAGGTACTGAAATGATTAAAACTTTGAAAAATTTATTTAAGCAGGACAAGGAACGATTCCTTATTCCTAATGGAGTTCAGGATGTTATCCCAATCAGAAAAATATATGATGATGGTGTTTTTCAGGTCGGAGATGACAAGTTTTCTAAGACTTATAAGTTTACCGATATTAATTATGCTGTTGCCAGTCGTGAGGACAAAGAGACCATGTTTCTCGAATATTCCGAACTACTTAATAGCTTTGATAGCGGTGCAACAACGAAGATTACTATTAATAATCGTAGACTAAATCGTGTTGATTTTGAGAAAAACATTCTTATCCCTTTGACAGGAGATGCTCTTGATGAGTATCGAAAGGAGTATAACAGTATGCTTCTGGAAAAAGCGATAGACGCAAATGCTATTACTCAGGAAAAATACATTACGATTTCCGTAAATAAGAAAAGTGTTGAAGAGGCAAGAAACTATTTTGCTCGTGTTGGTGCAGAACTTATTACTCATTTTGACCGCCTTGGAAGCAAATGCATAGAACTGGAACCAGACGAAAGGTTACGTATTTTTCACGATTTCTATCGTACAGGCGAAGAAACGGATTTCCATTTTGATATCAAAGAAACCCGCAAAAAGGGACATGATTTCAAGGATTTTATATGTCCTGACTCAATGGAGATAGAAAGAGATTACTTCAAAATTGGTGAGCGCTATGGAAGAGTGCTGTTTCTCAAAGAATACGCTTCATATATCAAGGACAGTATGGTTGCCGAATTGACAGATCTAAACCGCAATTTGATGATGTCTATTGATGTTGTTCCAGTTCCCACTGACGAGGCTGTTAGAGAAGCTGAAAATAGATTGCTCGGTGTAGAGACCAATGCGACTAATTGGCAGCGTCGTCAGAATGCTAACAACAACTTCTCTGCACAGCTTCCTTACGATATTGAGCAGCAGCGCAAGGAAATGAAGGAATTCTTGGATGATCTAACCACCCGAGATCAGCGAATGATGTTTACAGTTCTCACAATGGTTCATACTGCGGACACGAAAGAACAGCTCGATAATGATACAGAGGCTTTACTTACAACGGCAAGAAGACATATGTGTCAGTTCGGTATATTGAAGTTTCAACAGCTCGACGGGCTTAACACGGCACTGCCTTTTGGCGTTCGTAAAATCGATTCTTTTCGAACCCTCACGACAGAAAGTCTTGCTGTCTTTATTCCGTTTCGCGTACAGGATGTTCAGCATACAAACGGAATTTACTATGGACAGAATGTCATTTCAAAGAATATGATTGTTGCTGACCGTAGGCAGCTCCTTAACGGTAATGAGTTTATCCTGGGCGTATCCGGTGGCGGTAAGTCTTTTACTGCAAAGGGCGAAATCCTCAATCAGGTGCTTGTAGGCGATGCAGATGTTATTATCATCGACCCGGAGCGGGAATATGCTCCTCTTGTAAGGGCATTGGGTGGTGAAATCATAAACATATCCGCGACTTCTCCGACCCACATAAACGCAATGGATATGACAAGGGAATATGGCGATGGTGCAAATCCTGTTATTCTTAAATCAGAGTTCATAATGTCTTTGTGTGAGCAGCTTATAGGCGGGAGTAATCTGGGCGCGGTACAGAAGTCCATTATTGATCGCTGCACGGCAGCTGTTTACCGAAACTATCAACAGAATGACTACACCGGGGCAGTTCCTACCTTACAGGATTTCAGAGCTGAACTCATAAAACAGCCCGAACCCGAGGCTCAGGAAATTGCCCTTTCGATTGAATTGTTTACCAATGGTTCTCTCAATACTTTTGCCAAGAGGACAAATGTGGATACTGATAATCGTCTGATTTGCTATGATATTCTTGACCTGGGTAAGCAGCTTATGCCAATAGGTATGTTGGTGGTTCTTGATTCTATACTTAACCGCATTACAGCAAATCGTGCCAAGGGCAAGAATACTTTTATCTTTATTGATGAGATATATCTGCTGTTTCAGCACGAGTATAGTGCAAACTTTCTTTTTACTCTTTGGAAGCGTGTTCGCAAGTACGGCGCTTATGCAACTGGTATTACACAGAATGTGGATGATCTTCTTCAGAGCCATACGGCAAGAACAATGTTGGCGAACTCCGAGTTTATCATTATGCTTAATCAGGCACCTACTGATCGTATCGAGCTTGCAAAGCTCTTGAATATTTCTGACAATCAGCTTTCTTATATAACCAATGTAGGCGCAGGACACGGGCTAATAAAAGTAGGTTCAAGTCTTATCCCGTTTGCCAACAAATTTCCCAAAAACACAAAATTATATAAGTTAATGACTACAAAACCGGGCGAGGGCGTATAACCCTCGCCTGTAATACTTTGTTTCAGAATATGGAGGTGATTTAATGGCCGATATAAAGACAAGGGATGTTGTTAAGGGCACAATTAAAACTGTTGATAGGGCTGCTATAGCAGAGAGGCGTATGAAACAGTCGTATTTATTAACAAAAGATAAAGCCAAGCAATTTGACAAAATGAGCGGAGCTTCTGAAACGGAGTATGCTTCTGAGCAGGTCGAGCAAAAAACGGAAACGGTTGCCAAACATGTTGTTCAAAGAATTGACCAAAAAGGACGAAAAGGTTTTGAATTTACGAGAGGTAATATAAGAACTCGTATGAAAGGATCCGATGAAAAGAATAAAAATTTTTTGAGGAAGCGCGCAAAGGGAAGCAATGATAAAAAAGTGCAAGGCGATGAAAACGCTTTGAACAAAGGTTTTAATTTGATGGGGAAAAAGGTCGATAAAACTTCAAAAAACAAAGCTTCTAAGGATATAAAAACAGCAAAAGCACCACAAAAACCGATAAATTACATCAAATCAACCATTAAAGATGCGGAGCAAACAACAGAAACAACACGAAAAACAATAGCTGCTTCTTCAAGAGTATCCAAGGGTGTAACTCAAGTTGCAAAATCTGTGACTAGAACGATAACTTCAGGAGCCAAAACTGTGGCAAAAGCTACTACTAAGGCAGTTAGGGCAACAATGACGACAGCCAAGATGTCGGTTGCTGCCATTGCGGCTGGGGGTTGGGCGGCAATTGTTGCTATAGTTGTTATTTGTCTAAGTGCCTTGTTCCTCGGTTCGGTGTTTGGAATTTTCTTTGCAGGAGAAGATACCGGTACGGGGCAAACAATACAGACCGTTGTTCGTGAGATTAATTCCGATTATGATGATAAGCTTATAAGCATACGAGATAAGTCTTCTTATGATGTCCTCGAAATGAAAGGAAGCCGTGCTGTTTGGAAAGAGGTTCTTGCGGTATATTCTGTTAAAGTTAATACTGATCCTGACAATCCTCAGGAGGTTGTAACAATGGATGATGCCAAGAAAAAACTTCTGAAGACTATTTTTTGGGATATGAACAACATATCATCACGAACAGAGGACAAGCTTGAAACGGTTATAACAGAAACTGATGACGGAAACGGAAATATAGTTCAAATAAAAAGCACAGAAAGAAGAACATATTTATATATTACTGTCTCGCACAAGACAGCATATGATATGGCATCAAAATATGGATTTAATCGGGAACAACGAGAATATCTGGATGAGTTGTTAAGTGATGAAAACAATTCTTTGTGGTCATCGGTTTTATACGGTACAAGCGGAGAAGATAATCAGATTGTAGCGGTTGCGCTCTCGCAGGTGGGCAATGTTGGCGGTAGACCATATTGGTCTTGGTATGGTTTCAACAGCCGGGTTGAGTGGTGTGCATGCTTTGTCAGTTGGTGTGCCAATGAGTGCGGATATATTGAAACAGGTATTATTCCAAAGTATGCCAGCTGTGTTAATGGAGTTCAATGGTTCAAAGATCGTGGACAGTGGCTTGACGGATCTGCGGAACCTCTTCCCGGCATGATAATATTTTATGATTGGGATAAACAAGGGCAATCGGGTCAACAGGATGGACGAGCTGATCATACAGGCATTGTGTGGAAAGTTGAGAATGGATATGTTTACACGATTGAGGGAAATTTAAGCGACAAATGCATGACATCTCGTAGACCGATTGGAGAGTATCAGATTCTCGGATATGGAGTACCTGAATACTAATGCATTTTTAGTTACTCATATGACGATTATATGGTGAATGAGCAACTTTTTAATTATATTTCGATTTTGTAAATCAAAAGCAAAAATCAGTGCTATTTTGCAGATTTTTTTAATAAAAAGTGTAACCTTTTTAATTTTTGTACACTATATAATAGAATGTTATATCAAAGGATAATTTTTTTGACTTTTTTTCTACATCGTTGCATAAGCTGTTACATATAATCAATCTATTTGCTGTGCCTTTTGTGAAATGTCGCACTGACCATTTATAGTTTATGACTAACTTGGGTGCGACCTAGAAAATGATACCTCCATCCTATACCTATATTGTGTAGCGACAGAGGGCGAGAATATCGCCCTCTGCCTGCGAACACAATATTATGGTAAGAATTGAAATATTTTAATACTTTGAAAATGGGTTGAGTAAATTGTTCGAGTTATTCAACTGTTATTATATTTACAAAAAGGGTGTGATTCCAATGGGATAGTTGATTAAAAAACAACTTGAAGTAGTATGCTGATTAAAAGAAGGACAACAGTTTTTTCGACCCCGCATACCACTGTTGTACGCCCGGCTAATATCGATAGCGAAAAGTTAATAAAAGCGAAGAGGAGATGACATATGAAAGTCAAATTTGAAAGATGTAAAAAAATCTTTTCGATGTTCTTGATAATTGTTCTTCTTTTCGGTATACTGCCAGTGAGTGCTTTGCAGGGAAATGTTTCTGATTCTACAACTTCACGAATAGTGAAAGAAATAGTAGAGATGAGAGAAGAATCCGTAAAGTACTTTATCTGTGAGGATGGCTCGTACATAGCAGCTACATACTCGTCACCTGTCCATTATGAAGAAAGCGGAAAGTGGGAAGAGATTGATAACACTTTGACGCTCAATACAAAATCAGGTGAAGCAGTTTATTCTACAAAAAACGGGTTTGATGTAACTATCCCGCAGAACCTGACCAGTGGTCGAAGCATTACTGCGACAAATAAAGGCTATACTGTCAGCTTTAAAATTAAAGGTGATACGAATGGCCTGAATATGCGGACAACGGCATCCGTTGTTGACACTGACAAGTTGCCGTCAGTTGTTAAAATGAACGATACCGTAAAAATGACTGGAGAGGTTAGCGCTTCTGCGGATATATCATCTTCCGGAACTCTTACAGAGGGACAGAAGATAGAAAAATTTAATGCTGAAAAAATGACAGTTGAAAACCAGACGAGCGCGGTGGTTTATAAGAATTTCCTGAATCGCTCCGATCTGGAATATGTCGTTACTTCAAACAGCCTTAAAGAAAATATTGTTGTTTATGCGCCGCAAAGCGAGTACATATATCGGTTTGACCTTAATTCTGACGGACTCGTGCCGGCCGAGCAGGCCGACGGTTCTATCAAGTGGACAGATCCGAAAAATCCCGATGAAACGGTATTTTTGCTTGATGCGCCGTATATGTATGATGCAAACGATAACGAGAGCTTTGATGTTTCAATGTCCGTTGAAGCTGATGGCGACGGTTATGTGCTGACCGTTAGAGCTGATTCTGATTGGATAGGCGAGAGCGGCAGAGCATTCCCGGTTGTTATCGATCCCTCTTGGAGCATACCTAAATCGAACTTTAAGGATGTTTATGTTATCAACGGTATATGCGCAAATGAACCCCGCGCTATTAAAGAAATCAGAGCGGGTAGAAACCTGACAAATACCGTTCGTTCATATGTCAAGATTGAGATGCCGGAGAATTTGCCTGCGGGAAGTGTTATTACAGGCGGCGAACTTACTTTCCAGAAGCAGAATTATTTCAAGGCGCTGGGACATAACGATATCGACATTCTTGTATATGACTGCAAGGACGTTGCCGATTGGAGCGAGACGACTGTTTGCTGGAATGCTCAGCCGTTTGATAATTCAAGAAATGGTTATCTCAATAATAATGCGGAACTTATCGATTCCATTCCTGCAACATCAGACTTAGACAGCTATTCGTTTGACCTTACAGAGGCTGTTAAGAGATGGGTATATACTGGAATAAATAAGGGCATTATGATTGCCTCATCTGATGAGGTTACAAGAACTCAGGTCGATTTCTATTCTTCGAGAGCTTCGAAAATTGAAAAACGACCGGTGATGAGCATTTCGTTTGACGCGCCTCGGGTCAGTACACAGGTATGGAATCCGGGAGCAGGCGCAACGACAAGCTCTTTGATAAATGTGGTTTCCAGCAGCCCGTGGACTGTTGATGTTTCGGATGTCCCGTGGCTTTCTGTTGCAAGTGTTACAGATGACGGCTTTAAACTTCGTGCCCAGAGCAATCCTTATGCCGATGTGCGTACAGGAACGGTTGTTGTAAAAATGACCGCTGATAGCACGGAGATAGGCAGGATAACGGTTACTCAGCTTGGAACAGAACCGGCTGTTGTTCTCGACAGAGACAGGTGGGATGTCGACGAAAGCGGCGAACACGAACGGCTTGTTGAAGTTTCATCGAATGCAAGTTGGAGTGTATCAACAGATTCATCATGGATAACACTCGATAAAACAAGCGGAAGAGGAAACTCAACTTTTACGATGTCGATTGGAACACCGAACGAAACATATACCACAAGAACCGGTACGGTAACGGTTCAGGCGGGAGATGTTGTTGAGACCATAGTAGTCACACAGTTCGATGAGGTTTCCGGGTATTTCAATTCCATAGGCGAGGACGGCGTAAGCAGAGTGAAGAGCTCTTCGGAGTATAACCACAAGCTTTCAAAATGGGCAATGGAGCTCTCTTATGCGGCGTATAATCCGCTTACAGGTCCTATAGCTCCGGTAGTTCCCGGATTGCTTATGGAGGATGATATACCCACAGCAACAGAACTTCTTGAGTCTGAGGGCTTCAATGTTCACTCTTTTAACTATGGAGCCAACGATTCGGTAGCTCATGTAATTGCACATAGGAATATTACTGCTGGGTTGGACACATCATATGTTTACGAAAACAATAATTTATATTCTGGAGGTAATAGTAATGGATCCGTTAGAACGAGCGTTTGGAGTAATTGTTGTAGCACTTATAACTATATTTGGAATCAGCGGAATGGCAGTAATAGGAATACTGGGCAAAATAATAGAGTGGTTTGCTTAAGCGAAGCCACTAATGAGCAAGATCAATTAAACAACACCAAAAGCAAAACCTTGGTTGTTGTAGATGTCAGAGGTTCTGAAACCTTACAGGACTGGATAATCAATATGGGATCTCAGGCGGGATCTAATTCTCAAAGCTTTGAAACGGGTAAAAATACAGTTTTGACTTCTTTGCTTCACGGTACAGGTGATACTGCAAGCTGTACCGAGTGCGATGGAGCAGGCTGTGTGACATGTGTGGGCTATATACCATATTATAACATCCAGAACCCAATAGTTCTTGTTACTGGTCACAGTCTTGGTGCAGCGGTTGCAAACCTTGTTGCGGCGCACTTGAGCACTTGTGATAATATCAGTTGCTGCGGAGCTCTGAACGGTGATGGCGCGGATGTTTATGGCTACACATTTGCAACTCCTAACACAGTTGATACAAATGAAGAGGGAAACGTTGTTTATACTGGTAATAATATTTATAATATTATGAATAACAACGATGCCGTCCCATTTCTTCCTAGGACATTTGACCGTACAAACTGGCAAAGCTCTGCATGGAGAAGACACGGAGTAGATCTTCACATTACCATGCCAATGTCTGTGGCGACTCCGTTACTTAGAGATAAGAATACAGCTGTAATAGGATTTGGCGGTCATGCGATGTCAACATATAACGATTGGCTTGCGGCATTGCCCGATAAGCTTGGTAAGACAGCAGATGATATCGATCTAAATGACCTGCTTGCATTGACGGATAATCGCGATGAACTGGGACTTCTACCTAAAATCCTCTGGGCAAAATGTCCGGTAAGCGTTACACTTAAAGATGAGGATGGCAATGTGCTCGCCTTTGAAAGCAGCAATGCAAATGCTGTGAGTCCGCAGCTGGCCAATTCTAGCGGAATCGTATCGCTTGTTACAGACAACAACGAGAAGGTGTTCTTTATACCGTTTGGCTATGAAACGGTCGACATCAATATTGAGGCTTATGACTACGGCACAATGACATTCGCAACCGAGGTTGCGGGTCTGGGTAGCGCATTCAACAAGACTTATAATAATATAAATCTCTATCCGGGCAAGCAATTTACAGCACAAATTGCTGAAAACTCTTTGGTTGAGGATATTCAGCCGGTTCATGTGGATGAAAACGGTGAACAGATTCCCGTCGAAGAGAACCCGCTTCTGAAGAGCGCAGTTATTGACAATCCTAGAGTGCCATATGGAACATATTCAATAATCACTGTGGTGACGGATAAGAGCGTTATCAAAGTAAGATTTATATGTAGAGCTAATGGCGCGACAATAACATATACTCCGGATCACGAAGGAGTTATAAGCTATATCGATAACGGTGATACTCTGACTTGGGTTATACGGCGAAAGTTTGCGTCCGGAACGGTCGATTATGATGTTGGCGTTAAGGTTGACAAAGTGTGGTATGTAACGCCGAATGTATTCACCCTGACCGTGTATTGATATTTCAATCGTTGCTAGCGATCTTGACATAAAGCATAGTGTAATGTAACAGATCTCTTGGCATATGCCTTTTAAGGACTATGCCAAGAGATCTTTTTTGTTAGGAGATTTCTCAGAAAAATGAACCGATGTTTTCGTAAATATAAAAAAGAGCCACATTAAGGGATAAACTTAATGTGGCTCAGGCTACCTTTGAGCCTTTAAAAATTTATTGTAGTTGTAGTGTTGGCTATGCGCTGCTTACTTTTAAGTATACCTAATAACGGCTTTTCTGCATAATGCTCACAGGTAACTCGATATGAGTATCCTTTTGGTGGAGATACATATTTCGAAAAGGATCTATTGTTGGAATTGTTATATATGTCATAATAGCAATATTCTGTGTAATCGGTCCAGCGTCCACCAATAAGTCTCTGTAATTTAATATATGTAAAACCGCATTTTGTTACTTCGTCTATACAATTAGTATTGGCGACTATAGCAAGCTGTCCGCTGCTGGTTTTTGCTAACAGAAGCTTAGTTACTGTGATTAAATTTGAGCTTTTAGCGTTGCTTTCAAAATTGTTTGATCCTTCTGCTGTCTCAACAATAAATTCTTCCGTGCCCTGAATGCTCTGATCATGCTGTTCATCACCAAGTGCGGTAATTTGTAAGGGCAATGAGAGAAGAAGGGCAATAAGACATACGGAAATGATTTTTTTCATCATTAAGCCTCCATATCTGATATAGTTTTTGCTATTTCAATTGCATCTGCAAAATTAGTATCTAGATATATGACATATTGAGTTAAACTATCTTGATAAGCGATAGAACAAAAATCTGTTTGTTTTATTACATAAACTGTTATGCCATTTACGGATAATTCCTCGACCTTGCTGTAATTGGTAGTGTTTTGAAAATCAACGGATGGAATGATTTCTTTTGAGTGGAATTTGCTTATGAATAACCTGCCCGATATCCCGTTGACCCGGTATGATATGTTTATATCTTTAATGTCGTCGACATTATCTTCTGCCATATTTTCATAAATGCAGTCATTTGAGAAAAATATCGACGGCAGTTTTAAATCGGCAATACCATGTTTTTTTAGCTCTGTAGCAATTTTAATTCCGGAGATTGTGTCTGTATCCTTTGACCTATTAAAATGAACGCGTATGTGATTTTCATAAAAAGTTACGGCGCTGTTCTTAATTTCTTTGTCTGTGGCGATGGTTGCAATTCCGGAGGTAACAAGCAATAGCGCAATTGTGGCTGCTATTATCAATACCTTTTTCAGCTTGCTGTTAAGATGAGTTGTTTTCGGCTTGGCTTTATCGGATTTAACTTTTTCCCCCTTGCTATTATTAGTCTCTGCTTTATCGATATAGTATAGACAGTATTCAATTAGATCTGGATCCATTTCTGATTCATCTTTTTGCAGTTCTTCATCAATTATGTTCTCAAGCTCTTCTACTGTGAGTTCGAGCGACTCATCATTAAAAATATTTATGAATTCACTATTTGTCATATTGATTTCCTCCTTGTTTATATAGTGTACGAATTTCAAAAAGGTTACAAAAAATTTTAAAATTTATGTTTTTCAATTTCTTCACTTGACAAATGTATTATCTTTTTTCGCGCTCTGAAAAGTTTTTGCTTGACATTTGCTTCAGAAAGATTGTATTTAATCGCGATATTTTTTACTTTCATATGCTTTACATAGAAGTCAATAATTATGGACTGTTCATCGAATTTGAGTTGATTTAATATACTGTCTTTCATCTCAGAAATAAGTTCATCGGAAACTTCTTCGAAATCGTGCATATCAAGAGTAGAAAATTCCACATTGGTTTTATAATTTATTATTTTATTTATATGTTCAGATTCTCTTTTCCTGTTTTTGTATTCCCTTTTTATTTTATTGTTTGCAACAGTAGTCAGCCACGCCTTGGGACTCTTTATTTCTGTTCCAGATCGCTTGGCCTCAAGTAATGCCATAAATACATCTTGAACACAGTCTTCAACATAGTCAGGTGTGTCTTTTAGTTTGAATTTGCAAAAGCTTATTATGTACTCTCTATAAAGATTCCAAAGCCGCTTGCATTCTTCTGTAATTTCATCTTTCTCTCCGATAACCAATTAAAATCATCCCCTACGTAATTATTCCGGTACAACGATATTTCGGTTAAACATCGATGCCGGAAATGAATGTCCAGCCTTGACGCGATAAATTTGCCGGTATTGAAGGCTAAGACAATCGTATGGATTTATTATACTATAAACTAGGAAAATGAGCAATAAATGTACCAAAATAATGTTGCGAAGGTGTTAAAAAAGGCATGTGAAAATGCATAATTGTACTTAAATATATTG
>ERZ779894.1985-NODE-1985-length-19186-cov-3.742460_pt1 | contig 19186 bp, 20 predicted proteins | sample MGYA00511587_ERZ779894 | MGnify/ENA primary metagenome ERZ779894 (study PRJEB29588, sample SAMEA2160490) | human gut metagenome | biome: human gut; feature: human-associated habitat; material: faeces | place: Denmark | collected 2008/2010 ... | reverse complement strand
GTTAAAATAACAGCTTTTGCCTTGTATTCAATACCGAATTCATCTACAGCACCAGCAATAACACCATTTTCAGCAATCAAATCCGTTATACAAGCCTGACGTAAAAAGATATTTTCATTATTTTCAATGAGATTACGCATGTAATCCATGTACTGCCTTTTATCAGACTGGGCACGCAAAGCCCTGACTGCCGGCCCTTTTGAAGAATTAAGCATTTTCATTTGAATATAAGTAGCATCAGCGGCTTCGCCCATAACCCCGCCAAGCGCATCAATTTCTCTTACTAAAGTTGACTTTGCAGGGCCTCCGATTGCAGGATTACAGGGCATAAGGGCTATATTATCCACATTTAAAGTACAAAGAAGCACTTTTACGCCAAGGCGCGCTGCCGAAATTGCGGCTTCGCATCCTGCATGTCCTGCCCCTACGACTATTAAATCATACTCATTCTTCAAATATTCCATAACTTTATTATATTACAAAGAAACTTTTTTCCAACTAAAGTATAAATAAGCTGATTATCTAATATATTTATACGATTTTTAAATTGAATAATAAAGTTTAATATAATAAAGAACGATAAAATTTTTATACATCTTATTTGGAGCTCACAATGTCAGAACAAATTCTAACACAGCCAATAACCGGAATAATAACGGCTAACGCCGAAAAAGCTAAATTAGCGTTGGAAAAAGCCAGAATAGCACACGAAAAATATTTAATACGCCAAAACAACAGCGACTTGAATGAAGCTATTGAAAATTACATTGACGCGGTTAAATATGATCCTACAATTCCGGAAACATATTACAGATTGGCTTCACTGATGTTTGAGCAGGGACAGATAAGCATTGATACTGCAATTGAGCAGTGCAAAACAGCGGTTTCACTGGCGCCTAGAAACATGAATGCCCATATGTATACAGGCTTTTTCATGAAGCTTGCCCAAGACTTTAAATCAGCAGAAGAAGAATTTAAATCTGCTATAAAGATGGGTAAATTCAAATCTGCACGTCCGCGCTTGATACTTTCACAAGCCATTTTACAGAAAATAAATTCTAAAAATGGCAGCATGGCAGATTACATGAACTTTTTGTACTATTTCTTGTCAGGCAGCATAATGCTTGCATGGGATAGGCCTACAATTAAAATGTTTTACAAAAACATGTCAGACGATTTTTCTGTTTTTACATATAACACTGTAGGCAAGTTTTTAGAAAAGTTCAAACTTTATCCTGCTGCTGAAAACATTTACAAAAAAGCAGCGGACTGTACGGCTCATAGCGAAATTTTCTACAACAAAATGGGTGATTTAGCACTCAAGAATAAAGATATGGAAATTACCATTGACTGCTATAGAAAAGTTTTAGAAGCTAATCCTTTAAACCGTGAAGTTTTGATTAAGCTTGCAACTGTTCTACAGACTTATTTCCCGGAAAACACAGATGAGACTATCGACTGTTATGAAAAGCTCCTTGAGTTTGACATGGATAAAGCGCAAATTTATTATGAATTAGGCCACCTTTATCTGAAAAAAGAAGATAAAATAAATTCAATAAGCGCATTCAAACTTGCACTTGAGAATGCTCCAGAAAACCCTTTTTACAATAACTCATTGGCATATGCATACTCAAAAGCAGAACTTTATGAAGATGCAATAGAACATTACAAAAAAGCAATTGCTCTAAATCCCGATAAAGAATGGACAGCAATCGTATGTCAGGCACTAGGAGCAATTTATGGAGAGGTGACCGGAAACATAGAAGCGGCGGTTGCAACTTATCAAGCAGGAATTATTCTAGACCCGAATAACTATGACTTATACATCGCACTTGGCGACATTCACATGGCTGAATACGACCTTGATAAAGCGATTAAAGCATATTGCGACGCAATTACTCTTAATCCTGAAGACTATCGCGGATATTCAAAATGCGGAATTGCGCTTTGGGAAAAGGATTTTCTTGAAGAAGCGCTTGTGTCTTACCACAAATCTCTTGAATTAAATCCTGAAAATGAATTTACAAATAATAATTTAGGCATTTTATACTTAGACGGATTGATGGATGCTGAGGAAGCTTTAGAGTATTTTGAAAACGCAATTGAGCTTAATCCAAGTTATACTCTTGCATATTTTAATGCAGGCCGCGCAAGCCAGGCGCTGGATTTCAGAAATGATGCGGCGCATTATTATCAAATGGCTATTGATTTAAATAAAATTACTCAAGACCTTGATGAAGAAGACATACAGCAAAGGTTAAGACAACTATTTGAGGTTTAGCCGCATAGTGAGCTCTTAAGTATGCCGCTGGTTTAGGAATTAAAGTCCATTACCCGATTCCTCACGATATTAGCTGGAAAGTACGGATCTTATCTTATCTTGGTTTTAAAATAAATTAAGACTTGATTTTTTCAAAAAAAGATTTATAATAGATATAGAGAAAGGAGCCCAAATGTATGAATATTATTTCAAAACCTAAAAGACCACTGGGGGGGGGGGGGAATAACCTCAATATAACAAATCCAAGAACGCATAACAAAAAGCTTAAATATCCTGCATTTACTTTAGCTGAAGTACTTATTACATTGGGCATAATAGGGATTGTAGCCGCATTGACACTTCCAACCATAATCGCAAATAATAAAAAGAAAGAAGTTTCGTCAAGACTCAAAAAGTTTTACAGCAGCCTAAATCAAGCCGTACTGCTTTCTGAAATTGATAACGGCGATTACAGATACTGGGATTTTAGCAGTGATGGAATTACCGACGAAGATGGCAATAAAAATCAAAATGTTAACGCAGAATTGTGTGAAAAATTCTTCATCAAATATATTGCCAAATATTTAAAATATGTTAAATACGAAAAAGGTGTAAATACCTCAAATGACGAAGGCACACAGACTATTTTAAAAACCAACAGGGTATTTTTTGCTGATGGATCCATTGTTTATTTAAACTTTGGGGACTGTGCCGATTATATTATTGACGTCAACGGCGAAAAAAAACCTAATGAATACGGCTACGACAGATTTATGTTTAATATTTGCCCAGAAGGTTTAAGCACAAAGCTTAACCGTAACGAAAAAGTATCGGCATACGCTGGAGGTTCTAATATTAATACTTACGAAAAAGCTCTGTCAAAATGTAAAGAAGCCGGAGCAAGGTGTACTCGATTGTTACAGCTTAATAACTGGGAAATACCTGACGACTACCCGTACAATATCCGCTAGAATAATGTACCTTGCTTTGCAAAATGTTTCTTCAAAAATGACGGTCTGTGATACGGCGAAAGTCCGTATTTATCAATCGCCTCAATGTGAGCTTTTGTCAAATAACCGGCGTTCTTTGCCCAGCCGTATTGAGGATATTCTTTGTCTAAATCATCCATGTATCTATCACGAGTAACTTTCGCCAAAATACTCGCAGCAGCAATTGACGCTGATTTGCTGTCTCCCTTTATCACGAATTTCTGAGGAAAATTAAATTCTTTTATAAGTTTGTTTCCATCAACAAGCACTAAAACACTCTGCTGATTTAATTCGGCAATTACAGCTTCACAAGCCAATTTCATTGCTTTGAGTGAAGAATTTAAAATATTTATTCTCTCTATTTCTTCAACCTCTATGCAGACTGTGGAATTTATTGTTTCTGCTTTAATTAAGTCATAAATGCTCTCGCGTTTTTTCTTAGACAACTGCTTGCTGTCGTTAAGAATTGATAGCTCTTGTATAATTTTTTCTGACTTTTCACGAAAATAAACGGCACTAGCAAAAACGCCCCCGGCCGCCGGTCCCCTGCCAGCCTCATCTGTTCCGATTATTAATGCACCTTGTTCACTGTCAAATTCAAATAATTTTTGCGAAGTCATCACAGTTCTCCGTTTAATCTTGCACAGGCAAGTCATCAAGCATAAATTTTCCGATTTTACCTTCTCTGAAGTCTCTTAATATATAAACTGATGTCCGCTCAATATCAGCCTGCCCGCCGGAAATTATCCAATTTCTTGATAAAGCGATATTTTCAACTGATATTTCGCCATCTAAATTATAATAATCTCTTATAACTTGCGGATATTTTTCAGACAAAAGCCCAAGAAGTTCTATAGCCACAGTTTCATTAGAATATGCATTCTCTGAAACAGAATTCACAAAAGCAAGCTTATGAGCACGCACCTGATCTTCTTGTTTCATAGGAATTATCCCAGGTGTATCAAGAAGCTCCAACTGCGGATTTATTCTTACCCACTGCTGCTGGCGTGTAACACCGGCTTTTGCTCCGACTTTTGTCTTTGAAGATTTTGTAAGTTTATTTATAATACTTGATTTGCCAACATTTGGCATGCCAACGACCATTACTCTGGCAGGACGTCTCAAAAGACCTTTTTTAATTAATGCTTGAATTTTTGGTTCTGACAATTCTACAGCCTTTTTCACTATTGAATTTAAGTCTTTTGAATTTTTAGCATCTGTTAATAAAACCGGATATCCAGACTTTAACTCAATATATTCCGCCCATTTTTTCAATTCTGTTTTATCTGCAAGATCTGATTTATTAAATAAAATTAAACGGGGCTTGTCATTTAACAGCCCCGCAATATTTTCGTAACCGCTGGAAAGCGGCATTCTTGCATCAAGTACTTCTATCACGGCATCCACCAATGACAATTGCTCTTTAAGCTTTCTTTCAGCTTTTGCTATGTGTCCTGGATACCAGTGAATATGAGTTTTATCTTTTTTCAATTTTTTCCTTGATACGAGTAGCTTTACCTGAACGTTCTCTTAAATAGTACAATTTAGAACGGCGAACATCTCCGCGTCTAAGAACATTAATTTTTTCAATTCTAGGTGAGTGCATCAAGAATACACGTTCAACGCCAACACCTTGGAATACTTTTCTAACAGTGATAGTTTTGTTAATACCTTCACCATGTTTTTTAATAATTGTACCTTCGAAAGCCTGAGTTCTTTCTTTGTTTCCTTCAATAATTCTTACAAAAACTTTAACAGTATCACCAGGGTTTACATCCGGCAATTCTTTTTCAATGTAAGATTTTTCTAATTCATCAATAATAGGGTTCATTTTCTTTTTCCTTTATAATATTATATTTCGTACTTTTAAAAATTCCTTAATCGGCGCTTTTCCACAATAAAACACACCGACGCACGTAAGTATTTTAATCGTATTATAAACTATAAAAATTTGCAAGCAGTATTAATAAATGTTTACTTATTAATTTTTATTTGGTATTCTTCAGGTATGAAAAGTTTTATTGATAATATTCTAAAAAACAGCAAAAAGAAGAAAAAACATTGTGATACAAAAACAATGGGTGTTAATATTGACAAAAATGAGTATTATGAAATAAAACTTTCAAATTCTGCATATCCTCAAGACTGTTACAAAAAATTAAAAAAAGACGGCAATGAATAACCGTCTTTTTTATTTTTGTAAAGTGCATCTATTAAACACAAGTGCAATCACTAGAGAAGGCTTCTGTGTTCATTGAACAAAAATTGAAGTCATTTGATACAAAGCTTCTGCTAGCATAAACTTGTCCGTCCATTTCAACTTCATTACATTGTGTAATCATTGTGAACGGCATGTTTTTAGCAGTTTTGCTGTCAACGATAAGCTTGTTAACTGTGAAGTTTTTCGGCAACTGTTCAATTTTTGTTGAAGAAATGTTCATAACATTTGCACGAATATCAGTATTCAATTTAGTGATATTGCTTTTTGAAAGGTTTAAACTGTCAGTGTAAATGTGAGCAGGTAGCTTTTTAACTTTTAAACCACTCATGTTAACAGTTTTGGCATCAATCGGGCGTTCAATTGTTTTAATTTCAGCACCAGCCATGTTCAATTCGTTGCTAACCCATCCGATAACGAGTTTGTCAATAACACATTTTGAAAGATTAAGACTACCTTCAACATGATCAAGCTCAAGCGTCTTAATTTCGCAGCCGGACAAATCCAAATCTCCGCCGCGGTAGTTGTTTAGAATTTCTTTGTAATCCTTTTTCATATTGTCCTCCGTATTTAAATACAGTTTATAATATAATAAAATCTAAGATTAAAAACCTCATCCATTTATATGTTTTTCATTTAGATTGAGCTATTTAAGCACAAAAAAAAGAGCCTTTTCGACTCTTTTTTGAAAAACTGGGAAGTAGGAGACAAAATCCTAACTAATTATGCCTATGACGTATACGAAATGTCTCCATATCTTATAGAGATGAAAAGTTGGCTGGTTGAATTAGACGAACAGAAGAAAGATAAAGAAAGACCTATTATTATCTAATGTATAGCCAAGACAAATAAGACATGTAATAAGTTAAAGTTAACAATAATGTAAAAACGTATAAATGCTAAGACCATAAAAGCGAGTCTAGAATGAAGCTGAGGGAATAAAAGAGATAAAAGAGCTGGCTAAGGAATGGCTGTATTGAGAAATACATAATGACTCTCAGCGAGTGGGCTTGTCCCCGAGCTGTGAGTCGAAGTGTATGTGAGAATGCTGATATGCGTAAGAAAGTTGTTATATGTGTTATGAGCGAAGCTGAGCAGACTCTTACTGAATATATATAGCAAAAGTTTTATGCTTGCTTAGTAAATTCTATAGCAATAGTATCAAGGGCATTTTTTATGTCATACCAATCAGCATTAAGATTTAAGCTTTCTATGCTTATTGAATTGCCACCAAAATTATATTTACTATGTGGTGTTACATCATCCTGTGTTTGAGCATATAATAACATCCCTGAGACATTCCCACTCATACTAACATCCTTATTTTTTACATAAGTAAATATCTGATACAAGTTTGAGGAAATGAATGAAGTTTTATCATATTGTTTCTGCATTGAATGAGAATAAAATTTGGTATCTATTATCAGAGTCTTATCATTATAAGTCAACATTATGTCCGACTTCATGCTAGGTAACAGGTCTAAGCCTGTTGTATTCTCGACATTCCAATTTATGTAACTAGAAGTAGCTTTTAATTCCGGATGTTTTTTTTGAAAATATCCAAGTACGAACTTTTCATATAACCTATGTAGTTGTTGGTCATCGATATATTTTGTTAACTTTGTAGAGCCGTCCTCCGTAGTTAATAATAATCCCTCTATGATTAAATAACATATATTAAGTATCATCTTGTATGTAACATTATTTCTGTGATATGTAATGTTATTCCATTGTATAGACTTAGGATTGAGAGAGTCTACCTCTTGAAAGAATATTAAACATTTCTTCAACCCTCTCTTATTACATGATTTCACATCACCCTTATTCAACAATAACAACATAGTTGTTTTAAGAATTTGATTAACATAAGTATTGATAGTAAATTCCTGATATTCACAAACTAAATGATGTCTAGCCAAAGCCCCCTCTTTTATTGTTGATGAGAAGTTTATTTTACCCTTTAAACATGTCAAGTCGTCAATTTCATCAATGTATTCTTTGTATAGCCCTCGTTTAATCTGATTAGACACAGTCTTAGTAAGGATTACGGCAAAGAAATCATGAATATTGTCAAATGCCTCAGTTGTTACTGCTGTATTACATATTTCATGTAAGTTCTGAAAGGCATATACTAACATATAATAGATGTTCTTAATAAGAATATTATTCATTACTTCAATGCCATTGTTAGTTTAGTAGACCACTCTTTAACTTTGTCTTGCTCATCAAACCAGTATTCTTTTAATAATGGTAATATTTCATAGTCCAAAATACTTTTTAACCAATCATCAGTTATTATGTCTGTATCACAACAGAAATAACTGTGTCCTATTCTAAATCCATCACCCAAAGAGCAATCCTCTGAGATAACCTTGTTTAACTGTATTATTTCATTAATTAGTTTAGAATACTTTTCATTAACCTTATTACTTTGATAAAGTCTAAAACTTTCAGTTTCAAATGCAGGCTCAAAGTCAAAGAAAGAGAAGCGTCTTCTCAATGCGTAGTCTATCATTGCTAAGCCTCTATCGGCTGTATTCATCATGCCTATTATGTAAACATTTTCAGGTACACTAAACTGTTCATCGTTGTATAACAGTTGTAAAGATGTTCCTCTTTTATCTGCTTCAATAAGCATTAGTAACTCACCAAAGATTTTACTTAGTTTACCTCTGTTGATTTCATCAATTATAAAGAAGTATTTATTATCGGAGTCTTGCTCTGCTACCTTGCAGAAGTTATAAAATGGACCATATTTAAGTTCAAAACCATTATTTGATGGTCGATAACCCATGATAAAATCTTCATATCCATAGCTTTGATGGAATTGTACCATTTTAACTTTGCTTGTATCTTTTACTCCTAAAATAGCGTATGCTAACCTTTTTGCTGTGTATGTTTTCCCTACACCTGGAGCCCCTTGCAGTATAATGTTTTTCTTTGTAAGCAGTAGGTTTTTAAGTGTATCAAACTTAGTTGAAGACATGAACACATCATCAAGGAAATTTTCCTCTGTATATACTTCATAATCCTTGCTGATATTATCTTCTACAGATAAGTCAAATAGGCTTTCGAGCTGTTTTACATATTCTGTAAATGGAGTAATATCTGTTAAGGTCTTAACGACATTGTCTGAACCTGATGGCGAATTCCATTCTCCTTTATGTGTCCATGTAACTTTCCTTATGTTTTTGTATGGAGTTCTGTCTTCTTCATACATATAAGCAGACTCAACAATACCTCGACCTACAATTAAATATTTACCTCTTTTGACATATACAACATCACCAGCCTTTAATTCATTAGCAAACTGCCAATTAGCCAAAGCATTATTTTTGTTTGAACTATTAGGATATAGCTGAATGAGCTTTTCTTGTATTTCTGTTTTAGACTTGTACTGAGATAGGTCTTCTAGTTCATTATCCCATCCAATACCCATAATGCTTTCATTATAGAAATCATCCCAGTATTTTGATTGTTCTCCTGCTGTGTACATCCAATATCTTTTTTTAACTTCTTCCACATCATCTTCGCTGATAGAGTTATTGAGTCTTATTACTTGGTCAACTTGTTGTTTTAATCCGTTGACCATGTCATTAAAGTTAGCATAGATATTTTTTCGTCCTTGTTCTTCAATGATAATATCATTTCTCACACGAGAGCCCTTATATATGCCTGCATACATGCTATTATTGTTTATTTCACAGAAAAGCTGTACTGCATTGTTATAGTTCTTTAATCTTTCAGGATATAGAGAAATCCATACTAACTGTTGACCCTGATTTTGACGGCCATCAAAATCGACTGTACGAAGTGTATAAGAGTTTAATCCTAACCTTGCAATAAGCTCTTTGCCAATACAATCAAGGTAGCGTTTAACTGTAGCTTTCACTTCTCCATTAAAAAAGTAGACATAGAATATCCTAAATGGGTCTTTCCAACTTTGAAAAGGATTACCACCATTCTTGGCTTTATACTCTGATATGTGAGATAGCATTGTAGAGTCTAGGTATTTACTAAAATATGTAACATCCTTTTCATTAAATTTGTCTTTAATTTCCTGAACAAACGCTTCTGATATAATAAGACCTTGTTGAATTGCTTTTAATACAACATAACGCACAATATTTAATGGTCCAGTAGAATTACTATAAATGCTAACAACTGAATTAAGCACACTGTGGTCTTGATTGAGCTTGTTTATTTCTTCATATAATCTTTGAGGGTTATTAGCTAATAAACTAAAGAACTCTGTCTTATCTTTTAAGTATGATATGTAGCTATCCAACTCTTCATCATTCAAAAATGAAGTGGCTTGTGTGGTTTCAAGACTATCTAAGAACTTAGAGTATAGTCTCATCCCACAAGAATATGCTTTATTTGCAGAGGCAATATCAACTTCCTGAAAATCAGGTTGGTTTAGAAGTTCTTGATATACTTCTTGAAATGAAGCAACAGTGTTATAACAAAATAAGTCAGTATTTTCTATGTTTATGTACTTTAATTTAGCTGTGGCATTCTTTAGCATTGTAACATAGCTGTTGATTGTATTGGGAGAATAAGGTCTTCCATCTTCTTTTAGTTGTTGTTTCATCCAGAGAATAAAATCATCTTTTAGATAATCTTTTGTCATATTACACATTAACTCCTATGTTCGCAACAATATTTTATCATAAATATAACTAACGAATGAAAGCATATGACTGCCTATGCAGTTTTCTTAAGTTGATTTAAGAAATTGTAGAGATTACTTGTAGTTGTATTAAATTGCTTTGCTATTAAGGTTTTTGGCACACCTAAACTAATCAATGTAAGTATGTCATTTCTGTGTATATCCAGCTTAGATTTTCCTTTACCTCTCGGACGTCCGAGCCTTACTCCTGCAATCTTTCTGGCATGTAATGCCTCTTTTGTTCTCATGCTAATCAATTCTCTTTCAATCTGAGCCACCAATGCAAAGATAGTAGATGTAACGGTAGCAGATATGGAGTCTTCATTGTTGCAAAAGTTTTCTTTCAATGAATAAAGCGTTATGCCCTTGTCTTTCGTAACTTTAATTACTTCCAGTATCTGTGTAATTGACCTTGCAATCCTTGACAGTTCCGGTACAATCAACACATCACCGGCTTGCATGGACTCAAGCAACGCTCCTAATTTACGCTCCTTATAGTTAATTTTTCCGGAGCATTGCTCCTCTATAAAATCAACATTACCGAGCTTCAGGCGGTTAGCGAATTGCAGTATATCAATCTTATTTTTTTCAGTATCTTGTTCCAGTGTAGATACTCTTATAAATGCATGTGTTGTCATAATTATTCCTTATTTCTATAAAAACTTTAATAACGGATTTTCTTTTTCTGTGTTCAATCAATGAAATACAGCCCTTTTCATAGTATGAACCACCACAATAAATACGGTCGTTTTCCTTGTATGGTTACTGCACTTTCCAATTCAACTTTTATGTTGTAAGAGTTCTGTTCAATAGTTTCAATCAAAGCAAGAATACCTGAGAATTTTCTCTGATTGTCCTTGCTAATATCATCAAAGCTCCATATCATATCTTTTAATACGATAATAAGTCCGTAAGTATTGTGCATTAGCTCTAATAAGTGTATCGTGTCCATAATTATTCCTTATCTGTGTATCCTTTCATATTCAGCGATTATTTTCGGCTTGAAATAAAAATCGAGGTTAAGAGCAGGAATTTCAGAAAAGATATAATTAAGGTCTATGTATCCTGCCTCAAGGTATCCCATACCGAGACTTGTATATCCGAAATGTTGATTATTTCCGCTTTTGTCCAGCTCTGTTATGTAAATGTCAACATTACCATAGAAGTAGTGAAGAACCGGTTTAACTTTATCCCCTTTGCCCTCTGTCTCATAAATTGCAGGAGTATTCTCTATAATTTCAGCAATTTTATTAGCGATTCTCTTAAAATGTTCCTGTTCTGCTCCATTGAGTCCAGCTATAAAACACATTGCTTGAGCAGGTGGCATAAACTTTAGAACAGTATTGATATTATCTTTATTATCCATTACCATAACCTCTTAAAAGCGTGTAGGGAATGAACCCTACACAACTTCAAACTTTATGTAACTACTTACTTTTAAAAGTGCCTTATACAATTCTGCATATTTAGTTTTCAGAGTCTTTGTATCAACATTATTGCGTGTGATTTCTTTAAGCGTGAAAGTGAATGCTCCGGCTTGTAACTCCATTACATTAGCCTTATTCATGATTTCTTTAACCTCTGCTATTTTTTCGTCTCTAAGTTCCTTTAACTCAGCAATCTTGCTATCAAGAGACTTGATAACCTTTGCATTGTCTTCTAAATTGATGTTAGTAGTGATTACTTGTGCCATAATTTTTATCTCCTTTGTTTCTGCTTACATATACATAATACATGAAATCGTTTACTTTGTCAATAGTTCAGTTAATTAAGTCGTTACATTTGTTTACACTACTATTGATTAAGTTCACTATATAGTGTATTATCAAAATAGAGGTAATATATGGATACAAATAACGAACTTGAACTAAAAGCAAAAGAACTTGACGAGCAAGCAACAGAAGCCCTAAAAAGGCAGGTTAAATCCATGATTGTAGCTAAAGGATACACCATGGAAAAACTCGCAGAGGAATTGAATGCAAAGTATTACACAAAGGAAAGCAAAGCTAACCTGTCAAATAAACTGAAACGTGGCTCATTGCGTTATATTGATATGCAAAGGATAGCTGATATACTTGGATACACAATAGATATCCGCTGAACTTGCATAGAGGGCATGTCTAAAAATTATGTGGTACTTTGATAAAAGAGGCTCAGAAAATTTCCAGTTTTCTGGGGATTTTTACCCCCATTTTGGTATGATTAATGAAGTTGAAGCAGGCGTTAACTTCATTAATACCTTACATAAAATAACTTATATAGTATAACAGTTTCACATTGTATCTATACACGTTTACATATAAACTTTCTATTTTACTGAAATTTTTTCTTGTTTACGGTATAACAGAGACATGAATTATATCGACAACGTTACCCTTTCTATACTTATCCGTCTTTTAATGGGTGGGAATATTTTACTGAAAACAAGTGACCAAGAGTCTGTTTCTCAACTCTTGATGTTTTGTAGCGAGTTAACTTTTATTCTTCCGCTTGTGGAGTATAAAGGGACTATAAAAGGAGTCAATATATCTTGCAACGATATCGGACAGTTAAGAGAGTTTCTGACTGAGTATAGTAATTTATACATTAAAGGGGAACTGATTGAGGCAGAAAACTCCTACGAGTCTATTGAGGCATTAAACAGAGAACTTATTGCTATCACAAAGGATATAAAGACAAACAAGAAACGTTATATAACAGAAAAGACTAAGTTTGCCCCGTTGATATTAGCTAGATACTTTGAAAATAAAGAGTTTATCAAGGATTTGAGAATTAGCCTTGCTCCTGAGGGTGAAATGCCATATTATCCTATGGAATTATATAAAAACAACGAGTTTGGAGACCGCAAGATGTCGAGATACTGGCAGGATTACTTTGTCTGCAAATATGTTCTTGATATGGAGTGGTACTTAGATAAGTTTAATAGCACTGTAAGTAAAACTGTTACAGTTAAAAGACGCACGGATTACTCCCCACAACAAAGGAAATTGCTTGATGTTATAACTGATTGGGTAAGGGGCGAAAATAGTTACAGAATAGACCCTGAAAGTTTATTTAGCAGAGCAAAATTGAAATTAAAAGCAAAAAATGAAGATATGGCAATATCACGGCTGAACAAGTGTTACAAACAGATAAATAGCACCACTATAACACTTATTAAAAAGAGCAAGAAGACTGGATATTATGAGATATCAAGGGAGTTTAAACCTAATACTGAAAACTAACGGTTAGTTTCGTTATAAATTAAGGTTTACAAATATTTACAATAACCTGCTGTTCAATTTCTGACAGCAGGTTATTTTGGTGGAAACTAACCAAGTTGGAAATCCGTTAGGAAGTTAGTTTAGAGGCTTTTCAATGGAAATATAGGAGGATGTTTCCATTGAAAAAAGTTTTTAAATCAGATAATACAGAAAATTCAATTAATAAAGACACATCAAGGAGAGGTGATGTAAAGACTAATGACGTTTATGGAATAAATGTCCAACAGGATATAGTCCCATACGATAATTCCAAAGAAACATCTGACTTCAATTTTCAGCGAGAAGACAAAGATAGAATTATACCCGAGTTAGGTCTACATCTCACAGAACAACAAACTGACACAATAAGTTATGATTACTTGAAATTGAAATTCTCACTTATTTATGCAAACGAAGCGAATTTTAATGTAAATTCTAACTTGTTTTTTCGAAGCGGAACTCCTCATATACCTGCTCTAAGTCATGAAACGATGGCTATGCTTTATAGTGAGAGTCATCCATATAGTCAAATGACACTTACTGAAGATGAGCAAAAGATATTAGACTTAGGTACTTACGAAGACCAGATATACAGACGTGCAAAATTGAGATTTCCTAATGCAAAACCGTTTTTTGATACCCATAATCATAGATTAGGACTTGGGCATTTTTACTTTAAAAACGGAGAGTTTATCGTTAATATATTTGGAAAAATTACTTCAGGAAGAGGGGTATTAGGTCTAATTAATAATAACACAATTGACCAATCCCTTGACGTTCTAAAATCAACCGGACTTGTAACTTTTAACAATAATGTTTTTAAAAATAGAGCAGAGGTGTTGTCTGTTCATGTAACCAATGATTTAAAGGATTCTGACACAAACACTGGCGTAAAAGCGTTTTCAAGTTTTCTTCCGATGCGGACGGATAAATATAATGTCTTGAAGTATGGCAAGAATGGATACGAAATACTGGCGAGAGGCAAACAATCCAAGCAAACTCCTAATTATGAGTTCTGTATCTATAATAAGGGTGCTGAGATTAAAGAAAGACACCATGAGAAATACAGAAAACATATAGGAGAATCAGGAATTGAACTTGCATGCAATACCATAAGAATGGAACTCCGACTAAAGAATTTCCCTGCAATCAGAAAGTTTTTAGCTCCTGACCGCGAAAAAGGAACACTTACCCTTGCTGAATTACTGGCATGTAAGCAGACTCCTATTATCGAGATGTTGAAACTATTAAATATTACCGCTGAAAAACTTAAAGAGGCTAGGGGTAAGTATATTACTATGGTCGAAAACGAAGAATATCCGACCCAAGCAGAGTTTGAGAGAATGCACGGACTTATACGTTTGCTTGAATTGAATGATTATAGCCTTGATAAGGTGCGTAGTTACATCGAGGTTGAAATCAACCATAAAACGCATTCAACGTACTTCAAAGAAAAACGTGATATACTGCAACGTTATATCACATGCTATATGCCTCAAACAGTGGCTACACTTACTGCAATACTGGAAGCTATGAGTTATTAGGGGGTGTAGAGAATGTTGAACAATATACCTAATAACACCGCTTTTGAAACCTCTCAAAACACCCCAGAATTTAGTGAAGATTTATTGGAGTTGCTTGTCTTGCTAATAGAAGAAGACTTGAGGCAGAAAAAGTTGAACAAATCACCGCCTGAGTAAGTGCAGACAAACTAAAATCATAAAACTTAGACAACATAAGGAGAAGATATCATGACTAAAAATAAAACGAATAAAATAGACGAAAACTGTGCAGATGGCTTTAACAAAACAAATTTTCTGTGTCAGAAATTTGAGACCATTAATAAGCAAATAGAATGTTATACGGAATATTATCTTTGTGGCAAGATGCCACTTAGTGTTTATAAAGAGATATTAGAACGGCTTAAGCAAGAAAAGAATGAAATAATAGCTAAGTTTGGATTATAACACCGTATTAGCGACAGAAAAATATTCTGTCGCTTTTTTGTTAGTATTAAAGAAAGGGGAAAAAGATGTATCAATCAGAAAAAGTAGAATTACAAGCAAAAATCGCTGTAATATTGGGTAGAGTGTCTTCTAAGCCACAAGAGGATGGATACTCTATTGACGGACAGATAAACAAAGGTAGAGACTATTGTGCAAGAAAAGGCTTAAAGGTTATCCAAGAGTATACGTTCCATGAAAGTTCTACTCGTGGCTGCCGTCCTAAGTTTTTTGAGATGATTAAGTTCATTGAAAAACAAAAAGAACCTGTTGCTCTTATTTGCGATAAAGTCGATAGACTTCAACGTAGTTTTAAAGAAGCTCCAATAATAGAGAGGCTACGAAAAAGCGGTAAACTTGAAATTCACCTAATGACAGAACAACAAATATTACATCAAAACTCAACTAGTCAAGAACTTATGCTGTACAACTTTTTTGTTATGATGGCACAAAATTACACGGATAACTTATCAGATAACATAAACCGTTCTCATACAGAAATGATAAGACAAGGACGTGTATTTACAAAGTTAAGAGTTGGATACAAACGAAGTGAAAGCAATAATAAAGATATTATAATTGATGACAGTTATGCATTTCTAATAAGAAAACTCTTTGTTGAATATTCAACAGGACTTTATTCAATAGACGAAATGTGTGAAAAAGCTAAAGATTGGGGGTTGATAAATCGTAAAACTGGTAAACCTTTTGACAGAAGCAATATAGCTAAAATTCTTGCTGATGAGTTTTATATTGGCATAGAGATTGTGAACAAGGGAAAAAAGAATGAAGTACGCTATAATCACATCTACCCTCACCTGATTTCAGATGAGTTATTTGAAAAATGTCGTAAAGTTAGAGAGGGTAAAGGACATAACCATTCAAACAAGAGCAAGGATATGAGTTACAATTTATTTAAAGGCATGATTAAATGCAAGAATTGTGGTTGTACTGTAACCCCAGAACCTCCAAAGAAAGGTAAGTATATCTATCTAAGACCGAAACCAAAGAATGGCTGCAACTGCAAGCAAATAAACGAAACTGTTGCAAATAAGCTTGTTGAGGATACTTTAAAGTCAATGACAATTCCGGAAGATGTGTTAGAAATGTATCTTGATAAGCTAAAACAACGCTTTGAAACTCAACAGCATAATGAAATTCTGCAACAAAAGCTGAAAAAGCAAGACTCTGACAACGCTAAAAAACGTCTTGAGAGACTGCTCGATTTGTATCTTGCAGAAGATATTGATATAGAAACATACAAAACCAAGAAAGCAGAAATAGATAAAGAAATTGACTTACTGGAAAATCAGATTGCGAACTTTGATAACAATATTGAAGAAGTGCATATTAGCCAAAAATACTTGCTTGAAGTAGTTTCTAGGATATATGAACTGTATGCGAGTTCGGAAATTGACAGAAAACGTAAAATTTTAAAATTGGTGTTTCCGAACTTTTGGCTCGATGGTCGAAACCTAAGCTATGACATAAAAAAGCCCTTTGATGAATTCATCAAAGGTGCTAATTGTCTCTTAAATTGGGCATGAAGAGACTCGAACTCCCACGCGTTAGCACTAGTTCCTAAGACTAGCGTGTCTACCATTCCACCACATGCCCGTTCGAGTACTAGTTTAACTGAAGCCTGTCTTAATGTCAATGGCTTTATTATTTTTTTGTGGATAAAGTTTCCATATTTTTACCTACGCAGAAATATTCAAAACCTCGCTGCAACATTCTTTTTGGCTCATACTGGTTTCTGCCATCAAAAATTACCGGTGTCTTTAAGAGATTTTTTATCTTGTCAAAGTCAGGACGACGGAATTCATTCCACTCTGTCAAAAGAAGCATTGCATCGGCACCTTCCAAAGCATCATAAGAATTTTTTGCGTAATAAATTCTGTCGCCCCACAACCCTTGTGCATAGTCAAAAGCCTTTGGATCATATGCACGAATTCTTGCGCCTTTTTCAAGAAGCGCTTCAATTATTGTAATCGCCGGTGCCATTCTCATATCATTTGTTTTGGGCTTGAAGGCAAGTCCCCACACAGCAAAAGTCTTACCTTTCAGATCCTCCCCGTAACGCTTTAGAATTTTGTTTATAAATATTTGTCGCTGCTCCTTATTAACTTCATCTGCAGATTGTAAAAGTTTATAATCACATCCGTTATCTTTTGCAGTTTTTAAAAGTGCTTTTACATCTTTTGGAAAACAGCTTCCGCCGTAGCCTAAGCCCGGGAATAAAAATTGAGAGCCAATCCTTTTATCCGAACACATGCCAATACGAACCATCTCAGCATCAGCGCCGACTTTTTCACAAATATTGGCTATTTCATTGGCGTATGAAATTTTTACGGCCAAAAACGAATTTGCTGCATATTTTGTCATTTCAGCAGATTTGACATCCATTATTATTACAGGGTTTCCCGTACGCAGAAACGGAGAATAAAGTTCCTGCATAATTTCTGTAGCTTTTTGCGAATTTGAGCCAATAACTACTCTGTCAGGCTTCAAGAAATCTTCAACAGCAGCGCCTTGTTTTAGAAACTCCGGATTTGAAACAACATCAAAATCATGGTTTGTATGCTTTTTGATTATTTCAGTAACTTTTTCGGCTGTACCGACAGGAACGGTTGATTTGTCTACAATAACTTTGTAACCATTTATTGATTTACCTATGCTTTCGGCAACGTTCATTACATATTGTAAATCAGCAGAACCGTCTTCGCTTTGCGGGGTTCCGACGGCAATGAAACATACAAGAGATTTTTCAACGGCAGATTTCAAATCGGACGTAAATTTAAGCCGATTTTCATTAACGTTTGCCTTTATAAGTTCCTCCAATCCCGGCTCATAAATAGGGATGATACCTTGTTCAATTAAAGCAAGTTTATTTGTGTCGTTGTCAACGCAAATAACATTGTTTCCCATTTCGGCTAAACAGGTGCCCGCCACTAATCCTACATATCCGGTTCCGATTACGCAAATCTGCATTCTTTTATTCTCCTATCAGTATTCTACGCTTATAATTCTTTAATTCATTAAGATTAAAACTTCGTTTTTCTCCGTGTGAAAGTTTAAATTTTAATATTTTGAAAAGCAACTTTGTAAAATAATTGTTTTTATCTTCTTTAATTCTGGCAAGACGTTTTTTGTTAATCTCGGCAGTTTTTGAAAATATTTCTAAAAAGTATTCATCGTAATGCTTTTTAAAATAATCATAAATTACTCTATAATCATGCTCACTCAAACTGTATTTCCAGTATACCAGCAAAAGATTGAATATATCAAACAAATTATCTTTTATATCTTTATCCAAAACAACGGCGCCGATATTTGGGAAAGGTGTAAATTCACTGTCAAATTCAGCAGGGAGAAGCTTCTGCCCTTTTAATACACTGATCAACTGAACATTACAATCACTCCACTGCTGTTCAATCATTGACAAATGAAGCGCTATATCATGCAATACAATAACTGCCCCGCTTTTCAGATAAGGCAGCACCATCAAAAAAAAGTCAAGAATTTCACCGGGCTGAACGTGCATTGTATCAATTAAGCAAAAATCAATATCCAAACCTATTTTTTCAATGAATTCCGCGGTTACGCCTCCGGTATGAAGTCTCCAAGGGGTTTTAAAATTATTCTTTATACCAAGTGCGAAAAATCCGGTTTGTTTTGAATTGTCGCGGTAATATTTTTCAGAATAGTCAACAGAATAAAACTCCGCATTATCAACATGTTCAAGCGCATTCAAAATAACAGCGGAAGAAGCTCCTGCCGCTACCCCGATTTCCAGCCCTTT
>ERZ779894.1984-NODE-1984-length-19197-cov-4.650193_pt1 | contig 19197 bp, 20 predicted proteins | sample MGYA00511587_ERZ779894 | MGnify/ENA primary metagenome ERZ779894 (study PRJEB29588, sample SAMEA2160490) | human gut metagenome | biome: human gut; feature: human-associated habitat; material: faeces | place: Denmark | collected 2008/2010 ... | reverse complement strand
GCGCCGCAGGGCTGCCCCCAAGTCTACGGGAGCGCTTGCGCGAGAATTTATTGTCTGCCCACGCTTTCATTGCGAAGCGGCTTGCCAAAGCCGTTTTTGGGGCCGCGTTCATCGCTCCGGCTGCTGCCATCATTGCGCCGCACCCCGCGTCGCTGGGCCTCTCGGCCCACGCGGGCAGTTAACTCCTGCACCGTGTATTCAGTTGCCTTATAACCTCGAATTGACCTCCTATATATAAGGACATTTCGGGGCATTTTTTATTACACCTATTCATAGTTTTCTTCGGATGTTTTTCAACCCTCTCGCTATGACAGTATAGACACTGCTTACTTTGACGCCTTCTTCAGCAGCTATGTCGCGTATACTTTTGCCGAGGTAAAAAGTCTCATAAATGCGCTTGGACTGCTTTGGCGGAAGAGACATCACAAGCTCAAAGATCCTGACACGCTGATCTGTCATAAGAACACTTTCCTCAGGGCTGGCAGATGGTTCTGAAATCCTGTTATCATATGACGACACATACTGGGTTTCCCGTCTGCGTCTCTGTCTCGCGGATGTACTCTCCTGTCTCTCAAACTCGCAAATTGTCTCGTACACCTCGTCGTTCACCATGACGTACACGTCGTCCTCATAGGTGTCGGGGTATAACTCTCTTAAATTGACTTGCTTCATCAGGGAGCCTCAACTGTTTCGGTAAGGAAAATGCCCAGGTGCTCCTGCAGTACGAAGTACACTATCTCAAGCTGGTCACTGTCAAGCGTGCCGACATAGTCCGTCAATGTGCGTTTATCCACTGCTCCTGCCTTGTTATACTGCACCAGGGACATTGAGCTGAGGTATACATTTATTTTCTCGCTCGGCGCAGGGAATGGAGACGGCTTAATTGTGATCGGCACGGCAAAAACGCTCGTTGAATAAAACTCGTCTGTGTCATTCTGGAGCAGCAACACAGCTTTTATGCTACTGCGAAAACCAATGCGAGGATTGCTTTTCGTGATGTAAATGTCGCCTCTGCGATATTTTTTAGCAGCTTTCATTTTTTGTGACCTCCTGTTTGTTTGTGCTCTGAAAAAGCAGGCAGAGGGTCAGGGATACTTAGCTCGATAACACTCCCAGAACATAAAAACTCCTTCCTGCCGAAAGGGGCAGAAAGGAGTAAGTATCGGGACCGCATGAATGGTATAGAGTAGTACCACAGAATGGACTACGCATAAAGCGTAATCTCTATCATGCGGCACAGGATGTCTACACCATTTGGTGGCCCCACGGCTCAGCCAATGACTCGTGTTATTCAGTTAAATTCATATTGAGAAGTGCCGACGCCTAACACGCCGCATATTAAGCACATCGAAGACAGTAATGCGTCCACATTTACTGCATTTGGACTGGACGTGCCCCTTCGTGTCTCCGTATACCACAAAAGAGTTGTGGCGGCAGTAAGGGCACTTGATATACCTCGCTTCCTGATTGGCGATGGCCTCCCTTGCTCTTACTATTTTATCCAGCATTTCCTGAGAAGGCTCCGACGTTTTCAGTTCGTGTCTGACCCTGCTCATGCACATACCTCCGAAGGGTCACAGAACTCGGAGAATTGCTTATTAACCAGCAGGTTTAAATTCTTAAGCCGTATTCGCATCGCCGTCATGGATACGTTGAATATATGACACAGGTGTTCGAGAATAAGTTTGTCTCGAGCTGTCAGCCGACCGGCGTAATCTGTCAACACGTGTCCGCGGCATAGCTTTTGAGCTGCGGCGGATAATCGTTCTTTCGGCATCAGCATGGAGGCACCAAGTGCGTTCGCCTGCCATTCGTTCCAGTCTTCTCGAAATTTCAAGGCCCTCAGTGAATACGCCTTTCCGGATTCATATCGACTCCGGCACGCGGACTTGACCTCCTGACTTTCAAGTTGAAACAATATCTGATGGGCGCACTCATGGGCCAGAGTAAAGCGGCGGCAGTGCACGGCAGCTGCATTTTCTGAAGGCTGCGCGAGGCTGATGTCAAGCAATATATCGTTGCGTTTAAGTGAAAAAATGCGTGTAACGCCGCCCTCAGTTATAATACACTCAACGTCGTCATATGCCGTAACACCTATGACGCCGTTTGATAACCTGGCATACTTCACGATCATCCCGAGATAAGTCGTTGCCAGAGTTTCAACCGGGACACCGCGGGTGCAGATCAGATTTGAAGGTATAGTACGTTCAAAATCCTCAAGCACGGCTGCAGAGATGTGTTCAATATCCTCGTATGACAAGATCATTGCTTCGCCTCCACGAACCACTTGCTGCCTTCGTTGAACAGGTACGTCTCACGCCCGGAGATTTGCACTGTGTAACGGATGCCGCCTCCACCGACCTTGTTGGATGACGCGCGGCATTTGTAGAGCACTCGCTCGATGCGATAGGAGTGACCGCCGTTCCAATGTATCATTCGCGGTCGGATCGTGCCATCCTCGTCTATGTCCACGTTGACCGACACATAAGTCTTACGGCAATGAGCGTCCACGGTGATCCCTCCTAAAACGTATGGTTGACACTCACTATTTCCAGTGGTAATATGTGAACAGGAACAATATTTCCTGTTACAAGCGGCAGTATATCATGAACGATATTGCTTGTCAATACGAGCTCATGAAGAAATATATTTCCTATCAGCTTCAGAGAAAGAGGTGTCATATGTCGTTTAAGGACAATCTGAGAGCGCGGCGCGAGGGGCTGGGAATAACACAGGTGGAGCTGGCAAAAGCCGCGGGAATCACTACACGCACACTCTACAACTACGAATCCGGTGAGCGCCGGCCGTCCAATATTGAAGTGGTGCAGAAAATAGCCAATGCTCTGGGCATGACTGCGGAGGAACTTTTGAGCAGCGGAGAGGCGCTTGTCGTCGAAGCTCACGAGCGCGGCGGCGCTAAGGCTGCGCGGGATGTGGATGCGCTGGTGGGGGAGATAACCGGGTTGTTTGCGGGCGGCAAACTCAGCGACGACGCGCTCGACGGAGCGATGCGTGCGCTCAATGAGGCGTATTGGATAGCAAAGGACAAGAACAAGAAGTATGCCCGCAGGAATAGGAGCGCTGACAACGAATGACCGCAAGTCAACTCTCAAAGGTAGGAGAAAGGCTTGTAAAGCGCTGCGGCACGCGAGATCCGTTTGAAATTGCGAGGCAGCTGGGCATTGAAGTGCTGTTTTGCGACGGCTTCAACAGCATGAAGGGCATGTATCGCGTCATAAAGCGCAACCGGTTTGTTTTCATCAATCGAGACCTGACGCCGCAGATGCAGCGCATAGTCTGCGCACATGAGCTGGGGCATGACCAGCTCCATCGCAGCCTTGCAAGAACTGACTCGCTTCAGGAGTTTGCGCTCTACGATATGACAACAAAGCCGGAGTACGAGGCCAACATTGTTGCCGCCGAGATACTGCTTGACACGGATGAAGTACTGGACTACGTGTATAACTACGGCTATACGTCGGAACAGATCGCGAGAGCAATGGACACGGACATAAACCTGGTCGCAATCAAGGTGGCACATCTCGCGGAGGCGGGCCATACGCTTCAGCGCATTGAACACCGATCAGATTTCTTGAAGTGAGAACTTTTACAATGGCATCGACGTATGTAAAACTAATGCTAAATAGAGCGTAGAGTAATATACCCTAGTATAACCTGAATAATAATGAGCTAGAGCGATATGACTCTAGCTCATTATTCTGACTTCAATAAAAACCTTCAATTAGAAGCTCTATATAATGCTCAATGATGTCTTATTTATTTCCCGTAAAATATATGGCTAGTAGCACTATATTAAGCTACCATGGTACCCTGCCTACATAGAAAGCCTCCAGCTATGCCGGAGGCTTTCTATGTATCGTGTTATACATGAACGGAATTGCGTGCATATTCTTTATGACGCTTCAAGTCCTGACTATTGCTGGCACAAGAAGTGTCCGCGGCAAAAATTCGCTTTCCAATTTTGTCAGTAACTACCGAGGCGAACTCGGTTGCACTCATTTCATTGGAGTAGCACCAATAGCAGGTGTCACTACCCCTGTCTAAATAATACCACGCATAATTAGGCATATAGATACTCCTTTCATCGATTGACATGTTGTTTGTTCAGAAACTGGTTTACATCTTGATTCCAGATAGACGAGATTATATAATTAAATAAAACCTAGTTCTATCTTAAGTCTGCCGCTACTTTGATATATTTTCCCGTCTATATGCATTTCAGCGGTTGTTATCCAAATATTCCTGAATCAAATCGGGCTTTTTCTGCCGCAGGTACCTAATGGCATCCTGCATCTCACGATCCCCCGTGGCAACCAAAGTATCGACGTCACTGAGGTAACAGTGTTTTAAAACAGTTTTTCCGTTTCGTTCGAAATAAACGTGTGGATCCTTGGCATCAAAATATGTGCCATCGCGGGTATCCATTTTAACTTTAAGCTTACCCACCTCATAAATAGTGCGTGTCATTGAAACTCCTCCTTTTGTATTAGTCGTTTTTCTGTGTTAAGAGCGGTCGCTACAACTTGTGCTCGAAACAAACGATACAGTATTCCAGAACTACGATTAACGCCCAACGCACGGAATCACGCCCTTAACTTAGACCTTAGCAATTCCAATGTGTACCGGGTTCTTTACACACATATTAACATGCACTATTGAAGATTTCGTCCTAATCTGATCATAATAGAATGTTTTTCATGTTTTGCGCCGTATTTTTAACGGGGGTGGACAAAACCGATGTATACTGTTTGTAAAATTGATTTGCAAAATGGTGAAGTTACAACCGATGGTATGGTAGTTCAACTCCGGCAGAAAGAGTTGTTGCTTCTCGAGTGCTTTTGCCGTAACATTGGAAAAACATTACGCTATGAAAGTATAATACAAACGGTTTGGGGAGAAAAGGGCAGCACAACCCGAAATCTGTCTAATACTATTTCTAATATGAAAGAAAGAGTCCCTGCTCTCGAGCAGTGTATTATACCTGATCGGCGTATTGGTTACAAATTCATCCTGCCTTCAGGCTTTAAAATCATATCTTATCACGATGATACGGAATACGAGGGGCATAGAGCTCTTCCTCATATTATAACTAGAACGGCAGTGTTTGAGAGTGATGAGAGTGTTATTTGCCGTAATGTTGAATGCAGGCAAATAGAAGCAATTCTGCGTGTAGGAAAGAGCGCACTGTTACTCAGTGGCTTTGGCGGCATAGGGAAAACCGCACTTGCTGGGCTTGTATATACTAGAGTATCAGATCGATATGAGACCGTTGGGTGGATTGAATACAGCGGTACACTCAAGGACAGTTTTCTATCTTCAGTCGAATTGTACAATGACATAGAGGATCAGGACAAGCGATGGAACAGCATTTCGCACAGGTTAAAAAATGACAGATCTTCCAAGCTGTTTGTTATAGACAATGTGGACAAGAATGCTAGCCTAGATCAAGACCCCATACTTGATTCTACTCTTCAGGAAATTCTAGCATGGCGAAATACAAGCGTCCTGCTGACATCACGTTTGCGGGAAATAAGCGGATATCGTCTCTTTTGCATTGAATCCCTTGGAAATATCAAAAATCCGAAACCCTGTATTGACCTATTTTACCACTATTACACCCTTGGGCAGCCAAGGAACCAGGAAAAACAAAACCAAGAGCGAGAAGATGTCTTGAGACTCATTCGACGTGCAGAATATCACACATATGCTATTGAGCTCCTGGCACGAAGCGCGGCCTACGAAGATGATCTGAGATCCTTTGCTGACAGAATCGAAGCATCTGGTTTTCAATTTCCGTCATTGCGAGTGTCAACAAAGCGTGGCAGACATTCTGAGCTTGTAGCTGAACAGCTCCGATTGCTGTTCGACATGCGCACACGGTGCGCCGAAGAAAGGCAGATCCTTTGGGATTTTGCAGTGCTGCCTGAACATACTACGCTGAACAAAGATGAGGTATATAGACTTTTAGGCTACACAGTGAACGACCTTGATAGCTTGTGCTGCGAGGGATGGGTACGCTTTAGCGGAGGAAGAGGTTTCAATATTCATCCGCTTGTCCGCGAGTGCGTACACCTTGGCGCTGATAATGGCAAGGCTCCGGCGGGAACAGCAGAGAGGCTTGTACACCTAGTTATGGACGAAAAATTGATAGAACCCGACGATTCGCATGCAGTCGCCAAGAAAAAGATAGAACTCGTTGAGAGCGCTACACGTTTTCTCAAACTGCCCGAGACACCTGAGTCAGCACAGTTTTTCTACAAGCTTGGCATGCTCGAATACCAAAGTATACGGAAAAGGCTTACAGCTCTCCGTTTCCTAGACACTGCCTTAGAATACAGCGCCGGCAGCTATAATACGAATGATAGGCAGGCGCGCTATTGGCTTGCAAAGCTTAAGTATCAACGCGGATACATAAAGTCGACAACGCACATATATAGAAAAGCATCCCACGAAGATCTACAGGAGGCGCTGGAAATATGGCGTGAATTAGAGGGCTGTCGCAGCGAAGTTGCTATGGCGAGCGACCACCTTGGCTATGTCCTTTCTGAAGAAGCAGAAAACTTTGCACTCGCAAAAGACCTACTTGAAAATGCATTGGAGGAGCGGAAAAAGGCACTCGAGATGTCTCCATCACAACAGAGCTATAGAGACTACGCAACGACCTGTGACAACTTGGGTTGCTTGCTCGAAAAAACACCTGAAAACATAGAGCGTGCTAAAGAACTACTTATCGAGGCTTACAATATAAGAAAAGAGATTTGTCAGATTAGTGGCAAGTATGAGACGGACGTTGCTTGGACAGCATTTAACCTCGGACAACTATTGTCTAAGAATTCTAACAGCGCAAATGAGGCTGAATCATATCTGAGAGAGTCTCTAACAATTCGCAGGGAGCAGGAGAAAAAGCATCCATCTGTCTATGTGACAAATGTTGTTTTTACGCTTGTGAAGCTCGCTAGGCTTCTAAGCAACGATGTAGATCGAATTGAAGAGGTAAAGAGCCTCTTGAGCGAAGCCTCGCAACTCAAAGAAGAAATAGACATTGAACACAGCGGATATTTCTCAGAAGAGATTCTATCTGATCTTCAAGACCTCGTCGAATATGTAGAAGGGAAAGGTTCCATATAAGGCGCTTTCATAATTTAAACACAAGATCGGTAATGGCGCTACATTTGTCGAAGCTGCCCCATTGAAACATGAGAATATAAAACGACGTTGAAAATCTTATATCGACTAGTTGCTGAAACATGCACAACTTATGTAAGATGTTCCCAGCAAAGGGCCAGAAGCTATGAAGTGCTTCTGCCACTTTGATGGATGGTATGCCATTAAAATGATCTCCTGTATTGACTTGGATGGTAATAAAAACAGGAGGTCATGGGTATTCAGCTATGTAGCACTCCGGCGCTTTGGTCAGTTGGTTTGCAATAGGCTTCTTTTTCAGTCTTGCTTCAGCTTACCGAGTATTTGCAATATTGCAGTGAGAAATAGGACCGTTACAATAAAGTTACATATTTCAGGCTTCTAATAATTAGGGATATTGCGAACGCCATGAGCATAGTCGTACACAGAATCCTTGGCACTTTGGCGAATACCGTCTTTTAATTTTCTAATAAAGGGTGGTTCATGCTTCATACATACAGCAAAGTAGTGTGCAATGGAATCCTTAACTGTATGTGGCATATTCGTGGTGGGATTAGAAAATCCCGTAGTGTTATTCTAGGACATTATTTCTATGCAAATTCGCTTTTTAAATGGCAGCAATTTCTCCGTAAACGTGGTAATTCTTATGAGCAACGATACAAGAAAGGATTGCCACCACTTAACGATTCGTGGCTTGACGCGTTTTTTCTAGGTAATATCTATGTTCTTGGTTTCGGATACGATTTTCAGAGTTCGATCTACGGTGGTTATACTTAACATGAAAAGCGTGAAAAGGCACCTCACGGAAAACCACACTTCTATGCCCCTTCTTACGGTAATGAAGCAAAGCTTATGATGTTAGAGACATATGGTAGCCAAACTGCATGTTTGGGTTTTCGGTTGCCTTGTATTAATTATATGCCTTTTTACGAGGAAGCAATTTGTGACATAGTTTCTAGCATACGAATTATCAGGAAGAGTAAAGTAGGCCGGCAAGATATTCTAGCAGGCCTAAGCGTTTCCTCAGGTCGTTTGCCTCCCTGAGGCATTCCTTCACAAGGGCGTAGTAGATGCACAGGAGCTTTGCAGCCCCGGCAACCCTGTAAACAAAAAAGTATTTTCCCTCAGCGCGCTTCCAGCCCATGAATACATACACGGCGTTGCCCTCGTCTTTGCGCTGTAATATAACGGAGCAGACTCGGAACAGAACAGCACGCAAGCGTAGCAATCCGCGCTTTTAGACATGCCTGTTCTTCGAGTCGAATGCACCTCACTGAAACGGGGGGGCGAGTCAAAGCCAGCAAAAGCCACCAAGGTATCTTCGTGCGTAAGCCGTCTAACATCGCCTATCTCAGCCATTATCTGCGACCCCGTAATTGGCCCGGTACCCTTAATATCCATCATGACATCGAACTCCTGCAGCAGCGAGGCTAGCCTGCACATCTCGCCTCTGAGCGCTTCAGTGGTTTTTACACGGCGTTTAAGCTGTCACCCGGTTGGCGTTATAAGCAGCTTTGTGCCATCGTTCTTTTTGAATGTGGCGACGGATTTCCGGGCGTGCCGGTATATTTTTCGGCATCTGTCTGGTTGTAGTGGTGTCCGGTTCTTTTGTACCACTTGCGGAGGGATTCAGAGAACGATTGAGTGGGAATAATAATTTAGCTTCTTTCAAGTCCCAGAAATGCCTGAAAACACAGGCGTTTCGGGAATCTTGCTGTTTTTACCGGCTAGGTACGATAGCAGGGGCGTCTGTATATGATATTGGTAAAATTATGGATTTATGTAATATCCAGAGCCAAGAATATACATCGAAGAAAAATAAATATGGGACTAAAAGAAGAAATCAAAGAGCGAGAAAAAGAGAAAACGGCATGAAAAGGCCTCAGCCAAGGTTGAAACTAACTTCGGCTGAGGCTGGTTTTTGCGTTTAAAACTCCTCCCAGGTCCTGCCGGACAGGTCGGCGGCTATCTTTTGGGTGTCCGGCATGGTCGAGTAACCAAGCATTTCCGCAAGGTTGAAGAATTTGCTCTTTTGTATCGGGTTCTTGCTGTTTTTTCTGAAGTCAGTGTCATAGAACCTGTCGACGATAAAGAACCTGTGCCGGCATGAGATCAGGTCGTAGCCGTAATTGTCCGCGCGGTGTATCGCCTCTCTTATGCGTTCCTTTTCATCATCTGTTACCGTGGCGCTGCCTTCGGGCCGGAACTTCAATTCCCCGTCTTCCTCGTACGCGATGACGGTCTTCAACAGCTTGCCGATGGCGAAGATGCGCTTTTTGTTGTACAGGCCGACATATCCGTGCTCCGAGCTGTTCACAGACTCCTTGTCATAGTAAAGGCCCAGCTCACGGTTGTCCTCCATGGTGGTGCCGACCGTGACTGCGCGCATCCATTTGTAGCCGTCCGGGATCAGTTTTTCATCGAAGCAGTATTTCTTGAAGTCATCCAGAACAGTTACAATCTCTGTATCCCTGTCGTCAACGATGTCCTCCATGGCCTGCACAAGCTGCTCGAACGTAATGTTTACATGCTTTATCGGGCTAATGAGGCGTGGCAGATTGGAGCGGTTATATTCATCGATCCCGGTCTGCAGCTCCGAGGAAAGCGTACGATCCATGCGCTGCGGGTCTATCGTGAGCAGCACCTTGATGTCCTCCGATGAGAAGCTGTTGAGGTGCTTGAGCAGTTGATCCTTGCCAAACTGGTTATGCAGTTTGGTCTCGATGACGACCTTGAAGCTCGGCTGGCCTATCACCGCGTCGGGTACGCTGCCGTCGCCGCGCACCTGCAGCTCGAAGCTGAGCTCGGGGCTGCTGTCTGCGCCCAGGACGAGCAAGTTGAGCATGGAGAAGAACTTACCCGCGTCGTAGCTGTAGAGCCTCGAGAGCATAAGCAGCGTATTTGAAGTGACCACGTTCTCTTTTGAATGGTACCTTTGAAAATAATGTATCTGCATATTGGCCTCCCTGCTTTTAAAACGGCAGTAACTACTTGACGGTGCCAATCAGCGCTCGATGGAACTACTGCGCTTTCGATACTCATTCGGGGTCACGCCGAAGTATTCTTTAAAGACGGAGTGGAAGTGTTTCGTGGATGAGTAACCGACCTCTAGGGCAATGTCATTAATTTTCCCAGCGGAGTGCGTTTCGAGAAGCAGCTGAGCGCGCTCCATACGCAGGCGGAGAACGTACTTGGAATACGACTCACCGCGCTCTGATTTGAACACGCTGCTCAGATACGCCGGGCTGACATGCAGACGGTCAGCCACCTCGCTGAGAGACAGCGGCTCGGAAAAGTGAGCCTGGACATAGGCCCTGGCACGCTTAACCAGCACACCGGCGTCATCGCGTGTCGGGGCGTCAGCCGCCTCCGGTGCAGGCTTCTGTTTGTCAATTGGCTTGGCGCTCCGTTTGGAGGCAAGACGGCTGAGTACTTCGTTCAGCTCTACGTCCTGGAGCGGCTTTAGCAGATAGTCAGCCGCCCCGGCCCTCATTGCAGACCTTGCATAGTCGAACTCGCTGTAACCTGTGAGTATGATTATGTCCGTGCCCGGGCAGTTGGAGTGGACATAGTCTGCCAGCTCAAGTCCGTCCATGTGAGGCATCTTGATGTCTGTTATGACCAGATCGAAGGTGTTGCCTCTCAGCAGCGCCAGAGCCTCGAGCCCGTCGCGGGCGCAGCCCTTGGTCTCCCACATGCCATGTATGCCGTTCAGGTGCAACATCAAATACTCACGCATGAGCGGCTCGTCCTCGACGACCAGAGCTGTGTACATTTCATTCCCTCCCAGGCAAAATAAGAGTAACCGTGGTGCCTCGCCCCGGTTCCGACGTAATGCTCAGGCCGTGCTCAGGCCCGAAGGCGAGGCGTATGCGGCGCTGGATGTTTATAAGCCCGATGCCTCCGGACGCATCATCATCTAGTCCGGCGTCGTCGCACCGCTCCAGCCTTTCACGCACGCGGGCAAGGGTCTCAGCGTCCATGCCGACGCCGTTGTCCCTCACCGATATGCACAGGGACGGACCAGAGGCCTTGGCTGCGATGTCTATGCTTACCGCGCCCGACCTGGCCTCGCAGCCATGTATGAGTGCGTTCTCCACGAGCGGCTGTATGGTGAGAGCGGGCAGCCGGTAGTCAGGCGCAGCGCCGCTTGAATCAATGCTGTAGCTCAGGTCGTCGTGGCGCAGCTTTTGCAGGTGCAGATAGCTTTCAGTTATCTTCAGCTCATCCCTTAGGTTTATCTCTCGATTGGCGTTGACCATCCCGCGCAGCAGTGTTGCCAGCTGATCGATGCCTGAGACCGCTTCATGGTTGCGGCCGCATTTCACAAGCAGGCTTATCGTGTTGAGCGTATTGAATAGAAAGTGCGGCTGTATCTGGTGGTAAAGCGCATCGAACTGCGCCTGCTTTTGCAGATACTTTGCCTCGTATACCTGCTTTGTGAGCAGGCCCTCCTGTATGAGCATCTCCTGTATCTGGCCCAACATTCGGTTGAAGGCGGTGTTGAGGTAGGCAACCTCGTCAGTGCCGCCCTCGGGCGCACGTACATCCAGATCCCCAGACTGGACCTGCTCCATGAGTCCTACCGTCTGATACAGAGGACGCAGGAGCTTCTTCACGTAGTACGCAGACACAAACACGCCTGCGCCCGCCAGTGCTATGGCGAGTGCCATGTTGAACATAAGCGTGGTCTTGGCGCTCTTGGTGACTTCAGAGCGGGAGTTGACCGAAATGACGCGCCAGTCTGTGGTGGAGACCGACTGCGAATTAAATATGTATTTTCTGCCGTCCAGTTTTCCGATAGAATAGCCGGAGCCAGGGGCGGCGTTTTGTATTTCGGCCGTCGTGATGTATGCGGGCAGGTTGGAATTGGAGTATATGAGATTGCCGGAGCCGTCGATTATCAACAGTGCGGCGTCTGTGCCAACTGAAACGCGGTCACAGACGGCCTTTATGCCGTTGTAGTTGGCGTCCACACGTATTACGCCGACGGTGCGGCTGTTGTCGTTCAGGCTCTGTATACGCTTGGCCACGGAGAAGACCATATAGGACGAACTACCGAAGTTTTCGGTATCGGCGGGCGGATATATATAGTCGTCAGTCACGAGACTGTCGGTGTACCACGGCTCATCGGTGTAGTCGTCGGGTATGCTGCTCCGGCCAGTGCGCGCGCAGGAATACACCGAGTCAGAGAATATATATACCCTGAGAATGTCCTCACGGGGCGTTATCATGACCTGACGGAGGTAATCCTCTATACCGCGGCGCTTGTCAAGCAGCTCCTGGCCGGTGGAGGGCTCAACATCAAGCAGGTCCATGACCTCGTTGCTGTAATATGGGCTCAGACAGAGCCTCGCAAGTTCGTCAAGGTATGTATCTATGTTCAGCGTCACCTGATCGATGAGCTGCTGCATGTCCTCGGCAGCCTGCTCGGAGTAGTCGTATGTAAACCGGAGGTGTCCAAGACAGATGATGAGTATGCCCGCGGTAAAGATGAGCGCCGATACCGCGGCCAGCAGCTTTGTCTGTATGCTGTTGTCGCGCGTGGCTTTCTGCAGTCGCTCTTTCATCCGCGGCCCCTCCAGGTGTTTGTATAAATATTATAGAACACGCCTCCGTACATTTCAAGAATGTGTGCGACATGCCTTACAAAATCGGATTCCAACCTAAAGAATGCGGGGTTTACCGGGTGAAATTGCGGCTTTATAATTGAATCATACAAACGTAATAGGGACGAATTAAAATGTATGGGAGGAATGAAAATGAAGAAACGTGCTATTGCGATGCTCATGGTGCTCTGCCTACTGGTCACTGGCCTCGCGGGATGCGGTGCGGAACCGTCAGTGACCTCGGAGCCCCCGGCGGAGAGCGGGGACCCCGCCGCAGAGACCCCGGAGGCCCGCGATGTCGATCTGGCCTTCTTCACCGGCAAGGTGGAGACGGTGGACCTCATCGACGAGATCATCGCGGACTTCAACGCCCAGAGCAACGGCGTGACGGTGGAGCAGGAGTATCAGAACGACGCGAGCAACATCATAAAGATAAAGTTCGCCTCCGGCGCCGCCCCTGACATCATGACCACCTATGAGCAGGAGTACGTCGACCAAGGCAAGTACCTCGACATTTCCGACATGGACGAGTGGTGGGACCGCCTCATCCCCTCCATGCGTGAGAACTGCACGGACCTCAGCACCGGAAATCAGTACCGCATCTGCACCAACATGACCATGGCCGGCTTCTTCTACAACAAGGAGATGTTCGAGGAGCTGGGCCTGACCCCGGCGACGACCTGGGAGGACTTCGTTGCGAACCTCGAGGCCATAAAGGCCGCTTACCCGGACGTTGACCCGTGGTTCATCTTCGGCAGCGAGGCCTGGCACCTCGGCCACCTCATAGAGTTCATCCCCCACGGCTACATAAAGGCCAAGTACGGAGCCACCGAGGCCAAGGAGGCCATGCTCAACAACGACAAGAACATACTGAACTTCGGCGACCCCAACGGCGCGATGGCCACCTTTGCGGCCGGACTGCTGGAGCTCCAGGAGAAGGGACTCATCAACGCCGACGTCCTCACAGCGACGAGCGACAACTGCGTGGACGCCTTCGTCACCGGAAAGGCCGCTATGCTCAGCAACGGCATGTGGTGCCTCTCCAGCATACTTGAAAAGGACCCCGAGATGGCCGACAAGATAGGCTTTGCGCCCTACCCGGCCATGATGGAGGACGGCACGCCCATGGTGCTCGTGGCGGAGGATTCCGGTTACAGCATAAGCGCGGATTCCGAGCACATAGACGAGGCCAAGGAGTTCCTTAGCTTCCTCTTCAGCCCCGAGAACCAGAAGAAGTATTCCGAGAGCCTCGGCTCGCCCTCCGCATTCACGGACGTTGACGCTGAGTGGGCCCCCGCCTCGGTCGTCGAGGGCGTGAACAGCGCCGTCGAATCCGCCGCCAACATCGGCTACACCAACGAGAAACCCGCGGGCTTCACCGGCGACGACGCAGGCAGAATGGTCCAGGACCTGCTCGCCGGAAAATACACCGCCGAGGAGTTCGCCGCGGCATATGAGGCGGCCTGGGATGCCGGATTCGGCTCCTGAGCGATCGGACAAGTGATTGATAAATAACAACTGCGCAGGACTCGGATGCGGGGGACTTTGTTCCGATGCTCCGGGTCCTGCTTTCACATGGAGGTACGACCATGGGGAGAAAACGGATCTGCTGGACGCAGTTTTTGTCACTGCCCGCGCTCATGCTCTACGGCATGTTCTTCGTGTATCCGCTTCTGAGGGGCGTGGGCATGAGCCTGACGGACTGGGACGGCATGGGGCAGGCCAACTTTGTGGGGCTCAAAAACTTTATAGATTTCTTCTCCGACGAGCGGGCGATGCACGATATAAAGACCACGCTGCTCTTCGCCGTGGGCAGTGCGGCGCTTTTGAACCTCGTGGGGCTGTGTTACGCGCTGCTGATGAACCGTGACTTCCGGGGGCGGAGCATAGTGCGGGTAATAATCTATCTCCCGGCCATCATAAGCCCGCTGATCATGGGCTATATCTGGTATTTCCTGCTTCAGCCCGGCCGGGGATTCCTCTACTACGCCTTCCAGCAGCTCGGATTGCCGGACCTCATCGGAAACTGGGTGCTGACCTATCCTAAGTCCATGCTGGTGCTCATACTGGTGAACGTCTGGCAGTTTGCGGGCATGACGATGATTATCTACCTTGCAGGCTTGCAGTCGATACCCGGCGAGCTTCTCGAGGCGGCCACGATAGACGGCGCAACGCCGTGGCAGCGCTTCACGCGGGTGACGCTGCCTCTGCTCATGCCGGCTATCAGGATAAATGTCGTGACTAATATCATTGGCTCGCTGTCGGTGTTCGACATCATCATGTCTCTTACCGAGGGCGGCCCGGGCTACTCTACGGAGAGCCTGAGCATCTACATCATGCGCATGTGCTACGGCAGCCGGACGGGTTACTCCACGGCTGTGGCGCTGATACTGTTCTTCATCATACTCGTGCCGGTGCTCATATCCATGCGCCTAACGCGGGCAAAGAAATAGGGAGGGGGAATAGCAGTGAAAACAGCGGCAAAGATACTGAGGATCGCGGCGATCGTAGTCATCTGTCTGCTATGCATCATGCCGTTCTATATCCTGCTCGTGCTGGCACTCAACTCGCCGCAGAGGATATTTTACGAGGGCAACATCTTTGTGCCCGATTTCTACTGGCAGAACTTTGTGGATGCGTGGAACAAGTCGAAAATCGGCACGGCGATGCTCAACTCCGCGATAATAACTGCCGGGTCACTCGTCCTGACCATAGTCACGGGCGGCCTTGCCGGTTACGCAATTGCAAGGCACAACACGCGCTACAACAAGCTGGTTTTCGGCCTGCTGCTCAGCTGCATGATGATACCCGGCATAATAAACACCGTGCCTCTCTACACGCTCATGCGCAAGATACAGGCTATCAACACGCTCTGGGGCATGATACTCGTCTGCTCGACCCTCGCCATGCCCTCGGCGGTGTTCATCTACACGACTTTTATCCGTGCGCTGCCAAAAGAGCTGGACGAGGCTGCGGCACTCGACGGCTGCACCGGCTTTTCGGCCTTCTGGCGGGTCATATTCCCGCTCATCCGCCCGGCCACGGCGTCATTTGTGATACTCAACGGCTTCGGCATATGGAACAACTACGCGCAGGCCGTGTTCTTCCTCCAGAGCCGGGAGAAGCAGAACATACCGCAGGCGCTCTCGGTGTTTTTCCAGCAGTTCGCGGGCGCAAAGTGGCATCTCATGGCTGCAACAGCTGCAATAGCGATAGTGCCTGTCGTCGTCATTTTCCTTGTGTTTCAGAAGCAGTTTATGAAGGGCCTCGCCGAGGGCGCGGTGAAGGGGTGAGCCATGGACATATACCCGACAAAGGCGCAATTTCTGCGCGGTGAAGAGGCTTCGCTGAGACTGGAAACATGCGGCGCCTCCGTGCTCAAAGTTGTGATACGCCTGAGCAGGCTGGGGGAGACAGTGCGTGAGCTCAGGCTGCACGACGTGACGGCGGACACAAATATCCCCCTCGGCAGCTTCGACGAGAGCTTTGCCTCATACGGCGTGGACGCGAGAGTCGAGACCGAAGGCGGCAGCTTTGAGCTGCACACCGCTTTCGACGTCACCGACGAGCCCAGACGCTGCCTTCGTTACGGCTTCCTCAGCGACTTCACGCGAGAGGACGCCGGGAACGGAGCCGTGGATTGGCTCTGCAAATGCCATATAAACATGGTCCAGTTCTACGACTGGTCGTACCGGCACGACTCCCTCGTCCCGCCTGAGAACGACTATACGGACATGATGGGCAAGCTCCTCTGCCTCGACACGGTCATGGACAAAATTCGCCGGTGCCATGAGCGCGGCATGCTGGCCATGGCCTACGGCGCGGTGTACGCTGCGAGCCGGGAGTTCTTCGAGCGGCACAGGTCCTGGGCCTTTTACAACCCGGAGAAGCGGCCGTTCGTGTTCATCGACGTGTTTTACATCATGAACATCCAAAGAGGCTCGCCCTGGCGCGAGCACCTCATCGGCCAGTACAAAAGCGCGCTTGGCGTCGGCTTTGACGGCATACACATGGACACCTACGGCTTTCCCAAGACTGCGTATTCACACCTGAGCGCGGAACCGGAACTGGTTCACCTGGACGAGGAGTTCCCAAGCTTGATTGCAGATGCGCGCTCGGCTCTTTCGTCCGAGGGGCTGGAGCCGTGCCTGGTTTTCAACAACGTCGGCAACTGGCCGGCGTCGGCCACGGCGAAAGCACCGCAGGACGCGGTGTATATCGAGGTCTGGCCGCCGTATGAGCGGTATCACCATCTGTCGCAGCTCATACGCGAGGCCAAACTGTGCACGAAGAACGAAAAACCCGTCATCCTTGCGGCATACTTGCAGCCATTCAGAGAGGATGACAGGCGCGGCGCCATGACGGCGGCAAAACTCCTGACAGCAGCCGTGGTTTCCAACGGGGCGAGCAGTCTGCTGACGGGTGAGAGCGGAGCGGTGCTGACTCAGGGCTATTACAGCGACTATACGAAACTCACGGAAGATGAGGCCCGGGAATTGAGGCGGTATTACGACTTCCAGACCAGGTACGGCGAGCTGTTCTATTCCGCGGATATGAGAGACGTCAGCATGACGCACATGGGATGGGACAACTACGAATACCGCTGCCTGAGCCACCAAGTGAGCGCCGACGGCGAGGCGGGAAAACTCTGGGCCGTGCTGAGAGAGGGGGAGCAGCGCAAGTGCATATCCCTCATAAACCTCACAGGATGTGACGATCATTGGAACCGCGCCAAACCAGCTCCAACGCCGAAAAGGGATATGACCTGGCGCATCCAGATAGACAACACGCCAAAAGCGGCGTACGTTGCCACCCCGGAACACCCAGAGCCGATCAAGCTGGAGCTGAACTATGAGGTGACCGAAAAAGGCCGCTTCGTAAAGCTGACGGTGCCGGAGGCAGAGCTTTGGACTGTCGTTTGGCTGGAGTTTTAAGGGATAGAGATCGCTATGCCTCAAAAAACAATCTGCCGACTCCTTGCGGACGCAACAACCAAGCCGATGGAGGGGAACAGCCGAATTATAAGCAGCTTGAGCGGCCTAAATACTTAAGGAGCACCCTTGCCATGGGGCGAGCACAATCTCCGTGACCCTACGTCCGCGTTTTGACGGAGATAGCCCGGAGCAGGGTGAGACACAAGCTTTTGAGTTCACAGGCGCGCTCGGCATCTATCCTGCTGTCGCTGCCATTGTGTATGAGTTTGCTTCGGGCGGCATAGCAGTCGGAGAAAAGCCCGCGGTGCTCTTGTTGCTGAAGCATTCGACAAGCAGATGCTCGCCCAGCATGGGCTTTACCTTTTGCTATATGTTCCTGGCCCTGCGCTCCTTGAGAGTCTGTTCCATGAACGCGCGAGCACCGAGGCCCAGCTCCAACACGTCAAGTGAGGCGAGACCGCATCTATCGCGTCCAGCTCGGCCTGATCCCGAGAATGAAAATCCGGAACCAGCACCTATATGGAATGCATGCGCAGTATGAAAGCCGCGCGCGGGTCCGTGAATGCAACGCTGGAGGTGAGCAGCGCAAGTGAGAGCTCCATGCGCTTGTCCCAGAGCGCAAGCTCGCCCGGTCAGAGCGTGAGCATCTGGGGTAGTCTGAATGTTTAAGTCCCCATCAAGGAAGCTAAGCTCCGAGAGCTCTCGCTCCACGCCGTAGATCTAGATCCCGACGCAGGGACAGGACGCTCACAGTTTACGAGCAGACCGTCCCAGGAACTTATATCGTCGTTGTACATGCAGCTTCCTGCTGTCGCCGCCGCCGAGCTGGCCTGACAGGCAGATGGTGTAGTTGTGTTCAGACATGTATAGCATGGAGCGCTAGGTGAGACTGCGCCCGCGTTCTTCAGCCTCCGTGCTTGTGTCAAAGGGTCCGTACTCGAAAATTATGCGTGGATGCCGCATGCGCTTGTCTAAGTGTATGTGGCAGACTGCGCTGCCGTCGCAAAACAACTCCTGCGCTTTGCAGTCACGTCGGTGAAGCTGAAGTCCTCACCCATGATAGCGACAAGACAAACATAAAATACCATTTGCAAACACCTCCGCACTCATACTGCCTTGGGATATAACATAAGAGGACGGGAATTGACAGGGAATTTTGGCGTAGTCGGCGCTCGGACGTTGACACCGAAGGTTTGCAATTGTAAAGAGGTTTCGTCACTTGTGATTTAGCGATTAGTGCTGTGAGGGTGCCGGGGGAGGCAGCGTAGCACTACAAGCATAGTGCTTTGTTGTCCTTAACTGTGTCTGCGCCGGACAGAAAATGGTCTGCTGTCGATAATGCTTCTAGAAAGGGGTTGACGCACCCCAGCTCTGTTGAAAAATTACGCATAACAGCGACGTATGGTATACTGGAGGAAAAATAAAGGCGGTGATATGGGGATGATGACTCGCAGGGATGGAGTACAGCAGAAGATGTTGTGTGTAACGTT
>ERZ779894.1973-NODE-1973-length-19242-cov-5.251577_pt1 | contig 19242 bp, 33 predicted proteins | sample MGYA00511587_ERZ779894 | MGnify/ENA primary metagenome ERZ779894 (study PRJEB29588, sample SAMEA2160490) | human gut metagenome | biome: human gut; feature: human-associated habitat; material: faeces | place: Denmark | collected 2008/2010 ... | reverse complement strand
GTGAGCTTCTTCTCCCCGCCGGCCTCGCCGCCCTCGTTGCCTGCGGCGTCGATCACGGTCTGGCAGCGGTTAAACTCCGCCTGCTCCTCGGCGGTCAGGTCCCGGCCCTCGTTTCGCGCCAGGGTCACAAGTTCCTGCTGGCGGGCAAGGGCTTTCTGCAGTTCATTCATGGTTTTTCTTACCTCCTGTTGAAAATCAGATTTTTGTTTGCTTGGATCTGTCGCTCATACACGGAGAGGGGGGCGCACGTCTGGCCCGCGTCGGCCCGGCCCACGCCCACAGTGGGATCCGCAGGCACAGACACCACGGACACCTCCAGCGGCGTCCACTTCCTGGCGATCTGGCAAGGGCCTGTAAATCGCCCGTCCGTGGACTGTTTCCCGGCCACCACTTCCTCCCACGTTTCCACGCTGTACCGCACGGACGTGGTTTTCAGGGTGCCGGACTGGACTTTCCCGAAGATCTTTTCGGCGTCGTCGTCCGTGTCGAACTCCACTTCCGCCATGCCTCGGTGGTTCTCCACCCAGGCCCGGATCACCTTTCCCACCACCTTGTCGGTGTCGTGGTTGAACAAGAGGACGCCCACACTGTTCAGGCGCTCCAGGTTCACCGCGTTCTCTCCGTGGTCCAGGATCTCCATGCCGAACCAGCGCCGGTATGGCTCCTCACTGGAAAAACTGATCGTTCGGCGTCGGCTCTCCTGTGGTTGATCCTCCCGGGAAAGGACCTGGCCCATGCTCCTGGTGCCGTGGTCCTTATCCCTGGGGCGGTTGCCCTCCGGTGTTCTGCTGGGCTGCTGCCGTTCCATTTCCAAAAATTACACCTCCCATCTCAATGCCTTTTTCGCGGCCGTACTCCAGGACCTCGGCGGTTTCGTCGATGGCCTGGCGCCAGTCCTTGCCCCGCTCGGCGCAGATCTCTTGATAGGTCTTTTGCCCGCTCTGCAGGGCGGTTTTGTCGGCGGTGCTTTCCTTGGCCGGGTCAATCCACTTTTTGGGGGACTTCACCCAGTCGTGGGCCATATAATCCGCCTTTTTATCCCAAAACCCGGGGAAGGTGATCTCCCCGGAGAGATAACAGGAAATAATAAATTGCTCGTACACCTCGGACATGAACTCCGTCAGCAGTTCCACGTCCTCCGCGTAGGTGTCCTCGTCCTCGATGGCGTTCTGCCGGGCGGAGGAGTAGGTGGACCCGCTCATGTCGCGGGATACCGCCTCATAACTCAACCCCTGGCCCGCGCCGATCAACCCCTGCTGGACTTTCAGGAACGCGGTGGCGTCGGTGGCCGCCCCTTTCGGGTCCACCACCTGGGCCTCGTCGCCGGCGCCCATTTCCATAATCATGCCCGGCCCCAGTTTCTTCCCGGAGTAGTCCACGCGGCCGTCCGGTCCTCGGATCCCGGACCGCCCCAGGCTTGTCCCGGTTGGAATGGTCTTTTTGATCAGCACTGCCAGGCAGGCCGCGATCCGTTCCTTGACGGATACCGCGTTTATAAACTCGTTCACGTCCCGGATCCTGGTGATAGTGTGGGACATATCCGACATTTCCCGGATCTGGCTGGGGCGGTGCTTTGCCTTGATGAAATATGCGTCTTTGGCGTCTATGTAGATCGGTTCCAGCAGGCGCCAGCCCTCAATGTCATATTGCTGGATCCAGTAACCCACCGGCCGCCGCCAGGAATTGTATTCAATTCCGCCCACGACGCGGTTTCCACGGTGGCGCGGCGTACTCCGTGATACGTCCAGTTCGTCCACCTCGATGGCCTGCAGTTTGAAAGGCACCACGCCGCCGGGGGTGTGCCGGAACAGGAACAGGATCCCGCCGTCCACCTTCTTGCGCTCCACGGCCATGCGTAGGATCTCGGTGAAGGACTGTTCCCCGGTCACGTCGCAGTTTCTGGCCTTGCACCAGCGGCGCCACAGGCTTTCGATCTGCCGGTTCATGGCGTCGTCCCCGGTCTTTGCCCGCAGGGTGTAGCCTTTTCCCACCACGTTGCGCTTGTAGGCCAGGATCACGGCCTGGAGTATATCGCTGTTTCGCTCCAGGTCCCGGGCGCGGGCGCGTACCACGTCCCGGCTGTGCCGGTCTGTGATCTCCGCGCTTTCGTTGTGCGCTCTCCAGCCGGCATTGATCCGGCCGAACCCCGCCGCGTCATACCCTCGTATGGCCTCCAGCCCCTGGCGCCACGCCTCCCGCTCATACGCTTTTTTGGGGGATACGGCCGCGATCACGTTGTCAATAAAACCCACCGTTTTACCTCCCCTCGAAAAATGCCACGTAGGTGCGCCCCAGCAGGGGACCGCTTTCGTCTTCCGCCAGTTGTGCCTCCAGGTCGTCCCGAAGGGTTTTCAACATGGCAAGGTCCGCCCGCGTCAGTTGTCGGCTGCCGATCCGGTAGGACTGGCCGCCCACCAGCACGGTGGTGATCGCCTTGTTTACCTGCTCCAGCAGTTCCGCCGGGGTCGCTGTTGTGTTGTCCAGTTCCATGGTGTCCTCCTATCAGAACCAGTTTTCATTCTGCTGGATCCAGTTTTCTTCCGGCGCCGGCTGCGGCTTTGGCGGTGCCGGTTTTGGCGCCTGCTCCTCCGCCCGGTCCGGGTTTTTCAGGAACAGGGACCGCACTTCCAGCACGTCGGCGGCGGCCGCCGCGTACACCTCGCAGTCCAGGTAATGGTTGTCCGCGTGGGAGGATTTCAGCACCCACCGCTGGACCTCTTTTCCGCCGGCCCGCTCGGTGATCTTATGCTCCGCCGTGACCTGCTCCGCATACTCCAGATCGCAGTCTTTATGCACCATCCAGGACCCATTTCCGTTTGGCCGCCTCATACGCCCAGCGATCATGTCCTTGTACTTGCCGCCGTCCACAAGGACCAGTTGCATACCGTTGGCCCGGCTCCCGGCCTTGTCCACGGTGGAGATCTTGTAATGACCCTGGAGGGATTGGACGCCCTTACAGGGCCGCACCCAGTCCATATTCATGGTGCAGAACTCATACACCGCGTCGGTCTGGTCGCCGCTGTCCATCAGGGCCAGGTCCACCATGACCTTTCCGCCGTCCGGCAGGGAAAACTCGGTGTTCATAACTCGCTCCACTTCTGCCATGGAAAGCGCCTGGCCATGGGCCACGTTTTGGGAGGTCATAAAATCCCCCCAGGCCCGGATCACCCAGTACAGGCAATTTTCCTGCACGTCGATCCCGCCGGTCAGCAGTTTGGTCCACGCCGGGAGGGACCAGGCCGGAACCTCCGTCTGCCGCTCCATGACCATTTCGGCGTTGGTTTTCAGTTTCGTGTCCTCCCACGGCTCTGCCAGCCAGGAGTTGACGAAGTTGTGGAGCAGTTCCGGGTCGTCCTTGGACCGCATGAACTCCCTGGCGATGTCGGAAAACCTGGTGAATGGGGAATACAGGGTATTCATCCAGTACGCCACACTTTTGGGCGTCGTCGTGGTCTGCCGGACGGCCTGCCACCGGCCCGCCTGGAGCATGGCCGCCTTGTCCCGGTCGGTGATGATACACCCACACGCCTGGCACACATAGGTGGCCATTTCGGCCCGTTCCGTCTGGTCTGGCACGTCGTCCTTGCTGGGCCACTTGATTTGTGCGAATTTCAGTTCGATAAACTCCCCACAGTGTGGGCATGGCACAAAGTAGTGCTTTTCCGCGTCCGCCTCCTCCTTGGCTTTCCAGATCGGCCCGGTTTTCAGGGTCGGGGTGGAGGCCAGAAAGATTTTTCGGTTGAAATAGGTCTTTGTGCGCTCAATGGCCAGGGATACGGGGTCGGCCTCTTTCTTTGTCGCCCCCGGGAATTTGTCCACTTCATCCAGGAATAGGTTTCGTATGTTCGTGGAGGAAAGGTCCGCCGCGCTGTTCGCTCCGGTCAGGTAAACGGTCATTCCCTGGAATTTCAATTCCAGGCGCTTGCTCTCATGCTCCCGGTACTTCTCCGCCAGGGCCTTACACTGGCGGATCATCGGCTCCAGTTTCGCCTCCACCGTGCGCTCCGCCAGGGCGTCCGAAGGATATACCACCATCGTGGGCGCCGGCTCCTGGTCGATCAGGCTCCCCAGTGCGTTCTCCATGGCGGAAGTGCCGCCCACCTGGGTGGGCTTGACAAAGATAATCTTTTCCGTTGTGTCGTCGGAAAAGGCGTCCATGATCTCCACCAGGTACGGGGTGACGCTGTTCCGCCACGGCCCCGGTATAGCGTTCCCGCTTGGCAGGACCCGGTTCCGCTCCGCCCACACGGACACGCTCACCCGCTCCCTGGGCCGCAGTATCTCAATGGCCGGCACCATCCACCTGGGCACCTTGTACGGCTTTACTCGGTACTTTCTCACGGCTCCGCCCCCGGTGTGTCCTCCACCTGCATGGCGTCCACATAGGCCGTCAGCATGGTTTCCAGTTCCTTGCGGATGGCCTTTTGTGCGTTGCGGATTGTGATGGCGTCCGCATACCCGGACATGGCTCCGGCCATGCGGGCCGGGATCGTCATGGCGAACTTTTGAAAGGCGGTCATAAACTCCGCCAGTTCCTCGGTGGCCTGTTCCGCCGGCAGGTATTTCCCCTCCGCTATGGCGGTTTTCAGGCGGTGGAGGCTGCCCTGGCTCTCTTTCAGGGCCACTTCCGCCTCCAGTTTTTTCAGGTTCAATTCTGCCAGGCGGCCGCCCTCTCCGATCTCCTGGGCCTTTCGCTCCACATGGTCGATATACCGCTGGATCGTGTCACAGGTCCGGTACTTCCTGGCCCCGCCGCCGGGCGGGACCTCGGTTTTCAGGATCCCATCCTGGGTCAACTGCTGGATCCGCCGGGTGGTTTTCCCCAGCAGTTGGGCGATGGCGGTGGAATTGGCCCACTCTGGCACCGTTCCGGTCAGCACCGCCGGCGTCGTGGACTTCTTTGGCGTTGTCTTTTTTGTCGTTCCCGCCACCTGCAGCACCCCCTTTTCCGCCGCCGGCCGGATGGCTCCGCCGGTTTCGCTTTCCGCCTGGTGGTGGATTTCGCTTTTTTGACCTCGTTTCTTTTGGATTTTTTGGGGCCTCACCCCCTTTAGGGGGTGGATGGCTCCCGGCGTCCTGGTCCCGCTCCGTCAATGCGTAACGTAACAGCCCATTTTTCAGGGATTTTCCTGGAGAAAAATGCCGGGCCTTCCGCGCCCCGCACTGTTGCAGGCCCCAGGAAGGACCCAAACAGGGGGGCGGCCGTGTGTTTTTGGGAGGCCAGGGGGCACCATGCCACAGGCACCCCCTGGCGCGGGTTGTTGCCGGGCTGCGTTCGCCCTGGTACTGTGAACGCTGCGGGGTGAAAGGAGGAAAGCCCCCGTGCCTATGCTCCGCCCGGCCATGGTATGGAAAGGGGAGGGCCGCCAGGTGTTTTCCTGGTGGCCCTCCCGATTTCCATGGTATCAATATAGCACAGTAAAAAGTCCGATGGCGTCCGATCTTTTATCCGCGCTTGCTTTTTTCTTTGGCGGCCGTGTAGTCCCCCAGCAGTTTCTCCGTGCGCTTGTAGGTCAGCAGGGTGTCCAGGGCGGCGTTGTAGTAGTCGAATACGCGGGACCTGCTCATGTGTACGGCCTGGGCGATCTTCTCCCATGGCTTGCAGTCTATATGCCGCATTTCCACCACGGTGCGCTCCATGGAATTTTGGGGGAGTAGGTCTATCATGTCCATGACGTGCAGGACCGCTTTGGCCATGGCCTCCCGCTGCTGGCCGATCCGGTCCTCCACCTCCGCGATCCGGTACACAAGGGACACCGCCCCGCCCTCTCTGGCCTGCCTCTTGGAGGTTGGCATGGTCCTGTATGCGGACCCTATGCCCGGATCTCGAAGGTCGGCGGAAAGGGTGCGGTGGCGCTCCTCCAGTATCTGCTTTTTGGCTTTGGCGTCATGGTACTGCTGCAGGTACTCTTTGACGGCCTCCCGCTCCGGGTTCGTGCCCCTTGTTGTTCTCATGGTTACACCTCGGTTATGTCAATTCCAAAACGGTCCTTTAGCATTTTCTTTTTCATGGCATATTCCCGGGTGCGTGTCGGCCGGCTTTTTACGTCCTCCACCACCTGCCGCCCCTGGGCGCCCTCGTAGTATGTAAAATCTGCCCTGTACCGGATGGCCCGGACCCGGCGGCCCTCCGCGTCCGTGTATGCCTCCTGGAGGGTGAAGTCCACCTGCAGGCGCAGGTCCCGGATCTCTCCGTGCCGCTCCCGCTTGATCAGGAAGTCATACCGGCGGGCCTCCTTCTGGCTGTCGAAGTGGAGGACGGCCCTGGATGGCGTCACCCGTGTGGTCGGGGTGTTCCTGTACTTGTTCACCTTTCCGTGATCCTGCACAGCGGCGGCGGAGGGCAAAGGCCCCCGCCGCGCCTGCTGTTCCATGTACTTCTTTACGGCCTGGGCCTGATATTTCGGCGGCAGGTCGGAAATGTTGATGGCCATTTATGCGCCCTCGCCATTCTCCCGGACTTGTTTCACCCCTCCGCGCCTCGCGGCCCGGTCGCGCTCATTTTTCAGCGCCTCGACGGTCAGGGTGTAGAAGGGCCGCAGTCGCCGCCACTCAGCCGCCGGCATTTCATACTGCTGTTTTGCCATAAGCGCCTCCCATAGTTGGATCGCTTTGTCTATGGCCTCTTTCCGTGCCCGCTGCCTCCGCCTTTCCCGGTACGCTTTTACGGCCCCAGCCACCAGCGCGATCCCCAGGATCGCGGTTCCCGTTTCGCCTCGCGTAAGCCCGAAAAGCGCGGCCGTCACCAGATACCCGTACCACACCACACCCGTGGCAAAAAGCACCGCCACCATGGTGGCCATGCACAGGCACACCGCCCGCAGGTACTCTTTCACGCCTTATCCCTCCGTTTCTGGTATTTCGATGTACTGCCATGACATTGGCGGGCGTGTCATTCCGAACTCCGCCAGCGGCTTGGGGGTGTCGAATTTTTCCGGGTTCTTCACGATCCACGCATATACGCTCCCTCCAGGGCCTCCGGCATAACTCACCAGATCGGCCAGCGGTACACAGGATAGCCTTTGCAATCCGGCCAGCAGGTTGGTTCTCACATATCCGTAGCAATAGAATTTCCCCATTACCGCCCCGGTCCCGCTCACATAAACCAGGACCAGCATGGGCCACGGGCCTGGCTCTCCCGTTCTGTCCTTCGGGGCCGTCTTTCTGATCTCCATTTTCTTTTCTCCGGCCAGGATTTTCTCCCACCATTCCGGTTTCATGCTCATAAGCACCGCCCGCACGGTCAGCCCCCCTTTCCCTTGCCGATTTTATTCCCCCGCACAGGCATAAACCGGCATTTATCCGTGGCGAACTCCGCCACATAGCCGATTGCCGTACAGGCCAGCAAAATGTCCGCCGTGAGATCGTCCGCGTCCTCCTGTCCGCGTCCGTCCCTGTTCATCTTCTGCAGGTTTCGCGCCATGATCTGCCCTAACTCATACAGATTGTCTGCCGCCTCCAGCCACCGTTCTTTTTCCACGGTGTATCCGATTTCTATTTTCTTCACGGCTCATACCTGCCTTTCAAATCGCCCCATGAAGTGGGCGGCCCACTCGGTTGTTGCACCCTCCTGGTCGCCCCAGGGGAGGGCAGAGGGCGGGAGGTCCGGGAAGTAGGCCCGCAGGTTGTCCTTGTAGAAAATCGGGATTTCGTTTTCCGCGCAAAACTCGGCGATCTGGTCCACCCACTCCCGGCGCGGTGTTACCTTGTCCGGCCGGCTCCCGGTTTCGGCCCCCAGGATCACCCACTGGGGCAGGCCCTCCGCCGCGCTCATATCCACCGGCCCCAGCAGCGGCTCCATGCTCCAGAATGTGTTGATATTTGCCCATGGCATGGGATACATGGCCGCCGCGTCCTCATTGGCCACCGTGGACCCATACCAGAAATTTTCCGCATGGGGGAGGAGGGCCACCTGGTCCAGTTCCAGGTATCGGGCGGGGTTTTTCGTCAAAAACAAGTATCTGTGCTGGGGCGCTTTTTGGCAGGCGTCCAGCACGTCCCGGATCCATGCCGTCGGCACCCAGCGGCCGAACAGATCCGCCATGCTGCATACAAACACGGTCCGGCCCTCTTTCTTCCGCTCCGGCTGGTCCAGCCGGTAGCGGTGCAAGGTCGTCTCGAACCCATAGGGGTACGGCGTCCCCTTGATCCTCTCCTCCAGGACGTGGAGGCCGCCCACGGCGGCGCTGTCCTCCAGGCCGGCGTCAAAGCGGTGCGCGGTTCGTCTGGCGTAGCAGTATTGGCACCCATGGCGGCACCCGGTGACGGGGTTCCAGGACATTTCCGCCCAGTCAATTTTCGTTTCGTTCATGGTGTTTACCTCCGTTCAGTTCCAGCATTTTCTCGCGGACCAGTTTATCCACAACGTGGCCCGGCTCCCGATACCCGCACATGGCGGCCAGTCTGTCCAGGTTATAGGCGGTCTGCGCCGTCACCAGGAGAGTGACCCGCCGCAGGTTCTTTTTCTCTCTCATGGTTCCGCCTCACTTCCCGCTCCGGTCCAGCCCGATCTCCTCCATGTTCATGTGCCCGCTTTTGCCTGCAGCAGTCTGGATCCCGCGCTGCACGGAAAGCAGGATCACGCCGGTGGCCGCGTCCGGCGGCACGTTCCGGTTGGCGGTCATAACCCGCCACGCGGAGGCCGCCACCGCTTCGATGGCCGCCAGTTGGTCGTGCCCCGTTCCTCTGGTGGTCACTTCCAGGCCGCCGTCTCTCTTTGTCACGCTCAAAATAACCTGGTCATTCATCGTCTGGATCCTCCTTCCACTCATTCACGATACAGCCCCGGCAGTTATAGTCCGGGCAGTAGGTGCAAATGTCCACCCCGTCCTTTGCTGCGGCCCGGATCATGGCCTCCAGGTTTGGTATGTTGATCTGCCGGTTAGGGTGGATCAGTTCCACCACCCGGCAGAGGTAGGCGGCCGCGTCCCAGTCCCCGTACACCTCCGCCGGCCCGCTCGGTTCCATCTTCTCCGGGTCCATTGGCCAGATTGCCACCGATCCGCCGGCGGGGTCCGCGTCCCACCTGGCCGTCGATTGCTCCGTGATGTTCCCATCCTTGCCCCGGCAGATCCGCCCCAGTGTGGCGGTGCCTACTCCGATCCCGATAACGCCCATGTCTTTCTCCTCCGTTTCTTTCGGTCGGCTACACCGCCACCGCCTTTTCCAGTTCCTCCATGGTGTTGATCTCGACGCCGCACCACTCCGGCAGGTTGGCCCGCACCAGGGCCGTGGCGAAGGGAGGTGGAACCGCGTTCCCGCACCGTGCCACCTGTTTGGTCTTTGGGTACTCCCGCCCGGTATAATCCCGCTCGATCTTGTAGTCCTGGGGGAACCCGTTGGCCATATACAACTCCCTGGGCGTCAGCATACGCAATCCTATGTCCGCCATAAAATAGGCCGTTTCTCCGATCTGGAACAGGATCACGTCCCCCGCCCCCAGGTTGTACCCGCAGTATGTATTCAGCAGGTCCCGGATCTCCGGCCAGTGTTTCAGGTCCGCGCCCGGCTCCGCCTTGACCACCACGGTGGTGACGACACCGAAGTGGCCGCCGCCGGCGGTGATGGTCTGCACTGGCTCCGACATGGGACCGCCCAGGTTTGTGCCCTTCATTTTGACCAGGTGCGTGGCCGTCAGGGTATTGTGATCCACGGCCGTGACGGTGTGGGGCGGATCGGACATTTTGGACCCGCTCCCGGTATAGGTCCCTCCGTAGAACTTGGCCAGGTTCGCCGCCAGGACGCCCTCCCGGTCCTTTGCAGTGATGGTGTGGAGAGGGTCCCCGGCGCCCTGTCCGTGCTGGTCGCTCCCGTAGTATTTGACCAGGCTGGCCGCCGCCAGGCCGTAGCGGTTGGAGGCGTCAATGGTCATAAGCGGATCCGCCAGCCCCTGCCCCCGCACCCGCTCCGTCTGCTCGGTGTGGTACTGGATCATGGCCGGCGTGATCACCATTTGATGGCCGCCCGCTCCGCTGCTTGTGATCGTGTTCACCGGCTCGGTGATATTGGTCCCCGTGGCGTTCTCGTTGTTGTGCATGGTCAGCGGGGCAAGGAGGGGAGAGGCCACACCATACCCATGTTTGGCCGTGACGGTCTGGAGCGGGTCCGCCGTGTTCTGCCCCCGGAAGTCCCCGGCGTGGTTTACCACCACCAGGAACGGCTCCGGGGCCTTGATTGCGAACTTGTCCACCCCTCGGATCACTCGCCGCATTGTGTTGGGGCGGAGTGGCCGCTGTGCGGAAAGCCCGTATTTCTCCCGGATGGCCTCCCGCGTGTCGAAGATGGAAGGACAGGGCAGGCTCCAGTCTATGACCTCCGCCGCGCTCCTCCACGGCTTTTTCTGCCCCTCCAGCACCTCCCGGCTGCCCGCCGGTGCGTGTGTCGGCTCCGGCCACACAATGGGCGCGCCGTCACACCTTGCCACCAGGAAAAACCGTTTCCTGGTCGTTGGCGCCCCGTAGTCCGCCGCCACCAGTTCCCGCCATTCCACGGCATACCCCAGGGCCTCCAGTTGCGAAAGCCATTTGCGGAAGGTCTGTCCGGCCTTGGATTTCACCGGGTGGCCTTTCCGTACAGGCCCCCAGGTCTGGAACTCCTCCACGTTCTCCAGGATGATCACCCTGGGCCGCACGGTCCCGGCCCACCGCAGAACGATCCAGGCCAGGCCCCTTATGTTCTTGTCCACCGGCTTTCCGCCCTTTGCCTTTGAAAAATGCTTGCAATCAGGGGAGAACCACGCCAGCCCCACAGGGCGCCCCTTTGACACCTCGCGCGGGTCCACGTCCCACACGCTTGCCTGGTAATGCTCCGTAAATGGGTGGTTTGTTTTGTGCATGAGTATGGCGTCCGGGTCGTGGTTGATGGCGATGGTCACGGGGCGGCCGGTGGCCAGTTCGATCCCCGTGGACGCTCCGCCGCCGCCGGCGAAGTTGTCCACAATGATCTCCTCCAGGAAGTTGATCTGCGCCCCGCTCATTTTCCCGCCGCCTCCCTCAATCCGCACACGTACTTGGTGGCGTTCTGCTCTGCCTCGCAATACGGGCACCGCCCATTCATCCAGCCGGCGCGGAAAACGCGGCTGCACTCCGGGCACGTCACGGCGTCATGCTCTCCGGCCGCCAGTTGCACCATGAACCCCTGCAGGTTCATCATCCAGGTTAAGTAAATTTCCTTTGCAAAGACGGCCGTCGCCAGTTCGTCCGCCATGGCCACAGCCTCCCGGCGCGGAACCAGGATCGCGTGGTTTTCCCGCGTCCGTTTGCCCGGTTCCGCCCATCCGGCCCGTTTGGCGTCCATGTACTTCCACTTTTTTGCGCGGGCCTCTCTGTATGCCTCCACAAAGTTTTTCACCGCGTCTGCCCTCCCATCATATCCAGGTACAGGGCGCAGCCCTTCTCGATCCTCTGGCAGTACGCCCATTCCACCATGGCGCCCCGGCTCTCCTGGTAGTCTGGCAGGAACACGGCCAGGTCCGCCGCGTCCACCATGGCCATGCAGATCCGCATATAGTCCGCGTCGGTCAGGCCGTCCGGCAGCGTGGCCGGGTTCAGAACTACATGGCCCGCCGCCTCCAGGGCCTTGGCGGCCTCCCTGAACTTGGCCCGATACCGCCGATCCCCGGCGATCTTGCCCGCTATGTAAATTTTCATCGGCTTGTCCTCCTATTCGTTGAAAACCTCGAAATATTCCTGGTATGGGTAGCCCGTCATTTCGTGCCACCCGCTCTTGCAGGTTGCCCCGTCGTCGAACTTATACAGGACCGCGCCTTTCCGCGCCTTTGGCTCCTTCCTCCAGGAGGAGGCGGGCACCACCTTGTAGGTGATCACCGGCTTGTCCATGTTTTGGGTTTTGCTGTATCGCTTGCCCCGTTTCCCGATCTCCCGGTACTTTTCCATGGTGGACCGGCTCTCCTTCATCAGGTAGGCCGCCAGTTTCGCATGGTTTCCCCGGCGGTCCAGGGGCTTAAAACTGATACCCCCGCCGCCCCTGGGGACGTTCTCCCATGCCTCGGTGATGATCTCCGGGTCCATCCGGCTGATCACCACGTGTATGTGTGGGTTGGTCATGCGCTTGGTTTCGATCACCACCACGGCCTTGTACTTGATCCCGCGCTTTCGGCAGGCTTTCCGAAGGTTGGCCAGGAAAGCGGCCTTGTGGGCCAGGATTTCCTCAAAGGTCGTGTCCTTGTCGTAGTAGTGGAGGACGGCGTGGAGATCCCGGTGGTCAAAGTTCCCATTCAGATCCCAGCGCAGGTGTTCCTCCGCCACCCGCTCGTTGATCCGGGCTTGCCTCTCCGTGGTGGTCCCCTTGTTTGGCCCTCGCTTGACCCCCTTGGTGTGAACCCGGAAGGATTGCATTTTCCTGTGTTCGACGGTCCGGCCAGCCTGCACCACCCTGTGTACGTATGGCATGGTGCCCCCTCCTTTACGGGTGCTGGTCACTTTACTAATGCCTCTTACCGGCGCTTACGGGGCCATGGCCCCGCCGAAAAATTATCCGTTGCGAACCTCCCGGGGAACTGATATAATATAGGTATCCGGGACGGTTTCGCCGTCGCTTATATCGCCACCTGCGCCGTGTTGTCAGCACCAGGCGCAGGTGGCTTTCATTTTCCTAAAAATGTATATTGTGATCAGATACCCCCCCCCGCCGAATAGGGACACTTGACTGGTTTCCTCCTCGATCCGCTTGATCGCGGTCGCATAATAAATTTCGTTCAGTTCAATTCCGATAAATCGGCGTCCTGTCCTGATACACGCCACCCCGGTGGACCCTGAACCCATAAAGCAGTCCAGGACCGTCCCGCCCTCCGGGACGATTTCCACCACCTTTTCCATCAGCCCTATGGGCTTTTCCGTCTGGTGGTGTGCCTTTGCCGTCGCCACATTCTGGAACCTGAACACACCTTCCAGGACCGGGACGCCCCGATCCGGTGGCATGGCCCCGTTGCTCCCCCATACGATGTATTCACATTGATTTTTGAACCGGCCTTTTTGCGGCCTGGAATTTAACTTGTCCCATACTGCGATCCCTCGCCAGGTCCACCCGGCCATTTGCATGGCATCCGCCACCGCCGGCAGGTTTCGGAAGTCGATGAAAACACAGCAGACGCCGGTTTCTTTGGTTTTCTGCCTGCCCTCGAACAATACGGCCCGCATGAACATGGTAAAACTACGCATATCCATGTTGTCCCCGCTAAAATTAGGAAAGTCGGTCTGTTTCCCTCCTCCTGTGTCTAAATACTTTTTCCCGCTTTCCACCTTCCGCTGCGTGGAAAATGTCCCGCCGCTGGAGTATGGCGGATCAATGATCAGCCCGTCCACAGAACCGTCCGGGATCTCCTCCATGGTGTTTATGCAGTCCCCTTGATAAAGGACCGCACGGCCCAGGTCAGTCCGTTTCATTTCCCGTTTCCTCCAGCCTTTTCTCCAGGTCCTCTATGGTGGCCGCCGCGCTCTCCAGTTCCCGGGCCAGCAGGTCGCGGCCGAAACGGTCCCGCTGGTGCATGGCCTCCAGGCGTAGGTCCGCCGCCTGCCGCAGGTATGGGTTCCGGCTCTCGGTCCTCACCGGCCCGGATCCCGTGTGGATCAGCCCCAGCCACCACGTCGGACTGTTCCGCTCTGCCTTATGCGGGCAGGTGTCGCAGTTCTCCGCCTCGCACTTGTCGCAAAACTCCCGGTGAAAGGCGTCGTCCCATGGACCCTCCAGGCAGGGGAGGGACCCCAGGAACGCCCCCAGGACAGCAGGGGAGGCGGTGATCCTCTCAAACTCCGTCACAGTCAGCCCTCCTTTTTGTGCAGGTCAACGCTTTCCAGGGCCTCCCACACGGTCCGCTCCCACTCCCACGCCCAGGTGGTTTTCCTGATTGCGCCCAGCATGACGGTTTCCCCGTCGTGGCTCCAGGCCAGCGCCCGGCCTCCAGAAATGGCGGCCGTCCCCATTTCCGCCGTGGCCCGCTCCACGATGGCCAGGGCGGTGGGGTCCACACCATACGCCTGGCGGCCGTTCACCTCCTGGAATAACTGATACCCCCGGAAGGTGACGGGGACATAGGAGGCCATGCTGGCCGCCTCTCCGCCCATCCACCCGGCCACGTCGTCGCTCACGATCCCGGCCATGACGGCCTGGGGTTGGTCGTCCTTCTCGATGGCCATGGCCTCGCCGTCGTCCGGGATCATGCCCATGTGTTCCACGATGATGGCCAGCGCCTTGCGTGGAAGTTTGGTCCACAGGCACCGCACGAACCACCCTTCCGTGTAGATCGTGACCTCCCCGCCCTGGTTCAGGACGGTGTACCCGCTATGTCGGTATGCTGCTTTTATGGCCTTTACCAGGCCCTTTTCCTCGATGATCACCAGCCTGTCCTCCTTTATTTAATATGTATAGGCATTTTGGCCACCGGCTCCGCCGGATCGGCGGCCCACACCTCTGCGTCCAGGATTGTCGCCCAGTCGCACCGCCACACCTCCGCCGCGTTCAGGATCGCGGCCAGGTTGGAGGCGTGGGGCACCACGATGGCCCCATGGGCCGGGTGGACCACCCTGGAGCTGCCCGGGGCCTGCCAGCGGTGGAACCTGGCCCGCGCCACCGCCTCGCGTCTGGTCTGCTCCCGGCTCCCCTCGTTGAAATTGAACGGTTTCAACCCAGCACCGCCTCCCAGCGGTCCATGGCCTCCGTGACCTTTTCGGTGTATTCCGTGGAGGTGATCCCGTCCTCCCACGCCTGGAGCGCCCCGGCCGGCCCCATGTTATAGGCCATAAGGGCCTTTTCAGTGTCCCCATAGTTCACCAGGTGGGTCCCCAGCAGGTACACCCCGCAGACGATGTTCCCGGCCGGCGTGGTTGGGTCCTGGTTGGTTTCTGCCTGCAGGTTGACCCAGTACGTATTTTCCGGCCCCGGGTTTAACTGCATGACCCCCACCTCACCCGCGGTGCCCACGGCCTCCATGTCGAAGTTGCTTTCCACCTCCGCCACGGCCAGCGCCAGGTGATAGGGGCACCCGTATTCCTCGCAGGCCGTCCTCATGGTGTCCTGCAGGTCATAGGGCAGGGGGATGGCGTCGGAGAAATACCCCTGTTCCAGCAGGGCGGCCTCGATCTTCTCCGCCTCCAGCGGGTCCTCTCCCGTCTCCTCCGCCTGCAGGGCCACGGGCGTGACGGCTACAGGATCCGGCAGCGTCGTTTCTTTCCTCTGATCCTCCACGGACTTGCAGGCCGCCACCATGGCCAATACCATGGCCACAAACAAGACGGCCAGGCATACCAGGAACGTGATCCGCTGTCTGGCTATCTGCCGGCGGCGTTTCTCGCTCCGGCGTCGGCGCTCCGCGCTCCGTTCTGCCTCTGCTCTCTCCATGGCCCTGGCCATTTCCATCTCCTGGCGCTCACGCATGGCGTCCCGCTCCATGCGCCGGCGGATTTCCTCCAGTTTGTCCTCCCGTCGGTGGCGGGCCTCCATGGCCCCGATCCGGCGTTTCAGGTCGTCCACGTCCTCCACCACGCCCCTGTACTGTTCCATGGCTTGGCGGTATTCTTTCGCTTTCCGTTGGCTCATTTCCTGGCCCCTCCCGTGAAAAATACTCGCTTGACCTCATAGGGCAGGCCATACCGCCGGCGGCCGCACTTGTCGCAGGTGATTTTCTCGGACCGTCCGGGCAGTTGCTTGACCTCCCGATCCCTGCGGTCGGCGATCTCAATCGCGCACGGCTTGCAAAGGGTCTTTTTCATTCCTCCGCCGCCTCCCGTTCATCTACCCAGGCCGCGCACATATCCGCCTGCTGGAGGCGCCACACCCACGGGGAGGCGGCCATGGCCGCCGAAAGGGCGCGGCCGTCACCCTTTGCCGCGTTGTCATAGGCCCCCATGTGCCACCGGATGGCCAGGGCCTCCTCCGGCTCCAGGTCCATGTGACGCTGGATCAGGTACAGGCTTTTCTCTCCGTGGCCCAGTGGGAGGGGGTCCCGAAACGCATACGTTTGGTAGTCCTCCCAGTATCCGGTTTCCGGGTTCTTCCGCCGGCGGGTTTCGGTGTGGTAGCAGTTCACCTTGCACACGTCGTGCAGCAGGGCCAGGACGGCCACCGTTTCCTCCACGTCCTCCGCCAGCAGGTCGGAGGTGGTGGCCCCGTAGGTTTCCACGCACACGATGGCCCGCAGGCGGTGGTACACGTTCAGGGAATGTTCCAGCAGGCCGCCAGGGTGCGCTCCGTGGTGCCTGGTGGAGGCGGGGGCCTCGAAAAAGTCCGTTTCCCGCTCCAGCCACGCCAGGAGGGCGTCCGCATAGTCCCGCTGTACCCGCTCGGTCCAGATCTTCAAAAACTCCGCTTTTCTGTCCATGGTCTATACCTCCACACCTTGAAAGGTTTCTTTGATGGTTTTCCCGCGCACCTCGAAAGCCACGATATGGAACCGCCCCATGGGGTGGATATAGTCCACACGGCCCCGCATGGGCCGCCGGATTGCCTTTCCGTGCGCCTCCTCGAAGATGGTTTCCGGCGTCCGCACCACTTCCTGGCCGATTTCCAGCCGGGCCGGGCGCCGCCTCCGTTCGTTCATTGGTTCCTCCTATTCCGCCGGCGGAACCTCGTTCCCCCATGCGTCCCACCCTGGGGCGCGGTCCCGGGCGAACAGTTCCAGCCGGGGAACGTCCCCCAGCAGTTCCACGATCCGCCGGCGCGTTTCGTCTGGTTTCTTGCTGTGCCCCTCAAAAGGGGCCTCGATCACCTGGTGGACCCGGTGACTGCGGACCCGCTCCCGGGCCTTGAACCCCTGGGACACCCCCAGCAGGCAAACCTCCGCGTTTGCCCTTGTGTAGGCGCCCATGCCCCAAAAGTTTCCGCCGTTCTTCCGGTTCTTTTTGATCCACACGAAAGCAGCGGTTTTGTAGACGAACCCCCACGCCTCCAGGACCTTGATCGCCTCCGCGATGTTTGGGAAAGTTGCCCACATGAAACAGACTGCCCCCCCCGCAGATTTTCCGCACTGGCAATTTGCATATATCCTCGGTGGTCATGGTCTGGTAGTGCTTGGCGGCGTTCCCTCGGCTCTTGGCCGTGGTCCCGTGCTGCCGGTACTCCCACGGGGGATCCGCATAAATCACCTGGTATTCCTTATCAGGTAGCGGGAGAAAGTCCGCCATTTTCGGCACCCCTTTCTATCCGCCGGCGCTCCGCCGCCGTGACGTACTCCTCCACCATGCCCCGCTCCCGGAGGTCCTGCAGGTCTATGTACTTGTACGCGCCCCATACCAGCCGCCCGGTTTCTTTTTCGTCAATGTCGATTTTCAGGAGGGGGCGGCCCATGCAGGCAGAGAGAAAGGCGCGGCCCTTCTCCCGCTCCGTGGCCCACTCCATGGCATAGTCAGGGGTGCGCGGGTACTTTGTAAACGTGGCTTTTCTCATGGGCGGCAGGTTGTCCACATAATCCGCCACCAGTGTGTAAAGTTTGGTTTTGTTCGCCGTCAGCCTCAACATTTACAGGACCTCCTCCCGATACCAGGTCAGGATCCGCTTGGCGTACTTCTTCCGGGTCCGCTTTTTCTTGGTGTGCCGGTAGCGATAGGCCAGGGGGCGGTTGTAGACAGAGGCCCACCGCATGGCCTCCTGGAACTCCAGCGCCACCCTGGCGGCCTGCCATACCCTGGCCAGCGCCTTTCCGGCCCGCTCTATGGCCGTACATACCGCGTCCCATGCCCCCGTCAGTGACTTCACGGCCTCGCTGGCTTGCTCCAGTGTGATGGTCATGGACCCGCCGGAGATCACGGCCGGCGGCATGGCCTCCGCGGGTTCTTCCGCCACCAGGGAGATCTCCTGGATCTCGCCGTATGCGATCCCCACCGGCTGGCCGTCCATGTAAACCGCCAGCGGGCCGGTGTTCTTTTCGTCAGGTCCCACTTGGCCAGCCCTCCCCGTGTTCATAGCCCAGGAGGATATTGTGGGCAAGACTGCTCATGTCCTCCTGTAACGCTATCAGGTGCAGCAGGGTGGTGTATGAAATGCCCTCCGCCTCCAGGTACTCCCGGAACGTCTTGGCCTCCTCCACGGCCTCCCTGATCGCCCTCTGCTCCCTCGCGGCGTCCTTGGCCTCTCTTTTGGCGTCCTCTGCCTCCATCTTCATCAAAAGTCGCCTCATTTTTTCGTTTCGATCCTCCAGGATCTTCCGAAAAGCCCTGCGCCCTTTGGGTTCTTCTTGTCCCATGCGGTTCTCCTTTCTGGCGTCCTTACTGGCCCGCCGCCTTGCCGTCGGTGGGCTTTCCGGCTTTTCTGCCCCGCCGCTCCAGGGACTGCTGCACCTTCCGCTGGGCAAGTTCCGCGCTGTACCGCAGGCGCTGGTCCGGCAGGCGCGTCCCGTCCCGGCCCCGGGAAAGTTCCGTATAAACCACGTCCAGGGACTTCCCGACGGTCCCGGCGATCTCTTTCGGGGAGTATCCCTGTTCCCATAGCCTTTGAATTTCCAGGCGGTCCCCGATGGTTCTAAAAGCATAGTCGGCCATGTCCTCACCTCCAAACGTACAAAAAAATTAGGCTACACTCGGTCGGTTGACCTTGTGTAACCTAATAGTAATGCCTGCCTTCCCTCCTGTTTTTGTCCAATTCCCTTTTCTTTTTCTCATTTCTGTGCTATAATGCCTGTGACAGCCTGAAAGAGGAGGCGCATATCACAGCCATTGAGAACGGCGAGAGGATCACGCGGGGACTGGAGGATGGCCCCCGCCGCGTTCTCAACTGGCTGGAGCTGGACCCATGGCCCGACGAGATCAGATCTCTGCCCCTCTTCCAAAACGAGGCCGCCGGCTTCTCCGGGGAGGATCAGCACTCCTTCGAGCTCAAGCGCCCAGCCGGGTCCGGCCCGGAGGGGGGAAACGGACTTTGAGGGGACGGTCACCGACCTCCAGACAGGCGCTGCGCGCTGTGCCGGGGTGAGCCTGCCGCAAAAGGAGAGATCGAAATTATGATCCGTGACATCTGCAAAGACGAGACCTTTCTGGCCCAGAAGGCCGAGCCGGCCACGCCGGAGGACCTGCCCGCGGCAGCGGGGACAGGGGGCGTCGAAAACCCGGCCCGCAAAACCAGCGCCGTATCCCTGCGGCTTTCCCTTCTGGACTTTTTGGGGATGCTGGCAGGTCTGGTCTTGCTGGTGCTCTCATTTGTGGTACAATAAGGGAGGCAATGACAATGATAAGCATTGACAATGTTTCCTTCGGCTATGGGGAAGCCCAGGAGACCCTCTACCGGGTCAGCGCCGCC
>ERZ779894.1955-NODE-1955-length-19327-cov-4.724575_pt1 | contig 19327 bp, 17 predicted proteins | sample MGYA00511587_ERZ779894 | MGnify/ENA primary metagenome ERZ779894 (study PRJEB29588, sample SAMEA2160490) | human gut metagenome | biome: human gut; feature: human-associated habitat; material: faeces | place: Denmark | collected 2008/2010 ... | reverse complement strand
TGCCAGTGTTGGCATAGCTGTCGCTCCTACCGCCAGCCCCAGGGCAATTGCCATTGCCAGAAATTTCTTTGTTCTCATTTTCTTTCCTCCTCGTTTGTTTTCATATTACTTATCATGAACGGCTGTTCTTAGGATCCAGATAGTCACGAACTGTATCACCTAACAGATTGAAAATTGCCACAGATATAAAAATTGCAATTCCAGGTGATAATACTACCCATGGATATGTTTGGATCATACTTCGTCCGCTGCTCATCATACTTCCCCATTCAGCCATGGGAATCTGTGCTCCCAGTCCAAGAAATGACAGACCTGCAAGTTCCATCATCATGGTACCGATATCAAGCATGGCTGTTACCAGAACAGGGCCCAGCATATTTGGAAGAATATGTCTGAGCATAATCTGACCTGAGCTGTCACCTGCCAGTATGGCAGCATGAATATAGGGTTCCTCTTTTAATGCCAGAGTCTGCCCTCTGGCAATACGTGAATATTTCGGCCAGCTTACTACTGCCAGTGCTATAACAGCATTCTGAATGCCTCCCCCAAGAATAGCTGCAATCGCCATGGCAAATACAAGCCCGGGGAAAGCAAGACATACATCTGAAATCCTCATCATAACAGCATCTGCAGCTCCGCCAAAATATCCGCAGCATACACCCACAGCTGTTCCCAGCACAGAAATCACCGCAACCAGAATAAAGGTAGAGAAAATACTGGCTCTTGCGCCACTTATAACTCTGGACAGCATATCCCTTCCATATGTATCTGTTCCCATAGGATGCTGAAGACTTGGAGGCTGAAGCGCACTTGCCAGATCCTGTGCATAAGGGTCATATGGACAGAGATGCTCTGAAAAAACTGCAAATATTACAAGCCCTATTGCCAGAATAAGAAAAAAGACCAGCTTTTGTTTTATATGGTTTTTCTTAATCTTCTGTACACGCACTGTCACATTTTTATTCTGCTTTTCACTCATTGTTTCACACCTCCCAGACGGATTCTCGGATCCAGGAACCGGTATGACAGATCTGTAAGCAGATTTACTACAACATAGATGATCGCCATCCACATAACATATGCCTGAATAATAGGATAATCACGCATGGAGATGGCATCTACTGCCATCTTTCCAACTCCATCCCACATAAAGATGGATTCTACGATCGCAGTTCCTCCCAGCAGATTTCCCACTGACAGCATCAGCAAGGTAATGATGGTTACCAGCGAAGCCTTCATAATACTTTTCCAAAGAGTGACAGAAAACTTTACTCCTCTTGCTTTCGCTCCTGCCACATAGTCTTTGCTTAATTCATACAGCACAGTTGCACGGACCTGGCGGAGATACTTGGCTGACATGGCAATTGCCAGAGTGATCGCCGGCATTGCCACACTCTTTAAGCTTACATCTTTGGATATAACCGGAAAAATCCTCAACCTGATTGCAAGAAAATACATCAACAGCAATGATACAAAAAAATTAGGAAGACTGTTTCCTATAAAACTGCAGAAACGAATCAAGTAATCAGCAATTGTATTCTGCTTCACCGCAGACAAAATTCCCAAAGGAATCGAAATAATAATAGTAAGCAGAATGGAAGTAGCCGTAAGAAGCAGGGTTGCCGGCAGTTTTGATATAAAAGTATCAAAGACCGAAACTCCTGATACATAGCTGTTTCCCATATCTCCACAAAGCAGTTTTCCTAGCCATACAAAATACTGGGTTAAAAATGGCTTATCCAGCCCCAGCTCTTCTCTTGCCGCATCCAGTGCAGCTTCCGATACTACCCCTCCTGTATTCTCCATTTTCCGTGTTACAACATCACTTCCTGCAATACGCATCATTCCATAAGAAAGAAAAGTAATTGCAAACAGAATGGGAATCAGCTGAAGGATACGTTTGATTGCATATTTTTTCATTTAATTGTCTCCATTCCATACTGTACAAGTAGGTTTTTACTCATTCTTTCATTCCACGGTGTAGTTTAGCAAAATAAAAAACAGCCTACAACCCGCCCAGGGGGTTATAAGCTATTCTTATTTGGAATATATTTTCAATTTTCATGAATACCTTTTCTCTATTTATGCAGACCGTCACACGTTCCTTTAGCCTATTCTGCTTCGTTTTTCTTTTATCCCTCTCATATTCAGCTGCCATTCTCCAGCTTCAATTTTTCCCTTAAAAATCCCAGCAATTCCTCCATCAGCTCATCCGTCTCGTCATTCTTTCTTCTGATGTATCCGAAAACCACCTTATTCTTTTTGAATTCCAGCGGAATGCCTTTGTTTGCTGCCTTTTTATCATTGGAAAGATAACTGCCGCTGATATTGCAAAGTCCGGTCTCTTTCAACATCTTTTCCATAATGTAGTCGCTGTTTGTAATAATAGAAACATTCAGATTTTCCCAGCTGAACACACTACGTTTTTCTTTCTCTCCCAATTCCAGAAACTCATCACGGAAGTTCTGGATAAATCGGAAGTTCTTCATCGCTTCCATATTTACGGTCTGTGCTTTCTCTCTGTCAGCTGCTTCCTGATCCAATATATTCAACTTTCCCGGATAAAATGTCGCCGTACTTTCCTGCATAACGGTAAAAACCAGCTTGTTTTTCGCCAGCTCATACTGGAATTCCTTTTTTTGCTGTTCCATCACGTATACAAAGCCAATGTCTGAAAGGTAATCCCGCACACGTTCCATGACCGTGCGCACACCGGCTGTATAGATTTCAAAATGATAATCCTTGTCATAATTTTCCTTATAAAACTCCACAAACTGATTCGTAAACCAGGAACTGGGATTCAATGAAATCCGTAGATATTTTGCCATATTCCCATGGCTCATCTCTTCCAGTATCCGGGAATCATTTATGATCCTGCATGCATATCGGTATGCCTCCCGGCCTTTCGCCGTAAGCGCAATTCCCCTTGGCATACGCTCAAACAATACAATTCCCATTTCTTCCTCCAGTGCTTTGATTGCCTTGCTCACACTGGGCTGGGTTGTATAAAGAAGCTTGGCAGCCTCGCTGACAGAGCCTGTTTCAGCACACACTATAAAATATTTCAGTTGCTTCAGATCTAACATAGCTATTCCCTCTCTGACGAAAACTTCAATCTTTTTACATCTGCTTTCGTTCTGTTTTTATGTTTCCTCATCTACATCCAGCGCAAATCTGCAAAAATCCCCTCCACTGACTGCAAGATCAATGTCACTCGTCCTTTTGAAATCTCCACGCGCCCTTGCCCCAAAGAGAATTATCAAGCCTCACTCCCACCAGATTTCTTTCTTCCACTTTACCATATCTTCCTATTAAGTCAAGCTGTGTACTTTCAATTTAAGCAGGTTATATGAATTCCCTATAGCCAGCTATCTTTATTCCATATTAGACAAGACCAGATTTCTATGCTATCATTCAATTCATATTAATCCTAGTTACTAAATAGGAAACAAAATAAGAGGAGGATACAATTATGAGAAAAAGCATCTTGACTTTAGGAATTGCAGCAGTATTAACAGGAGTTCTGGCAACATGCAGTATGGCTTATGCAGCTGATGACGAGCTTGCACAGATTCAGGAATCAGGAAAACTGAAAGTCGGTGTGGAAGGAACCTATCCTCCATACACCTATCATGACGACAACGGAGAACTTACCGGATTTGACGTAGAAGTAGCAAAGGCAATTGCAGACAAGCTTGGTGTGGAAGCAGATTTCACAGAATCTGACTGGGATTCCCTTCTTGCAGGAATCGACAGTGGACGTCTTGATACAGTTATCAATGCAGTAAGTATCACACCTGAGCGTGAAGAGAAATACGATTTCGCAGGACCATATTTCTACATCACACAGCAGATCGTAGTAGCTAAGGATAATGATGATATCGTAGATATGGCTTCTCTGAATGGAAAAAAAGTAGCAAACACTGCCACAACCGCTTACCTTGATATTCTGGAAGACGCCGGTGCATCTCTTGTACAGATCAGCACAGCAGACGAAGCGGTTTCCCTGATTGAATCCGGACGTGCCGACTTCACAACCTTTAACTCTGTTGTATTCAATGAATACCTTCAGCAGCACCCGGATGCAAATCTGAAAGTTGCTTTCGTAATTCCGGACGTTGTAGATACCTACGCTGTCCCGATCAAGAAAGGGGAAACAGCTTTATATGATGCAGTTCAGAACGCTATTGACGAACTGAAAGAAGACGGAACTTTAAGCAAGCTTTCTGAGGATTACTTCGGCACAGACTTCACACAGCCACAGGATGAAAATGCAGCAAATACAGACACCGCTTCTGAGGATGCAACAGCAGAAAGCACTGATGAAAACTAATTACTTTTCCACAGCTGTTGTCCAGAACAACAGACAATCATCCAACAATTGAAAGTAAAAGGAAACAATTATGAGTGAACGTTTAGCAGGGATTCTGGTATCTTCTTTCACCAGAATCCTCATACCCGGAATAAAAGTTACAATCCCCCTTACCTTATTATCCTTTGTTTTTGGCTGCATCATCGCCCTTTTTCTGGCCCTGGTACAAATTGCCAATGTAAAAGGACTGAAGCAGTTCGCAAGATTTTACATATGGGTCTTCCGCGGAACCCCACTTATTGTACAGCTGTTCATCATCTTCTTTGGCCTGCCGTCTGTCGGAATTATCCTGGACGCTTTTCCATCCGCTGTGATTGCCTTTGCCCTGAACCTTGGCGCTTACAACGCTGAGATTTTCCGATCTGCAATCCAGGCGGTACCAGAAGGACAGACAGAAGCTGCTTATATGGTGGGTCTGAGTTACCGCCAGACCATGACCAGGATTGTAATGCCCCAGGCATTCCGAATCGCTTTTCCACCACTGTTTAACTCACTGATCGGACTTACCAAGGACACTTCCCTTGCCTCCAGTATCACAGTTGTGGAGCTGTTCACCACCGCACAGCAGATTGCCGCCAGAACCTACGAGCCCTTCGCCCTGTACTGCGAGGCTGCTGTTATTTACCTTATGATCTGTACCGTACTTACATGGGTACAAAACTATTTTGAGAAAAAGCTGGTATGGAATGCTCCAGCACCAGTGAAAGGAGAATAATCATGTCTTATATTTCAAAAATTGACCCGGAAACAGCAGGCGAAAAAGAGAAAGAAGTAATCAGGAACCATCTTGCACAAGGATACAGGCTCACTAATGAAAAGCTTACTCTTCTCCATAATGCAGAAGCCTTTAAAGCCATTGAAGACAGCTCCTACTCCCTCGACCGGGAACTGCAGAGACTGATTGGAAAAAGAGCCGGTGACTTCTTTGAATATGCAATTTCCGAAGAAAATGACTGCCTGGTATGCAGTACTTATTTCAGAAAGCTTCTGAAAGATAATGGTATTGATTTCGACAATTTTCAATTTACAAAGAAGGAAGAATTACTTATTTCTTTTGGCCGCGCTCTTGCAAAAGATCCGAAAAACATTCCGGATGAATCATGCACCAAAAAATCCAGGACAGTCTGTATTCAGTGATATAGAAGAACGAATCGAAGAATTTACAGAAGAAGAAATCGTAGTTATCACAGCTATGGGTGTGCTGATGGTTGCCAATAACTACTTTAATGATATTTTAAAGGTCGAAGTATAATCAATGTCGCCTTCGGCAGCATCACCATATGTGAACAACTCGTATTTTATATCATTTACTACAGAAGAAAGACTTTTAAGTTTTTTCATAATACCCTGTTATCAATTACCAAATTTCTATATAAGAATGTGAGAAAAAAATATGCTGGAAGTAAAGAATATCCATAAAAAATTCGGATCAAACGAAGTATTAAAAGGTGTTGATTTCAAAGTTGAAAAAGGTTCTGTGATCGCAGTTCTGGGAAACAGCGGTTCTGGAAAGACAACCCTTCTCCGCTGTATCAGCTTTCTGGAGCAGGCAGATAAAGGAGAAATCACCTTTGATGATTTCCACAAAGATATCACTGCTGTGACCAGAAAAGAGATCCGGCAGTTACGAATGAAAATGGGCTTTGTCTTCCAAGGATACAATCTTTTCCGCAACAAAACAGCACTTGACAATGTACTGGAGGGTCTTACCATTGCCCGTAAGATTTCTCCCGAAGAAGCGAAGAAAAAAGCTATGGAAATGCTGGAAAAAGTAGGCATGGCAGACCGCGCCAGCTTCTATCCGGACCAGCTTTCCGGTGGGCAGCAGCAGCGTGTAGCTATCGCACGAGCTATCGCCTACAATCCGGAAGTAGTTCTCTTCGATGAACCCACATCTGCCCTCGACCCAAGACTTACCGGCGAGGTTCTGGATGTTATGCGAAAGCTTGCCGACGAAGGAACCACCATGGTCGTAGTCACCCACGAAATGGATTTTGCCAGAAAAGTTGCCAACTGGGTAGTCTACATGGAGGACGGTGTTATCGTAGAAGAGGGACCATCCAAAGAGTTCTTCTCACAGCCCAAGAGTGAGAAAACGATGGCATTCCTCCATATGACAAGTTCGGATTATGTGATTTGATAACTTTCTTTTATTTTGATATCCCTTTTTCCAAAAAATGTGCCTGGGAAATAAATTCCGGGCACATTTTTATGTCACCATATATTTTTCAGGCTTGTATAACTATGATACCTGCGGATTGTTTCGTCCGTTGCACTCCCATAACCTACTCAATTCGCATATCGTGAAGCATACGCTCCGCTTTTATGCTTTCTTTGCTGCAATGGCAAACATCGGAGTTGGATTATAAAATTCATCCTTCTCTTTATAAACCCGTCTGCTCAACCCCAGATCAATGGAAATCTGCTCCATTCCTGTTTTTCCAAGCTCTTCCACGTCCCAGGCAGGGCGGAGGTAAGAACTGATGGGCAGCTGACGTTTAATATCTTCGCATTCCTGCATCAGGGAATTTCCAAGCTGGTTGTGGGCATGGTTTTCCGGGAGATCGGAGGTTTCGGCGAAGTTTGTGGCGCCGTAGTTGGCATCAAAATTCAGGAGAAGTCCGCCTGGTTTTAATACTCTGGACCACTCTTTGTAAGCCTGGGCTGCTTCTGGTAAGGTCCAGGTCAGATTTCGGGAAATGACTACGTCGAAGCTCTCGTCCTGGAAAGTTAAATGCTCCGCATCCATCACCTGGAAGTCGCATGTTACCTGCTCTTCTTTGGCAAGGATCCGGGAGTTTGTGATCATATCCGGAGTAAGGTCGGTGCCTGTTACCTGGTGTCCCTGTTTTGCAAGAAGGATTGTAAAGAAACCGGTTCCACAGCCCACATCCAGGATTTTAAGTTTACCATTACCAGTCTCTTTTTCCTTAATTTTTGCAACTGCATCTTTTCTTTCCTTGCTTTCATCCTCAATTTTTTTTTCAGGACTTAATGCCTTTTTAGGTAGGTATTTCTCAATTTCTTCCAGCCATCTCTTTGCCAGCGGACTATGTAACTCTGCCCTTCTCTGCTCCAGAAAGCTGTCGCTTCGCTTGGTCCAGTAGGCCGCAATCTTCTCTTTTCGGTCGTCTTCCTCATAACTGATCCGGCCATAAGCTACCATCGGACCATCCTTAATCACCTGCAGGGAACCAGTCTGATACAGGATCACTCCATCCCCATAGGAGGTACAGGTTTCCAGAATATTGTCCTCGTAATCCTTTACATATCCAAGGATTTCCCCTTCTGTAAACAGGTCTCCTGCCCTCTTCTGGGGATACCAGAGTCCCGTATAAGAGGCAGATTGATACTGCACATCCGTTACGTTTAACGGATAATATTTCCGCATACTTCTATGACCGTCATAAATACCGAGGAACCGTAAAATACTGCGTACATCACGTTTCATAGAACGCACTTCTTCTGTCTCCCAGGCTCCCATTCCGCCCCGCTCCAGAAGCACGGAAGGGATGCCGCAGGATGCTGCATAATTATAGCTTCCTCCCGATGATACCTCAGATTTTACCATGTAAGGAACATCCACCTGCTCTGCCATCTGACGGGAAATTTTCATCACTTCCGGGGCTGCTTTGCCTGCATAATATACATAGGGAGTCAGCTTCTCATAGTCATCACCACTGTGAAGATCAATATAAAAATCTGCCACCTTCTGCAGCTCTTCAACTACTGCATAAGCCAGTTTTTCGTATGTGGTACCTTCTTTTTTTCCTGGAAAAAGGCGGTTCAGATTCTCACCTGTCGCTCTGCAAAGAGAACCGTGACGGTTTTCAAATTCTTCCCTCGCCACTACCTTTACAATAATCACTGTTCCTGTCATTTTCTCAATTTTCAAATCTCTTCCAAGCTCTACGGCACTCTGGATTCCCACATATTCTCCAGCGTGGATACCAGCTGTGATAAGAGCTGTTTTACCTGGTTTTTCGCCCCTGACAATTGTTGCAGGAAGAGAAAATCTACCATTTCCAATGGAAATAAAACCATGGACACGCTGCCCTGGTGCCGCACTTAAGCCACCTATATTTATTATTTCACTCATTATTTTCTACCTTTTCCAATAATATCTTTACAAATAATTTTCCTTACGATTCAATAAAAACTTATCCTATTTTTTAAATACTCTAATACTTCATTCTTACAACCAACACCGCTTTACTTATCTTTAAATTCGTACAAATTTCTGTATATCACTGATAATATCTTTTTCTATTTTACAGCCTCCACCATAAACATGGGTGTAGATCCATAATTCAGCTTCTCTTCCTCGCTCCATACCTGCTGCCAGATGTCCTCATTCACCTGAATCTGCGCTGCTCCAAGCGCTTCCAGTACCTTCACATCCCATCCCGGACGCTTGGTCTCCGACAACGGAACCTGCAGCGCAATTTTCTCCATTCGGTCAATATCTGTGCACAGATAATGGTCATCCAAGCTTCCTTTTTCCACATTTTTACGGTCGTTCTCGTAAGCCTCACGCTTCTTATCATCATAGAGATATCCATACCAGTTGGCATCAAAATTCAAAAGCTTTCCACCTTTTTTCAGAACCCGAAGCCACTCTTTATAAGCCATTTCCGGATGGGGCAGATTCCAGGTCAGGTTTCTGGAAATGATCACGTCAAAGCTCTCATCTTCAAACTCCAATGCCTGGGCATCCATTCTTTTAAATTCAATATTCCGGCTCTTTTCTCCGATAAATTTCGCTGCATTTTCTGCAGCCTTTTCCAACATTCCCGGAGTGTAATCTATGGCTGTTACATGATATCCTGCTTCCGCAAGGATCATAGGGAAAAAGCCTGGGCCAGTACCGATATCCAGAATTCTCAGGTGGTCCTTATATTTGTCTGTATGTTGTTTTTCAGAAAATTCTTCTTCGAAAACTTCTTTTTCCACAGAATTGTTTTCTGAATCCTCATTTTTCCCAGACCTTTTTCCAAAAAATCCGCGTTCCAGAGTCTCCAGCCATGCCTTTTTCTGCATTCCCTTCAATTCTTTTTCATTCACCTCAGAATACCCTTCCGTCCGGGTGCTCCAATAACTCTCTATTTCATCCAGTAATTTATCCAATTTCAAATCCTCCGCATTAAACTCCAATGTTAAAATATTATCAAAACCAGTTTTCTTCCGCAAGCCCCCCGGGGGGATGGAACTCTATATAAAAAAGTGTCTTCGACACTTCAACTCCCCTGCCCCTCAATCTTGAGGGGATAGGGGTTTCTTTTTTTCAACTTTTCATTCATAATAGGCTTATGAATATCTTACAAAGAATCTTTACTGACTACTATGAAGAAATTAAATATACACTTCATCCGAGATCTACTGAGATGGAAAATATCGATAAGATGATCAACTGTGGTGATCCATCTTTTGGCGGTGCCATGTACGGTTGTCCCCATTGCGGCAAGCTTAAATTTGTCCCATTCCGATGCCACAGCCGTTTCTGCCCTACCTGCGGAAACAAGTATTCCATGGAACGCACTACTTCCATGTCTTTTAAACTTGTTAATGTCCAGCACCGCCACTGTGTTTTTACTATTGATGAAAATCTTCGTGACTTTTTTCTTGAAGACCGTACTCTGCTCGACTGCCTCTTTCACTCTGTTACCAGTGTCGTCTCTCGTATGTTCTTCAAAATGAACAAGTCTAAAAATTATACACCTGGTTTTATTATGGTACTACATACTTTTGGCAGGGATTTAAAATGGAATCCCCACATCCACTGTCTTATATCGGAAGGTGGTTACAGTGATGATGGATTCTGGCGTCCGGTCCACCACTTCAATTATACTTATCTGCGTAATGCTTTCCGCACAGCACTGCTTGATGAAATGGGACGCAGACTCGGATCTTCTTTCAAAAAAATAAAATCCCAGTGCTACACGAATCATAAAGAAGGCTTTTACGTTTATGCAAAACCAAACAAGTGTGACCCTGAAACGGTCATAAAATACATTGGACGTTATCTTGGACGGCCAGTTATTGCCACATCCAGAATTGACAGCTATGATGAGGACTCGGAAACAGTCACATTTCATTACAACCGTCATGAAGATGACAAATATATTCAGGAAACAATCCCTGCATTAGATTTCATCAGGCGTTTGATCCGGCACATACCGGAGAAACACTTTAAAATGATCCGGTATGGCGGTCTTTATGCACGTCACCGCGAAATAGATAAAAATCTGCACCTAGCAATTTCAAAAGCGAAACGGCATACTCTGCGCGACTTTAACAAATGGCGCACAGCTATCCTTTCTTCTTTTGGATATGATCCATTAAAGTGTCCAGACTGTAAACATGAAATGCTCTTTCTGGAACTTTACTTTAACCACAAGCGCGTCTCCCTCGAAGAAATGTACGAGAAAATAATGTCCAAAGCTCGTAGAAGATGGTCTTCTGCATAATTTTTATGGATTCTGTGATATAATCCTCTCAAAGGAGGAAAACACCATGAAACCAGATATCGAGGAACTGCGCAAAAAATACATCGAAAATCCACCAGAAGGAATGACTTCCAGGGACATTCGCCACATGAGCGAAGAAGAACTTCTGGATATGGATTATTTTCTAAATGATGACGAACTTGATGACGATTTTGGAGAGGAAGGCTTTTATATCTTCTAATCCAAGGATCGTCTTGTCGTCGTGCCCGCCTCCGTGCGGGCATTTTTCAATTCAAGAGAGCGCCTCAGGCGGTCTTTCCTATAAAGTGAAAAATGCCTGCCACAAACAAATGCAGCAGGCACAGAAATTACAAATATGAAACTTAATACTCCAGAGTCTCCATATACTTCATGTATCTTACAACCATCAGCGCGATCTTGAATGTGATCGCATCCTCGAATACACGAAGGTCAAGTCCGGTGCTCTTCTGGAGCTTGTCCAGACGATAAACCAGAGTATTACGGTGAATGTAAAGCTGTCTGGAGGTCTCGGATACATTCAGGCTGTTCTCAAAGAACTTGTCGATGGTAACCAGAGTCTCCTCGTCGAAATCATCCGGGGACTTGCCGCCGAAGATCTCCTTAATGAACATCTTGCACAGCGGGATCGGAAGCTGATAGATCAGACGGCCTATTCCAAGAGAGCTGTAAGCAATAACGTCCTTCTCAGGTGAGAAAATCTTGCCTACATCAAGAGCCATTCTGGCTTCCTTGTAGGAACGGGAAACTTCCTTCAGCTCGCTTACGATAGTTCCGTATGCAATATGTGTAGTATTCTCTTTCTCAAGTCCTAAGGTATCAAGGATGGTCTGGGCAAGCTTGTCCATCTCCTCGTATCCTTCGTTCTCCTCAAGTTCCTTGACAATGATAATGCTCTTCTCATCAACAGCTGTGATAAAGTCCTTGCTCTTGCCGCCGAACAGACTCTTCACGCTCTCCATGGAGCTGTGCTCTCTCTCCTGCTCAAGCTCCAGGATCATAACCACCCGTCGAACATCAGCATCAATATGAAGCTTCTTCGCACGATTATAAATATCTACCAGAAGCAGGTTATCAAGAAGCAGGTTCTTAATGAAGCTGTCCTTGTCAAAACGCTCCTTATATGCAACGATCAGGCTCTGGATCTGGAAAGCGGCAAGCTTTCCTACCATATAAGTATCTTCATCTTCTCCGTGGGCGACCAGAATGTATTCCAGCTGGTAATCATCACAGACCTTGAAATACTGATAACCTTTCACAAGCTGGCTGGCAGCCTGGGATTCCACAAATGCCTGAATATCCTGTGGCTGAATCTCAAATTCACTGTAGGTGGACGCCAGTGTCTTGCCATCTGTGTCAATAATGCAAAACTCCGTCCTGGATATCTCCCTGAGCCCCTCAAGTGTATTCTGCAGTACCTGATTTGATATCATTACCCTTCCGTCCCTTCTTGTAAATTATAGGGCTACTGGTCTCACAGCTGTCAATGTATTCCAGGATAGTGAAAACATTGTCAAAGAGAGCAGTAACATTATATGTTCGCCGGTATACCCGGCATGAATCGCTGTCCATTAGTGCCAAAATTCGCGGTCTCAAATCTGTAATATTGCACAAAACCTCAGACAGTCTTAGGAAAATCTACTGATTCCAAAAATTCATGAACCTATTTTAATACAAAATCACCAAAAAAGGAAGAGGAAAGTAGAAAAAATTTACAAATTTCCAGCATATTTTTTTAACTTTTTCTATATCACTCCAATTTCAAGCCCTATTTTCCCCTTTTTTTGCGGTGCGCAGAAGGCTTTGGTAAAGTTTTTCTTTTTACTTACGTTCAATAAATCCCTCACCATGGACTTCACGCACGTCAGACACGATTACAAAAGCATCCGGGTCAATATGGTCTACCAGCTCTTTCAATGCCACGATCTCCTTGCGTCCCACAACGCAGTAAAGAAGCAGCTTGTCCTGGCCGGAGTACATTCCCTTTCCGTGGACTCCGGTCACGCCGCGATCCAGTTTGTCCATGATTTCTCTGGAAATCTCGTCAGGCTTGCTGGTAATGATATACGCCTGTTTTGAAAATTTCAGACCTTCGATCAAGCTGTCAGATACCTTTGTTACAAGATAAACGGCGATGATGGCATAAAGTGCTTTCTGCACACCGAACACATACATACCTACAAGTACAATGGCTCCGTCAATAAACTGCATAATCTGGGCAATGGAGTAATGGCGGAGCTTCCGCTGCAGCAGTGCCGCCATCATGTCTGTGCCCCCGGTAGTTCCTCTTCCAAGAAACACAAGTCCGATTCCAATCCCCTGGATTACACCACCATAAACGGCTGCCAGCAAAAGATCATTTCCTGCAATATCAAATGCCGGAAGAACCGCCAGCCAGAATGACAGGCAGATTTCTCCCACCAGTGCCCTTTTCACAAACTGGAATCCACTGAGCTTCATTCCGATCAGAAACAGCGGGATATTCAGACTTAAGTTCGTGATCCACAGCGGGATGCCTCCCGGCACGACTCCCTCCGTCCACTCTTTTACCAGGATCGCAATACCGGAAAAGCCTCCGGTTACCATACCGGACATATCGAAAACACTGTTTATGGCAGTTGCCATAAGGGCTGTACCCACAATGATCATCAGGTAGTCCAGGAAGGCAGCTTTTTTGTTATTTTGGAACATGGCGTTACCTCCGTATTCTGCTTTCTTATTCATCATCCTCCAATTGCTTTGTAAGATATCTTCCAACGATTTTGGAAAATCCGGTAATATTTCGGATATATGCAAAATCCTTTCCAAAAATCTTCTTCTCCGTCGCCAGATCTTTCTCTTCCCCGGCGAAAACACCCAGCACGCTCACTCCCTGGCTGCGCAGCTTACGGATCTGGGCTGCAGTATCGATAATTGCGTACTTCCCATGATACGGTGCCGGATTCTTTGCATTGGGACGATTGACAATAACATCGTAAGGACGTCCATCACTGAGAATGATCAGAATCTTTTTCTCTTCCTCCCGGTTCAGCAGACCATATCCTGCTGCCCGGATGGCAAGTCCGTCACGGTTGTTGGATGATGTTACATAGTTAAATATATTTTCATTTGCACTTCTTGGGTCGTCATATTCTCTGAAGCGGTGGAGAATGGTATAATCCCAGAAAGTGCAGTAGCTCATCACTCTGTGGGGCAGCTCTGCATTGCTAAGTGCCTCGCTGATAATGTATGCCTGCAGCGCTACCTCGCCCTGGCGGCTCATCTGGGAACCACTGGCATCGATCAGCACATCTACCACAAAATCAGAAGAATCTCCCTTCAATTCCCGCCTAAAAACCTGTGCATCACTGCTTCTTCCAAGCCGCCACAGCCTTGATGGAACAATCATTCCTCTGTCTGAAAGAATCTCCTGATTTTCACTTTTGATGACCAGTGACTTTTTCAGCATTTCTGTGAGAAGGGAGATATTCCGCTTCACAATGCGGTGTTTGTCATGATAAAGCCAGATATTCTTATTTTTCAACCTTTTTGCATATTCATACTGGTAATTTCGTTTTACCGGACTTTTCAGAATTCCCTCAGTAAAATACAGGCTGCAGTCGCTGTGGATGTCACGGCACATCAGCTGGTTTATCCGCTTCTCTTCCAGCTCGCTCAGATAAGTTTTTCCAAAATTCAGTTCCACATAGGTGTGGGCTTTTTCCAACGCCTCCGGAGGCAAAACTGTAATTTTCTGTTTCGACTGCCGTTCCTCTTCCATCTCCCGGGTGACATCCGCATTCTCCATACCCGCCACATTGGAGGTAAGCTGCTCCATATAGCTTTCCAGTGCGTCCTCATACATTTCTTCGGAAAGATAGTCGTGCCAGTCGAACTCCGTCAGATCCTCCATAGTGACAGCAAGCACCTGCTCAAGGGTTGCCTTTTTGGAAAAATCGGGGTCAGCAACTTCATTGTATACCGTGTCTATGATGCGGATTAAAGACATTGTATCCGCAGTCTCTGCTGCGCTGGAAATCAAGTCAATATAGTGATAGATTCCTTTGTATTTTCTATCTTTTTGTTCTTTTTCCGTTATATTTGTTATAGTTTTGTTTGATGCATCCGCATTTTCCCCTCTGTCAATCCGCCTTCTCAGCAGATTCACTCTCAGATAGCCCAGCTTATCTGCTGCCGACGGCATAGTCTCATATTCCTGATCCAGTATGTCCTCGCAGGCTTTCCTCTGCATCTCCCAGATCCCAGGGCGCTGTTCACAGATCCGTTCTCCGATGGCTTCTTCAATACAGAGCTGCGAAACAAAGGTAAGCGCAGCTTCATCCGCGCCCATGAAGATTTTTTTCACCAGATACATTCCCAGAAAATCTTTATCGAAGAATTTCGCCAATGCGCCCTGCTTAATTCCATCATACAATGCAATATCCTTTGACCTGAGGAACAGGGAAACATCCGGCTTCATCTGCTGGGTGTAGTCCCCGCTGATGGTCCAGAGCAGATTTCGGATACGGTTTTCCAACTCTAATTGATAATCCTGGAGATTCAGTTCTTCACAGTTATCCTCTCTTGCCTGAAAATTTTCGCTTTCCTCCGCTACAGGTACTTCCATTGAAACTTTTTCTGATTTCTTATCCCCAGCTACAATTTTAATTTTTTCTTTCCCAATAGCTGATTTCTTCAAAAATTCCTCTGCATCTTCAAGATCAACCAATTTGGCAGAAATTTTTAAAGATTCGTTTTCCTTATTCTCCATAAACATCTTCCCGTGTCCAGCTTTGCGGAATTCTGGTTCGCACCACATCCTCCACGATTTCCTTCTCAAACACATCAAATGTTTTATTCACAATTCCCATGCGTACCGCCTGCCATGGGGAAAGCCCGGTACGCACAATCTTCATGGCAGCAAGCAGGCCGCGAAGATCCAGCGGCTTTGTGGAAATTTCACTGTTCATGGATTTCTGCTGCAGATCCAGAAATACTCCCATAAACTGCTCCACAGCCTCTTTCTTTGCATCCGGGAACATCCTGTTGAAAATAAATCCAAGCGTTTCCTCATTCTGCGCCGGCATGTCGATCACCAGGAAACGGGAAACCAGAGCCTCATTCAGCTCCTTGGTTCCGGCATACCCGTAATTCATGGTTCCAATAAATCTTGCCGCCGGGTGAAGGTCTATTTTGTCATATCCTGGCACATCAATAGACCGGCGGTAATCCAATGTGGCGTGAAGTACAGAAACCGCATCATTCTTCGCCATATTGATCTCATCCAGAATACCGAATCCGCCTTCCTCAGCACACTGGTAAATGCTTCCCTTACGCAGCTTCACCTGATTATCCACGAAAGTATCTGTTCCAATCAGGTCACCGCTGTTTGTATTCACATGGAAGGACACGTTATACACCGGTCTCCCGAAAATATATGCCAGATTCTCTGCCAGCACATTCTTTCCCGTAGCCTTCGGTCCTGCCAGAAGCAGATTCTCCTGCTCCAGCACCGCTGCCATGGCCATCTCCAATGTTTCCTTCCCATAAAATGGCAGCGCCGGCTTTATCCGTCTATGCTTCGCTTCCTCTGAAACGCCATATTCCTGTCGAAACTCTTCCGCCGCCTTAATAAGCGCCGCACTGACACCCTGTTCCTCTAAAAAATCAAATTCACTCATCTTATTCCTGCTTTCACTTTACCTCTTTATTTTTCCTGCTTTCACTTTATCTCTTTAATAGAAAAGAGGACTGCGGCTGCAGTCCTCCTGATCACTTTACGGCTCAAACACCAGATCTCCATAAGATGGCATCGGCCACATATCTTTATCCACTAACATTTCCAGTTCGTCAACCGGCTCTCTTAATTTCTCCATTGCCGGAACCAGTTTCTCTCTGCAGAACACTGCTCTGTCACGTCCTTCCGGATGCGTCTCGATCTGATCTACCAGCTTGCTCAGCTTATTCATGGTACTGTTCACTTCTTTCAGAAGCTTGCTTGCTTTCTTCAGAAGATCCATCTGAACGCTCACGTCAATTGGTCCAACTGCCTTCACCTGATTGATGGACTCTGCCAGTACAGTTGTATACTTGATAACTGCCGGAATGATCTGCTTGGTTGCCATGTCCACCATGGTTTTCGCTTCGATGTTAATTGCTTTCGCATAAATCTCATACTGGATCTCCGCTCTGGACTCCAGCTCAGTCTTTGTAAATACTCCAAATTCTCCGAACAGTTCTACAGCCTTATCTGTAGTAAGTGCCGGAATGGCATCTACCATAGATGGCAGAACAGGAAGTCCGCGGCGGCGTGCCTCTTTTTCCCATTCAGGAGCATAGCCATTGCCGTTAAATACGATTCTCTGATGCTGGGTAGCATATTCCTTGATCAGATCATGGACTGCCAGATCAAAGTCTTCTGCGCTCTCCAGAACATCGCAGGCTTCCTTAAACGCCTCAGCAGTAATGGTATTCAGCACCACATTGCATGCGGAAATGGAATCCTTGGAACCAACCATACGAAACTCGAATTTATTGCCGGTAAAAGCAAAGGGTGAAGTACGGTTACGGTCTGTAGCATCCTTCATGAAATCCGGAAGCGTCTTAACGCCTGTATCCATTTTCTCCCCGGTCTTACTTCTTGTAGCAGTACCAGTGCTGATCAGCTGCTCCAGCACATCCTCAAGCTGCTCTCCAAGGAAAACCGAAATAACAGCTGGCGGAGCCTCATGACCGCCAAGGCGCTTGTCATTTCCAACATCTGCCGCGGACTCACGAAGAAGATCTGCATGCTTGTCAACTGCTTTCAGGATACAGGTCAGAACCAGAAGGAACTGAATGTTCTCATGTGGTGTCTTACCCGGCTCCAGAAGATTGATTCCGTCATCAGTAGTCAAGGACCAGTTATTGTGCTTACCGGAACCATTCAAGCCTGCAAAAGGTTTCTCGTGAAGCAGACAGCGCATGCCGTGACGGCTTGCCACCTTTTTCAGGATACGCATCATGATCTGGTTGTGATCTGCTGCAATATTAACAGGTGCATAGATTGGCGCAAGCTCATGCTGTGCCGGTGCAACCTCATTGTGCTGGGTCTTGGCTGTAACTCCCAGCTTCCAGCACTCTTCATTTACTTCTTTCATATATGCGGAAACTCTCTGACGGATGGTTCCGAAATAATGGTCATCCATCTCCTGTCCTTTCGGAGGCATGGCTCCGAAAAGAGTGCGTCCGGTGTAAACCAGATCCTTTCTCTGCATATATTTCTCTTTATCAACAAGGAAATACTCCTGCTCTGCACCAACAGATGGTGTCACCCGTTTGGAGGTCGTATTTCCGAAAAGTCTGAGAAGTCTTAATGCCTGTGTATTGATGGCTTCCATAGAACGAAGAAGCGGTGTCTTCTGATCCAGCGCTTCTCCTGTATAGGAACAGAAAGCGGTAGGAATGCATAAGGTTCCACCTGCTGCATCATGTCTTACAAAAGCCGGTGAGGTACAATCCCATGTTGTATAGCCTCTTGCCTCAAAGGTGGCACGAAGTCCGCCAGATGGAAAAGAAGATGCATCCGGCTCTCCCTTGATCAGCTCTTTACCGGAAAAGCTCTGAAGGACTTTTCCATTCTCCATAGGTGCGGTGATAAATGCATCGTGCTTCTCTGCAGTTACGCCTGTAAGGGGCTGAAACCAGTGACTGTAATGAGTGGCCCCCTTCTCGATGGCCCATTCCTTCATCTCGTGGGCAACCACATCTGCAACCTCCATGGAAAGCTCCTTGCCCTCTTCAATGGTTTTCTTCAGTTCTTTGTAAACCTTCTTCGGCAGACGGTCCTGCATGACGGAATCATTGAATACATCACATCCGAAAAGTTCGGTTACATTCACGTAGTCTGACATCTTCTATCTCCTTTGGTTTATGCTTTGCTGTATGTTTCTCAGTTTTGATCTTATGATCATTCTTTGGCTTTGGTACTTTTTAAATAAAGGTTCAGTGCTTTATGCCTGTTTTCAATCTCCACATAAGTGTGATCACCACCAAACTCTCCGTCCAGTGTCCACGGCACTTCCTCTTCTGTCTCTATCATAAGCTTCTTTGACTTGAATGAATAAATCATGTCCGTGTTGTCCTCAGCCATCACCAGTGCAGTCATGATTTCCTGCAGCTGAAGAGGATTCTTCGGATGTCTGATCAGTGTCACCTCAAAAAGCCCATCATTCATATCTACATTTTTGCCAGTAAGATTTTTAAATCCTCCAACAGATCTGGAATTTGTAATCATTCCTACGATAAAATCATCTTCTACCTGAATCTCTTCAGAGGTTACTTTCATATGGTAGGATTTGATATCGAACAGTCGTTTTACCCCTTCCAGAAGGTATGCCACATGTCCAAGAACATTTTTCAGATCCTGGTCTGTCTCATAGGAAACATTGGTAAACAGTCCAAACGCAGCCACATAGGCAAATGTCTGGTTATTAAATTTACCGATGTCACA
>ERZ779894.1954-NODE-1954-length-19328-cov-7.875370_pt1 | contig 19328 bp, 23 predicted proteins | sample MGYA00511587_ERZ779894 | MGnify/ENA primary metagenome ERZ779894 (study PRJEB29588, sample SAMEA2160490) | human gut metagenome | biome: human gut; feature: human-associated habitat; material: faeces | place: Denmark | collected 2008/2010 ... | reverse complement strand
CACAGAGGGATGAGATTTCCATGAGATCGATAAGCTGTCGATCGTTTCCGGTATTGGATAAATTTCGCGATAAATCGTCTGATGCAACGAATCAGACGAAGGCAAAACGATAAAAGCTTGTCCGCGCCGTAATCATGTTTATTCCATAAAGGAAAGCGGAAATAAAGGACGGCGCGGATATAGCTTAAACGCGGGAAATTCCCGCGCTTAAGCTATATAAACGACAGAAAGAGCTGATTAAATGAGTAATGTTTCTAAGGATAAAAGACGCAGAGAGGAATACGGCTGGCAGCCTATGGCCGGCGACGGATCAGGTATTTCGCTGAACGTTCCCTGCGTCAGATTACCGGATGATCATAAATGCAAGGGCTGCGTATGGTACAGCAGGGATACCGACGTTCTGTATTGTCCGTTTGCCAGATGCATAAGGAAAGGAAATGATAAAAATGCTGATTAAGCGGGGAGATATATTCTATGCGGACCTGAGTCCCATCATAGGTTCAGAGCAGGACGGAATACGTCCCGTTCTGGTTATACAGAACGATACGGGAAATAAATACAGTCCTACCGTTATAACGGTACCCATATCCTCCAAAAAGAAAAACAGCCTTCCGGTCCATGTTCCTCTTTCGGGAACGGAAGTACTGCCGAAGGAATCAATGATCCTGACGGAGCAGATAAGGACGTTAGACCGCAGACGGCTGAAAAAATACTTGGGTTCTCTGGATAATGAGATAATGGATAAGGTCAATGAAGCGCTGAAAATAAGCATGGGGGTTGAAGATAATGAATAAATACGGTCAGGCGGAGTACGCCGCGGAAATTCTGAAACAGATAACTGAAAAAATGCTCTCGGCAGGTATTATTACAGACGAGCAGAAAAAACGTCTCGATAAGCTTAATACTGAAGATTGCTATAGTCGTTACTGCACAGTATTGGCGGCTTGAATTTGTCAGGTTTGATGATACCATTTTGAAAAAATTTGTAGTATCCTTATGAGTAAAACGGAGGTGATATAATGCCAACAGTAACGGTAATACAGCCAACATTGACAGAAGAAAAAACAGCAAAAATACGCTGCGCCGCCTATTGCAGAGTAAGTTCTGACAGCGAGGATCAGCTTAATTCCTTTATGGCGCAGACAAGGTACTACAGTCAGCTTTTTGAGGATTCAGAAGCGGAAGAGCTTATCGACATATATGCGGACGAAGGGATCACAGGCACCCGTGAGGACAAGCGCGGCGAGTTTCAGCGGATGATAAAAGACTGCCGCAAAGGGAAAATTGACAGGATCTATACGAAATCTATCAGCAGATTTGCCCGTAATACAAAAGACTGTCTGAAAAATGTAAGAGAGCTGAAATCCCTTGGAATAACGATATTTTTTGAAAAAGAAAATATCGATACCGCAAAGATGACCGATGAAATGATGATAACCATTATGGGCGGTCTTGCGCAGGAGGAATCGACTTCGATCTCGCAGAACTTACGTTGGGGAATAAAAAAGCGAATGGAAAACGGAGATTTTAATCCTGCTTCTTTACCGTTTGGATACAGACGAAAAAATAAAACAGTAGTAATTAATAAAACAGAAGCAGATATTGTAAGAGAAATATTTGATAAATATCTCTGTGGTGTTGGTATGGAATCAATAGCTGACGAACTCAATAGAAAGCACATTGACAAAAATAATAAAGGCTTTATCTGGTGTAAAAATACAATAAAATATCTATTGAAAAATGAAAAATATACTGGAAAATCAATTTTCAGAAAATTTTATACTACTGAAAGTTTTCCATTTAAACAAAGAAAAAATAATGGAGAATTGGAACAATATCTGGTTGAAAATACAATGCCGATTATAATATCAGAGGAAAAATTTAATAAAGTACAAAAACTCATAAAAGGACGAAAAATAAACTGTGAAATCGAGAATATTTCATATATATTAAGCGGAAAAATGAAATGCAAAAGTTGTGGCAGTACTTATAGGAGAAAGAAGATTAACGGTGATATAAATTGGGTTTGTACAAAACATAATCTTAATGCAAAGGACTGTCCCCAAAAAGCAATATTGCAAAGTACAATCTATTCATCATTTATCAGATTATTTAATAAGCTTTGGTACAATTACAAGGATATACTTCTCCCCTTACATACCGCTCTTCAGAATCTTAAGCTCAGAAAGTTCAGCGGTCAGGCACAGGTAATGGAAGTCCGCAAGGAGATCGCAAAGCTTCGGGAGCAGTCTCATGTTCTCGCGCGGCTGAAAACAAAGGGATTTCTGGACGAGGTAAAATACATTGAGCAGACTGCGGAGCTTACAGCTAAAATCAATAAACTGCAAACGGAGCTGAAAAAGCTTACATGTTCCGACGATGAGGATGAAACGCTTGATCAGATTGAAATGCTGATCGACTTTTTTGAAAAGCAAGATGATCCTATAACTAAGTTTGAAGAATCGGAATTTGAAAGCATTGTTGATAAGATTGTTGTCATAAATCAGCATGAGCTGGAATTTCACTTGATCGGTGGATTGAAGTTTAAAGAAAAAATATAGACCGCATTGACAATTTAGCGTAATTGTGATAAAATATATTCAGGAGGCGATGATTATGGATATGAATATGATCAGACCTGTTTCGGATTTAAGAAACAATTTTGCCGATATTTCAAAGACCGTTCACGAAACCGCACAGCCTGTTTTCCTTACAAAAAACGGTTACGGCGATATGGTAGTTATGAGTATGGAAGCGTTTGAGAAAATGCATTTTGAAAGCGACGTATATTTCAAGCTTGCCGAGGCGGAAAGAGAAGCCGAGGAAACCGGCGAGCGTTTTACCTCAAAAGATGTACTAAGTGCAATGAAAGCGGCGGCGAGAGAAGAATAATGTATACGATTGAATATTTGCCGATAGCCAAAAGTGATATGGTTGAGATCGCAAAGTATATCGGCGTAAAGCTTGCAAATCCCGAAGCCGCTGAAAGACTGGCTGAGAAAATGATTGAAGCTGCTGAAGATCTGGCAGATATGCCGTATAAGTGTCCGGTGTATATTCCTGTTAAACCGCTGAGGCATGAATACCGCAAGCTCATAGTTCAGAAATATATCATGTTTTATTGGGTCGACGAGGATAAAAAACGCATAACAATAGCAAGGGTTATTTACTCCGGAAGAGATTATGAAAACCTATTATAACGAAATGCCTTATGATAAAAAATCGTAAGGCATTTTTGTTGATATTGGTACTGGATTTCCGCAGAGCCTTGTGGTATTCTATTGATTGAAAGGAGTGAAATCAATGCCCAAAAACAGAGTTATCCCGTTTGGCTACTGTATGAGGAACGGAGAAATAACCGCCGAACCGAAAGAAGTCTATGCCGTATCAACGATTTTCAGCGAATATCTGAAAGGCGGCAGCTTGCTTCAAATAGCAAAGCTGATGGAAACTGAAAAAATCAGATATACCGCCGATTCTGAAAAATGGAATAAAAACATGGTCAAGCGCATAATAGAAAACGAGAAGTATTTAGGTAACGATAAATATCCTCAGATAATTGACGAAAATATTTTTAAGCAGGCAAATGAAAAACGGGTACGGAAAGCCGCTGCGCTTAATCTGATATGTGATGATTTAAAGGAAATCAGAAGGATTACATACTGCGCCGAATGCGGAGGAAAGCTTTTCAGAAAAACTAACGGCAAGGGACGTGAATATTGGAACTGCTCAAACCAAGGCTGCTTTAAATTTGAATATCGGCTGACGGATCAGATGATAAACGGAGCTGTATTAACTGCTCTGAACTCTGCTATTGCAAATCCAAGCTTAATAGAATGCGAGAGCGAAATCAGCGCCTACTCCCCCACTTCCGATATTCTTCGTCAGCAGAATGATATCAGCCGGATGACAGATTCCCCACAGGTGGATTTTGAAAAAGTCAAGGCGGAGATTTTCAGACTGACTGAAATGAAATACGAGCGCTGTACATACAGCGATAAACCGCAGAAAACAGCGAAACTCGTAACCTTACTTAAAAATCATAATCAACTGAATACACTGGATATCGGCTTATTTAAGTCTTGTATAAACAAGATTTTGATAAGCCGTTTCTGTACTATAGAGGTCGAGTTTATTAATGGGATAAAAATAAAAAATACCATTAGGAGGGAAAATGATGAACACAGCGCCGAATGTAACGATAATTCCTGCCAAAATACAGACTGCGGAAAATCGTGATAAATATCATCAACTTCGTGTTGCCGCATACTGCCGTGTCAGCACAGAACAGGAGGAACAGCAGAACAGCTATCAGGTGCAGATCGCATACTACACCGATTTGATTAACAGAAAAAAAGAATGGACTCTGGCCGGAATTTTTGCCGACGAAGGGATCAGCGGTACTCAGACAAAGAAAAGAACGGAGTTCAACCGCATGATCCGTATGTGCAGAAACAAGAAAATCGACCTTGTGATTACAAAGTCCATAAGCCGATTTGCAAGAAACACCGTTGACTGCCTTGAATATGTCAGACAGCTGAAAGACCTTGGAATCGGAGTAATATTTGAAAAGGAAAACATAAATACTCTGACCATGACTTCGGAATTTATGATAGCTCTGTACGGCAGCTTCGCTCAGGCGGAATCGGAATCAATAAGTAAAAACGTTTCTTGGGGTAAAGAAAAAGCGTACCGTAACGGTAAAGTTCCGTTTCAGTACAAGCATCTGCTGGGGTATAAAAAAGGAGCTGACGGAAAGCCGGAGATAGTTCCCGATGAAGCTGAAACGGTGAGAGCTATATACGATCTCTTCCTTGACGGCTTCAGCATGACCGATATTGCCAATAAGCTGACGCTTTCGGGAAGAAAAACAGCTCACGGAAATACGGAATGGCACAGGGAGATAGTAAGGTCGATACTGAGAAATGAAAAATATGCTGGCGACGCTTTAATGCAAAAAACCTTTACCGTTGACTGTATCACTCACAAGGTAATGAAAAATAACGGGGAGAGGCCCATGTACCTTGTGACCGATCATCACTCCCCAATCGTAGACAGAGATACCTTTAACCGTGTTCAGCAGGAGCTTGCAAGACGTAATTCCAAACGGAAGATTTCGGATAAAACAATCACGGAACAAGGCAAGTACAGCAGCAAATATGCGCTTTCCGAGCTTCTCATCTGCGGAAGCTGCGGAACTCCGTACAGACGGCAGATATGGAAGTCAAACGGGAACAGATACGCTGTATGGCGGTGCATAAGCCGACTTGAACACGGAAAAAGATACTGTACGAACTCGCCTACTTTAAATGAAACAGTTCTGGAAAAAGCTATTCTGAATGCGGTAAACGAGTATTTCGGTTGTCGTGATGAGATTGCCGAAATACTAAAAGCCAATATCGGCAGCGTCTTGGAATATCAGGGGCAGGATGAGATAATATCGATAGAAAACTGCTTAAAGGAAATCGATCGGTCGAGAAACGATCTGATCGGGCTTATAGCTTCCGGTGGCTGCGACGAGGATAAGCTGGACGGCGAATTCGAAAAGCTTTATATGGAAGAACAAAGCCTTAAGGAGCAGAAAGAGGACTTAAAAGAAAAAATGCGTTTATCAGCCGATACGCAGGATAAAATCGATTCGGCTATGGATATGATAAAGGATGAAAGCTTAAGGCTTGAATTTTTTGATAACGTCATAATCCGGAAGCTTGTAGAATGCATTAAGGTTAAAAGCAAGACTGAGCTACTCATAATTTTCAAAGGCGGAGTCGAGGTTAAGGCTGAAATAACTAAAATAAATTAGATAATATGTCCATTTACAAAATTACGCTGAAATGATAAAATAAATATGTTCTCTTTATATGTCTTCTTAGTGTAATGCGAAATACCGCTTGTTTCTATACAAGCGGTATTTCTTTATATTTAAATTAGCAAAACGAGCTTGAAGGAATTGTAGCCAAAAGAAAGGACAGCTGCTATTATTTTGACAGACGCACAAATAAGTGGATAAAAATAAAATATCTGCTCGACGATGATTTTGTTGTTTTGGGATATGTTCCGAAAGAAAACAGTATGAACAGCATAATTCTGGGGCAGTATCAGAACGTCAGCTTGTTTATAAAGGTCATGTAACGTTAGGTGTGGGCGGGGAGCCTTTTCGGAAAATCAAGGATTTGGAAAGGACGGACTGTCCATTTTCTGAATTGCCAAGAGGAAATGAAAATGCAGTCTGGGTAAAACAGGAGCTTGTCTGTACTGCAAAGTATATGATGAAAACAGAAAGCGGCGGAATGCGTCAGCCTGTATTCAAGGGGCTTAGGGAAGATAAAAAGCCTATAGAATGTGTAACGAATAAAAGGATTAAAAAATAGAATAATAAAGAAATACAATAAAATCAGGAGAAATAATTATGTTTGGACTTACCCCTTACGAAAGAAACGATTTCTGGAATCCGTTTAAGGAATTTTCTTCAGTAAACCGCTGCCGTACAGATATCAGGGACGAGAGAGGAAAATATATTCTTGAATGTGAAATGCCTGGTTTCAATAAGGATGACATAAATATTGATGTCAAAGGAAGCACTCTTACTCTGTGTGCAGAGCATAAGTCAGAAAACGATGAGAAGAATAAAAACGGAGAATATATCCGCAAAGAAAGAAGCTATGGCTCATATTGCAGAATCTTTGATATTTCAAATATAGATGAAAGCACAATTGAAGCGGAGTATACAAACGGCATTTTTGAAAGTCACGCTGCCTAAAAAAGCTGAGCAGCAGCCGGAAATAAAGAGAATAGAAATAAAGTAAGCAAACGGAGCGATGGCATTCTCTGTTTTTTGACTTTTGAACTACTGTAAAACAAAATATTACCGTTACAGGCGTATGGAATAAATGAACTCCATACGCCTTTTCTTTTACCCAAAATCAAACAGAAGGTAACTCAAATGACGATCTATCAGTTGGGGAATAAAGATTCGTAAGCTCTGCAAGAAGTTTGTACAGAGATAATATTTGTTTTCACTCAATGGCATATCGCACAAAAATAATATAGCAAAATATATAAAATTGTAGAAAATATGATATAAATGCTCTTTATTTGGCAATATGTATTGTAATTAACAGAAGTGTGGTGTATAATGGTTGTTAAGAAAGATAATTGGATATTATACAAGGAGATTATAAATATGTGTAATAAATTATTTTTAAGCCATTCATCTGAAGATTCAAGAGTTGTAACAGCATTTGTGAACTTTATGTATAAGATAGGTCTTACAGAAGAAAATATTGTATGCACGTCAGTGCCTGAAACTAAAATCTCTGTAGGAAATGATATCTATGCATATTTAAACAATCTGATTTCTGAAGAAAAAATATATGTTATTTATTTTTTGTCAGATAACTATTACGCAAGTCCTGTTTGTTTGAATGAAATGGGCGCTGTTTGGTTGAAAAAATCGGATAGCCTTAATTTGTTACTTCCAAGTTTTAATTTCGAGGACATAAGAGGAGTTGTGGAAAAAAATAAGGTAGGAATAAAACTTGGAACCTGCGATAATATGACAAAAGCAGCTTTCAATGAATTTCTTGGAATACTAAAAGAAAAATTCGGTATAAATCCTACGCCAACTCATTGGGAAATTGCAAGAGATGAATTTCTACAATCAGCATTAGAAGATATACGCAAATTTAACATGTCATTCGCAAGAAGTTACTGTATAGGTGATTTGGAAAATGACGGTTGCAAAATCATTTTCATAATATTGCGGTTTTATAATAATAACGCACGAATAGGAGCAAGCGAATTAACAACAAACGGTTTAAAGTATGTTTACATTCCAAAAACTCCTATTGCTGATATAACAACAGATACAGCATGGCTTTATACAGCAATTGCTAAATACCTTATAATTGAAAAGTATTCTGCATATGATGTAATTTCAGAAATCCCTGTTGAGGGCAACGAAAGTCGCAAAACAGTATCAATTATAAAAGAGTTACTAAAAAAGATTGAAAAAGCAAAAGATGATGAAAAAAATTTTACTGCAAATGTTATTGCAATTGCTGAATATCTTGGATACGATACGCGCTCTGACCACATAAAAAAATTGTTCAAAACAATTTCTAAAGCCAGTTTTCATGTGGCATTTGAAGCGGATAAATACAAACACATCGCAATTACAATCCACTCTTCAAAGGGATTGGAGTTTGAACAGATAATTGTATTTGCAGTTGAAAACGGCTGGAAGTAATATCTATATTTGGTAACTCCTTTTTATTTTATTTGGGTTTCTCCCTTGACTGTATCTATATTATACACTATTTCCCGTGATTAGTCAATTGCCAATGTACACAAACATTCACGGAAAATAATGTATATATTGTACATTGAAATCCGTGAATAATTGTGATATAATGATAATGGGATAAAATAAGGTTAAAATAATATCGCAACATAAAAGGAGAATTATAATGCCGATAAAATATAATAAATTATTAGCTTTAATGAAAGAAAAAGGATTGACCACATATAAAATCAGACAAGAAAATATTATTTCTCAAAGTGCATTAACGGCTATAAAAAATGGTAAGAGCGTTACTACTGAAACAATATCCAAACTCTGTAAAGCGTTAGACTGCCAGCCTGGTGACATTATGGAGTATGTGGAGGACAAAGAATGAAGATATATACAATAATCGGCGGAGTTAACGGCGTAGGCAAAAGCAGCCTTACTGGGGTTTTAGCTGCGGAAAGTAATGATTTAGGCGTTATTATTGATACTGATAAAATAACCGCTGCATTAGGCGGAGATAGAATAAGGGGCGGTAAAGAAGCAATTAAACGTATTAATAACAGTCTTAAAATGGGAATTAATCTTACACAAGAAACAACACTTTCCGGCTCTCGCACGTTGAAAACTATAAAAAAAGCAAGAGAACTTGATTATTTTATACGTCTTTATTATATCGGGGTTAATTCTGCTGATGAAAGCATTAAACGTATAAAGAATCGTGTCGAAAAGGGAGGGCATGATATTCCGGAACAAGACGTTAAACGAAGATATAACAAACGCTTTGAAGATTTAGCAAATATTCTGCCTTACTGTAATGAAGTTAAGCTTTATGATAATGAAAACGGATTTGTTGAAAAAGCTGAGTATAGAAATGGTGAATTATTAACCAAAAATAAAGATGTTCCAGAATGGATAAAATGTTTAAAGCAATATTTAGATAATAAATAAAATTAAGGAGCAGGAATAACCTGCTCCGATTTTTATTTTAAAGGGTACGTGACAAAAAGGACAGAAAGGACAAAACTGTCATAAGCGGCTTATTTACGTGTTTTACAGCTTGATATAAAAATGTGACAATGCGTGACAAAATTCACTTGAAACGTGACAAAAATCACTTTATTTAATCACAATTTTATATTTATTCTTGCCCCGTAGTTTTCCAGCTCCCCATGTCCTCCAACGATTGAAAGAGTATCGGCATTAACATTTATACCCTTGTCCATTAAGGCGGCTATAACGCTTGCTACGGCTTTCGGGAGATACCCTATTACTGCACTGACCTTGCCTTTAACGGCGGCTGTAACCGCTATAGCGTTTCTGTCAAAGGCATTCAGACGGTCACGGATAAGCTTAACAGCAATATCAGTAGGATTGTATTTGCAAAGGAGCTGGAGAACATTCTGACGGTTATCGAATGATGTGCCGTTTACCTTAGTTTTCAATGCTCTGTAACGAATCAGCTTCCAGGCGGTTATCATTGCATTGGCTCTTACATAACTTTGGACGACCAATCTGTTAGCTATTCTCATAACCTTGCTCCTGATGTCCTTTAACATAACGGTTTACCTCCTTTTTTAATTCAGCCGTTCCCTTGACTGTGATTATATTATATCATATCGTACCCGATATATTGTGTAATTTGTATATTGTACCCGATACAAAAATATGATATAATATAGGTATAGAAAGAGGGTGTATGCATGGCTCCCGCAAGTAAGGCACAGCAAAAAGCAGTAGCTAAATATATGAAAAATAATTATGATGAATTGAAAGTCAGAATGCCTAAAGGCAAAAAAGATATAATAAAGACTGCTGCCGAAAATCAGGGCAAATCGATTAATGGCTTTATCAATGAAGCTATTGACGAGAAGATTAATAGAAACGAAAAACAGGAGGATATAAATAATGCCTGAAATAAGTTTATTTTATGGAATAAGAGTTACAATGTACTATGCAGACCATAACCCGCCGTATTTTCACGTTGAATATGCTAGAAAAAAAGCTATGATTGATATTTTAAATGGTTCTGTTATACGTGGAAGTTTACCAAACAAGCAGATAAAATTAATACTTGCATGGTGTGAAATTCACAGAGACGAACTTATGCAGGATTGGGAATTGTCTAAACAGAATCAGCCATTAAACAGAATCAATCCGTTAATATAACAGAAAGGAGCAATCATTAATGCAAGAAGATATGTTTCCAGTTGTTGTTCAGGCAGTAGCCGGAGAAGATTTTACAGTATTCGCTTATATGCTGGACGGAACTGTCAGAAAAGTTTCAGTAAAACATCTTGTTAATAAAGGCGGTGTCTGGGAAAAACTGAAAGACCCTGATTTCTTTAAAAAAGCTTTGACTGTTATGAATGATACAGTTGCATGGGATTTATCCGGTTGCTTCGATCCATCTAATTGTATTGATATTGACCCTTTTACAATTGCTGAATGTGAAACCGTTTCAGACCCCCTTCAAGTAGCATAACAAAATTAAGGAGCTGGACTATTATCCTGCTCCTATTTTTGTATATAAAGATTTGGTATTAATGTTTAAACGCTCTATAGTGCTATCAGAATCAACGATAATGCTTTTGTAATACTTCTATAGTAAAAATTATCAGGTCTTAAAAGGGCGTTTTTTAGCTTTGTTCTAAAAGTCTCATTGGTATGTCCGAATTTCGGACGGAGATATTTTGATAACGCAAAATTGTGTTCTCAGAATTGGCTTTCTTAAAATTTAGATGTCTCCAAAATTCGTATTCACAAAATTGAAATTTCAAAACGTAATAAAACGTTATATTAAAAGCCTAAAAATGCTATTGCAACACACGTTGACAGTGAAGATAAAACCACTACCCTAATTCAGGGTACAGGTTCAAACTACAAAAGTAAGTAGTCATGTTATATTAAATTTTCAGTGCGCTTTGAGTGCGCCATTACTCTAAAAGTGCGCTAAAAGCTTTTGAAAGTAATTAAAAGCGATTTATAATTAAACCGCATAGATACGGCTTTTATTAAACATTATTAAAAGCTGTATTAAACATTTCATATAGCTACGAACCAGTAGGTCGGGGGTTTGAATCCCTCCTGGCGCACCAGTTATTTCGGAGATTACGGTAGTAGAAGCTCCACGACATATCAGTAGCTTATAAAGATAAAGCCTTGATTTCAAATGAAACCAAGGCTTTTATTTTATAAATATATGTCAATTTTCTTATTATCTCTTATAAATACAGGTATTATATCAAGCGGAGCAGGAACCGTAACATTCTGTCCCCCGCTATAAGCTTTTTTGGTATTGGCGTCAGTCCATATAGCCCCTTCAGGAAGATAAACCTTTCTTTCCGACGTATTTTCTTCCATAACAGGCGCAACAAGAATATCCGGTCCGAACATATACTCATCTTCTATTTCCCACGCTGTTTTATCTTTATAAAAATCAAAAAACAGAGGACGCATAACAGGCATGCCGCTTAATGAGGCCTCATCCATACACTCTCTGATATAAGGACGCAGACGCTCTCTTAAAAAGAGATATTTTTTCAGTATCTCAAAATTATCTTCTCCGAAGCTCCACACTTCATTATCCTGACCAGAGGTGAGCTGTCTTACTCCGTTGATAAATTCTTCTTCACGCTCATGCCACGGAGAACGTTCTCCGTGCATACGGAACACAGGACAAAATGCGCCCCACTCGAACCATCTTACCAGCAGTTCCCTGAATTTCGGATCTGAAATATCTCCGCCTAAGAATCCTCCTATATCGGAGGTCCACCAAGGTATTCCGGCAACCGACATATTAAGTCCAGCCTGAAGCTGCTCTCTCATGGCCCTAAATGATGAATGAATATCTCCCGACCATGTAAGCGCGCCATATTTCTGACTCCCTGCCCAAGCGCATCTTACAAGACTTAAAACTTCCGTTTCACCTACAGATTTCAGTCCGTCATAAAAGCCCTTGACATACATTAACGGATATATGTTTGTACATTGCAGAGCCGGACCGGCATAATAACGGTAATTATCAAAATCATAAGGACCATACTCCGGCTCGGCCTCGTCCAGCCAAAAGCATTTTATACCGTATTTATAATAATTCTCACGGCATTTTTCCCACACATATTCACGAGCTCCGGGATTTGTTGCATCATAAAATACCGTATTACCCATCCATGTCATATGAATTCCGTTTCCACGGTCAGCGCTTACCAAATAACCGCTGTCTGCCATTTTACCGAAATTTTCACTTCTTTCATCAATAGTCGGCCAAATTGACACTACCGTTTCTATTCCAAGCTCCTTTAATTCCCTTATCATTCCCTCCGGATCAGGCCAGTCGCGCGGTTCAAACTTAAAGTCTCCCTGAATAGTCCAGTGAAAAAAGTCAATTACTATTGCGTCTATTGGAAGCCCCAATTTTTTATGTTTCCTTGCAACTTCAAGTAATTCCTGCTGATTCCTGTAGCGAAGCTTGCATTGCCAGTATCCCAGTCCGTATTCAGGCATTTTCGGCGCCCTGCCTGTAGCGGCAGTATAATTTTCTTCTATTTCCGCAGGCGTATCTCCGGCAGTAATAAAATAATCCAGCTTTTTCGTACTTTTAGCATACCATTCTGTTTTGTTGATTCCGAACGTAGCGGTTCCTATTGCCGGATTATTCCAAAGAAAACCATATCCCCTGCTTGAAAGCATAAATGGTACGCTTGCCTGACTGTTTCTGTGAGCAAGCTCAAGCACCGCCCCCTTTTTATTAAGATTTTTTTCCTGATATTGTCCCATTCCGAAAATTTTCTCATCGTCAAAGGCTTCAAAGCGCGCCGTAAGCTCATAATCTGTGGAACCCTGATAGCATTTAAGTTCCCTTGCTTCTACCCTAAGAGGTACGCAATAACGGTTAATTCTGTTTCGGTTTCGCCAATATTCTTCAGTAAGCAATTCGCCGTTCTGGTTAAAAAAGCTTATGCACCCTTCAAACGATACCTTTGCAGTAATTTTACCATTGGTAATAGTGTGATTAACTCCTTTCTGATGATATCTGCTGTATTCATCAGACATATACCACGGATCAGTCACATCTATAGTTTCCTCGCTGAAGCTCGCTTCACAATATTTTACAGGCTCACATAACGCCCAGTTATTTTCATTCATGACAGGCTCTTTTGTCATTCGGACACGCAGTGAATTTTCGCCCCAAGGCTCAATCCATACCTGGGAATTGCCGGATTTTATTTTAAGGCTATTATTTTCTCTATATATTCTCATTAATTCAATTTCCTTTCAGTTTTTTATTCTATTTTACACTATTACGGTTTATTTTTCAATATAAAAAATTATATAGTGTGAATAATTTTTCAGTTTCGGTTAATAATATCATATGATAGTATGAAATAAGATAAATCAAAAAAAATTCAAAAAAGTATTGACAAGCAGTTTTAAGTATGATATAATATTAAAGCAGTCACGGAATATGAAAAATTATCCTTAAATAGTATATTTTGGGGTGTCGCCAAGTGGTAAGGCAGAGGACTCTGACTCCTCCATTCCGTGGGTTCAAATCCTACCACCCCAACCATATAGCACTGACAAAATAGATGAAAGTGCAAAAAAGCCCGTAGCTACGGGCTTTTTTGATACCCAAACGGCGAAAAAAAGAAGTTAAAAACCATAGATGAAAAAAGCCGAAAAACACCGTCTGAAAGGATTCGAACTCACGACATTTAAATATTTCAGAAGATTGAGGCATATTTGAGAAAGATAATCTCAGATATGCTCTTTGTAAATATAAAAAATAGTATACAAAATTTCAAGGACCGTTTTGTCTGATATCACGAAAGTGATGTTAAACAAAGCGGTCTTTTTTTATGCCCTGAAGGAGGCGACAGCAAAAGGCATATAGAAACCGCAAATAAATATTACGGAGGGATAAAATGAAAAAGTTAAGTTTTAACAGTACGCTCAATCACATGAGGGACGGTTACAACACCTATTACGTCAGTCGTTACGCTTTACAGCAATGAATTTTTAAAGCTGAAAAACGATACCCTTGACGATAATTACTGGATCGCCAGGTATCATAATCTGATGCGCATTGACATAAACGACATTGCCCATTGCGTTCTTTTTGTTGACAGCGAAAGCGGCGACGGAATACTTGTCGATTCCGAGGGCGCAAAATACGCCCGAAAGTCGCAGTTCATTCCCAACGCAAGAGCATTGATCGAAAACAACGAGCTGACCGAAGCTGAAAGGAGAATACACGAAAGGCCTAAGGAGATCACAGCAGATATCGCCGAAAAGACGCGTTGCGGAGAAAGCCGTTTTGAGCCTGAAGAGGTCCTGACGGAAATAATAACCGACGACCTCAGAAGCAATATCATGCAGGCAGTCATAGAAATGCTCCGTGAAAGAGACGATATTCAGTCCGCGGAGATAATCGGACAGTCTGTTAAGGCGGAAGCCAAGCCGACGCATTCTCTGAAGCTTTACTGTCCGCTGGTAGTTATTAATGAGGATTGCGATGAGATTTCCTGTGAATTCGCCGTCGGCTGTGCGGACGAGATCAATGAATTCATTCAGGAGTTTTCATTACCGGAGGAAGAACGCCGCGGACTTATGGCGTACTATGACAAAGAAACGTCCGTATGCGAAAAGGTCTATTCAGCGTTTCCATCGGTCGGAGAGGTAAACGGAGAACTTATGGGAATTTTTGATTGTCAGATTTCCGGAGAGCTTACGGACAGCGAGCTTGAAGAGCTGCGAGGTTATCTTAAAGGTCAGGCAAGCGACGGCTGGGCGAAGGTCTGAAGCAGCGTGAGATTGAAACCGGAAAACTGGGTAATATTTGCGTCAGCTTCTTTAATAACGGAGCAAGCTGGTCGCTGCAGACGGAGGAGGAAATGGAAATCAGCCGGAATGAAGAACCAGAAATGAATCTTAAAATGTAAAGGGAAAGCGGTCTTTTTGCGGATAAGGGAGGTGAAAATTTGTCAGGAAATTTTAACGGTATCAAAAGACGGAATTTCGGAATCGAAATAGAAATGACGGGACTGACCAGATGTCAGGCAGCAAAAGCGGCGGCAAAGACGCTCGGCGGACAGGTATCCCATAACGGAGGGTATTACGATAAATATTCCGTAAGCGACAGCAAGGGCAGAAGCTGGTCGTTCGTATCGGATTCCAGTATTATCTGCAAAAACCGAAACGGCGAGGCGGCTTCCAGAGCCTACAGCGTGGAGTTGAATTCTCCTGTGCTGGAGTATGATGATATACCTCTGCTGCAGGAGGTGATCAGGGCTCTGCGGCATGCCGGAGGAATTACCGGACCCGCATATCAATGCGGAACGCATATCCATATCTCAGCGGACGATTACACGCCCCGGCAGCTTAGAAATCTTGTAAATATATTCTCAAGCAAGGAGGATTACCTGTGGGAAGCATTGCAGGTCTCGTCAACCCGCGAGTGGTACTGCAAGAAAATCGACAGAAGTTTTGTGGAAAAACTAAATAAACTAAAGCCGGATACGATCGAGGAAATAAAAATGCTGTGGTATAACGGAAATATGTCGGAGGAGCATACCCATTACTCAGAAACAAGGTATCGGGCGCTTAATCTTCATAGCTACTTTCAGCACGGTCATTTTGAAATCAGATGCTGCAACGCAAGCCTTCATGCCTGAGAGATCAGAAGCCAGATAGTCCTGGCTCTGGCAATAAGCAACGCGGCGGTTACAAGAAAGTTCTGCTCCCCTAATGTAAGCGGCAGCGACAATATGCGTTACAGCTTTCGGGTGTGGCTTCTGAATCTCGGACTCATAGGGGACGAATTCAAAAACTGCCGCGCTCACCTGTTAAAGCGCCTTGCCGGAGATATAGCGTGGAGGCATCCGGAGGACGGTATAGCCGCAAGGGAAAGGCTTCGTCAGAAGCGTAGCGCTGAAAATGAGCAGAGCTGTGATGAAGAACCGGAGCAGTCGGAAAGCGAAGGCGAGGAATTTGAAATTGCAATGTAGAAAGGAGCTTTTATGGAACAAAAACAATTGTATATAGCCTACGGCTCAAATATCAATTCTGAACAGATGGCGTATAGATGTCCCAATTCCAAAGCCGTAGGAACGTCCGAAATCAAGGATTTTGAATTGGAATTCAGAAGTTATGCCACTATCGTGCCGAAAAAGGGCTCAAGCGTTTCCGTTGTGATCTGGGAGCTTGAAGAAAGCGATATTACCGCTCTGAACCGATACGAAGGCTACCCCCGGCAGTACAGACAGGAAAAAATGACGTTTGAGCTTGGCGGCAAAGAATACGAGGGCATGGCGTATCTTATGAATAACGGAGAAATATCTCCTCCTGCCCGGCAGTATTACGATATTATCCTGCAGGGCTACAGAGAATACGGTCTTGACGAAAGCTGTTTGCAGACCGCTCTGGAAAACTCGATTCAGCATGAAATTGACGAGAATTTGAACGATGACTTTCAGATGACTATAGGAGGCGGCTGAATATGCAGTATAAGGGCTATTATGTAAAAATAACTCCCGACCAAAGCCTGATAAGGGAAGCTGAAAACGGTACGGAGATTCTGTGCGAAGGGTTCAGGATAGAGGTTTTCACAGACGGATCGGAAAAAGAAAAGCTGGACGAATTTTCTGCGGCTGTGAATTATGAGCTGCTTGAAAACAGTATTTGGGAGGCGGAGCAGTTTGCAAAGGACTGTATTGAATGCGGTATGAAGGAATATTACAGAAATATTGAAGGGTCGTGATACCAATGGACTAATATACTATTAAAAAAGAAACTATACGGAGGAAATATGATGATATATGATCAGAACAAGGTTGAAATACTCAGACAGAGATACCCTGAAGGCACAAGAATCTGCCTTGACAGCATGGAAAACGATCCGCACTCGATCCCGTCAGGCGCTGTGGGAACGGTAAAAGCAGTGGATGACGCGGGTACTCTGCATTGCAAATTTGACAATGGAAGAACGCTTGGAGTTATACCCAATGTGGATCACTTCCATAAACTCGATCAAGAACAGACTCCGACCAATGAGCAAACAGAGGAAAATATTCAGTGCGAGGAAATCACTGAGGATATTGAAGAATCAGAAGAAATGGAAATGTCAATGTAACGGTTAAGTTTTGAAAAAGACTTAGCCGTTTTTTATTACACAAACAAGAAGGGATTGGTGATAAATGATAAAATATTTTGAAGCGTTTGCGGGAATCGGAGCTTTCCGCTCGGCATTTGAAAAGACAGGCGGGTTTGAGTGCGTCGGATGGTGCGAAATCGACCGGTTTGCGCGGAAAGCCTACAGAACGCTGTATGACACAAGGGGGGGAATTTTTTATGAGGACATCACAAAAATCGATTACGGAGGTATGCCGGATTTTGATCTGCTCGTCGGCGGACCGTGCTGCCAGTCCTTCAGCGTCGCGGGGCGCAGAAAAGCTTTTGAGGATGACAGAGGAAACCTCTTTTTCAACTATATCCAAATCCTTGAAGCCAAGCTCCCCCGTTACTTTATCGCTGAAAACGTACCCAATCTGCTTGGTATATCGCAGGGGGAATGTTTCAGAATCATCCTTGAAAAGATTTCTGAACTGGGGTATAGTATGTGCTGGCGAGTGCTTAACTCTGCCGGATTCGGGATACCGCAGTCAAGAAGAAGGCTGTTCCTTGTCGGATATCTTGGAAACAGATGTCCCTCAGAAATACTGGCTTTCGGAGGAAATGATGAGGAAAATTGCGAAAAAGGAAAACCTGAACAGCTGATAGGCGGCAGTCAGGGATCAAGAGTGTATTTAACAAACGGCACAGCAGTGACCCAGTGCAGCGGTTCGGGTGGCATAGGCGGTAAGACAGGGCTGTATTTTATCGACATGAATCCCGATCCTCAAATGACAGATACTGCGAGATGTATAACCGCAAGGCAGAACAGCGGAGTATCTCACCATAAGGGAGAGCATTCCGCTGTTTTCTGCGATTTGAATGAGAATCCTCAGATTACAGAGAATGCAAGATGTCTGCATACAAGAATGGATTTGGGAGTAACAAACGGAACTCATAAGGGGGAAAGATCGGGAGTTCTGGTCGATGACGGACCAAGAGCGATACTCAATCCTTTTAAGGAAAACACTCGTCAGAACGGCAGAAGAATAAAAAATCCTGATGAACCGATGTTTACGCTTACTGTGACAGACCGCCACGGGATCGTTCACAAAGGTCGTATTCGCAGGCTTATGCCTGTGGAGTGTTGGCGTCTGCAGGGTTATGAAAAGGCTCAGTTTGAAAAAGTCGCAGCCGCAGGAATGTCCGACGCGCAGCTCTACAAGCAGGCGGGAAATTCAATTACGGTAAATGTGGTTGAAGCTATCGCGAGAAATTTACTGGAATTTGACGAGGAGGAAAACGCAAATGGAAAATATGATCAGGATTTTTGAAAACGAAGAATTCGGCAAAGTGAGAACGGTTATTAAGGACGGCGAGCCTTGGTTTGTGGGAAAAGATGTTGCTGAAATTCTTGGCTATACAAATACGAGAGATGCGCTTGCAAAACACACTGATACTGAAGATAAAGCTGACGTCGCAATTCACGACGGCAGGCAAAACAGAAAAATGACAATTATCAACGAAAGCGGACTTTACAGTCTGATACTTTCCAGCAAGCTTCCGAGAGCCAAAGAGTTTAAGCGGTGGGTCACAGCCACGATTTTACCAACTTTGAGGAGAACAGGCGGCTACGTCGGCAGCGAAGAAATGTTCATAGAAAACTACCTCCCGTTCCTCGACGAGCCGTATCAGAATCTTTTCCGCTTGCAGATGATAGCGATAAATCAGCTTAACGAGCGTATCCGGCATGACAAACCGCTGGTGGAGTTTGCCAATCAGGTTGCAGGCACAGAAAATCTTATCGACATGAACGCAATGGCAAAGCTTGCGAGAGCAGAAAGAATTCCTATTGGCAGAAACAGGCTGTACGCTGTTCTCAGAGGAATGGGTATCCTTATGACCGACAATCTCCCCTATCAGAAATATA
>ERZ779894.1951-NODE-1951-length-19343-cov-6.439133_pt1 | contig 19343 bp, 14 predicted proteins | sample MGYA00511587_ERZ779894 | MGnify/ENA primary metagenome ERZ779894 (study PRJEB29588, sample SAMEA2160490) | human gut metagenome | biome: human gut; feature: human-associated habitat; material: faeces | place: Denmark | collected 2008/2010 ... | reverse complement strand
TGCGGTAGTTTCCTCCGGTGATGTGCAGCGGCTTCCCGTGGACAAGACACGCTGCAATCTTGCGCCGTGCGCTTTCACAAATTTCCTGCACGGTAGAGCGGGAAATATCCATCTGTGCGGCACACTGCTCGTGGGTTTGCCGCTCCAGATCAACCAGCCGAATGACCTCATACTCGTCCAGCGTCAGCAGGATCGGCTCGGTATCTTCACACCCGTTGGGGCAGAAGGTATCAACTTGTGGTGCGCCACAAATTCGACGGCACCGTGGCGGTCTTGGCATGGGTGCTTTCCTCCTTCTGTTTTCGGTATATACCGATTATAGCACCTCGCGCAGAAAAATCAATACAGATTTTTCAAAAGCCGCTGTAACGCTTATTCGAGGTGCAGTGCTTCACTCCGATCGTGGTACCCAGTACACCAGTGCGCTTTACCGCAGCACCCTGAGAAAAAATGAAGAACTGCCGGACAGCACTGTTGTAGAGGTTATCGTAAAGCTGGTAAGCAATCCGAAGTTCGCCGCCATGATGCAGGAAAAGATCAGCATGAAGGTGGATACCTCTGCCATTGAGCAGGAGATCGCGGCGCATGAAAAGCAGCTTCGGCAGAGTTATTCTGTAAAGGCACGACTGATGGGGGAGATTGATTCCCTCGACCCGGATGATAAGCACTACGTTAAACGCTAAGCAGACCTTGATGACCGGCTTTACAAGATGTATGATAAGATCGAGGATACGGAAAACCAGCTCAAGCTCCAATCATTGCGGAAAATATGAGCTTGAGTTTGGACAATGACGCACATATAGAAATGGTATGCCTCTTGAGCAAAGAGGCAGGGGAGGAACAGCAGAGATGAATCAGGCAATGAAGAAAGCAAAGGAAACTTTTGCACAGGGAAATTATACCTGTGTCTGGTGCAGGGACGACGAGCTTTTGACGAGTAAGGAAGCAGGTCTGCGTCCGCTGCTGACACGCATCCGGGAGGGGAAGGATTTGAGCGGATTTTACGCGGCGGATAAAATCGTCGGACGCGCGGCGGCATTTTTATATGTGAAGCTTGGAGCAGCCGGGGTGTATGCACCTGTGATGAGCAGGGGTGCGAAAGAGCTTTTGGCGGAATACAACATACCTGCAGAAGCAGACGAACTGACAGAGAACATCCGAAATCGTCAAAATACCGGATTATGTCCGATGGAATGCGCAGTTTCTTCCTGTGGCAGTCCGGAAGCAGCGTATGCTGCCATTTTGGAAGCGATCAGAAAAATGCAGCAGAAATAAGCGATAAAGATAAAGGGGAAAATATAAGAGGAGGAGCGTTTAAATGCTGTACAAAAAGAATCAGGCAGAGAAACTGGAAGACAGCTTGTTCGAGCAGCCCACAGCGGAGTATAGGGGAGCTCCCTTTTGGGCGTGGAATACGATGCTGGAGCAAAAAGAGCTCGACAGACAGATGGAGGTCTTAAAGTCGATGGGCTTTGGCGGTGCACATCTGCATCCGCGTACCGGTCTGGAAACACCGTATTTAAGCGAGGAATTTATGGATCGGATCAAGGGCTGCCTGGCAAAAGCAAAGCAGGAAAACCTACATGTTTATTTGTATGATGAGGATCGTTGGCCGTCCGGATTTGCGGGAGGTCTTGTGACGAAGGAGGAAAAATACCGTGCGCAGTATCTTCTGTTTACAAACAAGCCTTATGAAGCAGGGGAAGAGGCACAGAAGCAGACAGATTCCAGCGCGAGAACAGCAAGAACCTTAAATGGCAGGCTGCTTGAGGTTTATGATGTCGTTCTGGATGAAAAGGGTTATCTGGTTTCCGGTAAAAAACTGGAGGAAGGCACGCAGCCCCAGGGAACCTGCTGGTATGTTTATCTGGAACGCCCGCTGCCGAGCACCTGGTACAACCATCAGACCTATGTAAATACGCTGGACAAAGCGGCAATGGATCGTTTCCTGGAAATTACCCACGAGGCTTATGCAAAGGAGATTGGGGACGAGTTTGGAAAAACTGTGTCGACGATCTTTACGGATGAGCCGCAGTTCTCTCATAAAACACTTTTGCAGTTTCCGCAGGAAAAACGGGATGTGATCCTGCCCTGGACAGAGGATTTTGCTCAGACCTATCAGGAAATGTATCAGGAGGATATTCTGGAAAAGCTCCCTGAGCTGATTTGGGAAAAAGCAGACAGAAGCGTTTCCACGATCCGGTATCATTATCATGATCATGTGACGGAGCGTTTTACCCGCGCGTTTGCAGACAATGTGGGAGCATGGTGCAAAAAGCACAATATCGCGCTGACCGGACATATGATGGAAGAGCCCACACTGCGCAGTCAGACTGCAGCACTGGGCGAGGCGATGCGTGCGTACAGAAGCTTTGAACTGCCCGGTATCGACATGCTGTGTGACAGCCATGAATACACGACGGCAAAGCAGGCACAGTCTGCATCTCATCAGTTTGGGCGTGAAGGCGTAATGAGTGAGCTTTATGGTGTAACGAGCTGGAGCTTTGATTTCAGACGCCATAAGCTGCAGGGAGACTGGCAGGCGGCGCTGGGCATTACACTGCGTGTGCCGCATCTGTCCTGGGTTTCTATGAAGGGGGAGGCAAAGCGTGATTATCCGGCGAGCATCAATTATCAGTCGCCGTGGTGTAAGGAATATAAAACAGTTGAAGATCATTTTGCAAGAGTAAACACAGCCATGACACGTGGGAAGGCAGCTGTGCGTGTCGGCGTCATCCATCCAATCGAAAGCTACTGGCTTCACTGGGGACCGGAGTCCCAGACCGGATCGATCCGGGAGCAGATGGAGGAACGGTTCCAGAATGTGACCCGCTGGCTGTTGTTTGGCAGCTGTGACTTTGACTTTCTGGATGAATCGCTTCTTCCCGACTTGTGTACGGAAGCAGGAAACCCGCTGAAGGTCGGTGCAATGTCCTATGATGCTGTTATCATTCCCGGCTGTGAAACGCTGCGCAGTACGACAGTAGAACGTTTGAAAACCTTTGCAAGAGCGGGCGGTAAGCTGATTCTGATGGGAGAAGCACCGACTATGACAGATGCAGTGCCCAGTAACGATGGTGCAGAGCTTGCAGCCCTTTCCAGACGGATCGTCTTTGAAAAAGCGGCGCTTTTGGAAGCGGTTGAGCCATATCGCACACTGCGCCTGGAAAATGAGATGGGCAGCCTGACAAACCATTACATCTATCAGCTGCGCGTAGATCAGGACTGCAGCTGGCTGTTTATTGCAGTGGGAGAGCCTGCAGGAAATCCGGATTTTGTGAAAAAGGATCCTGTGAACATCGTGTTAAACGGCAGGTTCACGGTGAAAGAATACGATACCATGACCGGAAGAATCCGGGATGTGAAGACGGCAAAAAGAGGGGCGCAGACGGTTGTAAATCATATCTTTTATAACCAGAGCAGCCTGCTGTTAAAGCTGATGCCGCTGGGCGAGGTGAGCGGCAGCGTGCAGGCGGCTGATGCGAACGATGCAACACAAGCAGCTGGCGTGCCTGGCGCGATGCAGGCGCTATCTGGCGCATCCAGCACGGCAGAAAGCTGCGCAGCATGCGGCAATTCTGCTTCAGCAGCAGCCCTCCGGGAACAGCTCCTTGCGTCCGGCGCAGCGCCGAAAGCCTTTCCGAATCGTGTTGCTGTTACTTTAAGTGAGCCAAACGTTCTTCTTTTGGATCGTGCGGAATTTTGTATGGACGGCGGAGCATATCAGCCTGCACAGGAGCTGCTGCGGGCAGACAATGTCCTGCGTAGTCAGCTCGGTTTCCCGGCGCGCGGCGGAGAAGTCGCCCAGCCATGGGTATTGCCGGAGGAAAAGACGGAACATTTTGCGACACTTCGCTTTACGGTAGAGAGTGAAGTGGAAGTACCGGTACGTTTGGCACTGGAGGAAGCGGAGCATGCATCTGTAAAACTGAATGGGAAAACAGTGAACGAAAAGGTGTCCGGCTGGTATACGGATCACTGCATCGGGACGATCGAAATCGGCACACTTCAGAAAGGCACAAATATAGTGGAAGCGACAGTTCCTTTCACGCACAGAATCGGTCTGGAATGGTGCTATCTGCTGGGTGATTTTGGCGTGCGTATCGAAGGCAGAGCCGGTGTTGTGACAGCACCTGTCAGAGAGTTAAGCTTTGGGGATATCGTACCCCAGGGACTTCCTTTTTATGGTGGAAATATTACCTATCATCTGCCGGTATCGATCGGAGTAAATGGCGCTGTTGTACATATTCCTCATTATCGCGGCGCACTCGTTGCAATAGAAAAAAATGGAAAACGGTTGGGTGAGACGACATTTGCACCCTATGATCTGGAAGTTGGACAGGCTGATTCGATCGATCTGGTGCTGTTTGGAAACCGCGTCAATACCTTTGGCGCAGTCCATATGGTTGGAGAGGATGACAGATTCCTGAATCCCGGCAGCTGGCGCACACAGGATGATGGCTGGTCGGAGGAATATGTGCTGCAGAAGGTCGGTATTTTGTCTGCACCGGTGATCGTGCCGGATAGATAGAAATAAGCAACAGAGTGTATGTTATGCGAACATTCCATTGTCTGGAATAAAATATTTCATCGGAATAATAAATATGAGACGAAGACGGGGAATAACGGGGCAAAAAGGTATTGTTGCCGATCAGGTCTTGCTCTCCTAAAAACTGGTGCGAACAGGAAGTGCATATGAATTCTTATGGAGATTCGCACCTGGAAAATTATAAAATAACATTTATTAATTTAGTTTTTTAAAAACAGAAGCTATATTTATTAGTGAGATGAAATAAAATATAGCCGTACTGTAAACGAAAAAATGTCAATAAATGCAGTCGCTCACCTCGCGGGAGCGTGGATTGAAATTTCGTACACCTCTTTTCCGTTTGAAGATGTCGTTCGTCGCTCACCTCGCGGGAGCGTGGATTGAAATAATCTGGATTGCTGCCCTGCGCGCTCTGCTCATCCGTCGCTCACCTCGCGGGAGCGTGGATTGAAATACGAAAGAACAGGAGCGAAATAAATTGAGAGAAGTCGCTCACCTCGCGGGAGCGTGGATTGAAATTATACGGCTATTGACCTGTTAGATGGCAAATCTGTCGCTCCCCTCGCGGGAGCGTGGATTGAAATTTTTGCATCCCCGCGATTCCTGTATACCTCCAGAAGTCGCTCCCCTCGCGGGAGCGTGGATTGAAATAGCTGCTTTATATTTATAAATGGACTGATCCAGCGTCGCTCCCCTCGCGGGAGCGTGGATTGAAATCCGGAAAGAGCGCACAGGCGATTACCCTGTATTGTCGCTCCCCTCGCGGGAGCGTGGATTGAAATGACCGTTTGAGAGAAGAAAATCCGAAAGAGTGGGAGTCGCTCCCCTCGCGGGAGCGTGGATTGAAATCTCAAGCCGGAACGTCAGATAATTCGCTTTTGCTGTCGCTCCCCTCGCGGGAGCGTGGATTGAAATCAATACAGGACTGGATAACATGCCCAGGCTTATGTCGCTCCCCTCGCGGGAGCGTGGATTGAAATCGCGTTTACCGGGACTTTCACACCTCTATGCTCTGTCGCTCCCCTCGCGGGAGCGTGGATTGAAATCTCTCACAGTACCTTTGACGGATGGACCTTCCAGGTCGCTCCCCTCGCGGGAGCGTGGATTGAAATTAACTTCTTAGCAGCAATAAACGTTGCAAGACCGTCGCTCCCCTCGCGGGAGCGTGGATTGAAATCATTCGCCACCGCAATTTCTTTCCGGTGCGCAAAACGTCGCGCCCCTCGCGGGAGCGTGGATTGAAATATGCGTAAGCTTGACATCATCAACATATGCCCGCGTCGCTCCCCTCGCGGGAGCGTGGATTGAAATAATGATATCTGCCTGCATATCTTTTTTGAGCTGGTCGCTCCCCTCGCGGGAGCGTGGATTGAAATCTACGAAAAATACAAGCCCGCCCAGAAGCTTATCGTCGCTCCCCTCGCGGGAGCGTGGATTGAAATTTTTGCATCAATTAGAGGAAAAATTATCAGCGAAAGTCGCTCCCCTCGCGGGAGCGTGGATTGAAATCTTGCTATGTACGAAAAGTATGGGCAGCCATTGGTCGCTCCCTTCGCGGGAGCGTGGATTGAAATCAGCAATCGGAATGAAGTACATCAAGCTTGGTTTGCGTCGCTCCCTTCGCGGGAGCATGTCAGGAAAAGGATCGTAACAGAAAAAATGTCGAAGAAAATGGGGGAGAGGCATATGGATTATTTTGCGCATATTGATGGGAAACGAAAACAGAGTGTTTTGGAGCATTCGGAGGGGGTTGCAAGACTTGCTGGAATGTTTGCCGGAGAATTTGGAAAGTATGAATGGGGATATTGCAGTGGTATGCTGCATGATATTGGAAAGTACAGTCTCAGGTTCCAGAGAAGACTTCAAAAAGGAGATGTTCAGGTGGACCATTCGACGGCCGGAGCACAACTTTGTGCGGCGAAAGGAGGATACTACTCGTTTCTAAATTATTGCATTGCAGGGCATCATGCGGGCTTGCCAGATTGCGGAAGTAATACGGACAATGGCGGAGAGTCTACGTTGAGCGGCCGCCTAAAGAAAAAAATAGAAGATTATCAGGCTTATCAGCCTGAGATTGAGGTTCCGCTACTTCATTCGGCGCCCATTGATCCAAAAGCTGTGCCGAACCCATATTTTTCGTTAAGTTTTTTTATGCGAATGATTTATTCCTGTCTGGTAGACGCAGATTTTCTGGATACGGAAGCTTTTATGAAGCAGGGAAAGACAGAACGAGATCCTGGCACGAGAATAGAAGAACTGTACAGAAAGTTAGATAAATATCTTGAGAATAAAAGATGGCTGGAAAATAAAAAACCCGATACGATCAACGGCAGACGAAGTGAGATTTTGCGGCATTGTATGGACATGGGAACTCAGAAAAAGGGAATGTTTCGTCTGACTGTTCCGACCGGTGGAGGAAAAACAATTGCCTCGCTGGCGTTTGCACTTCGGCATGCGGCAGCGCATCAGATGAAGCGGATTATTTATGTCATTCCATATACCAATATTATCGAACAGAATGCGCAGGTATTTCGGGAGATTCTGGGAGAGGAAAATGTGTTGGAAAGCCATTGCAACATTGATTATACCAGTTCAGAAGAGCTCAGACCGATGCAGCTTGCTTCGGAAAACTGGGACAAGCCGGTGGTTGTTACGACCAATGTACAGTTTTTTGAATCTTTCTTTGCATCGAAATCATCAAAATGTAGGAAGCTTCATAATATTGCAAACAGTGTGATCATTTTCGACGAAGCGCAGATGATTCCGCCGGAGCATCTGAAGCCTTGTCTTGCGGTTATAGAGGAACTGGCAGCGCAATATGGTTCATCTGTTGTGCTTTGTACAGCAACGCAGCCAACATTTCAGAATTTTTTCCAGAGAAATTGGGAGCCGGTTGAGCTTTGTCCATGTATGGAAGAGCAATTTCGCTTTTTCAAGAGGACGAGATTTGAAGATATCGGAACGGTGACAGAAGAAGAACTGGAGGAAAAGCTTTCAAAAGAAACACAGGCGTTGTGTATTGTCAATACGAAGAAACGAGCGCAGAGAGTTTATAATGCAATCAAAGGGGACGGAGTCTTTCATCTGTCGACAACAATGTATCCAAAGCATCGGAAACGGGTGTTAGAGCAGATTAGGAAAAGACTGGAAGATGGTAAAAAGTGTATTTTAATTGCAACGAGTCTGGTGGAAGCTGGAGTGGATCTGGATTTTCGATCTGTATATAGACAGCTTGCGGGAATGGATTCTATGATTCAGGCGGCAGGACGCGGAAATCGAAATGGAGATCGTTCCATAGAGGAGAGTCCGGTATATATTTTCGGAATGGAAGGAAAAGAGTTTGTTCCCGGTCAGCAGATGCAGATTGATACGTCCAAAGCGCTTTTACTGGATGGATATCAGCCGGAAGACCTTGCGACAGTAGATCAGTATTTCCAGATGTTGTATCAATTAAAACAGGATGAAATGGATAAGGACGGTGTGATGCGCTGCTTCGAAAATCAGAATTATCAGTTTGCGTCAGCTGCTAAAAAGTTTCATCTGATTGAAGAGAATACCGTAACAGTGTTTGTAAAAAGAGAGCAGGAAGCGGCGAAGTTATTGGGACAGATTCGAAACCAGGGGTATTCCCGCACTTTGATGCGACAGGCAGGACAGTATTGTATCAATATTTATGACAGGGATTTTGAAAAATTAAACGGACAGGGAGCGCTGCGTCCGGTGTCCGGTGATATAGAAGATTTCTATGAATTAGTTTCGGAGGAACTGTACACAGAAGAAATGGGATTAAAAATGGATATTGAAGAAGGCATCGGAGTGTTCTGGTAATTGTTTTAGCAAGTGCTGTAGGCGGGAGGTTAGAGGATAAAAGCATACGGAACAGAAGAAAAATCATCAACTTCTGTTCCGCATCGCTTGGTTCACATGGTGTGAAAAAATATTTTTTCAATCCCCAATTCCGTGTCATTGTAAATGGCAGGAAAAGACGATGTTTATTATATAATAGTTATTCCATATAATCCAGTGTAAATATTTTTATAGAAACTTCAATATATTTTCCCACAGATAATGGAAACGTTGTTGCATTATATAAAACAGTGTAGTATAGTGGAAATATAAAGAAAAGGACAGTGAGAAAAACGATAATTTTTATAAAAAGGGGAACAGAGATGGTTTTATATCATGGGAGTAAAGAAATCGTGGAATATCCCGAAATTCGAAAAGCACGATTTCAAAAAGATTTCTATTTTGGATTTTACTGCACACTTTATGCAGAGCAGGCGAAGCGTTGGGCAACCAGATACGGTGATGGGTACATCAATAAATATGAATATGTACCAAGCAGTACTTTGAATTGTTTGTATTTTGAAGAGATGACGGAAGAATGGCTGGATTTTATTGTGGCATGTCGTAGAGGAATTCCACACAAATATGATATTGTGGAAGGACCGATGGCAGATGATACGATTTACAATTATATCCAGAACTATCTGGATGGCAAAATTTCGAGAGCCGCATTTTGGGAACTGGCAAAGTTTAAATATCCGACGCATCAAATCAGTTTTCATACGATTTCAGCGCTGGATACATTGACATTTGTAGGAAGCGAGGTCGTGTATGGGGACAAAAAATAATAATGATTTATTTTATATATGCAGCTTGATCGAATACATCGGAAGGAAAACGAAACAGCCTCGGAAAAAAGTAGCAGATTATCTGGGAAGAAAGCATATTCATCGGATTTACGAACATGCAGATGTATTTCATTGTGAACCAATTGAAAAGATGGCAGAAGAATTGATTGAAGAATGCAATATTCCGAAGGGCAGCTTTGATAATGTGGGAGCATGCAGATATACAGTACCGGATTATTGGGATATCGGAGAAGTGTATGAACGGCTGATTGAAGATTCCTATTCTGATCAGGATATTGAGAAAGGGCTTTGGCAGGTATATCATTCCTGGATAGATTCCAGCATTTCTGATTATAATACGGATTTTTACTATCAATCGAGAGACTATCTGGCAGCCTGCTATCAGGATGGTTCGATATTATAGATGAAAAGGGGTGATAAAATGGGCATGGGTGTAAAAGTCAGAGTATGGGGACCATATGCGCTCTTCTCAAGACCAGAGATGAAAGTGGAACGGTGTTCTTACGATGTAATGACGCCATCTGCTGCAAGAGGAATTCTGGAAGCGATTTACTGGCATCCGGGGCTTCGATGGGTGATCGACAAAATTCAGGTAAACAAACCAATCCGGTTTACCAGCGTTCGGAGAAATGAAGTGAAAAGCAAAATTTCTGCCAGCAATGTGCTTCAGGCATATAACGGAGCGGATAAGGAATTGTATTTGAGTACAAAAGAGGAAATTGTACAGCGGGCATCTTTATTGCTGTGTGATGTGGAATATGTCATTGAAGCTCATTTTGAAATGACGGAACAGGCAAATGAAACAGACAATCCCGGTAAGTTCAAGGATATCATGATGCGTCGTTTAAAGCGCGGAGAATGCTATCACATGCCGTATTTTGGATGCCGGGAATTCCCGGTGCATTTCGAATTGTGCGAAGAGGAAACTACATCCTGTTATGCTGTTGTTCCGGAAAAGGATCTCGGTTTTATGCTATACGACATGGATTACTCTGATCCGAACGATATTCAGCCGATGTTCTTTCGGGCGGTGATGAGAAACGGTGTTCTTGATCTGAGAGACTGTGAGGTGATTCGGTGATTTTACAGGCACTTGTAAAGGAATATGAAAGTCTGGCAGAGCAGGGGAAAGTATCGCAGCCGGGGTGGTGTCAGGCAAAGGTTTCCTATGAAATCAATTTGTATGCGGATGGACGAATCAAACAAATTATCTGCTTGAAGAAGGAAAAAGAAATTGGGAAAAAGAAGGTTTTAATTCCCAAAACGATGAAAGTACCGCAGATGGTCACCCGATCTTCCGGAATAGCGGCAAATTTTCTGTGTGATAACTCAAAATATCTGTTAGGAATTGATGCAGAAGGGACTTCTGGGCGGATAAGGGATTGTTTTCTGGCAGCAAAGGAAAGACACCTCTCTGTTTTGGAAGGAACAGATGGCATAATGGCGCAGGCAGTCTGCCATTTTTTTAAAAACTGGAACCCGGAAAGCGTTCAGGAATGTCCGGAGTTGAAAGAGCAATGGGAAGGAATTACAGATGGCGGGAATCTTGTTTTTGGAATGAACGAATTCTATGCACAGGATGATCCGGAAATACAGAAAATGTGGAACGCAAGTCAGTCTGAGACAGAGGAGGAAACATCAGGCATTTGTCTTGTAACCGGAAATTATGGTCCGATTTCCAGAATTCACAGATCCATTAAAGGGGTTCCAGGGGCACAGTCGAGCGGCGCAGCACTGGTGTCTTTTAATGCACCGGCATTTGAATCTTACGGAAAAGAACAAAGCTACAATGCGCCGGTTGGAAAGCATGCAGAGTTTGCTTATACGACAGCTTTAAATTACCTGCTGGGACAGGAAGAATACCGATTTCAGCTTGGTGATACAAGAGTGGTATTCTGGGCAGAAAGTGGAGAAGAGGCATATCAGGATTTTTTTGCTTCTTTTCTGGAACCCAAACCGGATAATGAGGAGATGCTGAAAGCTGTTTTTGCAGGATTGAAAAAACAGAAATATCTCGATCTGGATCAGTTTGAATTGAATCCAAATCAAAAGTTTTATATCCTTGGACTTGCACCAAATGCTGCTCGTTTAGCGGTTCGTTTCTTTTATGAAGATTCTTTTGGAAATATTTTGAAGCATCTTGCAGAACATTATCAGCGAATTGAAATTGTAAAACCGGTATGGGAACAGAATAGTTATCTTGGAATCCGAGACATGCTTGCGGAAACGGTGAATCAGAAAGCAAAGGATAAAAATCCGATTTCGAATATGGCGTCTATGGTGCTGCAGGCAATCCTTGCAGGAAACCGTTATCCGGCAAGTTTGTATACAGATACGATGATTCGTATCAGGGCGGAGCAGGGAAACGTCACCTGGAAAAAAGCTGCGATCCTCAAGGCTTATTTGATTCAAAACTACCATTTGGAAAAGGGGGAACATTATATGGGACTAAATGAGGGATGTAAGGAAGAGGCATACGTTTTAGGAAGGCTGTTTGCTATGTTGGAAGCAATTCAGATGGACGCCAATCCGGGAATTAAAGCAACAATCCGGGATCGGTATTTTAACTCTGCGTGTGCGACACCGGCAATTGTTTTTCCGATATTGTTCAAATTAAAAAACAGCCATATCAAAAAGCTGGAACGGGATAATCCGAGTGCAAAAATATATTACGAAAAGCAGATTATGGAAATTATGGGGAAACTCGGAGAAAAAATGCCGAACCGTCTGGCACTGGAAGAGCAGGGACAATTTGATCTGGGATATTATCATCAGATGCAGAAAAAATATGAAAAGCGGGAGGAAAAGTAAATGAGTGAGACAATCAAAAACAGATATGAGTTTGTAGTATTGTTTGATGTGGAAAATGGGAATCCGAACGGAGATCCTGATGCAGGAAATATGCCGCGTATTGATCCGGAAAGTGGTCTCGGTCTTGTGACAGATGTTTGTCTGAAACGAAAGATCAGAAATTATGTGGAAACAGTAAAAGAGGAGGAGCCGGGGTTCCAGATTTATATCCGTGAAGACGTACCGTTGAACCGAAGCGATAGAACCGCATGCGAGAGCCTTGGAATCCATGAGACAGATGAAAAAAAAGTGACGGATGGATTAAAAAAGCTGAAAAAGAACGATCCGGATGCAGATCTGAAAATTCGGGATTATATGTGCCAGAATTTTTATGATATCAGAACTTTTGGTGCGGTTATGACAACATTTGTGAAAGCATCGCTGAATTGCGGGCAGGTAAGGGGTCCTGTGCAGATTGGCTTTGCCAGAAGCATTGATCCGATTATCAGTCAGGAAGTAACGATTACGAGAGTTGCGATTACGACAGAAAAAGACGCGGAAAATAAGAGCACGGAAATGGGCAGAAAAAGCATTGTGCCCTATGGATTATATCGTGCAGAGGGATATGTTTCTGCAAATCTTGCCAGAAAGGTAACCGGATTTTCTGAGGAAGATCTGGAGCTTTTATGGGAAGCAATTATCAACATGTTTGAAAATGATCATTCTGCGGCAAGAGGAAAGATGGCGGTGCGGGAACTGATTATTTTCAAACACAGCAAGGAGCTGGGAAATTGTCCCGCATATAAGTTATTTGATGCAGTGGAAGTAAAGAAAAACGACGATATTATTTATCCCAGAAACTATAAAGATTATACAGTTAAAATTCATCAGGATCAGATACCGGAATCTGTTGAAGTGACAAGAAGAGCATAGTAATCAGAAAGCAGAAAAAGGCACACTTTGTTTGAAATGCGTTGAAAAAGAGGTGTCGTATAATGGAATATGCTGAAGACGATTATTTGATGATATCTGGTATCCAGCATTTTAAATTTTGCAGGAGACAATGGGCATTGATTCATGTGGAACAGCAATGGGCAGAAAATGAACATACTGTCATTGGAGAGCTGATGCACAAAAAGGCGCATGATCCATATCTGACGGAAAAGCGGAAAGATTTGCTTGTGGTAAGGGCATTGCCGGTCAGTTCCAGAACGATGGGAGTCAGCGGCGAATGCGATATTGTAGAATTTCGGAAATGCGAAGATGGAGTGAAACTGCACGGACACAGGGGATTTTACAGTATTTATCCGGTAGAATATAAAAAAGGGAAACCAAAACATTCAGAGGAGGATATCTTACAGCTGACAGCGCAGGCAATGTGTTTGGAAGAAATGTTTTCGACGACAGTATCGGAAGGGGCAATTTTTTATGGAGAAACCAGAAGACGTGAAGTCGTTGCAATTACGGAAGAGCTGAAAAATGAGGTTTGTCAGATATTTGAAGAAATGCATCAATATTATGACAGACGGTATACACCGAAAGTAAAATACAGCAAAGCATGCGCTTCCTGTTCTCTGAAGGAAATATGCCTTCCAAAGCTCGAAAAAGCCGGATCGGTAAAGGAATATCTGAAACGGGCGCTGGAGGAGGAACCGGGATGAAAAAACTGCTCAATACATTGTACGTTACTTCGGAAAACAGCTACCTTGGATTGGATGGAGAAAATATTGTTGTTTATGAAGAACAGAAGGAGCTTGGAAGGTTGCCGCTGCATAATCTGGAGGGAATTGTTTCTTTTGGTTACAGAGGGACAAGCCCAGCGCTTATGGGCGCTTGTGCAGACCGAAATATTTCCTTGTGTTACCTTACGCCGCAGGGAAAATTCTTAGCCCGGGTGACTGGAAAAGTAAGAGGAAATGTTATTTTACGAAAACAGCAGTATGATACAGGAAAAGATGAGGAAAAGAGCCTTACAATTGCAAAAACTTGTATTCTTGGAAAAGTATACAATTCGCGCTGGGTTCTGGAACGGGCAGTCCGGGATCATGCAATACAGATTGATGCGGAAAAGGTAAAAGCAGCATCAATGCAATTAAAAGCTTCCCTGGAGCGGATTCAAAACTGTACATCCAAGGATCAGTTAAGAGGATATGAAGGGGAAGCTGCCAGCATTTATTTTGGTGTATTCAATGAATTGATTCTGCAGCAGAAAAAGGATTTTCAGTTTCAGGGACGGACAAAACGTCCTCCAATGGATACGGTTAATGCGATGCTTTCTTTTGCCTATACACTTTTGACGAATCAGATCATGTCTGCTCTGGAATGTGTTGGCTTAGATCCCTGTGTCGGATATCTGCATACAGAACGTCCGGGAAGAAGTTCACTGGCATTGGATATGGTTGAAGAACTTCGCTCTGTAATGGCAGATCGGTTTGTATTATCTCTTATTAATAAGAAGATTATTAGCGGAAAAAACTTTACAAAAAAAGAAAATGGTGCAGTTTTGATGGATGATGAGCTACGGAAAAAGTTTTTGACAGAATGGCAAAATAGAAAAAAGGAAGTTATTACACATCCGTATCTTAGGGAAAAAGTGGAGTGGGGAATGGTTCCCTATGTGCAGGCAATGCTCCTTGCCCGATATTTACGCGGAGACCTGGACGAATATCCTGTTTTTCTCTGGAAATGAGGTGACAAATGCTTGTACTGATCACATATGATGTGAACACAGAAACAGCAGCCGGTAAAGCAAGACTGCGGAAGGTTGCCAAACAATGCGTCAATTATGGAAGAAGGGTTCAGAATTCTGTATTTGAATGTATTTTGGATAACGCTCAGTGCATCGCACTGAAAGCACTTCTGACAGACATTATCGACAGTAAAGTAGATAGTCTGCGCTTTTATTATCTTGGTAATAAATACGAGACAAAAGTGGAGCATGTCGGGGTCGAAAAAGGTATTGCTGCCGATCAGGTCCTGCTCCTCTAAAAACTGGTGCGAACAGGAAGTGCATATGAATTCTTATGGAGATTCGCACCTGAAAAATTATGAAATAACATTTATTAATTTATTTTTTTAAAACAGGAGCTATATTTTATTGGTGAGATGAAATAAAGAATAGCCGTACTGCAAGCGAAAAGATGTTAATAAATGCTGTCGCTCCCTTCGCGGGAGCGTGGATTGAAATCCACAGTACAAATTAAAGGAGATTATCGGTATAACTGTCGCTCCCTTCGCGGGAGCGTGGATTGAAATATGTAGTGGTTTATATAAGTGTCAAACAGACCGATGTCGCTCCCTTCGCGGGAGCGTGGATTGAAATTCTATACCCTAGTGTTATGCACAGTAAAAGCGGTAAGTCGCTCCCTTCGCGGGAGCGTGGATTGAAATCATAATGCAGTGGCACTTACTACCGATCAGGTTCGTCGCTCCCTTCGCGGGAGCGTGGATTGAAATCCTCGGAGAACTACAATGCAGCGGGTGTTTTAAATGTCGCTCCCTTCGCGGGAGCGTGGATTGAAATATTCATCGAAGTCGTGTTGCCAAACGGAGCAAGAAGTCGCTCCCTTCGCGGGAGCGTGGATTGAAATATATGGCAGAGTTTAAAAAATTTTTAAAGGAAAGGTCGCTCCCTTCGCGGGAGCGTGGATTGAAATTTTTCTTAAATCGGTCGATTTCACGATTGCATCTGTCGCTCCCTTCGCGGGAGCGTGGATTGAAATCGATCAATGAACGGGATGGAAGATGTGATCCGGCGTCGCTCCCTTCGCGGGAGCGTGGATTGAAATCACGCGATTTAAAACAACTGCTGCCACCAGCCGTCGCTCCCTTCGCGGGAGCGTGGATTGAAATGTCATGTCATATCCTAATGTCTGCCTCATAACCGTCGCTCCCTTCGCGGGAGCGTGGATTGAAATACTCTAACCACGCACGTTGTGGCAATTTTTCGCCGTCGCTCCCTTCGCGGGAGCGTGGATTGAAATTGTGATTCGAGGCGGCAATCCGTTCCTGGCAGTGTCGCTCCCTTCGCGGGAGCGTGGATTGAAATCAGTCCTGTTATCGTAACGGCAACTCTGAATGGAAGTCGCTCCCTTCGCGGGAGCGTGGATTGAAATTGTTACAGTTAAAATACCCAATGCATCCGCAAGGATGTCGCTCCCTTCGCGGGAGCGTGGATTGAAATTGCCAAGCCAGAGACGACGTCTCCCAAGTCCTGGTCGCTCCCTTCGCGGGAGCGTGGATTGAAATCTGATCGCGCTGCAGGCGAAATTTGTAAAGAATGCGTCGCTCCCTTCGCGGGAGCGTGGATTGAAATAGCAGCAATGTATCCTGCGGATCAAGGGCGGAGCTGTCGCTCCCTTCGCGGGAGCGTGGATTGAAATACAACAGGCACAGATGTATCGACCTTGAATGTAGTCGCTCCCTTCGCGGGAGCGTGGATTGAAATACCATACAAATGTGGATAACTTTCCCCCATTCATTGTCGCTCCCTTCGCGGGAGCGTGGATTGAAATTATATTTTATGTGATGGATATTATGAGGATGATTGTCGCTCCCTTCGCGGGAGCGTGGATTGAAATAATTGTTACAAAACTATTACAAACTATTGCAATGTCGCTCCCTTCGCGGGAGCGTGGATTGAAATCTGCAGGAGCTTGAAGCGGCGGTAGAGAATGGGACGGTCGCTCCCTTCGCGGGAGCGTGGATTGAAATAAAGCGTTGATATCTGATACAAATAAATGGTATACCGTCGCTCCCTTCGCGGGAGCGTGGATTGAAATTCCACAGCCCCACGGCTGATCATCACCAAGTTATGTCGCTCCCTTCGCGGGAGCGTGGATTGAAATAAAGCGGAAGAGACAAACAAGTGGCAATGGATGTTGTCGCTCCCTTCGCGGGAGCGTGGATTGAAATTTGATACATTGTGTGACAAACATGGAGATAGAGAGTCGCTCCCTTCGCGGGAGCGTGGATTGAAATCACTGCTACAGCTGGGAGAAAGGAAGGGGATCGGCGGTCGCTCCCTTCGCGGGAGCGTGGATTGAAATCGTCGTGATCCGGATCACTCGTTTATACGGCCGATCGTCGCTCCCTTCGCGGGAGCGTGGATTGAAATCGTCTGTATTGAATGTCGTATCGCATGCAGTGAACGTCGCTCCCTTCGCGGGAGCGTGGATTGAAATCTCCGAGGATTGTCACTTTCCCGTTTTCGATTTTGTCGCTCCCTTCGCGGGAGCGTGGATTGAAATTTTTTCCATGCCGGATTTTACCGTCACGCTTGCCCCGTCGCTCCCTTCGCGGGAGCGTGGATTGAAATACGGATCCGCGTGTGCATCGAATTGCGGTTGTGGCGTCGCTCCCTTCGCGGGAGCGTGGATTGAAATCCGTTGCAGAGTTCACAAGCGCATTTTAACATAGTCGCTCCCTTCGCGGGAGCGTGGATTGAAATCAAAGACGGAGAAACACGGTACGCATTTTTGTATTGTCGCTCCCTTCGCGGGAGCGTGGATTGAAATCGGATGCAGGCGCGGTTGATGTTGTCTTTTCCCCTGTCGTTCCCTTCGCGGGAGCGTGGATTGAAATTCTGGAACGTAGATTAAAATGGGAAAAATTTATATAGGAGAATATTCACAAAAGAGAATACAAATGGTCAGAAGCGCATCATTTAAAAATCTACATAAATGCATAAAAATCCTCCGAAAATTTCGGAATCCTTTTTGATGAAAGTATGGTATAGTAAAAACGTATTTCACAAAAAGGAGAGAATGAAGATGGAACATAACAAAAGAAGCAGCTTTTCCGGTAAACTCGGATATGTCCTGTCAGCTGCGGGAGCATCTGTCGGGCTGGGAAATATCTGGAGATTTCCGTATCTGGCCGCAAAGTACGGAGGCGGCATTTTCCTGCTGATTTATATTTTGCTGGCGCTGACCTTCGGCTATACCATGATCGTAGCGGAAACCGCGATTGGGCGCATGACGAAAAAAAGCCCGGTGGGAGCCTTTTCCTCTTTCGGCAAATCGAAATGGCTGTCTGCAGGCGGCTGGATCAACGCGATCATTCCTGTGCTGATCGTACCGTATTATTCCGTAATCGGTGGATGGGTAGTCAAATATCTGTTTGAGTATATCAGAGGAAATGGCAGCAAACTGGCAGAAGACGGATATTTCTCCGGATTTATCTCAAATGGAGGAGCTACAGAAATCTGTTTTGTGATCTTCTGTATGGTTACCCTGGTGATCATCTACGCAGGTGTACAGAATGGTATCGAACGTGTGTCAAAGATCATGATGCCGATTCTGATCGTTCTGTCCGTGATCATTGCGATTTATTCGGTCACAAGACCGGGAGCCATCGAAGGTGTGAAATATTTCCTCGTACCGAATGTGAAAAACTTCTCCTGGATGACGGTAGTGGCGGCTATGGGACAGATGTTCTATTCCCTGTCCATCGCCATGGGTATCCTCGTAACCTTTGGTTCTTATATGAGAAAAGATACCTCCATCGAAGATTCCACAAGAAACGTGGAAATCTTTGATACTGCGATTGCGATGATGGCAGGTCTGATGATCATCCCGGCGGTCTTCGCATTCTCCGGCGGTGATCCGGATACGCTGCAGGCAGGTCCGTCCCTGATGTTTATCACGATCCCGAAAGTATTGGCCAACATGGGATTCGGAACCGCAGTCGGTATCCTGTTCTTCGTGCTGGTGCTGTTCGCGGCAGTGACAAGTTCTATCGCCCTGACAGAAAGTGCGGTATCTACTTTCGAGGACGAACTTGGCTGGGGGAGAAAGAAAGCAACCGTTCTGACCGGTGTGATCATGATCGCCCTGGGAACCTTGTCCTGTCTGGGATATGGTCCTCTGGACTTTGTAAAGATCATCGGCATGCAGTTTTTGGATTTCTTTGACTTCCTGACAAACTCCGTCATGATGCCGATCGCAGCCCTGATGACCAGCCTCCTGGTATCCCGTGTGATCGGTGTGGACAAGATCGAAGAAGAGATCCGCCACGGCGAGAGTGCTTTCCGAAGAAAGAAAATCTTTGTAGTCATGATCAAGTATCTGTGCCCGATCTTCGCCCTGATCATTCTGGCAAGTTCTGTGGCAAATGCATTTGGATGGATAGCTATGTAAAAATGGATGAATGAAAAAGCGAAAAGTCGTTGTTCTCAGTATTTTTTTGAGAACAGCGGCTTTTTACTTTTTCTGAAAGTATGTGTTGACAACTATAGTTGTCAATGATAGAATAAACACAAGTTAAATGACAAATAAAGTTGTCAAAATGACAAGAATGCAAGTCAAAACAGAAACAAGAAAGGAGGAAACTTTAAGTAATCAAATTCA
>ERZ779894.1941-NODE-1941-length-19420-cov-3.778879_pt1 | contig 19420 bp, 17 predicted proteins | sample MGYA00511587_ERZ779894 | MGnify/ENA primary metagenome ERZ779894 (study PRJEB29588, sample SAMEA2160490) | human gut metagenome | biome: human gut; feature: human-associated habitat; material: faeces | place: Denmark | collected 2008/2010 ... | reverse complement strand
CGATGTGCTTCTCCATTATGGCAGTCATTTTTTCTTTATCCGGCATTTCTACCGGTTCTTTGAACAGCATCTGAATGAGATAGGGACCTCCGGGCTGGGAGCCTTTTTTGTCATCCAGGTTTTGCTGGAACACTTTATTGCTCATACTTATTCCTCACTTTTCCTGATAGCATCTTCGATCTGTCTGCTGACGGTGTCCATATAAAGATACACCCCATCTCGATCACAGTGGTACAGGTTGGAATAGCTGGTACTCTCATTGGGGGAGATGGGGTTTGGTTCCACCACCTCGGTAGCTTCCAGCAGGCCGACACCCAGTTCCGCCGCGGCAGTGAGGGCCTTTTTCAGCACTGCAAACTGTCCATCGCGCCAAAGCCCCTCCAGATCCTCCAGCACCTTTGGCATCTGCTCCAGATCCCGGAGAAGCTGCACGACCTGCTTTGGAGACAGGTACACACCGGAGCAGTAATTTTCGATGATCTGATTTTCTGCCGGATTGGGAAAGGCGGTTGGTGCCACCTGTGCCCACGGCGTGAAATACCGGGCATATTCCGGCTTCTCCTCCAACAGGAAGGAAAAGCCGCTTCCCCGGGTGTAATAGTAATCGCGGAAAAATCCCTGGACCACCGCAATGTAAAAGCCGTGGCTTTTGTCAAACAGCTCGTTAGATTCCGTTTCAGCCCCAACGCGCAAGGTATTCAGATATTTTTCGGTATAGAAATCCTCCATTCCATGCTGCGCGGCAAGGGCCAGCACTTTTTCCTCCTGTCCCTGCTGTATCCAGGTTAAGGGAGTAAAATACCATTCCCGCATTTCCTCTGGTGAAATCGGGTGAAAACTCACATCGTATCCCACAAAAATCCTCCTTTCAATCCCACCAGAAGTACCAAACAGTGGACTGCCGCAGCACATCGGCCAGAGCGCCCACGGTGGCGTCCTCCGGCCCCTGGTCAATCACATCGGGGCAGAAGCCGTACAGCTCCACCGCCACATCTATGGCCTCTTTCTCGGAAACAGGAGCCGGGAGCAGGAACTCCAACTCGTCGTGGCTCATGGCAGCAGGCACCGCCCCATGCTGTTCAAACCAGTATTTCGCAACTGCCATTAACTCCGGCGTGTTAGGACATTCATTCCAGCCACCAAAGGGCAGATAGGCAAAAATCTCCCAAGGGTTCTTCACGGGGATTTTAGCCAGAATGAGAGGATAGGTCATATTATTATCGGAATTCCAGTAGCTTGAAAAACGACGGTTATCATATCCGCCCTCCATCTCGCCCAGGATCTCCTCATCCCAGTCCATATCGTCATCCTCGGCTTCTTCCTTGCGCTGCCCAATCATTTCCTCCAGGACTGCCTTACTGTTCTCGACAGGGGCGGAGAGCATTTTCTTCCGGTATTCGGCAACTTTGTCCGGGTCGAAAGCAAAGTCGTCCTCGCCATCGCTGTCCGGGTTAGAATTCATAATCAGGCATTCCCACAGGATTTCGTCATCCGCCTTAATCAGAACCGGCACAAAGCCCTCTTTGACACTTTCCCGTTTGGCATAGTTATATGCCGACATGATGGGGTCATCATCCGTCATTGAGGGGAAATAGGTACATTCACAGTCCAGATATTCCATCATGGCTTCCGCAAGGTCTGAAGGCTCCAGAGTGGCCTCATCGAAACTCTGTCCCTGCCAGTTGGCGAACCGCTTTTCCATGACTTTTGCCATAGCCTGATAATAGTTTTCATCAAATGGGATGAACAGATAGGCTTCATCCTGGAACTTATCGGAATAATATTGCTCTGAACCGAAATACTCCAAAGCATAGTTATCAATGTCGCTGGGGAAGTACGGGCTATCCGCCTCGCCATAGTAATATCCAGCAAAGGCTGCGCCCTCCTTGTTGAACAGCGCCCCAAAGAGCTGTCCTTTCAGCTGGTCCCGGATAAAGCCACGCAGATCGGCGCGGCTCAGATCTGCCATAAACGGCTGCACCTGCTCCCAGTACCGCTCCATAAATTCCGCGCTCATCAGATCATGCTCTATGCACCAGCGCAGATAGATTGCCATGTGGTTGTAGGCATTGATCTCATTCACCGGCAAGCCCTTTTCCTGAATGGATTCCAGGTGCCATGCGGCATCGTCCATATCGCCGGTGAACTCCTCCTCTGCAAGCGTTCCTCTGGTGATGGCATTCTGGCGGGTGGGATTGACCACAAAACTGATGCCTGCCATCTTTTCAAGCAGGGCGTCCGCATCATGCTCCATCTTATACTCCATCTCATTATGATAGAGCGGGATCACCTGATAGAAGTTGACCTCCTCGCCGCTCGGCAAAGTGCAGACTTCGCCGCCTTCCTCCACGCCCTGGGGACCGGTCAGAATAGCGGCGGTGAGCTTCGTGTCCTCTGCAAACGGCGATTGCTTGTCCATTGTGTGGCCAAAGCCCAGCCAGGTATCGTTGGAAATGGGCAGGCGAGCCAACACTTTCAAGAGACCAATAGGCCAGTACCACCGCTCATCCTTCAGGGATTCCTCATCCAGTTTCCAATCCGGTGGCAGAGCGATGGCCAGCTCTGCTCGCTCCAGCTTGTATTCCGCCAGTTCCTCCGGCACATTCATCCGATGAGCACCCATGCCCATCGTTACCAGTGTGTAATAGTCCCGCTCATCAGAGGGTGGAACAACGCAGATGTCCACATGGATGTCAGGGGAAACCAGCTCATGGAACACATTCTCAAACTCACCAAAGGTGTTTTTGATGTGCTGCTCTATCGCAGACATCTCATCCTCCGAATAAACCTCTGGCTCACTGTTTTTTCTTGAGGACCAGAAGGCATCCGCCTTCGTACCGTCCGGGTTCAGGAAAATCTGAAAATACTGATCGTCTCCCGGCTGTTGATAGACAAGACCAATGCGGCGGGTCTGGTCCACAAACACACCTGTTAGAATGCCCTCTGGTTCTCCTTCAGGGGTGTGGGTCAGCCATTCACCGCTGTCCAGCCGTTCCTTGAGCTGCCGCAGCCAGTCGGTTCCCATCTTGGAGAGTCCAGCTTCGTTCATACGGAAGGAAAGCTCCACAAGATGTTCCTTCACCGGGTATTGGAATTCACAGCAGGGGGAGTTTTTCTCATAGCTATACCGCTCTGGGTGGAACAGCTCATAAAATTCGGCAAGTCCTGCTTCGTCCACCCGAATGCAGGCTATGGCGCATTGTTTATCATCCGCATTCCCGTCCAGTCCCCGCTGGAGCGTTTGGTCAGCATCGGGATTGATCCAATGATATTCCATCTGTTCCAGGGTGGCTCCGGCTTTGATCTCTTTTTTTAAGGTCAGGAACTCATAATCTCCCGGTTCCAGTTTTAATCCTTGCTTGACGGCATCCAGCGCACCGGATTTATCGCCAAAATGCGCCCGCAGCTTGCCCAGATGGAGCCAGATCCAGGGGTAGTCCGGCTCCTCCAGAGCGCCCCGCTCCGCATATTCCAGTGCTTCTTCCAGCCTGCCGCAATACATCAACGCCACAGAATACCGGTAGTACCAGGTAGCGCAGCCCGTGGCGTTTTTCTCCGAATCCTTCATCCATTCCGCAGCGCGGTAGTAGTGGATGTAATCGTCCAGATTAAGGCAGGCAAAGGCATACCAGAGGGCAATCTGCAAATCCTGGTGAGCCTGTTTTTCGCTGAATCGTCCTTCTTCTACGCCACTTTTGATAAAATCCTCCAGCCAGCCGAGCATTTTCTCAAAGTAACCGGTGGTTCCTTCATCAAAGGATTCCAGTGTTTCAATATCCTCCGCCGAGAGCAGGGAGCCAGTTTCCTCATGAATATCAGGCTCCGGTTCTTTCTCGTCCAGCAGTGGCACACCACCCACATCCCGCCGGAATGCGTGGAAGTGAGCATAGGGCAAGTCGCTTCCCTCAAAGAATGCCTGTGCTGCTGTTAGTACAGCGGGCAGATCCCAGGCGATAAAATCCAGATACCCACAATACAGACCAGTGGCCCCACCCAGGAAGGTCACGGCTTCCTCTCCTGCATCCCGCAGGATGGCATCCCGCAGGTTATCCCGGAAATCCAGAATGACTTTCACTCGTTCCTCACCGGTAAAACCGGACAGCGGGTACAGGAGGAATCCAGCGGCAATGCCATCCTTGTGGTACTCATCCACCATATCACTGCGGGCAGTCAGGTAGTCGTTGATGAGCACCGGCAGGCGGCAGCTTCCAGTATAGACATCCAGCCGCCAGTCAGCCTCCGGGTCCTCCACCGGTTTCAGTTCATAGGCAAGGTAGCTGTTTTCCAGGTAGTCGCTGCCATCCCGCCAGAGAGAAAGTCCCATGCTTTGCAGCAACTCCGGCAGTTCAGAAAGCAGCTTGGCCGGTTCGTCTTTCGGCTGAGCATAAACATCAAACCCAGCAACAAAGGCGATAGCGGAAACTTCTCCGATGGTTTGATCTACCAGCATAGAGAGTGCCCACCAGACCTTGTCTGTGTCCTCTTTCAAGATCGGCGTCAGCTTTTCACAGTAAAGGACCAGACTTACCTGATGATCCTCTGTTTCCTCTGCCCACATCTGCACATCATCAGCCCGAACTTCGATCTCTCCAGCCCGCAGCTCGAACCCCTCACAGGGCTGGCGGCCTACCCAGATATTCCAATGCTCAAGCACCGATTCTGGGGCCTGCTTCTGGAAGTACACCAACGGGAACAGGCGGGAGCGAAGGCCCTCTGGACTGAGGATCAATTCATACTTTTCGCCATTGAAGCCCAGCTCAAAAGAAGTATCACGCAGGGCCGTTTTGAGCGCGTTCCCGCATTTTTCAACCAGTTCTTCGCCGCGCTGGTGTGTTTCGTCCGTATCTATGATTTGACGCAGTTCTGCCTCAATCTGAGAAAAGGCTGCCCATGCTTCCTGCGTCCTTTCACGGAAGTTCTTTTCAAAGCGGGGCAGGGACAAACGACGGCGGCAATCGTCTATGTACTCCTGGGTATCTTTGTCTCCAGGGCGGGCTTTCAGGGCTTTTTCAAAGTAACGCAGGGCGGGGCCTTCCTCATCCAGACAGTAATAGGCCAAAGCGATTCGATAATTCCAGCAGTGATCTTCGGCAAAATACTCCTCATGGGGAGCCAGAAGTTCCAGCGCCTTTTCAAAAGGCTCCCGTTCTCCTATATGTGCAACGGCAATATATGCCTTGGCCAGCTCACTGTCCAGTTCCGGGGTGCGCTCCTCGGCAGGAATCGCTTCCAGGGTGTCGATTACCTTCTGCGCTTCATCCTGTTCAAACCATTGCTGGCATTGTTTCAATAAATCCATATCATAATCTCCTTTTCCATCTTCGGTAGGGATAGGTTTCACTAATAAGCAGAGCTTGTAATTTCAAAGCTAAAATTCATATCTGCATTTATGGTGACTTCTTCATTTGTGGCTGGTTGTATCACAAACTCAAATGTAGGTTCATAGTCCCCATCCTGCAAGGTTTCTCCACCCAAAATCTCGATATGATACCAGCCATTTGCAAGCTCAATCATCGGCTTCTTATGCACTCTATAGTAAGAAATCAGATCTTTCACCTTTTCAGGCGTAAACTGTTCCAATATTGGCCATGTAAAAAGCATCAGCATATTATGATCTACTTTGAGGGAATAGCCACTTTTTCTAAGCTGCAATCGGTTTCTTTCTTTGCACAGCTCCGGTCTATCACCAGAGAGATTGAACAATATGGTATAGGGATAGTTTTCAATACCGGCCATTGGGATTACAATTCCTTCGTCAAATACCCTGTCGCCGCTTTCGTTTGTGGTAAACTCCATCGCTAAATCATCTGAAAGATGATTTGCCTGCTTCCAGTCCTCCAGCAACAAAATGTCACCAAGGAGAAAATAATTAACAAGATCGTTTAATACTTCCGTAAACCTATATATCATCCATTATGCCTCCCTTACAATCCTGTCCGCTGCCAGCCGTTCAGCCGCTCCTGCACCGCGTCAATCATCCAACCCTCGCCCACGCGCTTCATGAGAAAGCGGCGGTCAAAGCCGGTGTTTTTCTCTCTGGTGTAGATGTAGAGCTTGTTCTGGGTGATCTGCTCCGCGTCAAGGAATTCTTCCCCGTTGTAGGTGCCCTGGGCGCTGTATGAGAGGGCCAGAGGCCGATAGCCCAGACGGGGCTTTTCGCTCACATACTTCTCCCAGATCGCCAGCAGGCGGGGCACAGCCTCGGCATCTTCAAACCCAACCTGCTCCATGTACTGCTCCCATTCTGTCATTTCGGCAAAGAAAGCGGACAACACACTGCGGCATTCCGACGCTGCCTGCTCATCCAGCTGGACGGGCTTTTTGGCCTTTTCCCGCTGGAGCTGGGAGAAGTGTTCCATCTGCTCCTTGGTAAATTGCACATGGGCCACTGGCTTGATGTAGTTGTTGCCGGCGACAGCCAGCAGTCCATCATAAGTAACAGCAGTGTGGTCGATCCAGATATGAGAGAGCTTGGGGATGGAGGCTGCCTGGAGCAGACCGGCATCATCCAGCCCAGTGTGGTCAAGGGTCAGCAGGTCCAGCTTACAGCTTTGCAGGGCGGACAGGCCGCTTCCGTCGATTCCGGAGTTCCCGGTCAGCAGCAGGATGCGCAGCTTGGACATGGCGGAAAAAACGGGGAAACAGGCGTCGGTAAGGGCGCTGTTCTCCACGCCGAAGTTGACCATACTTTTATGCCCGGCAAAGGGGGCAAGCAGTTCATCCGTCACCGGATACCCTTTCACATGGAAGCCCACCAGGGTGTAACCGGCCAGCCGTTCCATGAGGGCCAAGGTCAGCTCCGGGATCTCAAACTTCTTCTCTCCATCCAGGGTCAGGACACCGTTTTCCCAGTCCGCTGTCCGCGCCCGTTTTGGTAATTCCATGATGTGCCTCCTTACTTCTCTCCATTCACCTGCGGTATGCCGGTGAAAGCTCAAGGCCGGTCATCCACCGCATCAAATGTTCAAAGCCTCTGGTTCATAGGTCGGAACGCCTCGTTCCGAAGGATGAAAAATACCCCGCGCCGCACTGACACAGAGACAGGCGGACGCAGGGCATAAAAAGGCCGCGCGAAACCAAAAGCCGGCGGCAGAGGACCGGCCCGTTCCATTGGCTGCATGATTTGATTTTCCGGGCTTCCGCGCGGAGGAGGGCGGCTCAGCGCTGTACATCCTCGTTCCCCCTGTCTGTTTTTTCCTTGATCCGCAGCAGCTCGTTCAGCAGAGCGGTGATCTGAAACTCCACCATGTCCTCCGCCACCTCTGGAAACAGGAAGGGCATGGTGTTTGGAATGGCTTTGTAGGTCATCATCATGGACACCCTGCAGCGGAAAGCCGGGCTTCCACGGCCCGCACCGCTTCGCGCGGGGTCAAACCAGCAATTACCATCTGCCATCCTCCGGATCCTCGGGCAGCACAGGGGTCACGGCGGCAATAGCCACCTCGATCATGCTGTCGTCGGGTTCAAAGACCGTCAGCCTCTGCACCCAGAGGCCGGGCTGGCGGATGATACGGGTGGCGATGTTGTCCGAGCGGCCGCACCACTTGAGCAGCTCGTAGCTGATGCCCATGACCACCGGCAGGAGCAGCAGCTTGAACAGGACGCGGAGGCTGGTGCTGCTCCAGGGCAGCACGCTGTAGAGAAAAACGCTGACGATGACCACCAGAATGAGGAAGCTGGTGCCGCAGCGCGGATGGAACCGAGTGTACTTGCGCACATTCTCCACGGTCAGCTCATCACCGGCCTCATAGCAGGCAATGGTCTTGTGCTCGGCACCGTGGTACTCAAACACGCGGTGGATCTCCTTCATCTTGGAGATGGCCACCATATAGGTGAGGAAGATGCCAACTTTCAGCACCGCTTCCAGCACCACCTTGGCCCAGCGGCCCAATGTTACAAAGTGGTTCACGCCGCCCACGATGAGGGTGGGCAGCACGGTGAACAGCAAAATCGCCAGCAGGCCGCCCAGTACGGCGGCACAGGCCAGCAGTGCGTCCTCTGCCTTTTTGCCCAAGTGGTCGCCCACCCATTTTTCAAAGGCAGACTCTTCCTCTTCGGCGTCGTACTCGTCGCCCATGCTCACCTGTGCAGAGTACATCATGTAGCGGTAGCCGGTGATGAGGCTCTCTATCATCGAGATGGCTCCCCGCACGAGAGGGATCTTGGCCCAGATGCCGTGTTTCGGGGTGTCTTCTATCTTTGTTTCGATGGTGCCGTCGGGCTTGCGCACAGCGCAGCAGATGTGCTCCGGGCCGCGCATCATGATGCCTTCCATCAGGGCCTGACCGCCCACACTGGTCTTGAAACATTCCTTCTTGGGTTCGTGATTCATAAAATGGATTTCTCCTGTCCGTTTTTGGCTTCTATCTTACCACATAAATGTGACAAAATCTTATTTTTTATAAAGTGGCAGCCCCAGAGTGACCACCGTACCCCGGCCCAGAGTGCTCTTGATGTCCATCGTGCCGTCGAGGGCGTTCATGATGGAGTCCACTAGCGCCAGACCGATGCCGCTGCCGCGCACCGAGTTGCTGCCCTTGTAGAACTTGGTCTTGACGTTCTCGAGGTCTTCGGGCGGGATGCCGCGGCCCTGGTCGATAAATTCAATAAAGGCTTTGTACTCGCCCTCCCAGAGCTTGACTGTGATGCGCCCGCCGGGGGCGGAATACTTGATGGCGTTGTCCAGGATGTTGATGAACACCTGCCGCAGACGGTCGGGGTCGGCGTAGACCGGGATCATCTCCTCCGGCTCATTGTACACCAGCACAAGCCCCTCCCGCTGGATGCGGGCCTCGCAGAAAAGCACCGCATCGGTCAGCTCGGCCACAAGGTCGAGGGGGCGGCAGGTCATCTTGAGGCGGCCATTCTGCAGACGGCTGAAATCCAGCAGCTCCTCCACCATGTTGTAGAGGCGGGCCGTCTCGTTGTTGATGATCTCGAGGCCCTTGCGGTAGTTCTCGTCGGAGGGGTCGTCCAGTGTGCGCAGCGTCTCCACCCAGCCCCGGATGGAGGTGAGCGGGGTGCGCAGCTCGTGGGAAACGGAGCTGATGAACTCGTTTTTCATCTTTTCCGTCTCTTCGAGGCCCTCGGCCATCCTGTTGATGGTGCCGCGCAGGCGGTCCACCTCATCCCGCTCGTCGCCGGTGACGGGCAGACGGACGTCCAGCTCACCCCGGGCGATGCCGGCGGCGGTGCGCTCCACCTGTCCCAGCGGCACCACGATGCTGCGGATGAAGTACAGGCCGGACATCACGGTGAAAGCAAGGACCCCCGCCGCAATCACAACACTTACCGCGATGGCGTTCTTGATCTGCGCTCCCACAAGGGTCAGGCTGGTGACAAGACGCATCGCCGCCACATCCTCGGCGGCATAGGGCACCAGATAGCAGGCCGCCATCACCAGCTCACCGGACTGGGTGCGGTAGACCGCCACACCAAGGCCGTCAGAAGCCTCCTGCGCCTGCTCAAAGTCGATGCCGGTCACAATGCCGTCCGCATTTGTGCCGCTGGAGGAGGCAATGACGCCGCCGTAACTGTCCAGCAGCATGAACTCGTATTTGTCCTTATCGGCAAACTGCTCCACCATGCGGCGCAAGGCCACGCTGCGGGTAGCCGCCGTGCTCTGCACCGTATCGCCGGTGTACATTTTCAGCTGGCCGGACACCGAAGAGAACCGCCGGTACATGGTCTGCTGCACGCTGTTATAATAGCTGCGTGTGTAGTTGTACAGGAACATGGTTTCGGCCAGCAGCACCAGCAGCACGGTGATGAGCAGGTTGCCCCGCAGCCACCGGCGGGGGATCCCGCTTCTCATTCTTCCCATCTGTAACCGTAGCCCCACACAGTAAGGATATGGGTGGGATGGCTGGGTTCATCCTCCACCTTCATGCGCAGACGGCGGATGTTCACATCCACGATCTTCACGTCGCCAAAATAGTTCTCGCCCCAGACACCCTTCAAGATCTTCTCGCGCACCAGCGCAATGCCGGGGTTGCGGAAGAACAGCTCCATGATCTGGAATTCCACCTGCGTCAGCTCAATAGGCTGGCCTGCCTTGAGCAGCACGCGGCGGTTCTCGTCCAGCACAAATTCGCCGCTGGTGAGCATCCCCAGCGGGTTTTCCTTTTCTTTTTCGTCCCCGCCTGCAGTACGGCCGACGCGGCGGCACAGCGCTTTCACACGGGCCAGCAGTTCGCTTACGCTGAAAGGCTTGGTCATATAGTCATCGGCACCAATAGAAAGGCCGCGGATCTTGTCCTGCTCCTGTCCCTTGGCGCTGAGGATGATAATGCCGATCTTCTGATCGGTGCGGCGGATGGTCTCGCACAGGGAGAAGCCGTTCATGCCCGGCAGCATCACATCCAGAATGGCCGCATCGCAGCCCGGCTTCTTCTCCAGCAGCGGCAGAGCCGCCTCGGCGCTTTCGGCCTCCACAGCCTCCATGCCCGCAAGGCGCAGGTTCAGCGCGATCATCTCGCGGATGTTGGCTTCATCTTCAACGACAAGCACTCGTACCATGAACTGTTCCTCCGTTCTTTAGTTGAGCAGATACAGCGCCTTGGACAGGCGGTAATTTTTATCACGGATCTCCACATCCGGGGCAAGCTTCGCCTGCATCTGGCGGGATGCCACGATGCCAAGGCGGGTCCAGCCCTTCAGGCTGGAGGTGGTGCGCACCAGACGCAGGGTCATTACCAGCTGGTCTTCGTCCACCGTGCGCAGCTCCACTGCACCATCATATTGTTCGCTGTCGGTCAGTTTGAGGTTGCCCTCCCACTCCATGGGCAGCTCGATATAGCAGTTGGTCTCTTCGTCCAGCAGCCCGAAGCTTTTTTCCGGGTGCGGGCTGGTATAGTCCATCCACACGATAAAATCCATGCGGCGGCTCTGGCTCATGTTCAGCAGGCCCGCTTCGTCCGGCTGGGTGGGGATCTCCACGATGCCGTCGCCGTCCAGATCCTGACTGACCAGACTGGGCACATTGCGCAGGGATGCGGTGTAAAGCTTTTCGGTGCTGATCTGGTCGGCAGGCACCATCTGCTGCGTGTCCTCGTCAAAGCGCAGCAGCACGCTGGCCAGATTGTTGCCGGAAATGCCGGTCCAGCCATCCAGCACCAGATAATGCCTGCCGTCCGCACCCACACCCGCCGCCACCGAGGCGCAGCCGGCGAACCGATTGGCGGAAAGGCCCATAACAGCCACCTGCTGGAAGCTGCCCTCTTTATCCACGGTCAGCAGTTCGATCTGCACGCCGCCGTCCTCCAGCGTAGACATCAGGATCAGATCCTGATTGCCGCCGCCGGTGATATCCTCCACCAGATACTGCTGGTACTGCTGCTCCAGGATCGTGGAGAGCACGCCGTCGGTGTAGGAATACACAGCCAGATAATGGTCGCCCTGTGCCGCTGTATAACCCACCACCAGTTGGGTGGCATCGCCGGGCTGCAGCTGGGCCAGCCCCACCGACTCTACCGTGTCCGCAAGGCCCTCTACGTTCTGGCGCACATGCCAGATGTCGGCATCATCCTTCTGCAGGATGGCAATGCACACGTTGGAGCTTTGGGCGGTGGTGTAAAGCACGGCGGCATCCTGCCTGCCGTCACCGTCCAGATCCTGCAGCAGGAAAGGCGAAAGCAGGTCGCCCTGCATGGGATATTTGAGCTGTGCGCTCTCCCCCAGCCAGTCGTTCAGGGCAGTCTGCACATCGCCGTAATCGCCGGAAAGCTTGGGCGCACGCAGAAGCTCTTCCACCTGCACCTGTTCACCGGGCATGCTGCAGCCTGCCAGAAGCAGGCACAGCAGCACGCAAGCCAACCACCGGCCAAAATGATTCGGATATTTCAACCGCTGCGCCTCCTCTGTGTGGAAAACTTGTCCGGCCAAAGGCCGAAAACATGCTATTGTCAGTATACCACGGGCCGGGCGCAATTCCAACACCCGAAAACGAGAAAAGGGGCTGCTGCACCACATTTGGTGCAGCAGCCCTTTTGGGGTCCTGATTTTTATTCTTCGGTCTTGTCAAACAAGCCTTTTTCTTTTGCGGCGTTCCAGGTCAGGCAGACCCGCAGCTTGCTGACGGGGAAGGCCGGGTGGAATTTATTGTTGTCCGCATCGTCCTTCATCAGATCCTGCTCCACTGCCCAGCGGGCGGCCTTTTGTGCGTCGGTATCGCCCTCGTCGATGTCGCTGTAGAGGGCGGTGCTTACAGGCTCAGGCTTCCCGGCGTGCTCCCACAGCAGCTCGGCCAGCTCGATACGGTTGGAAGGCATGGGGATGCCGGGCATATTGATGACGCGGTAGATGCCGGTGCCGGCTTCATAGATAATAGCACCTGCGGCAGCACCGATCACCACAGCAGAGATCGCGCCCTGAATGTTGCCGGTATCGCTGGGTCCAACCGGGTCGGGGCCATCCGGGCCAATGGGGTCATCCGCAAAGTTTGCCGTCACTTCCACATTCTCACTCGGCATCGTAAAGGTCGCCTTGGTGGGGTCGTTCTCGTCCGGGGTCTTCAGGAAGGTGTCTGCTTTCTGTTCCTCATCGCCTACCTTCACCGTCCAGCCGGTGAAGCGCTTTCCCTCCGGCACAGTGGCTGTCAGGTGCACTTTGGTGTCTGCGGCCACAGGGACATTCAGCACTTTGTCCTCAAGCTCTGCGGTAACATTCTCACCGGTAATCACACTGTGCATCGAGCGCACATAGCCGCAGGTGTCGCAGTAAGGATCTGTTGCATCGGTGTAATCATGGGGGGCTTCTGCCCTCTGCGCACTCGTCAGACCCGAGCAGCCCTCTAACGCACATGTTCTCCAGTGTTTGGTATCGTCATGTTGCCACTGATATTTATGCCCATTAACTTTTAATTTAACATACATCAATTTCTGTCTATAATGCCAGCTCCCTGTATTATATGTATACTGCACCTCATGGCTATTCACGTTCAGAGTGTTTCCGACCCTAGTACCACCATCCCAATCGGTGGTTTTACTTGCGTCAAAACCTTCAGGCAAACTACTCAAATCAAATGTGCCATCTTCGTTCACATCAATTGTATAAGACTGAGGATCATAATCGAAATTATCGATTTCCCCTTTGTGATAAAGATCCAGTGAGGTAAGATGGTTGCCCAGCAAATACAACATCGTTAAGCTGTAAGTATTACCAATCACCAGTCTTCTCAAGTTGTTATATCTGCAATGCAATCTTTCCAAATACCGGTTTTTGCTCACATCCAGTTCTGTTAAATTGTTTTCGGGGCAAAGCAGCCAACGCAGGTTTGTAATATCACCCAGATTCAGTTTCTCCATGTCATCATTAGAGCACTCCAGAATGCGTAACTTCGCATTATTGCTCACGTCCAGCGTCGTCAGGTGATTGTAGGAACAGTCCAGCTCTGTCAGATTCACATTATACTTCAGGTCTAATTCATTTAGCCTATTCTGCTTACAACTCAGCGTCGTTAGATTTGCAAAGTATGCAATGCCTGTAAGATCCGTACAATTTTGATTGTCTATACTGATCGTCGTTACTGCATCTCTTTCTGCCTTACTGAGTCTGCCATCTTTCTGACCAGATGTCGTATCTGCTGTATCAATATTGTCCTTAACATACTGCTGGAAAACCGGATCCGGGAAATTCGTATCATTGATTTCAACAAACTCGGAACCCACAGGATCCGCCTGCGCACTCGCGCCATTTTCCTGTTCTTCCGCCCCCGGCTCCGCCGCAAACGCGCCCACTGGCAGAACCGACAGCATCATGCACACCGCAAGTGCTGCACTGAGAAGTCTCGTACTCTTTTTTCTCATGTTCTCTTCCTCTTTTCGTTTGTTATTTTGCAGGCACCCACCCCAAAAGGCACCGTCTGCATTTTAAGTTTACCCCCCCATACAACATATCAAGAGGCATTTTGGTAGAAAATAGGTTCGAGTTTTTAGTGGAATTGTTGAAATGTTTGCAGTTTGGCCCGCTATTCCCGGGAACATTCAGAAGCAATGAAAATGCCACGCAAAAAAAGCCCTCTCCCATTGCTGGGAAAGGGCTTTTGAACACTGTATCAAACAGTCAGAGCAGATCAGACGAGCTCCAGAACTGCCATCTCAGCAGCGTCGCCGCGGCGAGCGCCGATCTTGATGATGCGGGTGTAGCCGCCGTTGCGGTCAGCGTACTTGGGGCTGATCTCATCAAACAGCTTCTTTGCAACATCTTCCTTGGTGATGTAGGCGTAGACCTGACGCTTGGTGTGCAGGTCGCTGGCCTTACCCAGGGTGATCATCTTCTCGGCCATGGAACGAACGTCCTTGGCGCGAGTGACAGTGGTCTCAATCTTGCCATTCTCTAACAGGTAGGTAACCATAGCGCGCATCATAGCGTTGCGGCTGTCGCTGGTTCTACCGAGCTTTCTGGTACCGGGCATCCCGTTTCACTCCTTAACTTTAATATTACTCATCGTCTGTGTTCAGCTTGAAGCCGAGAGAGTCCAGCTTAGCCATGACTTCCTCGAGGCTCTTGCGGCCGAGGTTACGAACCTTCATCATTTCGTCCTCGCTCTTGCTGACCAGATCCTCCACCGTGTTGATGCCGGCGCGCTTGAGGCAGTTGAAGGAACGGACGCTCAGATCCAGCTCTTCGATGGTCATCTCCAGAGCCTTCTCCTTATCGTCGTTGGTCTTCTCCACCATGATCTCAGCGCCAGCGGCCTCGTCGGACAGGTTGACGAACAGGTTCAGGTGCTCGGTCAGCACACGGGCAGCCAGAGAAACGGCCTCCTGTGCATTGATCGTGCCATCCGTCCAAACCTCGATAGTCAGCTTGTCGTAGTCGATGGCCTGGCCAACACGGGTGCTCTCGACATTATAATTCACCTTGAGCACGGGGGTGTAAATGCTATCAACGGGAAGAGTGTTGATGTCATTCTTCTCGATGATGGCCTGCTTGTTGCGCTCAGCGGGCACATAGCCGCGACCCTTATCGAAGGTCAGCTCCATGACGAGCTTGCCGCCCTCGCCCAGGGTTGCGATGTGCCACTCAGGGTTCAGAATTTCGATGTCGTCGCCCTGCTTGATGTTGTCAGCGGTGACCTCACAGGGGCCGACTGCCTCAACACGCACTGTCTTCGGACCATCGGTGTACAGCTTTGCAGCAATACCCTTCAGGTTCAGGACAATTTCGGTAACGTCTTCCTTGACGCCCTCAATGGTGGAGAACTCGTGAACCACGCCGTCGATCTTGACGCTGGTCACGGCGACACCGGGCAGAGAGGAAAGAAGCACACGACGCAGGCTGTTGCCCAGTGTGATGCCAAAGCCACGCTCCAGAGGCTCTGCCACGAACTTGCCGTAGCGGCCGTCGGGAGACAGGCTTGCCGTTTCGATTTTGGGACGTTCAATCTCCATCATATCTATGCCCTCCTTGTCAAACCGATGTTGCCATCGGCCCATTATTAAATTCTTTCAAAGAAAAGAATGCGAAAACCGGCCATCCACATGGAAGGCCAGGCCTTCTTAATGGATTACTTGGAGTACAGCTCGACGATGAGGTGCTCTGCAACTTCGTAGTCGATGTCGCTGCGCTCGGGGAGCTTGTTGACGACGCCCTTCAGGGTGCCAGCCTCGCGGTCCAGCCAGGAGGGCAGAGCCACGACGGGAGCCTCGGGGCCAGTCAGCTTAGCGAACTTAGCAGAGCTGCGGCTGGACTCACGGACCTCGATGACGTCACCGGCCTTGATGAGGTAAGAGGGGATGTTGACCTTCTTGCCGTTGACGGTGAAGTGAGCGTGAGAGACCAGCTGACGAGCGTCGCGGCGGGTCTGAGCAAAGCCCAGACGGAACACGACGTTGTCCAGACGGCACTCCATGATCTGCAGCAGGTTCTCACCAGTCTTGCCGGGGCGGGCCTCAGCACGCAGAGGTGGAAACTGCGGCGGCACCTGCGCGCATGGCGGCCATGACGTCGGCTTTGTCCCGCAGCAGGCCGCCTGCAATGACAGGCACCTGTGTGCGGGCGCTGATCTCGGCGATGACCCGGGGCATGATGCCGGGAAGGATCTCGACAAAATCCGGAAACGGCTATTGACAACAACCGGCGGATATGGTATACTATTTAACAGAAAATCTTGGATGTAAAATACATAAAAAGTAAAAGTAAAAAACAGGTCATGTGTTGTGCTTTTTCTGTATTTTCTGAAATCATTGAGGTTTAGAAAGATGAATTTATTATTAAAAAATGCCACCGTTTTTTGGGAGAATGAGTTTCGAAATGTCGACATCCTCGTAAAAGACGGTTTTATTTTTGATATTGCGCAGCAGATTGCCGCCGTCCCGAACGTATTGGTTCTGGATTGCGGTAATTATCATGTTTTTCCCGGTTTTACAGATGTTCATGTTCATCTGAGAGAACCGGGTTTTTTGCGTAAGGAAACAATAAAAACGGGTACTCTTGCCGCAGCGCACGGGGGGTATACCAGTGTTTGTTCTATGCCCAATGTCAAGCCTGTTCCGGACAGTATGGAACATTTACAGTTGCAATTAGATCAAATTGCACGGCAGGCCGTTGTCCGGGTTTATCCGTATGCATCTATTACTTGCGATCAGGCTGGGCGGCAGCTTTCTGATTTTGAGGCATTGTCTGAGTGGGTCGTCGGTTTTTCTGATGACGGTCGGGGCGTTCAACAGGATGAGATTATGCTTCAGGCCATGCAGCGTGCGGTGCAGGTTCATAAGCCGATTGTTGCACATTGTGAGGTAAATGCGTTGTTGGCGGGCGGTTATATCCATCAGGGTGAATATGCTCGGCAACATGGGCATCGCGGCATTTGCTCTGCCAGTGAATATGAGCAGATTGCCCGGGATTTGCAATTCGTACGTCAGACCGGATGCCGGTATCATGTTTGTCATATTTCAACCAAAGAAAGTGTGTCGCTGATACGGCAGGCCAAGCAGGACGGATTAGATGTCAGCTGCGAGACGGCGCCGCATTATTTAGTTTTAGATGATTCCCAATTACAGGAAGACGGCCGATTTAAGATGAATCCGCCGCTGCGGGATGCTTCGGATCGCGAAGCGCTGATTGAAGGCGTTCTTGATGGGACAATCGATATGATTGCAACGGATCACGCACCGCATTCTGCGGAGGAAAAGGCGCGGGGATTGGAAAAAAGCGCTATGGGTGTTGTGGGGCTGGAAACGGCCTTTCCGATTTTGTATACATCGCTTGTTCGGTGCGGCATCCTGACATTAAGCAAATTGATCGATTTGATGTCCTCTGCCCCAAATCGCCGGTTTGGCATCGGTGGAACCTTTGCCGTCGGACAGCCGGCTGATTTTTGTGTTTACGATCTGACACAGTCTTATCGCATCGACCCGTCTGCGTTTTTGTCCAAGGGCAGAGCCACCCCGTTTGCAGGCAGGGAGGTCTTTGGTGCGTGTAAGATGACATGTTGTAACGGCAAAATGGTTTGGAAGGATGCGGATATATGAAGCAGGGATTTTTTAAAATTGTGGAAAATACGTCCATCGCAAAAAACGTGTGCCAAATGGTCTTGCAGGGAGATACTTCTGCTATTACGAAACCGGGGCAATTTGTCAATCTCAAAATTGACGGCTGTTTTTTGCGCCGGCCGATTTCTGTATGCGATGTAGAGGAGAACCGGCTGACCTTGATCTATAAAGTGGTAGGAGAAGGAACGGAAAAACTCAGTCAAATGCAGCCCGGAGGCGCGCTGGATCTGTTAACCGGACTGGGCAACGGATATGATCTGTCCCGCAGCGGGCAAAATCCGCTTTTGATCGGCGGCGGAGTGGGTGTTCCGCCCTTGTATTTGCTTTGTCGTCAGTTAATCGCGCAGGGGAAAAAGCCTACCGTGATTCTTGGTTTTAACTGCGCCGATGAAATTTTCTATCAGCATCAGTTTGCTCAAATTGCTCCCACCTTGATTGCAACTGCAGACGGCAGTGTCGGGGTAAAAGGATTTGTAACGGATGCATTAAAGCAAGTCGAGGCGTATACTTATTTTTATACCTGCGGGCCGCAACCGATGTTAAAAGCGGTTTATCAGGCCACGCAAACAAGCGGCCAATTTAGTTTTGAAGAGCGGATGGGCTGTGGTTTTGGCGCCTGTATGGGTTGTAGCTGTAAAACCAAGTACGGAAATAAGCGGATCTGTAAAGACGGTCCTGTTTTGGATAAGGAGGAGATTATATGGTAGATACCTCGGTTTGTCTGAGCGGATTAAAACTGGACAATCCGGTAATTCCGGCCAGCGGGACGTTTGGATTCGGTGAAGAATTTTCTGAGTTATATGATTTGGATATTTTAGGCTCTTTTTCTTTTAAGGGCACTACCCGCGAGCCTCGCTTTGGCAACCCGACCCCTCGGATTGCAGAGTGTCGCGAAGGTATGATTAACTCTGTCGGCCTGCAAAATCCCGGCATCGATGCTGTGATTGATCAGCAGTTGCCTAAACTGAGTAAGATTTTTCATAAACCGGTCATTGCCAATATCAGCGGCTTTTCGATTGAAGAATATGCCTATTGCTGCGAAAAGATAGACCAACAGCCACAGGTAGGTTTGATCGAAGTGAATGTCAGTTGTCCCAATGTGCATAACGGAGGGATGGGCTTTGGCCCCAGCCCGGAGTCGGTTGCCGCGGTTACCCGAGCCGTCAAAGCGGTTACCAAAAAACCGGTATATATTAAACTGAGCCCCAATGTGACCGATATCGTGTCTATTGCCAAAGCTTGTGAACAGGCCGGCGCAGATGGATTGTTTGATCAACACGTTATTGGGAATGCGTATTGATTTAAAAAAGAAAAAGCCGGTTATTGCCAATAAGATGGGCGGCTTTTCGGGCCCGGCGATTTTTCCGGTTGCTCTTCGGATGGTTTATCTGGTCTATGAAGCGGTGCAGATTCCGATTATCGGTATGGGTGGGGTCAGCAGTGCTGAAGATGTGATCGAAATGATGCTTGCCGGGGCGACTGCAGTTCAGGTCGGTGCAGCAAATTTGGTGGATCCGTATGTCTGTAAAACCATTATTGATCAGTTGCCGCAAACCATGGAGAAGTATCAGATTACCACGTTAAATCAAATCATAGGAGGCGCTCACTGATGGGCAAGGATGTTATTATAGCCTGCGATTTCAGCAGTAAAAATGAAGTAACGGATTTTTTATCTTTATTCCAAGGCCGTAAACCTTATGTAAAAATCGGGATGGAATTGTTTTATGCAGAAGGCCCCGAGATTGTTCGCCAGATTAAAAAAATGGGACATGCTATTTTTTTGGATTTAAAATTGCATGATATTCCCAACACGGTGATGAAAGCCATGCGTGTTTTGTCTGAATTGGATGTAGACATGTGTAACCTGCATGCGGCTGGCACTGCGGCCATGATGCAGGCGGCCATTACAGGTTTGACACGGGCAG
>ERZ779894.1920-NODE-1920-length-19551-cov-10.311500_pt1 | contig 19551 bp, 19 predicted proteins | sample MGYA00511587_ERZ779894 | MGnify/ENA primary metagenome ERZ779894 (study PRJEB29588, sample SAMEA2160490) | human gut metagenome | biome: human gut; feature: human-associated habitat; material: faeces | place: Denmark | collected 2008/2010 ... | reverse complement strand
CCTTGCAAAGAAGCTTGGGGGCATAAAAATCCTCTTTCTTTGCCACAATGTTTTTCCGCATGAGCGGTTTTTGCTGGACAGGCAGCTTTGTCGCAGCGCCTTGCGGCATGGGGATTATTTTATCACACATTCCAATGTGATCTCTTTTATGTTTTCGGCTTTGGAAAGCCCGGTCCAGTCTATTTTTCCGAAGCCGTCGACATATTCCGGGCGTTGTTCGCCGTTGATGGAAAACGACAGCGAATAGCTCGAAATATTACCCATTTCGGCTATTTTTACGGTCAGCTGTCCCATCGTGTCGCCTCTGCTGACCTTCTGCGATCCTTCCTTTAGGGCGCCGGTGCCGTCAAATACAGTCATGTATGTGCCGTCCGCCGCCATGAGGGTCACGCCGGTAAGTTCGGCAGGCGCGGCGGAAAGCCCGAGAGCGTTGTAAAGATTGTCGGCTGCGTCTTTACCCATTATATTGAAAACATTCTGCGAATAATGTATCGTGTTGCCCTGATCCATCATGTCGCTCGAACAGGTCTCGCTTACGGTCGATATCATGTAAAGGTCATCAATATCGTTGCAGAGCTTATACTGCGCGGCACGGGCTATGGTGAGCGATCTGCTGTTTGTGTCGCTCCTGCCGGCTTTATCGGCACGCACGACCGATATGCCGCCGAAGTCAAGCGCAAGCTCCTTCATGAATCCGTCGTGCATACTCTTGTATGCGTTATAATACGACTGATCGTCATGCACCGTGTTGTTCTGATCTTTGCCGTATACCTCATCATGCTCGCCCTGGTTCCATATGTAACCGGCATATACGATATTGTAATCTTTACTCAGCGCCGCATAAACGCTCTTGTATGCGCTGACCGCATTCCTGTAAAGCATACCGTGACCGTTGCCGGAACACGAGCAGACATATGATTCGGGATCGGGCGTCCATTCATGGACGCCGACGGCACCCACCGCCGCCTGTATGAACACGGTCTTTGTGCCGGTAAGGCTGCTCCACTCCGCACCGAAAGCGGGTGTGACGCCCCCTAAGGTCGAGGTCTCCTTTGACGCGTCGCTGAGATAAAACATGTCGTGACCGTTGTCAAGCGCGGTAAGCGGCGCACTTGTATAGCAGGAATATGCGGTCCCTGCCGCAGGCTGTGTCGGTCTTTCGGGGAAAGCGGTGGTCTTGCCGCTGTTGAAAGCCGCAAGCTCGCTTGAAAAGCCGACGCTGGTAGTAAAATTCGACTGACCCACAACGAGTATCAGCGAAATATTCTGCTTTGACGCATCATAAGGGCGGCTGCTCTTTTTGGCTTCCGCGGTTTTTTTGTTTACCGTGACGGTCAGCACAGCACCAGATGCTTTGGGCTCTGCGGTCGACGCGGTATCGCTGCTTGAAGCCGCCGAAGCGTCCGCTTCACTGCTGCTTTCCGCTTTGTCACTGCCGCAGGCGGAAAGTCCGCATATAATGACCGCCAGTGCCAGTAACATTCCAATGATCCGTTTTGATCCTCCGTTTGATTTCATAACTGTTCTCCTTTTGCAGAGCTTTTAATTCATTTTACCACAAAGTTCGGAAAATTCAAATGCATTTTTCGAAACAGATGCAACAAAAAGCTTACTGCTCTTCGACCGCGAAAACCACATTTTCAAGCCCGGTCAGACCGGACGCATCAAAGTCTATCCTTTTGTCGATGACAATATTGAGACCGACATGCCCTTCGGCTCCGCTTTTCGGGGCGAACACCTGGTATGTAAAGCTTTCGGGTATCAGCTCCTTCATTCTCCCCAGCACCGCATTTACCCTGTACGGATCGTCGATTTCCACATATATCACCTCGGCTGACTTGCGCTTGCGTTCAAACCGCGCAAACAGGATTATTGTGGATAAAAACAGCACCGTGACCACAGCCGCGCCTATATAGTAGCCGTAACCGAGAGCAACGCCTATAGTGGCGGTGGTCCATACGCCGGCGGCGGTTGTAAGACCCGTTATCATATTGTTGCTTTTGAGTATTATCATTCCGGCGCCCAAAAAGCCTATACCCGATATGACCTGCGCCGGTATCCTGAAAACATCCCCGTCGCTGCCTAAAATATCCGCAACATACATCGATGTCATACTGGTCATGCAGGCGCCGAGACAGACCAGTATGTGGGTCCTCATTCCGGCTGCTCTGCCGTGTCTTGCGCGCTCGCTGCCGATAAGGCTGCCGATCACAACGGCGGCGGCTGCCCTGATGAGTGTTTCAATGATCATTTCAGTCATAATTTATTTCCCCCTTAAAAAGCAAAAAGATGTAAAGCAGCAAAGCGCTTCACATCCTCTGACCTTTTTTAATAATTATATATCCATATCGTACGTCTGTCAACAGTAAAGAGACCTTATTCCGGCGCGCCGTGCAAAAAAAGCCTTTACACAAATATCAAACGGTGGTATAATAAAACGTAAAAAAATATATGTGGAGGAATAAGTTATGGCTGAAAAGGAATTCATGACCTATAAAGGTAAGCCTATGGTGCGCTGCGGCGACACTATTTATTACGGCGATACCGCGGATAAATATATCGTTATGTTAAAGATCAATTCCACGGTCACGGTGGACGGCAACGAGGTGCCGGACAAGGTAACGGTGCAGCTGATGCTGTCTGATCAGGAGATCAAAAAGTCCGATCGCATAGTAAAAAAGAGCGAGAAAACCGGTCTTTACAACGCCATGGATGTGGGCTGCATCTGGCTTGAAAGAGCACTTAAAAGCGAATGACCGAAAACTGCCGCAGAATTGGTTTCTGCGGCTTTTTTTGTTTTACAGCCTGCACCGGGAATATAGGGCGGCGATAAGGGAACAATACGCTGTAGTTTTTGATTTTGGAGGACGGCGTATTGAAGACCGAAACTCACAGGGCTCTTGCCTTTTGGCTTATAAACAGATTTCTTGCCGATTCGCCTGCCGTCTGCCGCGCCGCGTTTTATACCGGCTGTATGGAGCCGGATTACATTTTACCGAGCTACCTTCACGGCTTTTTTGTCCGCCCTTTTTACGGTCACGACTATGAAAACAGGAGGCGCTGGCTGCAAAAACGGCTAAGAAACAAAAAAATTACGGGGTCTGTCTTCGGCTGCTTTAAGCTGGGCAGGCTGGTGCATTTTTTGTGCGACGCCTTTACTCATGTGCATAATTATCCCTTCCACGGCGGCATCCGTTCACACGGGGAGTATGAAAGACGGCTCAACCAATGCATGAAGGAATATCTCGACCGGGGTGATTTCAGAAATGCCGGTCTGTCGGATATGCAGGACCTTGAAACGCTCCACAAGCGTTATATGTCGAAAGAAGCTTCACCGGAAAGGGACTGCCGCTTCATAGTCCCTGCGGTATTATCGGTCGTAAAGACGGCGGCAGAGAGCAGCCGCGGTTTGAGTAAAATACGTCCTCAAGGCTTGAAAACGGCGGAAAACGGAACAGGCGATTGATAATAAAATGAATAAATCAGCTATCATCGCTGTAATTTTTATACAATGTTACAAAACGAAAAATTATGTATTGACAAATAGAAAACCTTAAACTATAATCAGTAAAAAGAAAAAAGAAAGCGAGTGAGAACAGTGACTGCAAACGCCTGTATGACAGATTATACAGAATGTATGAGAAACGATGCCTTTGCACCGTCAGAGTTCTCATGCGCCGAATTTAATACTGTAAACGTACAGAGCACTGCTGTCATGGCAGTGCTCTGCTTTTCTTTGATTTCCTTGATTTTCCGCATATCGATAATAAACGTCTCTGCCGTCATTTCCGGTATTATTATTATCGCCACAGTCTTTTTCCTACTTATTATACTTAGCCTGCGCCGCGATGCTTCGCAAAGCCGTTTATAAAGGTTTCGGAAAATTTTTAGGACCGATTTTTGGGATTATAAACGACTTTGCCGGATCAATGACGATCCTCTTGGCAGAGTCGTTTTTAATTTATATTTTTCTTTAAAAAGAAAGAGGTTGGGAAAAATGAAAATGTTCAAAAAACTGGCTGCCGCAGGTTTGGCGACAGCACTCATTGCAGCCTGCTTTACCGGCTGCGGCAAGGGCGATGCCGAAAAGGCATACTTTATAGGCGCTACGGGACCGCTTACCGGAAGCGCTATGTCTTACGGAATGTCGGTTCAGAACGGCGCAAAGCTTGCTGTTGACGAGATCAACGCAGCAGGCGGTCTTAACGGCGTAAAGTTCAAGTTTGAGATCCTTGACGACAAGGCTACCCCTGAGGACGCGTCGGTCGGTTACGATCAGCTCTATGATAAGGGTATGCAGGTTTCGCTCGGCTCGGTAACCTCGGGCTCATGCGAGGCATTCGCTTCAAAGGCTGCCAAGGATAATCTGTTCTTCATGACCCCGTCGGCATCTGCCGCAAACGTTATTGCCGACCGTCCCACCGCGTTCCGTGTCTGCTTCGGCGATCCGGATCAGGGCACACTTGCCGCTGAGGAACTGACCAAGAGCTTCACCAATATCGGCGCTATCTATGATACGTCGGACGATTATTCGAGCGGTATCTTCAAGGCGTTCTCGGACGAGATGGCTAAGCTCGGCAAGACCTTTATCACCCAGTCGTTCGATAAGGAAAACAACCGTGACTTCTCGACCCAGGTCGAAGCGCTCAAGGATTGCGATGTTATATTCCTCCCCATCTATTACAATGAGGCAGGACTTATCGCAAAGGCTTGCGTAGCCAAGAGCTGCAAGGCAGTCCTTTTCGGATGCGACGGTCTTGACGGCATAGCCGAGCAGATTGATGCTACCGTTACCAACCAGGTCAAGTACATCACTCCGTTTGATGTCAACTCAACCGATAAGAAAACCGCTGATTTCGTAAAGAACTACAAGGAAAAGTACAACGATGCCCCCGATCAGTTCGCTGCTGACGGATATGACGCCGTGTATGCTATCTTTGAAGCAATGAAGGCAGCAGGCATCAACGATCCCGATATCAAGCCTGCCGACCTCAGCGCGAAGCTCATCCCTGCCATCACCGACAGCTCCTTTGTGCTTGAGGGCGTCACTGGCAAGATGACCTGGGATACCACCGGCGCTTGCACAAAAGTTCCGGTTATAGTTGAACTTAACAAATAATTGTGATACAATAAAATCTGCACCGTTTTCCCGAGCGGCTCCGGCTGCTCGGGAATGACCGGTTGCAACGGGGTCTGCGCCGAAAAAATATCATATTGCAGGATGAAAATATATGTTTTTTCGGTGCAAACCGCAGAATTTACATAAGGGGAAAACACAATGAGTATTTTACTTGACGGGCTGAGCCTCGGCGCCGTGTACGCGCTGATAGCGCTCGGATATACCATGGTCTACGGTATTGCCAAGATGCTTAACTTCGCCCACGGTGATTTTATAATGATAGGCGCCTACACCATCCTTACCATAATAACAAAGCTTGGCGGAAACGTTTATTTGGGCTTTGTGACATCGGTACTTGTCTGCTGCATAGTGGGCGTGCTTACCGAAAAGCTGGCGTACAAGCCCCTGCGCGGCGCTTCACCGCTTGCCGTTCTGATAACCGCCATAGGCGTCAGCTATCTGCTGCAGGGCGCGGCACAGCTCATATTCGGCGCAAAGCCGCAGCCTATATCGCTGCCGCATTACGGCTCTGTAAATATTGCCGGATCGGAAATAAGCATAAACACCATTGTAACCCTTATTGTCGGTGCCGCCATAATGGTTGCGCTCCAGTTTTTTGTTAAAAAGACCAAGACCGGACGCGCCATGGTCGCCGTTTCAGAGGACAGAGGCGCGGCACAGCTTATGGGTATAAATGTGAATAACATCATAACCGTTACCTTTGCGATCGGCTCGGCACTTGCCGCCTTCGCGTCGTTCTTCTACCTTATGCCTATACCGACCGTAGAGCCTACCTTAGGTTCGCTGCCCGGCATAAAGGCGTTTACCGCAGCCGTTATAGGCGGTATCGGTTCGATACCCGGCGCCATGATAGGCGGCGTGCTGCTCGGCATCGTCGAAAAGGTCTGCCTCAGTATTCCGGCTATAAAGGATTACACAACGGCTATAGAGTTCGGCCTGCTTATTGTCATACTGCTTGTAAGGCCTATCGGCATACTCGGCAAAAAGCGCAGAGAGAAGGTGTAAAGGATGTCTTTTATATCAAATGTAAAGAAAACCTTTAAGTTCAAATATCAGATAAACTACATCCTTATTATAGCTTTTCTCGCGGCGATGATGATATTTGACTCCGCCGGCGGACTCACCCGTTCGGTCGCGGGTCTGCTCGTAAGGATCGCCTACAGCATTATACTTGCGATATCCTTAAACCTTGTGGTCGGATTTTTGGGCGAGCTCAGCCTCGGTCATGCCGGATTCATGTGCGTCGGCGCGTATATAGGCTGCTTTTTTGCCAACGCCGTTTCCAAAACTATCGGAAGCCCGGTGGTTGTGCTTGTGCTTTCAATGATGGTCGGCGGTCTTTCGGCTGCCGTTTTCGGACTTATCATAGGTCTGCCGGCACTGCGCCTTAAGGGCGACTATCTTGCGATAGTGACTCTTGCCTTCGGCGAGATAGTCAGAAACGTGTTCAAGAACCTGTCGCTGTTCGGCGGCGCAAAGGGTCTTATAACAAAAGGGATACAGATGGACAGCAAGCAGCTGTACGTTGTGTCATTCATAGTCGTACTGGCGGTGCTTTTCCTTATACAGAACCTTATCCGTTCAAAGCACGGAAGAGCGATAACGGCTATCCGCGACAATGAAATAGCCGCCAAGGCAATGGGTGTAAATATAACCTTCTATAAGCTGTTTGTGTTTACAATAGCGGCGTTTTTCGCAGGCGTGGCAGGTGTTATATACGGACACTTCACCAATCCGGTGCAGTACGGAACGTTTTCCTATAACTATTCGATAGAAATACTTGTCATGGTCGTTTTGGGCGGTATGGGCAATATCAACGGCTCGATACTTGCCGCAGCGCTCATAACATATGTCAACTTCAAGCTCCAGAGCGCTCTGACCGGCGACCTTGCCGCTATGAAGCTGCTGATTTACGCTATCATACTCATAGTTGTGGTCGTCTGGGGCAACGCACCGGCTCTGGCTCCCTTCAAGGAGGCGGTCAGCTGGCACAACCTCAATAAAAAGCTGTTCAAAAAGTATCGCAAGCCGGGCGCTATCAGCGACGATGCCGCGGAATGGAACCGTATTACCACCAAAATAAAGATGGACGAGGTGCTTTCCGCCGATATTAAAATAGGCGATGACGGCAAGGAGGACAAATGATGTCGGATATAATGTTAAAGACCGAAAACCTCGGCATTTCATTTGGCGGACTGAAGGCCGTTCAGGACGTAAACCTTAATATCAAAAAGAAGCAGCTTTACGGACTTGTCGGTCCTAACGGAGCAGGAAAGACCACCGTTTTCAATCTGCTTACCGGCGTATATCAGCCGACCACGGGTGATTTTTACCTTGACGGAGAAAAACTGACCGGCAAAACCGAGGAGGTAATAAACCGCAAGGGTATTGCGAGAACCTTCCAGAACATACGCCTTTTCAGCAACATGAGCGTTATACGCAACGTCATGGTCGGACTGGCAAACCGTCCGGAGTACCGCTGCAATCCCTTTACAAGCATGCTCAGACTGCCGAGACATTTTAAGACCGAGGTAGAGATGCGTGAAAAAGCAAAGGAAATACTTCGTATTTTCGGACTTGAGGAGGAGCGCAACAACCTTTCCTGCAACCTGCCCTACGGCAAGCAGAGAAAGCTTGAGATAGCCCGTGCGCTGGCTACCGACCCGAAGCTGCTCCTGCTTGACGAGCCTGCCGCCGGAATGAACCCGAACGAGACGGCTGACCTTATGAATATAGTCCGCTTCATCCGCGACAATTACGACATGACAATACTGCTCATCGAGCACGACATGAAGTTTGTTTCGGGACTTTGCGACGAAATAACGGTGCTGAATTTCGGTACCGAGCTTGCCTCGGGCGAGACAAAGACAGCCCTTAGTGATCCCGAGGTCATCAAGGCGTATATCGGAGGTTAAGATATGGCACTGCTTGAAGTTAAGGACTTAGAGGTATATTACGGAGTTATAAATGCCCTCAAAGGCATCAGCTTTGAGGTCAACGAGGGCGAGATAGTCACGCTTATAGGCGCCAACGGCGCCGGCAAGACCACCACGATGCAGAGCATTATGGGGCTTATCCCGTCAAAGCACGGTACCGTCACATATGACGGCGCCGATATAACGCACACACCGTGCCATAAAATAGTTCACCTCGGCATGACGCAGGTGCCCGAGGGACGCCGCGTTTTTCAGGAACTTACGGTCTACGAAAATCTGCTCATGGGTGCATATACAAAGAACGATAAAAAACAGATAAAGGCTGATATTGAGGACATTTATGTCCGTTTCCCGAGACTTGGCGAGCGCCGCAATCAGATCGCCGGAACGCTGTCCGGCGGCGAGCAGCAGATGCTTGCAATGGGACGTGCCATGATGAGCCATCCGAGACTGCTCATGCTTGACGAGCCGTCGATGGGTCTGTCGCCGCTGCTTGTTGACGAGGTATTCGATATCATCAAGGAGTTCCACGAGTCGGGTATGACCGTTCTGCTTGTCGAGCAAAACGCCGGAAAATCGCTTGCAATTTCCGACAGGGCATATGTCCTTGAAAACGGAAAGATAGTTCTTTCGGGCACCGGCGAGGAATTGATGCAGAGCGACGAGGTCAAAAAAGCCTACCTCGGCGGTTGATAGGCTGAAGCGAGTCGAACACCGCACGCCTTAAACCTCCAAAAATTCCGGTTTTTATTGTGTCGAATCTTGAAATACGCCAGTATATCTGCGCTTCTCCACTTCAAAAACACGAAATTTTTCGGTTTTAAGGTCGGAGAGTTTCTGCCGTCGAATTTTTTAGGCGGCGAAGCGTGAGATTGCCCGTAAGGCTGGCGCCTACGGGTAATAAGCGCAAAGCTGCCTGAATAAAGGCGGCGAGCGAAACCGTACGGTGTTCGACTCGCTTCAGCCTAAGCGCATCAAAGCAGCCGTCACGTATGTTTGTTAAAATGAAAAGCCAGCGACAGCCTCAAAGCGTCGTTGGCTTGTTTTTTACCGTTTTTCGCAGCTGATCGGATAAACTAAAATTTATCGGTATTAATAAGCGAATTAAAGCGGCAGGAGACGAGCTCCTGCCCTACAAGTTTAGAATTAAATTTTTTGTGTTTTACACCGCTAAGCTAAAATTTAAACGCAGCGGCCGAGGATGTATGCGCCGAAATAAGGCGCTGAAGCCTTTAAAACCGCTTGCTTTTGCCCCGGATTGATTACTGCCGAAAAATTTTTTAAAAAATTTCAAAAAAACACTTGACAACACCACTCTACCGTGTTAATATGTTACCACACTAAAGCGATAACACAGTGCAGCGGGGCAAAAGTTTGGGCAATACCACTGGCGACCGGAAATCATCTGTTGTTATTAAAAATGAGAAAAGGAATGTGAACATCATGAAAAAAACAATCAAAATCTTAGCGCTCGCCCTCGCAGTACTCGCTGCAATTTCGTGCTTTGCAGGCTGCGGAAAGAAAAAGTCAGACAAGCTGGTCGTCGGTATCACCGAATTTGAGCCGATGGACTATAAGGACAAAGACGGCAAGTGGATAGGCTTTGACGCCGAAATGGCAACCGAGTTTGCAAAATCGCTCGGCAAAGAGGTCGAATTTGTGGTTATCGACTGGGATAACAAGATCGCCGAGCTGAACAACGGCACCATTGACTGTGTATGGAACGGCATGACGCTGACCGACGATGTAAAGGCAGCGATGTCCTGCACCAAGGCATACTGCAACAACGCACAGGTCGTAATCGTTAAAAAGGATGTCGCCGATAAGTACAAGACCGCAGACGACTGCAAGGAACTCAATTTTGCCGTCGAGTCAGGCTCAGCCGGTGAGGAAATGGCTAAGGAAAACGGCTTCAAGTATACATCGGTCAAGGATCAGGCAACTGCGCTGACCGAAATAGCTGCCGGCACCAGCGACGCCGCGATAATCGATTCACTTATGGCTGCCGCAATGGTAGGCGACGGTACATCATTCGCAAATCTTACATATACCGTGAGCCTCAACTCCGAGGAATACGGAGTCGGCTTCAAAAAAGGATCAGACCTTACCGAAAAGCTCAATAAATTCTTTGATGAGTCAGTTAAAAACGGTCTGACCGAAAAGATCGCCAAAAAGTACGGCGTTCAGGCTGCGATTATAAAATAAGCTGCTACAAATCAATATCTGCCTTTGCAGGAGAGCCCGAAAAGGAGTTCTCCTGCTTTGGCGTCCGTTATTTCTATTAAACAGGATGGTACACTATGTCTTTTAACGGTATAGCCGAGCAGTTCCCGATCGTTTTCGCATCGCTGAACCAAGGCTTTTTACAGACGCTCAAATTGTTTTTTGTAACACTCATCGGGGCAATTCCTTTGGGACTGATAATATCCTTCGGCTCAATGTCGCGCTTCAAACCGCTGTCCGCAATAGTCAAGGTCATTGTGTGGGTTGTGCGCGGAACACCGCTTATGCTGCAGCTGCTCATTATTTATTACGGTCCGGGAATACTTTTCGGCAATCCCATCTGGGGCGGCGGCGAAAGCGGCAGATTTTTAGCCTCGGCAGTGGCGTTCATACTGAACTATGCATGCTATTTTTCCGAAATATACCGCGGAGGCATCCAGGGTGTGCCGTCAGGTCAGAATGAGGCAGGACTTGTCCTCGGTATGACCAAATCGCAGATATTTTTCAAGGTCACCCTTTTGCAGATGATAAAGCGCATCGTACCGCCCATGTCCAACGAAATAATCACGCTTGTAAAGGACACCTCGCTTGCGAGAATAGTAGCTTTACAGGAGATAATCTGGGCAGGTCAGGCATTCATGAAAACATCGCACGGTATTTCCGGTCAGCTCTGGCCGCTGTTCTTTACCGGCGTTTACTACCTGGTTTTCAGCGGACTTCTGACGCTTTTGTTTGGGTATATTGAGAAGAAAATGGCGTATTTCAAGAGCTGATAAACGGAGAAGATCACATGAGTATATTGGAAGTAAAAGATCTTAGAAAAACATTCGGCAAGACCGAGGTATTAAAGGGCATCAGCTTTTCTTTGGAAAAGGGAGAGGTGCTGTCGATAATCGGGTCGTCGGGCAGCGGTAAAACAACGCTGCTGCGCTGCCTTAATTCACTTGAATTTGCCGACAGCGGTACGATAGAGGTCGCAGGTTCGACGCTTTTTGACGGCGCATGGACGCGCAGAGCGTCCGAAGCCGAGCTGCGCGAAAAGCGGCTGCATTTCGGGCTTGTGTTCCAGCAGTTCAACCTTTTTCCGCAGTACACGGTGCTTCAGAATATAACGCTTGCACCGAATCTTCTGAAAAAGGGGACGCCGGACGAAATACGGGGGACAGCCATGGAGCTTATATCCAAAGTAGGGCTGACGGGCAGAGAAAACAACTACCCCTGTGAGCTTTCGGGAGGACAGCAACAGCGCGTCGCAATAGCCCGCGCGCTGGCGCTCAAGCCGGAGATACTTTGCTTTGACGAGCCGACCTCTGCTCTTGACCCGGAGCTTACCGGCGAGGTACTCAAGGTAATACGTTCGCTTGCCGACAGCCGAATGACCATGATAGTCGTAACACATGAAATGGGCTTTGCAAGGGACGTTTCGAGCAGGGTTATGTTCCTTGACGAGGGCATTGTAGCCGAAAGCGGCACGCCGGATGAGGTTTTCGGAAATCCCAAAACCGAGCGTTTGAAATCCTTCCTTTCGTCATATACAAAATAGAAGATGTGAAAGCACCGGGAGCCGCGGCTTCCGGTGCTTTTGTTCGCTTTATTTATCTGTATAATATTTAAAAGCGGCAGCCTCGGCTGCCGCTTTTTGGATTTTAGGATTTTTGGAATTTTATTGTTCTGCCGGTCTTTGCGGTCTTTTGGTGTTCTGGCGTCTGAATGTGGCAAGGGTCACCGTCGCCATAAAAAGACCCGCTCCTAACAGGAGAAACTGCGATATGCAGGATGCCGACACATTTGCGCCTTTGCCGAATATTCCTGCCAGCGTTTCGGGCACGACCGACGCAAAGCAGAGGGTCGAAGAAATAAGACCCAGCGGATATAGAAACCTGAAGCTGCGCTCGGGTCTTACGCCGCAAAGCGTCTTGCCGAATACAACAAAAAACAGAAGCGATCCGCATATCGCGAACACCTCAAACACCGTTCTCACCCTCAGCGGATGCTCGGTATAAAACTTATATGCCGCAAGCATTTCGCTGAGCACACATGCGATGAATATAAGCGACGCAGGGCGCGGAAATTCATATTCCGCTATTTCTCCTGCGGCAAAAAGCGCGCAGGCAAACGCTGCCAAAGGCGCAGCCACGGCAACGACAGCCCAGAAATGCGGCTTTCCGACAAATGTCGCTGCTCCGCCTATCGCGAACAGCGCAGCCGACAGCGCGTACAGAACAAATCCCGGAACACCGATGCTGCCTACTTTCGTCGGCTGCCGCATCGCAAGGTACGAGTTGGCGGCGAGGTACAGCATGACAAGCACAACTATAATCGATCCTGTCCAATTAAGAAAGGCATGGCCGTCTTTTAAAAAGGCTGTTCCCGGCTCGGTTAAGAACAATATCTGCAAGGTTCTGAGCAGCGTCAGCAGCAAATTTAAGAACAGATATATTTTTGTTGTAAATTTCAGTTTCAAGAGGAGTCCTCCCTGGTTATCAAGCGTCCGCACCATACATATATATTCTACGGACAATCTAATTTTAGTTCAACACGGCGCGTTTGTCAAACATTTTATGAAAAGGCGCAAAGTTTGATTTTCGTCAGCCTATGAAAGGAAGCTCAACATGAAAGGATTATATTCGGCTGCGGCGGTAATTATTTTTATATGCATGGTGCTTTTCCCTCTGCTGTCAATGAGGGAAACGGTCATACCGGACACGCCCGAAAAAATCAATGTCGGGGATATAAGGGAGCCGACCGACAGTTTCAGGCTTTTTGATGCCGAAACCGGGAGCGTGACCGACATTGATACAGTCGATTACATATGCGGCGTTGTTGCAGCCGAGATAGGACCTAGCAGCAGCACCGAGGCATTAAAGGCTCAGGCAGTCGCGGCATACACCTTTGCCTGCCGCAGAAAGGCGATGCGGACAAAGGAAAAGTTTGATGTTTCAAGCGACCCTGCGACCGACCAGGCGTATCTTTCAAAGGATACCCTCAAAGAACGCTGGGGCGATGATTTTGAGCAGTATTACGGCGGCATATATTCAGCTGTGACCGCCGTAAAGGGCGAAATACTTACCTATGACGGCGCACCGGCGCTGACCGTTTATCACGACATTTCGGGCGGCAAAACCGAGTCGGCTGAAAACATGTGGGGCTCGGCGCACCCTTACCTTGTGCCGGTCGAAAGCGTCGGGGACGTCTTAAGTCCCGATTATTTAAGCAGCGCCAAAATAGGTGCCGATCAGATGAAGGAAGCCGTCACTTCGCTTGGCGGATCGGCGGACGGCGACCCGTCGGGCTGGATAGGCGAACCGGTGCGCTCCGATTCGGGAACGGTGCTCAAAATAGCAGTCGGCGGCAAGGAGGTGACGGGCACCGAGCTGCGGCAGGCGCTCGACCTGAGAAGTGCCAATTTTGACGTTTCTTTTGCCGAAAACACCTTCACATTTACAGTAAGGGGGCACGGGCACGGAGTCGGCATGAGCCAGTACGGCGCGTCGTTCATGGCGCTGCAGGGCAGCTCGTACCGGGAAATACTTTCGTGGTATTACCCCGGCACCGAACTGATCAGTCAGGAAAAATCATGAAAATATAGGTCTTGACAAACCGAAAAAAAGGTGCTACAATGCACACAAAGCGTTGAAGATATTAAGCTGCTGTGTTGACATTTAAGAGAGCCGCCGTTTGGTGCAAGGCGGTATGAAGATGCGGCGGACGTCTCGTATCTGAGCCGGGCTTCGGAAAATTTCAGTATGAAGCCACGGAGGACTCCGTTACAGGTCAGAGGTTTGTCGGAACCTTGCTGAGTGGTCGCGTTTTCGCGGCAATACGGGTGGTACCGTGGTTAATCTTTTGATTGATCATCCCGCAGAGTTTAGCAGCTCTGCGGGATTTTTTGTTTGCAAGAGCCGCACATTTTTACCGTTTCTAAAATTTTAAGGTTTCAAAGGAAGGGTCACAAAATGAAGAAGATCGAAGTATCGGATGTAACACTGAAAGAATTGCAGTCATCAGACGGACGCACACTTTCGTTAAAGGACAGGGCGGCTATTGCCCGTTCCGTGAGAAGCGTCGGGGCTGACGCCATTGAACTGTCGGCACTTTGCGGCACGCGCGAGGACGAGGTCGTCTGCAGGACTATAGCGTCCGTAGCGGACGGCTGCACCGTCGCCGTTCCTGCCGGAATAACCGAGGACAGCATCAAGGCAGCCTCATCGGCGATAGGCGCCGCCAAAAAGCCGAGGCTTCAGATAGAGCTGCCGTCCTCCACCGTCCAGATGGAATATATTTATCATGTAAAAGCGCCCAAAATGCTTGAAATGGCGGCAGGCTTAGTCAGCTGCGCCAAAAATTATTGCGGTGACGTTGAGTTTATCGCACTTGACGCTTCAAGGGCTGAAAGGGATTTCTTAAGAGAGCTTTGCGCCGCAGCGGTAAGCAGCGGTGCCACGGTCGTTACACTTTCGGACGATGCCGGTATTATGACCCCCGATGAAACGGCTGAGCTTATCAAGTATATACGCGGCGCGGTAAATGCAAAGCTGTACTTTGCGCCGAATGACGCTTTGGGACTTGCGGCAGCATGTGCTATAAGCGCCGCAAACGCCGGGGCTGACGGCGTGAAAACCGTTCTTACCGGCAGCAAAAGCTTAAGCGCCGGTCTGTTTGCGGATATTGTCCGTGCGAAGGGTGAGGCTTTGGGTATCGACTGCGGACTTATAGTTTCGGGCGTTCACAACAGCATAGAGGAAATAGTGTCGGCGCTTGACAATAAAAGCAGCGACACGCCGGCGGCAGCCGACGTGCCCGTGCAGCTGACCGTGCACAGCACCCTTTCTGAGGTATCTCAGGCGGTAAGCGCCCTCGGATATGAGCTTGGCGACGCAGACTGCGGCAAGGTCTACGAGGAGGCAAAGCGCGTTATGTCGCGCAAAGGCTCGATCGGTGCCAAAGAGCTTGAGGCGGTGATCGCCACCGCCGCAATGCAGGTGCCCAGCACATATCACATTGAAAGCTATGTCATAAACAGCGGAAATATCATTACCGCAACCGCAAATATAGTACTCAATAAGGACGGCGAAAGACTTACAGGCATCAGCACCGGAGACGGTCCCATAAATGCCGCGTTCCTTGCCATTGAACAGATAATAGGTCACCACTATGAGCTTGACGATTTCCAGATACAGGCGGTCACCGAGGGACACGAGGCTGTGGGCTCGGCGGTGGTAAAGCTGCGCGAGGGCGGTGTGCTTTATTCCGGCAACGGCATTTCGACCGACATTGTCGGAGCAAGTATAAGAGCATACATAAACGCGCTCAACAAGATAGTTTATAAGTCCTGAAAAGGGGAGGCAGCATCATGAAATTTTCTTTCAAGACCGACATGGTTCCGAACCTTACGTTTGAAGAGGTCTGTAACACAGCCCGTGATTACGGCTTTTCCGGATTTGAGATATGCGGTATAGATGTCAGCGCCGCTGTAGGCGGACTTTTCGACCCTTACAGTGCCGCCGGGGCGCGCCGCAAGCTTGTAAACCGACATATATCGGTACCGGTGCTTTACTGTCCCGAAGCCGTGGGCGAAGCGGCTGACACAAAACTTATCAAAAAATACATCGAAACGGCAGGCTACAGCGCGATCCCGTTTGTAAGGGTCACTATCAGCGACAAAGCCGGGCTGCCTGATATAAAGCAGCTGCTTGATCCTGTAATGCCGCTTACAGAGGAGCTTGGAGTCACACTGCTTTTTTCAACAACGGGCAGCTATTCCGATACATCAAAGGTTATAGAGCTTATAAACATGTTCAGCTGCGGTTCGGTCGGCGCGTCGTGGGATATTGCAGAAACGTTTTTTACCGCCCGTGAGACCGCCGAAAAGACCATACAGACACTCGGTGCATACATATGCAACGTGCATATAGGCGACCGCAGCGACGGCCGTTCGGTCCTTACGGGCGACGGTGAGCTGCCGGTTGACGAATTCCTTTTTGCGCTGCGCTCTCTCAACTACGAGGGCTTTATATGTGTCGATGAAAATGACGAGATAAAAAATACCGACATAGTTTTCACTCATTTTGTAAATTTCATGAATCGGAAAACAAGCAGCGACAGCGGTTTGCAGTCGCTTTACTACAATCGTTCCCACACCGGAAGGTTTGTCTGGAAGCGCTATGACGTTATCGACAAGACCTTTTCAGAGGTGCTTGACACCATGGTCGAGCATTTCCCCGACCAGTATGCCTTCAAATACACCACGCTTGATTACACAAGAACCTACAGCGAATTCAGGCGCGATGTCGACAAAGTTGCTGCCGCGCTGATATCGCTCGGCGTAAAGCCGGGGTATCACGTCGCCATATGGGCAACCAACATACCCCAGTGGTTCCTGACCTTCTGGGCGACGGTCAAAATCGGCGCCGTTCTGGTTACCGTCAACACGGCGTACAAGCTGCACGAGGCGGAATATCTGCTGAGGCAGTCCGACACCCACACCCTTGTCATGATAGACAGCTGTAAGGACTCGAACTACAAAGAGATAATGGAGACGCTCTGTCCCGAGCTTCGCGATCTTGCTCCGGGCAAACCGCTTCATTCGGCAAAGCTGCCGTTCCTTAAAAACATTGTCACGGTAGGCTTTAAGATGGACGGCTGCCTTGACTGGGACGGAATGATGTCGAGAGCCGACAGCGTGCCGGCTGCGGAGGTGCGCCGCCGTGCCGCCGAGGTAAGACCGGACGATGTCTGCAACATGCAGTACACCTCGGGTACGACCGGTTTCCCGAAGGGCGTAATGCTCACCCACCGCAACATAGTAAACAACGGCAAGATAATAGGCGACCGTATGGATCTTTCGACCGCCGACCGCATGATGGTACAGGTGCCGATGTTCCACTGCTTCGGCATGGTGCTTACCATGACCTCGATAATGACACACGGCGGAACGCTCTGTCCCATGCCGTATTTTTCGCCAAAATCTTCGCTTGCCTGCATAACCGACGAGCACATCACCTGCTTCAACGGCGTGCCGACAATGTTTATTGCGATGTTCGCGCACGAGGACTTCAAAAAGACCGATTTCTCGCATGTAAGAACCGGTATAATGGCAGGCGCCAACTGTCCGCCCGAGCTTATGCGGCGTGCGGCGGCTGAAATGAACATGACCGAAATAGTCAGCGTCTACGGTCAGACCGAGTCGTCGCCGGGCTGCACCATGGGCGAGGTTGGCGAGGATATCGACCACAGGGTTGAGACGGTCGGCAGCGCGTTCCCGGGCGTTGAGTGTAAAATAATCGACCCCGAGACCGGCGAGGATCTGCCCGACGGCGAAAACGGCGAAATTGTCGCGCGCGGCTACAACATAATGAAGGGATACTACAAAATGCCGCATGCCACCGCATCGACCATCGACAAGGACGGCTGGCTGCACACCGGCGATATCTGCTGCCGCACGAGCGACGGGTATTACAAGGTGACCGGACGCCTTAAGGACATGATAATCCGCGGCGGCGAGAACCTGTACCCCCGTGAGATCGAGGAATTTTACCTCGGTCACGACAAGGTGCGCGATGTGCAGGTAGTAGGCGTTCCCGATAAGAGGTACGGCGAGGAAGCCTGCGCCTTTATAATTCTCAAGGACGGATGCGAGTCGGACGAAAACGAAATGCGCGAATACGGCAACCGCTTCATGGCGCGTCACAAGGTGCCGCGGTATTTTGTGTTTGTGAAAGAATTCCCCATGAACGCAGCCGGGAAAATACTCAAATACAAAATGCGTGACGATGCCGTCGCCGTGTTAGGACTGTGATCTTATGGAAAATGTACAACATCAGAGAATAATCGATTGTCACTGCCATGTTTACCCCGATAAAATAGCCGCAAAGGCGGTAAAGGGCATAGGCGATTTTTATGGACTGCACATGGACATGGCAGGCACCGTGTCCGACATGAAAAACGCCGAAAGGGACGCAAATGTTTCCGACTGCATTATTTTTTCGGTGGCTACAAAGCAGTCGCAAGTAAGGTCGATAAACGAATTTATAGCGTCTGAGGTCGCAAAGGATCCCGTGCATCTGACGGGGCTCGGCACTTTGCACCCCGACAGCGATGACATCGACGGCGATATCGAACAGATAATAAACTTGGGGCTAAAGGGCGTCAAGCTGCACCCGGACGTTCAGCAGTTCAAGATCGACGATTACCGCTGCCTTAAAATTTATGAAAAATGTGAGGGCAGGCTGCCGATACTGATGCACACCGGCGACAAGCGGTATGATTTTTCAAATCCCAACAGGCTCAAACCGATACTTGAAATATTTACGGGACTTACCGTTATCGGCGCGCACCTCGGCGGCTGGTCGATCTGGGAAAAGGCTGCCCGTGAGCTTTGCGGCTTCGGCAATTTTTACGTTGACTGCTCGTCGTCGCTGTACGCGCTTGACAAAACCACAGCGACCGGAATCATCCGTGAATACGGCTCGGAGCGTGTTCTGTTCGGTACCGATTATCCGATGTGGGAACCGAAAACAGAGCTTGCGCGGTTTGATTCCCTGCCGCTGACCGAAAAAGAGCGTCAGGATATTTTGTGGAAAAACGCCGTGCGGCTGTTTGGCATAGGCTGAAAAGATAAATAACACCGTACGGTTTTGCTCGCAGGCATTTGCATAGCTTCGTTTTATAATATGGGATAAATTTTAGTTTAGCGGTGTAAAAAGCCAAAAATCTAATTGTGCACTTGTAGGGAACGAGCCTCGAGTGTCGTTCCGCGCGGTTTCATTAGGTTTTAAGGAACGACACATAGGTCGTTCCTTACGTCTATCAATTAATTATACGAATACCATTCACCTATAAACTAAAATTTAACGGCATGTCCGGCGGACGGGTTGTGCCGATATGAATTATAAGCAAAATATTGCAAATTCCTATTGACAAAACGCGGTGCAGCGGATATAATAACCCTTGTGCCGATGCGGCGCTGTTAAAAATGTGGTGGGTATAGCTCAGTTGGTTAGAGCGCCAGATTGTGGCTCTGGAGGCCATCGGTTCGACTCCGACTACCCACCCCATTATTTTTTTTTGAATTTTAGGGGTCGCGTAGCAACTTTGGGGTGTCGTCAAGCGGTAAGACACAGCACTTTGACTGCTGCACTCGTAGGTTCGAATCCTGCCACCCCAGCCATGAAAAAGCGATTGCATTTTGCAATCGCTTTTTCAGTTATATTCGCCTTACGGCGAGAGGTATTGCTGTGCAGTGATATCCGG
>ERZ779894.1912-NODE-1912-length-19614-cov-8.936142_pt1 | contig 19614 bp, 18 predicted proteins | sample MGYA00511587_ERZ779894 | MGnify/ENA primary metagenome ERZ779894 (study PRJEB29588, sample SAMEA2160490) | human gut metagenome | biome: human gut; feature: human-associated habitat; material: faeces | place: Denmark | collected 2008/2010 ... | reverse complement strand
CCCGAAAGGGGCGGCGCGCCTCAGCAAACCAAAGGGGTCCCACAGGAGGGCTCCGACGCGAAGCAAACTGGATGACATAAGGTAAAATTGCCTTTAAGGGCAAACGAAGCCATCCTGCCGCCCTTTAGCCGCAAGGGAGCTATGGAAATTTCGGGAACGTAGCATAAGCCACCTTTTCGACAAACGGAGGGGCCGCCCTGTTGGGCGGCCCCAAATACGTTGTCGTTTGCCAAAGGCTACTTTTCCAGGAGAAGCTCGGCGATCTGCACGGTATTGGTGGCGGCGCCTTTGCGCACCTGGTCGCCGCAGCACCAGAGGGTCAAGCCGTTGGGATTGGTAAGATCCCGGCGGATACGGCCCACGAACACGATATCCTGGTCGCTGGTCTCCAGGGGCATGGGATACCGCTTGTTGGCGGGATCGTCCACCAGCCGGCAGCCGGGGGCGGCGGCGATGGCAGCCTTTGCCTCCTCCACGGAGATGGGCCGCTCGGTCACCAGGGTGACGGATACGGAGTGGCTGCGCACCACCGGTACCCGTACGCAGGTGCAGTTTACCAGCAGCTCCGGCAAATGCAGGATCTTGCGGCCTTCGTTCTGCATCTTCATTTCCTCGCTGGTATAGCCGTTTTCGCCAAAGCCGCCGATCTGGGGAATAACGTTATAGGCGATCTGATATTGGAATACCTTTGGCACCGGCTTTTCGCCCCGGGAAATGGCTTCCACCTGCTCCATCAGCTCCAGGGGGCCTCCTGCGCCTGCGCCGGATACCGCCTGGTAGGAGGAGGCGATCATGGTCTTAATGGGGGAAAGCTTTGCCAGGGCGTTGATGGCCACCAAGGTCACGATGGTGGTGCAATTGGGATTGGAGATGATGCCCTTGTGCCACTTCACATCCTCGGGGTTGATCTCTGGGATCACCAGGGGCACATCTGGGTCCAAACGAAACGCGCTGGAATTATCTACGAACACAGCGCCCGCTGCCTTGATAGCCGGGGCAAACCGCTTGGCGATGTCGTTTTCCGCCGCGCCTAATACGATATCGATGCCGGAAAAAGCGTCCTCCCGGGCTTCCTGCACAATCACGTCCTTGCCCTTAAAGGGAATGGCGCTGCCTGCGCTGCGGCTGCTGGCCAGGGGCCGCAGCTCGCCTACGGGGAAGTCGTGCTCCTCCAGGATCTTCAGCATCTCCCGGCCTACTGCGCCTGTGGCGCCTAAAACGGCTACATTATACAGTTTCATTCCTCTTTCCCTCCTACAATAAAGCTATCGTACAAAACGCGAATAGTCTTTTCAAAGTCCTGGTTTTCCACCCCTACGATGATGTTGATCTCATCGGGGCCCTGGGCAATCATGCGGATGTTGATATCGTTGGCCCCTAGGGTACCGAACACCTTGCCGCTGACGCCGGGGATAAAGGCCATTTTCCGGCCCACCGTGGCGATCAGGGCGATGTTGTCCGTTACGGTGATGGAATCCGGTTGGAACAGGTCCTTGATCTCCCCTATTATATCATAAATACAAGATTTAATCTTTTCCGTAGAGACCACCAGGGAAAAGCTATCAATGCCGCTGGGGAAATGTTCGATGGGCACGTTGTATTTTTCAAAAATAGCCAATACCCCACGAATGGTGCCGGTATCCGCGGCCAAATGGCCCTTGCGCAGGGTGAGGATAGAAAAATCCTTGCGGCCGGATATTCCCGTAATGAACCGTTTGCGTTCCTCCCGGGTCTCCTTGGAAAAGCTCTCCTGGATCAGGGTGCCGGGGGCTTGGGGATCGTTGGTATTGCGGATGTTGATGGGAATGTCCTTGATACGCACTGGGAAAATGGTCTCCTCATGGAGCACGTTGGCTCCCATATAGGATAATTCCCGCAATTCGCTGTACGTAATATGGGCAATCGGCCGTGGATTGTCTACGATCCGGGGATCTGCCATCAGGATGCCGGAAACATCTGTCCAGTTTTCATAAACGCCTGCGTCAATGGCAGCAGCGGCCAGGGCGCCGGTGATGTCGCTTCCCCCCCGGCTCATGACCCGCACCTTACCGTCCGGCAGCGCCCCATAGAAGCCAGGCAACACCACCTTAGACTTTTCCCCAAACATGGCCGCCAGATTGGCCTGGCTCTTCTCCATATCCAGCTTGCCGTCGTAGCCAAAGGCTACCCATTCTGTGGCGTCCACAAAATCATAGCCCAAATAGGCGGCCATCAGCTTTCCCGTCAGGTATTCCCCCCGGGAGACCAGATAGTCGATGGACATGTTTTTATGCATATTGGCCCGGATCTTGGCAAATTCCCCTTTTAGATCCACATCCAGCCCCAATTCATTTTGGATCTCCAGGAACCGGTCCTCGATCATGGAAAAGATGCCGTCATAGGAGACCCCATATTTCAAGTGGGCATGGCACAGATACAATAGGTCCGTGATCTTGTTATCCTCCGGGAACCGCTTGCCGGGGGCGGAGACCACTACCACGACCCTTCTGCCGTCCGCCTGTACGATATCCTTCACCTTTTGGAACTGACGGGCATCTGCCAGGGAGCTACCACCAAACTTGGTTACCTTTAACATTTTCTACCTCCTATGCCTCCTGGGCAAGCCCCGCAAAAAACACCGGAATACCTGCCGCTTCCTTTTCCTTTGCCAGCTGGTGCATTTCCTCCACAGGCATGGGGCCGATCACCGCCCAACCGTCCCCTTGCTCCTGTACCTTGGGCAACGGCCCTGGGCAACGTACATAATAGGGATGGCTTTCTTCCTGGTTGAAGATTCTGGCCGGCTGGGTGTATACATGAAGCTTGCCTACGCCCGCCATCACGTCCATTACGTCCTGCATCATGTTCATACCCGTGGGCAGGGTGCCCGCCCCGGCCCCAAAGAAGGTGAGCCGGCCCACGTATTTCCCATAGAGGCTGGCGATGCTGGAACGCACAGGCAAATTGGCTTCCGGCAGGGTATTGGGCAAAAAGGTGGGCTCCACATAGGCGCTGATCCCATCTGGGACCTTTTTGCAGTGCATCATCTGCTTGCAGATCATCCCATGGGCCTCCGCCCACTCGATGTCCTCTTTTGTAATATGCCGGATGCCCGCAGTCAATACATCCTGCTCTTCCACCACCATAGAAAAGGCCAGGGAGGCGGAAATGGCGCATTTACGCTGCAGGTCCAGGCCATCGATATCCGCAGAAGGGTCCGCTTCCGCATAACCCATCCTTTGCGCCTCTGACAATACCCGCTCAAAGGACGCCCGGTATTTATGCATGTTCCCCAGAATGAAGTTGGAAGTGCCGTTGATGCAGCCGGAGATCTCCTGGATCTCATCCAGCCGTTTCGCCCGCAATAGATTGAACAGCCAGGGGATGCCGCCTCCCGCGCTGGCGGTGTAGCGGAACTGTACCCCGCTTTCAGCCGCGGCCTGGTTCAGCTCCCGAAACCGCTGGCATACCAGCAGCTTGTTGGCGGTCACCACATGCTTGCCAGCCCGCAGCGCCGCCAATACATAGCGATAAGCAGGCTCCAAGCCGCCCATAGCCTCTGCAACCAATTCGATTTCCGGATCGTCTAAGATGTCCGCCATATCCGTTGTCAGCAGGCCATCCACTGGGCCGGGCCGCATAGTCTGGACCAGCGCCCGTTTCACCGTGATGCCGCATTCCGGCTGGCTGGCGATGATTTCATATGCGCCGCTCCCTACAACTCCAAAGCCCAGCAGTGCGATCTTCATAGCGATAATACTTCCTCCTGTCTTTTCTCAAAAAACACTTGTTTTTCGCTGAGAAACAATGTATCATATTCACAACGGAAACGCAAGGGGCAATTTGCAATATTTTATCCCGCCCTTCCCTTTCCCAGCAAAACCAGATTGGAGGAAGCAATCCATGCAATACCAAAGCACCCGGGATAGCCGGCATACCGCCTCTGCGGCCCAAGCGATTTTACAGGGTATCGCCCCCGATGGCGGCCTGTATATGCTATCAGATCCTGGCGCCCTGTCTTTTCCCATGGCGGAGTTGGTCCATATGTCCGCAATGGAAATTTCCGAAAGGGTGTTGGGCCTATTGCTGCCGGGCTTTACAAGGGAAGAACTGCATGCCATCGTGACCGCAGCTTATACCCATAAATTTGAAACCGAAGACTTGGTGCCTTTGGTGCCGGTTGGGGATCGCTATATCCTGGAATTGTTCCGGGGGCCTACCAGCGCCTTTAAGGATATGGCCCTTTCCGTTCTTCCCCACTTGATCTCTATAGCCAAGGCCAAGCTGCGGGTAAAGGAGGATATTCTCATCTTAACCGCCACCAGCGGGGATACGGGCAAGGCGGCATTGGAGGGTTTCCACGACGTGCCCGGTACCCGGATCGTGGTGTTCTATCCCTATGGGGGCGTGAGCCGCATCCAGCAGGCCCAGATGGTCACCCAGGTGGGCGGCAACGTGCGGGTCTGCGCCATTGAGGGGAATTTTGACGACGCCCAATCCGGGGTAAAAGCCATTTTCACCTCCGCCCGGGCAGCCAACGCCTTATCTGGGAAGGCCATGCTTTCCAGCGCCAATTCCATCAACATCGGCCGCCTGGCGCCCCAGGTGATGTATTACTTCAAGGCCTATGGGGACCTGTTGCGCGCCGGTGCGATCCAGATGGGGGAAGCCGTAGATTTTGTGGTGCCTACCGGTAATTTCGGCAACATCCTGGCCGGGTATCTGGCAAAAAAAATGGGGTTGCCCGTGGGCAAATTCCTTTGCGCCTCCAATTCCAACAAGGTGCTGACGGATTTCCTCATCACCGGCGCCTATGACCGGAACCGCCCTTTCCATAAAACCATATCCCCCAGCATGGATATCCTTATCTCCAGCAATTTAGAGCGGCTGGTATACTTAGCCTGCGACGGGGATTGCAGCCAGGTTGCAGGTTACATGGACCAACTTTCCAAAGAGGGCCGGTATACCCTTTCGGACCGGGCGCGGAACATCATCCAAGAGGATTTCCTGGCCGGCTGCGCAGACGACGGGCAGACCAAGGCGGCCATTCAGCGGGTATATAATCAATATGGTTACCTGATGGACACCCATACGGCAGTGGCCTGGGACGTTGCCGACCAGGTGCCCCTATCCAACAAAACCGTGATTTTGTCCACTGCTTCGCCTTATAAATTCTGCGCATCGGTGTTGGAGGCTTTGGGCGAGCCCCTGGATCAGGATGATTTTGCCCAGATGGAACAATTGCAGGCCCGCACCGGCGTCCCCATTCCCCCCAACCTGGCGGGGTTACGCCAGCTGCCTGTGTTACACCGGGACGTGATCTCCCGTGACAAAATGGAAGACTATGTGCTGGAACTTCCCTAATGGATAAAAGGAGGGTGATCCATGAGCCAAAACAAACGGAACAATTATCTGATCGTAGATAAGCGTATCCTACCGGACTATTATGAAAAAGTACTCGCAGCCCAGGAGATGCTTCGCACCGGCGCTGTCAAAGAAGTCAGCGAGGCGGCCCGCCAGGCCGGCATATCCAGAAGTACCTATTATAAATACAAGGACTATCTCTATGCCCCCAACGAAGCCACCGAATGCCGCAAGGCGGTCTTTTCCCTGATCCTCACCCATGAACCAGGGGTGCTCAGCCAGCTGATCAACACCATTGCGGAGTTGGGCGGCAATATCCTAACCATCACCCAGAGCCTGCCCATCAGCGGCAATGCCAGCGTGCTGCTGACCCTGGATACCTCCAGCATGTCGTTGACCCCCCATGACCTGGCCCAGCGGTTCTCTGCGCTCAAGGGCACCAGCAGCGTGAAGCTATTGGCCATCGAATAGGCCTGCTGCAAAGGAAAAGAAGCCCTTTTCAAGGGCTTCTCAGCCTGTCGAAAAACCCTTGGGGGTTCGGGGGCCGCAGCCCCCGGAGGCTATAATCGGATTTGGCGGCGTGTACGGCAAATCCGCAAAAAGCCTTGCGTAGCAAGGGTTTCTCTGCATAGCTCCCTGGCCGCGCCGTAGGCGCAAGGGAGCTATGAAAACCTCGAAAAAGTGGCGCAAGCCACTTTTTCGACAGCCAAAAGCGGCTTTATGCCGCTTTTTTGCTTGGAAGGGAAGGGGGGCGAGGCTTCCCGAAAAGGCGGCCTCCCTTGCATAGCGGGGGGAAATGCCTTAAAATGGAAGGGAAAATACAAATCAAATTGCCGTTGGGCAACAAGGAGGGCTCCATGGGAAAATTCGTCGTCAAGCAAGCCAAGAGCGGATACCGGTTTAACCTGGTGGCGGGGAATGGGGAGATCATTGCCACCAGCCAAACTTACGCGGGGAAAGCTTCTTGCCTGGAGGGGTTGGAAAGCGTACACAAAAACGCGCCGGACGCCGCCCTGGAGGATCAGACGGTGGAAGGATATTTGGAGCAAAAGCATCCTAAGTTTGAGATATATTTGGATAAGGCGGGGGAGTTCCGCTTCCGGCTCAAGGCGCGCAATGGAGAGATCATCGCCGTATCAGAAGGCTATAAGGCCAAGGCTAGCTGTAAAAACGGCATAGAAAGCGTGCGGCGCAATGCAACGCACGCCGTAGCTTGTCGAGAAACCTCTGACGAATAGAAGATCGCAGCCCTTTTAGGCTTTCATCGGATTTGGCGGCACAAGGTGAATTGTCCCGAAGGGACAAGAGAAGGCCCCCTGGGGGGTGTACGGCAAATCCGCAAAAAGCCTTGCGTAGCAAGGGTTTCCCTGCATAGCTCCCTGGCCGCGCCGTAGGCGCAAGGGAGCTATGAAAACCTCGAAAAAGTGGCGCAAGCCACTTTTTCGACAGCCTAAAGCGTGCGGCGCAATGCGCCGGATGCCGGCGTAATGGCTGGGACGGAAGGGGAATAGGCTTTCCCATAGCGGCGGAAAAAAGGCGCCGTGCCTCAGGGCGCGGCATGATGGGAACCAGCCCCGCCTAAGCCAAGGGCATGCTTGACAGGGGAGCAGGGAAGCCGTTGGCGCCCTGGGGCGGTTTACAGGTAAGGGAAAAGAATGGCAGGCATATCAATGGGACGAAAGATCGGAAAAGCATTGCTAATCGTCGTTTGTGCAGTATTGGTGTTGGCAGGGGGGCTGGTAGCCTGGCTCACCCTGACGGAATACCGGCCGGCGCCGGTGGAGGCATTGGAGGTGGAACGAGGGGCGGACCCTGGGCGGGAGCTGTCGCCAGGAATGGAGCTGACCTTGGCCACCTTTAATATCGGCTATGGGGGCCTGGGGGCGGAGAGCGACTTCTTTATGGATGGAGGGTCGCAGGTACAGCCCCTGTCCCAGGCGCTGGTGGAAAAGAACCTGGCCGGCATAACGGCCCTTTTGGAGGAAGCGGACGCGGACATTTACCTGCTGCAGGAGGTGGACGCGGACGCCAAGCGCAGCTATGGGATTGACCAGCGGGCAGTCCTTTCGCAGGGGAAAGGGATGGATACGGCTTACGCTTTGAATTATAGCTGCGATTTTGTGCCTTTCCCATGGCCGCCCATCGGGCGGGTACACAGCGGGCTATATACCATGAGCAGCGTTTCCCTTGCCGAAGGGACGGGGGCAAGCCGGTATGCCTTGCCCTGCCCCTTTGCTTGGCCGGTGCGCACCGCCAATTTAAAACGCTGTTTGCTGGCGACCCGAATTCCACTGACCGGGACGGAACAGGAGCTGGTGGTGGTGAACCTGCACCTGGAAGCCTATGACGATGGGGCGGGGAAAGCCCAGCAGACCGCCATGCTGATGGACCTATTGCAGGAAGAATATGCGGCGGGCAACTATGTGATCGCCGGGGGGGATTTCAATTGCAGCTTCCCGGTGGTGGACCCGGAGGCGTGGCCCATCCTATCAACGGATAACTACGTGCCCGGGGTCATCGACGGGGCGGCGCTACCGGCGGGATTTCAGTGGGCGGTGGACGCCAGCTTGCCTACCTGTAGGCTGTTGAACCATCCTCTGGGGGCGGGGGAGCAAGATCAGTTTTATGTGATCGATGGGTTTATCCTTTCCCCCAATGTGACCCTGCTTGGCGTAGAGACCCTGGCGGGGGAATTTCAGTATAGCGATCACAACCCGGTGCGATTGACTGTAGCGCTGGCAGATTGAGAAAAAACGGGGTATTGCAGACTGAAGCTGCGCATACTCCCAGTATGAAACGTAGCAAGTACATGCCCTATCTTGCAGGGCTAATAACAGGGATATGCAATGGCCTTCTAGGAGCTGGCGGGGGAATGATCGCCGTGGCAGCTTTGGAGGGCCTATGCGGTCTATCGGAAAAGGAATCCCATGCCACGGCCCTTGCCATCATGCTGCCGCTGACTGGAGTATCCAGCGTTGTCTACGCCATGCAAGGGGCCATCCCCTGGGGAACATTGGCCTTTGTGGCTCCAGGTCTGGCAATTGGCAGCCTGGTGGGGGCCAGGCTTACCGGTAAGCTGTCGGATAGGACGTTGTGCCGACTTTTCGGCACATTGATGCTGGTGGCAGGCGGGTGGATGCTTCTGTGAACGGGCTGTGGTACGCCCTGTCCGGCCTGGCAGCTGGGGTCCTGGCTGGGATGGGCATGGGAGGCGGGACCTTGTTGATCCCTTTGCTTACCCTGGCCCTGGGGGTGGGGCAGCAGGAGGCCCAGGGGGTCAATATGCTGGCCTTTTTGCCGGGGGCCATTTTGGCCCTGTGGGTCCATAAGCGGGCGGGCCGTGTTTCCTTCAAGGGCTGTTGGCCGATGCTGCTTTTGGGTGTGCTGGGATCTGCCCTGGGGGCTTTGGCCGCCGGCTGGATCCAGACCGCTTGGCTAAAAAGGCTGTTTGGGTTGTTCCTTATGGTATTGGGCCTGTTGCAGTGGAAACGGGGGAAGGCAGCCTCGGGCCGAAATTGATAGGGAATAGACAGATTTTTACATATTTACATTTCAGACGGCTTCGCATTAGGGAAAATTAACGGCGGACTTTCATAAGAAAGATCACCAAGAAAATATCATTGCAAAATTGCCGAATCCATAGATGTAATCTCGGGATATTTATGCTATAATACATGCATCCGATTCATAGGCAGCCGATCCCGGGCTTTGCCATGTCCAATTAAAACCATCTCTTAGGCATGGCTGCAAGGGCAAAAAAACAAGGATCCTGGGACATTCAGGGGCCAGGCAGCCATTGGATATGGATCGCCGGCATGGGGATCCTGTTTTCTTTGTGTGCTTTTAGATGGGAAACTGTTCCAAACGGCTGGTAAAATATTCACAATCCTTTACGCGGAAAAACCTATGCAACCATATTTTTATAAAGTTTGAAAGGCAGGTGTTGGCTTTGCCAAAATATTCCATCCGGGGTGGCGTACATCCACTGGAAAACTGCCATGGGGGCAAGACGCGCACTAGCAGCGTAGCCATTCGGCCCCATGCGCCCAGTGTGGTGGAGCTGTCCATGTCGTTGTTTTTGGGCAGGCCCAGCACGCCCCTGGTAAAGGTGGGCGATCATGTGAAGTTGGGCCAGAAGATCGGTGAATCCGGCGGCTTTGTGAGCCTGCCGGTCCACGCCAGCGTATCCGGGGAAGTGATCAGCGTAAAGCCCCAGATGATGCTCATGGACCGGCCGGAAATGACCGTGACCATCCGCAACGACATGCAGGACGAATGGATCGACCTTACGCCCCTGGGTCAGGATGTGGACAGCGTGGAGCCGTCGGCCATTATCCCGGCCATCCAGGAAGCGGGCATTTGCGGCCTGGGCGGCGCGGCGTTCCCCACCCATGTGAAGCTGACCATCCCTGAGGGGAAGCGGTGTGAAGCCATCATCGTCAACGGGGCGGAATGCGAGACCCATGTGACGGCAGACCATCGGCTCATGCTGGAAAATGCCCAGGATATCGTGGATGGGCTGCGGCTGGCCATGCGGGCCGTAGGGGTGGAAACCGGCATCATCGCCATCGAGGACAACAAAAAGGACGCCATCGCCACCATGAAACAGGCGGTGGCGGGCATAGCCGGCCTGTCGGTGGTATCCCTGCAGGCCAAATACCCCCAAGGCAGTGAAAAACAGCTGATCTATGCCACCACCGGGCGGGAAGTGCCTTCCAAAGGCCTGCCCATCGACGTGGGGGTTGTGGTGCTCAACGCAGGGACGGCGGCAGCCATTGCAGACGCGGTGTTGCGGGGCAAGCCGCTCATTCAGCGGGTCACCACGGTGACCGGCTGCGTCAAGGAGCCGGCCAACCTGTTGGCCCGGATCGGGACCCCGGTTTCCGAACTGGTGGAGGCCTGTGGGGGCTATACCCAGGAGCCCTACCGGGTGGTGATGGGGGGCTGTATGACCGGCCTATGTACGCCCAACGACGCCGTACCCACTGGCAAACGCACCAATTGCGTGATCGCCCTGACGGAAAAGGAGGCCAAAACCCAAGCGGAGGGCCCTTGCATCCGGTGCGGCAGGTGCATCGAGGCATGTCCCATGGGGTTGCAGCCCTATAAGATGCGCCAGCTCTGCGACAAAGGGGACCTGAAAGCAGCGGAAGCGGCCAATGTGATGGAATGCGTGGTATGCGGCTGCTGCACCTATATCTGCCCGGCGCGGCGGCAGCTCACATCCATATTCAAAAACACCAAGGACGCCATCGCGCGGGAAGCAAGGAGGGCAAAATAAGATGGGACTGCATGTATCCAACGCGCCCTATGTTTTCAGCCGGGACACCACCCGGGTGTTGATGCTGGATGTGGTCATCGCCATGCTGCCCACCGCCTTGGTAGGGGTATGGTTTTTCGGCCTGCGGGCGCTGATGCACCTGGTCATCGGCGTGGCGTCGGCGGTGGCGGCGGAATACGCTTATCAGCGGCTGACGGGTAAGCCGGTACGCATCGGGGATTGCTCTGCCATCGTCACCGGGATGCTGGTGGCATTGAATATGCCGGCGCCGGCGCCCCTGTGGCTGCCCCTCATCGGCAGCGTGGCGGCCATCGTGCTGGTAAAGGAACTCTTTGGCGGCATTGGCGGCAACTTCATGAACCCGGCCTTAACAGCCCGGGCCATCCTGATGATCAGCTGGCCGGTGGCTATGACCAGCTATACCCTGCCGGTATATTCCCTAATGCCCGGGGTGGATGCGGTATCCTCCGCCACGGTGCTGGGGGGGTTGGAAGCCACCCCCATGGCCATGTTCCTGGGCATGATCCCCGGGGCCATCGGCGAGGTGAGCAAGGTGGCCATCCTGGTCGGCCTGGTATATATGTTGCTGCGCAAGGTGATCAGCTGGCATATCCCGGTGATCTACGTTGGCAGCTTTGCCCTGCTATCCTGGGTTTTGGGGAACGACGTTTTGCGCGCCCTGCTCTCCGGGGGCATCCTGTTTGGCGCGGTGTTTATGGCGCCGGACTATACCACCAGCCCTATGACCAAGAAGGGCCAGGCGGTATATGCCATCGGCTGCGGCGTGATGACCTGTATCATCCGCAACTTTGGCTCCTATCCGGAAGGCGTGACCTTCGCCATTTTGCTGATGAACATCGCCACGCCCCTGATCGATAAATATATGGGGGCAGGCCGGGTATACGGAAAGGGGAAGAAATAGCCATGGAGAAAAAGAAATCCCTATTTGGCGTCTTTATGAACGGCGTCATTACGGAAAACCCAACCTTCCGGCTGGTGCTGGGAACCTGCCCCACCATTGCGGTGACCACCAGCGCCTCCAACGGCATCGGCATGGGCTTAGCGGCTACGTTCGTATTGGTGGGGTCCAACCTGGTGATCTCCCTGCTGCGGAATATCATTCCGGATAAGGTGCGGATCCCGGCCTTTATCGTGGTGATCTGCACCTTCGTGACCATGGTGCAGATGCTCATGCAGGCGTATTTTGAGGCCCTATACGATAGCCTGGGCTTGTTCATCCCCCTCATTGTGGTAAACTGCATCATCCTGGCCCGGGCGGAGGCTTTTGCCAGCAAAAATAAACCTATGGCTTCCGTAATGGACGGCCTGGGCATGGGGATCGGCTTTACCCTGGCCATTACGGTGATCGGCTGCATCCGGGAGCTGTTTGGCAGCGGGACCCTGTTTGGGATGCAGGTGATGGGCGCGGGCTATGAGCCCATGCTGATCCTGGTGCTGGCCCCCGGCGGCTTTATCGTATTCGGGCTGGTGCTGGGCATCGCCAACATCATCATGGAGAAAACGGCGGCGAAGAAGGCGGAAAAGGAGGTCGTTGAAGGATGAACGAGGTATTGCGGATCCTGCTGTTCATGGTGAGCTGCGTGTTCACCCACAACTTCATCTTTTCCAGGTTCCTGGGCTGCTGCCCCTTCCTGGGGGTATCCAGCAAGGTGGAGACCGCGGTGGGCATGGGGGTGGCGGTCACCTTTGTGATGGGGCTAGCCTCCCTGTTTACCTGGCTGGTATATAATTTGGCCCTGGTTCCGTTGAAGCTTCAGTATCTGAATACCATCGCCTTTATTCTGATCATTGCGGCGCTGGTGCAGTTTGTGGAGATGTTCATCAAAAAGAGCAGCCCGTCCCTGTACAAGGCCCTGGGCATCTATCTGCCCCTGATCACCACCAACTGCGCGGTGCTGGGCGTGGCGGTGCTGAACGTATCCGAGGGATATAATTTGCTTTACGCGGTGCTCAACGGCATTTTCGGCGCCCTGGGCTTTCTGCTGGCAATCGTCTTGATGGCAGGCGTCCGTGAGCGGCTGGAAACATCGGACATACCGGCGCCCTTTCGGGGCTTTCCCATCTGCATCGTGATTGCGGGCCTGATGAGCATAGCGTTCATGGGCTTCAGCGGGATTGGAGGCTAGGATGAACTGGATGATGATCGTAGCGGCCCTGGGCATCATGGGGGTGCTGGGAGCGGTTTTTGGCGTGGTATTAAGCATTGCGGATAAAAAGTTTGCCGTAGAAGTGGACCCGCGGGTGAGCGCAGTACGGGCAGTGCTGGGGGGCGCTAATTGCGGCGCATGCGGTTTTGCCGGCTGCGACGCCTTTGCAGAGGCGGTGGTCAATGGAGAAGCCAAGCCCGATGGCTGTCCGGCTTCCGGCGCGGCAGGCGCAGCGGCAATCGCACAGATCATGGGGCTGGACGCAGGGGATGCGAAAGAGGATCAGATCGCCCGGGTTTATTGCCAGGGCACCTGCGAAGCGGCCAAAGCCCGGTATGCCTATGAGGGCATTGAGAGCTGCGCCATGGCCGCCACCCTTGCAGGGGGACCCAAACAGTGCGCCAACGCCTGCATTGGCCTTGGCGATTGCATAAAGGCCTGCGTGTTCGGGGCCATTCAGCTGGAGGACGGCATCGCTAAGATATCCGGAGATCGTTGCGTGGCCTGTGGCCAATGCGTAAAAGCCTGTCCAAGAGGGGTGATCCATCTGGCGCCGGCGAATGACGTGGTATTTGTAGCGTGTCAAAATCATGATTCGCCAAAGGAAGCCCGGGGAGCTTGCACCAATGCCTGCATTGGTTGCGGCCGGTGCGTCAAAGCCTGTATCACCGGGGCGATCCAGGTCAAGGATTTCTGCGCGGTGATCGATCAGAGCCTGTGCAGCCGGTGCGGGGCCTGCGCCAAGGTATGCCCGGTAGGCTGCATCCGGGATATGACGAGGCAAAACAGTTAGAGATTCCGGCTTATAAGCGGCCCGTTTCGGGCCGCTTATTTAATGGAACAGGCGTAGGATGCGGAAGGGGAAGCCTAAGGGGGGGGCGCAGGCCGTGAGGATACCGCTTCTGCTGGGCCATAAACGGGCTCTGATCCCATGGAAAACAGGCGGAGGGGAAAACCTCGGCGGATGGATAAGCGGCGTTTTAGAGCCATTTTACGGGGAAAAAATTGCTTGCCGAAGCGGGGCGAGGGCTTCGACAAAATTTAAAAAATAGGATTGACAGGCCGGTAGAAAATGGTGTATACTTACTCACGCAGTCGTTGTTGGGCGTGCAGATCCACAGCTGCAATGGGAGCATAGCTCAGCTGGGAGAGCACTTGCCTTACAAGCAAGGGGTCACAGGTTCGAGCCCTGTTGTTCCCACCAAATTTGGCCCGGTAGTTCAGCTGGTTAGAATGCTAGCCTGTCACGCTAGAGGTCAGGGGTTCGAGCCCCCTTCGGGTCGCCAAGGCTCCGCTGGTGCGGAGCAGATGCCTCGGTAGCTCAGTTGGTAGAGCAAGGGACTGAAAATCCCTGTGTCGGTGGTTCAAGTCCACTCTGAGGCACCATTGCGGGAGTAGCTCATTTGGTAGAGCGCCGCCTTGCCAAGGCGGAGGTGGCGGGTTCGAGCCCCGTCTCCCGCTCCACTTATGAAATGGAGGGTACAACGTACCCTCGTTTCATAACTTGGCGCCATAGCCAAGCGGTAAGGCAGAGGTCTGCAAAACCTTCATCCCCGGTTCGATTCCGGGTGGCGCCTCCATAAAAATAACTACATCTAAGGGTGTGGTTATTTTTATGGGATCCTGGGGAGATTCAAATGCTCGGGCGCAATGAATTCGCCCTGCGCCAAGGTTTTGCCTGCGGCAAAACGCTTGTACGGCGCAAAAGCGCCGCCCCACCGTGTGGAGCCCCGGTCTTGTCCGGCATCTATACTTTGCGGACAAGACAAAAAAGCACCTGTGAATCAGGTGCTTTTTTGCTGTAGGAAAAGTGGCCGTCCGCTTTCCCAAGATTCCCATGGTTTTCGTGCAAGGCCTTCGAACAAATCAGAAACAGACAAATATACTTTTACCACAAATAATCCTGCATTTTTTCAGAGTTCATACCCTGTTCAGACAAATATGGTAAACTAAGTAAAATTTCATCAAGAAAGAGGCGCCCCATGGTCAAATTCCTTTCCCTGCTGCTCTGCCTGCTCCTGCTCGCGGGTTGCGCCGCTCCGGCGGCCCAGGTGGAGGCCCCCACAGCTACGGAAGCGTTTCCGGCTACGCCTGTTCCCTCACCTGACGTAACGCCTTCCCCAACCTTTACGCCCCAGCCCACGACCTTTGCGGCCATGCATACCCCTAGCCCTACTTATTCCGGCTCAGGATATCGCACGCCTCCCCCTGTCCCCGTACAGTATTTTGAACCGGAAGAAGGGGAGAAGCTCCTTTTTTCGGAAGCGTTTTCCACTTACCCTATTCCCTCCATGGATGATGCGCTTACCTTAGCGGGAGAACCCATGACTGCGGCGCAGCTATGGGACTTGGCTTATTCCCTTGCGGATATTCCCTTGCGCCGCCTTTCCGATACGCTTGCTGAATATGGACTGGAGACGAACTATGTCGCGCCGCTGGATGAAGTGACCCTTAATGGCACTCCCTCCTGTATGCGGATCCTGGATGACCGATATATGTATATGTGTCTATGGATTCCAAACAATGGGAAGATGGGCCTGTTCTTCCGTAGGGAAGGAAATATGTTCGTACCCTTGTCCATGATGGATAGTGCCTTTGACAATACGGATGTGGTAAACTTTCTGTACTTTGCGGGGCAGCCTTGGATGGTCTACCATATAAACGGTCATGGTACCGGCTTTGGCGTCGAACATACTTATTGGTTCAACATAGAAAATGGCCGGGAAGAATTATTCTATTATGACGATTTCCTTCTCGCAGAAACCGCAGGGCCGGATTGCTATAAAATGGAGCAATATGGCACTTTATCCTATACGCCCATGGAGGGGACGGAAGACCCCTATCTCAGCCTGATTATCCTCCTGGAGCTGGAAGCGAAATATTGGGATATCGCCGAGGAGGGCGATCTTTTGGTGGCCGCGCCGGAGCCTGACCTGTTTATGGGGCAGGTGAAGATGAATCTGTATTATGATCCGGATACCTGCCAATTCTATGTCCGCATCCCGTTGGAAGCGATTCCTCTTGCGTGTAGTGAGGGTCATACCGATTCCATGTGGCGGTATTATCTTGGGGAAGAGCTTCAGACGCTTTTACAGGAGGGCGACTACTTCCAACAGCAGTGGGCCGCCACGTTTTTTGAGGACGACGCACAATAACGGATCCGCCAAAGGAGGCCAAGTATGAAATCTTTCGCCCTTCCTCTGCTCCTGTGCCTGCTCCTGCTCACGGGCTGCACTGCACCAGCGGAGCAGGTGCAGGTTGTCGCCTCCCATCCGGTGTCGCCCATCGCTACGGTGACGGCATTGCCTACTGTGACCCCTGCGCCTCATAGCACATCCATGCCTACGCCAAAGATCCCCGTAGCCGATACGGATGATTATGAATTCCTACCCGGGCCTTTTCTCCCGCTGCAGGAAACGGAGAATGTATTTTTTCTATGGCCTGCTGAAGCCATCACATCTACCCTGACCGGCACAGCAGTAAGCTATACGGTATTGGAGACGTTTGCGGAAGAGGTGGCAGCGAAGCAATTGCTTGCGGCAGACCTGGCGGGGGCCTTGCAAGCCGTCGGCGCGGATGCGGATTTTCCCCCCTATGGTTATAGTTACGGAGACTACAAGATTGTGGATTGGGCATGGATAGATGAATTGGAAGGCTCTTATGGGCGCCTGCATTTGCTTCTGGAATACAATAAGGGGATTGATCTGTTTTTTCGGCGTCATGGGGATGATGATACGCCCCTGTATATCAAGGATCACGAAAGGCTACTGGGGCTTTTTCAATTTGCCGGCCAGGACTGGGCGCTGTATACAGATCATGCTACAGGTAGCGGATATATGTCCATTTCTGTATACTGGTACAACCTATCTACCTGCCGGATGGAATTAGCCCTTGACTATGATTTACTGAATAGCTGGGCCAAAACCAACGAAGAAGGCTATGACGCCTATGAAACCAAGCGCATACAGGTTTTAGGAGTAAATCCCGTAGAAAATGGAGCGGACAGCTATTTAGAGGTTGTGATACATCTACAGCTCGAGGCAGATTATTGGGATAGGAAGGAAGGCCGGGAGGTGATCGAATACGCCCCTGTGTCGGATACCTTTGCAGCAGAAACCAAACTGCGGCTCTACTATGATCAACAGGCCCAGGCATTCTATACCCGGGTTTTGCCGGAGGCCTGCCCCCTGGCCGACGGCATATCCAATTCCCTATGGCGCTTCTATTTTGATTCCCAACTGCAAGATTTGCGAACCAACGGCAATTCCTATCAAACGCGTTGGGCGCAGACTTTTTATCCATAAATTATGCGGCATGAGATTGCCACTGTCGATTGAAAACATGTTTGGATTGCTATTTTATAGCTGCAGCTGGCTGGGCGTTTTCGCCCGGCCGCTCTTTATCCTGACGGCAGCAGGAGCAGGCGCTTATCGATAACCTTTCCTACCGTTCCCTGGAACTCGATCACGCAGACCCATTGCCCAATGCGGTTCCCGACGCTTCGGAAGGAAACGTATTGCCGGAACATGAGATAGTTTTTTCCGTTCGCCCTTCCCACAGCAAAATGGTTAACGGGCATGATGGATGCCATAGCCATACCCCGTTCATACATTTCCTCCAGCGCCTGGTCGCCGGACATTTCTCCATTGGCCAGGGTATCCCGTTTCTCCGGGGTATCATATTGCTGCAGAAGCCATTCTTCGGGTACCCGGTAGAAAATCTCCCCGCTCGCTTCATTCGGGAAGCGGGGATCCTCGTTGTCGCTCCAGAATGGGCTCCAGTCCAGAGTCACGTCGCTATCCAGCTGTGGAAGTTCCATAAGCACGTACCGATCCTGCTCCCAGGTGAATACAAAGGGATGATAGCCCGGCTCTACATGCTCTACGTTGCGATAGTCTATTCCCAACAGCACGATGATCTCCGGCCGGCCGTCCCCGGTCAATTCGCCATAGCCCACTTTTGCATACGGCGCGACGACGATGGTATTTTCCCAAATATAATCCGGCCCCTCCCGGAAGGAGAAGTGTATGGTATGGGAATCATAGGTGGGATGTTCCACGCGCTCCAGGCGGATGGCAGTCAAAAGGGCCAGATCCTTCATGCTGGTCATGCAGGGCTCTATTTCGCCGTCCAGGGCGTAATAAAACCGCGTGGCCACCTCCTCCACCCCCCAGGGCGCACGGCCTTCGATGACCTCTAACGTCACAGGTTCCAATTCCATCGGGTCTATGGTTGGCGTGGGTGCGGTTGTAGGAGAGGGGGTGGGCGAAAGGGAAGCCGTTGGCTCTAGAAGGGTAGGGGAAGGCGTAGCGGCAGGGGCTACAGCAGGCGCAGGGGCCGTATCTACCCGCTCCGCCGGAGCGGCGCAACCCGCCAGCAGAAGTAGGCACAGGAGCAGGGATAGAAACTTGATCATGGGGTACCTCTTTCTTTGGGAAGTAATACCGGTTACCAATGGACCCGTCGTAAAAAAGGTTTGGCCTGGGGAAGCTGCGGACGCGGTGCAACCGTATTCACAGCTACCGTCATTTTATCAAAGGCATAGTCGGACAGGGTGAAAGGATTTCCCGCCACAGAAACTATAAAATCTTTATAAATATTCCTATGTAACGTGTAGTAGGATAAAAATTGTATAAGCTGCTAACCCACCTATCCCCCTGTCCAGTATAGATCAAAGATAGTTCCTGTGAACCGTCCTCTATAGACCAGTGAAGTGAAAACATGCCGTCAATATACCGTTGCGAGTTAGTTATATCGATATCCTCCAGGCGTTCCCGCCGGTTTTCCGCCCCCAAAGCCGTATCCAATGTTCGTTGCAAAGCCTGAAACAAAACCATGGCATCCTGTGGCGATGCATCATCTAATGGAATGCAATATCGGCCTTTGGCTATGCGTGGATCCGATTCGCTGACCGGGTAAAAGACAAGAAATGCGGCATGATCCAGTATATTTAAGCCGTCTACCACATAGCTTGCAGGCGCCGGAGCTTCGGATGGAGCGGTGCGTTTTAAATCCGTAGCGCAAACTGTTTGCGCCCCGTAGTCAGCAAGAATGGTTTGCGCTTGGGCAGTAAAGAGTTCCGGGTCGTGATAAATACCCAAGGGGTCGAAATATGTGGATGCGCCATGGGGACAGCAGTCATTGCCAAAAGGATAGGCGTAGATTGTTCGGTGTTCAGCCGGTCTACATAAGCCGCAACATACCACTTCGACGGCTGGCTCCCAACGATTTCCTCCCCAATTTCGAAAATTCGATCTTCCAAATACCAGCGCGCCATCACTTCCCCCGTATGCGTCAGCAAGTTGTCCGGCGCGATCGAAACAAATTCGCAATAGGAATTCGCCCCAAAGGCTTCGTCCGGCTGGCCCAGTTCCTCCACCATAGAAAGATACACGCCTTCAAAAGCGGAAGTGGGGACTTCCTGGGTTTGTGCGGCCACGATTTGACGCACATTGCCTGCATTCGCCTGGATAAAGAGGCGCGCTTCATAATCTCCCAAAACATAACCGGGGATCTCATATAAATCAGGCATGGTCGGGTCCTTGGCCCCATATTTTGCTGCCAAATCGGCAATGTCCATCTGCAAAACATCGGGATCACGGGTAAACCCTATCGGGTCGATGGATGCCGGCAAGCGTATGGCTTGCGCTTGCTCTGGAGGGGCTGTAGATGGGCTGGCGTCGTGTATACTAGGCCCAGGGGCCTCCACCTGGGCCGCCGGAGCGGCGCAGCCAGTAAGCAGGAGCAGGCACAGGAGCAGGGAAAGGGCGGAAGATTTCATACTTGGCCTCCTTTGGCGGATCCGTTATTGTGCGTCGTCCT
>ERZ779894.1890-NODE-1890-length-19779-cov-3.417765_pt1 | contig 19779 bp, 18 predicted proteins | sample MGYA00511587_ERZ779894 | MGnify/ENA primary metagenome ERZ779894 (study PRJEB29588, sample SAMEA2160490) | human gut metagenome | biome: human gut; feature: human-associated habitat; material: faeces | place: Denmark | collected 2008/2010 ... | reverse complement strand
CAGAATGAAATTCTGTGTTCAAAAGGGGCTTGGGGGCGTTGCCCTCAACAAGCAGACGGCAGGAAATGTGAGTGTGTATTAACACTCGCATTGCTTGCCTGTCTTGTGTGTGGCTATCCACACGCATTGCTTGCCTGTATCTAAAACAACCGAAACGGCCCTTGTGCCGCTGCGGAAAATCAACCGAAATTCAAGCATTGGGAGGTAACGACTATGAGAAAGATTGTGTCCTGTAAGTATGACCTGGATACCGCCTGCGTGGAGCTGTGTTTAGAGGACGGGACGCTGCTCTCCATCGACTGCACCGCTGTGGAGAACGAGGTTGCAAACAGTATGTACCAGCGGTCGGAGCTGAACTGGCTAATCTACAACGATCCGCTGGCCTATGCCGAACTGATTTTGAATGGTGAGCCGGAACTGTATCTGAAGGCTGTGACAGTAAAATCTTTGCTTGATTAAAACTAATTAACACCATTTGTTACGCCAAATTGGTCTCATGATATCATGAGACAATCTTGAGTTATTGTGTGTTTTATGGTATAATGACTTATCCAGATATGATTGGAGAAGTTGAGATGCCAGTATCTTATGACAAGCTTTGGAAAATTCTTATTGATAAAAAAATGAAACGCTCGGAATTAAAAGATGCTGCTGGCGTTAGTTTTAATGTCTTAGCAAAGATGGGAAAAAATGAATTTGTATCAATGGAGAGCCTGTATAAAATTTGTGTGGCTTTAGACTGCGGTATTGATGAAATTATGGAGTTTACGAATCATGAGCATGCTTGACTTTGCAATTAGGGCAACAACAGAATATATTGATCATATGCCGAAAAGCCAGCGCAAAAAATATGGCCAGTTCTTTACAAGCAAAGAAACTGCTGTTTTTATGGCTGGGCTATTTGAAATTCCTAATGGATGCCAGGCACTTTCTATCCTTGATCCTGGTGCTGGTTCTGGGATTCTCTCAATTGCATTATTGGAACGCTTGCAGGCTTTCACGGCAATAAAAGAGATTAGACTGGTTTGCTATGAGAATGACCCCAATGTAATGGAGTTATTGCGGGCCAATCTGGAGATAGCGTGTAGTCAATCCAAACAGAAAATATCCCATGAAATCGTTTCTAATAACTATATTTTAAGTCAAGCGGCTGACTATAATCTGATGTTAGGAGCGAATTTGGAGCCTGAAAAATTTGATTTTGTAATCGCAAATCCTCCATATATGAAAATACCAAAGGACGCCCCGGAAGCCATAGCCATGCCGGATGTATGTTATGGCGCTCCCAATCTCTACTTTCTCTTTGCTTCTATGAGTATGTTTAACTTAAAGGATGGGGGCGAAATGGTTTATATTATCCCGCGCTCCTGGACTTCAGGTGCTTATTTTAAGAGATTTCGTCAGAAGTTTTTAAGTGAAGGCGTTTTGGAGCATATTCACTTATTTGTTAGTCGAGATAAAGTCTTTGAAAAAGAGAGCGTACTGCAGGAAACTATCATTATTAAGCTGAGAAAAACGCGCTCAAAGCCAAAAACTGTTACTATTACTACGACCCAAAGTAATTCAGACTTTTCAAAAAAGACCATTTTCAAGGCCCCCTATTCTGCCGTTATAAATGGGCCCGATTTCTATGTATACCTGGTGACAAATGCTGAGGAAGTGGAGACACTTAATAGTTTGAACAAGTGGGAGAACACTCTACCAAGCATTGGCCTAAAAATGAAAACCGGACTTACAGTTGACTTCCGAAACAGAGAAGCACTGCGAGATGCAGCTGAAGAGCAGGCTGTTCCATTGTTCTATTCTCAGCACATACAAAATGGCAAAGTGGTTTTTCCTGTAGGGAAGGAACACGAGTATCTGGTTACTGAGCAGAGGGGGCTATTACAGCCAAATAAGAACTATCTTTTTGTCAAACGATTTACAGCAAAAGAAGAACATAGGCGGCTTCAATGTGGTGTTTACTTAGCAAAAAAGCATCCTGAGTATTCCCAGATCAGCACACAAAACAAGATAAATTTTATCGATGGGATGCGTGATCTTTCGGAGTGTGTTGTGTACGGTCTCTATGTCTTGTTTAACTCCACCTTGTATGACTGCTATTATAGGATTTTGAATGGTTCAACGCAGGTCAATTCGACTGAAGTGAACTCTATGCCGGTTCCATCCATGGATGTCATTGAGGCCATGGGAAAAGAGCTAATTGCTGCACGCGATATGTCGGAACCGGTTTGTGACAGAATTTTGAGGGGTTATGTATGAGTAAAATAGATGAAGCAAAAGAGATATTAAATGCCTTGCAAGTACCGGCAAAGCAGCAAAATGCCATGTGCTGTTGTGTTTTGCTTGCCATGGCGGGACTTGTTGAGGAAACTCCGTGGCAAGATGCGACCAACGAATGGATTCGTATTCACGATGTAATTGCTTTTGCGAATAACAATTATGGGACTACTTATGCAGAAAATAGTCGTGAAACCTTCAGAAAACAGGCTATGCACCATTTCAGGAATGCGGCTTTCATCGAGGATAATGGCAAGGCCACCAATAGCCCCAATTACCGCTATCGGTTGACAGATGAAATTCTAAAGTTGGTACAGAGTTTTGGTACAGATCGGTGGGAAACCAAGCTTACTTCTTTTCAAACTAATCACGACACGCTTGTTCAGCTATATGCTTCTAAGCGTGTCAGACGCAAAATGCCTGTGAAAATCAACGGTGAAGATTTCACTTTTTCTCCAGGAGATCATAATCAACTCCAAAAAGCAATTATCGAGGAATTTGCACCGCGCTTTGCTCCAAATTCGGAATGCCTTTATGTCGGCGATACCATTGAAAAGGATTTGGTAAAGAACGAGGACAAGCTTAGCGAACTGGGATTTACTATTACATTACATGATAAGATGCCAGATGTGGTCCTCTACTCAGAGGAGAAGAACTGGCTGTATTTTATAGAGTCGGTAACATCTGTTGGGCCGATGGAACCGAAACGCATCAAAGAGATCGAAGAAATGACCACCGGCGTAACCGCGGGGAAAATCTATGTTACAGCTTTTCTGGATTTTAAGACATTCAAGAAGTTTTCTGAGATGCTTGCTTGGGAAACGGAAGTTTGGATCGCTGATATGCCGGATCACATGATTCATTTGAATGGAGACAAATTTTTAGGTCCTAGATAAATAAAAGGAGCGAAAAACATGAGGAAAGCATTGATTGTTGGAATTGACAATTATACCCAATGTCCTTTACATGGATGCTGTAATGACGCAGAACATATGGCACAAGAGTTAAGCTGCAATGGTGATGGTTCACCTAACTTTTCTGTAAAATTACAGAAAAATGTCTCGACCAAAGCACACTTGAGAAAACTAATTGAAGAATGCTTTTCGGGAGATGCTGATGTTGCATTATTTTACTATTCTGGACATGGCCATATTGATAATGTAGGTGGGTATTTGGTTACTCCGGATTTTGGAGCACATGACTATGGAGTATCACTACAAGAAGTTTTGAATATTGCTAATGATTCACGATGTAAAGATAAAATTATTATTTTAGACAGCTGTTATTCTGGTTTTATGGGAAGTATTAGTTCTTCTGGACAGGTTACTGCAGTAATCAATGAAGGGGTTACTATTTTAACCGCTAGCCGTTCCACAGAAACATCTGTCGAACTAAATGGACATGGATTGTTTACTTCTCTATTATTAGAAGCATTAAAGGGTGGGGCGGCTGATATTACAGGACACATTACTCCGGGTGGTATATATGCTTACATAGACAAAGCTTTAGGCCCGTGGGAGCAACGACCTGTTTTTAAAACAAATGTAACTCGCTTTACACCTTTACGCAGAGTCATTCCGCAGGTGGATATATCTATTATTAGAAAGATCTGCACATATTTTTCAGATGAAAATGCGCAACTTCCGATTGATCCGTCGTTTGAGCCGACTAATTCTTTGGATGTGAAACATGATGTAATTCAACCGTATGCTAATCCACATAATACAAAAATTTTTTCCGACTTGCAGAAATTGGAAGGAATTGGATTGGTCGTTCCAGTAGGTGAAGAGCACATGTATTTCGCAGCTATGCATTCTAAATCGTGTGCATTAACTTCCATTGGAAAACAATATTGGCGATTAGTAAATAATAAACTCATTTAGAAAGGAGAACTCACTATGGGGAAAAAACGCACATTTATCAGTTTTGATTATGATCATGATTTAGATTTGAAAAATTTATTAGTCGGGCAAGCTAGAAATACTGATTCCCCGTTTGAAATTACCGACATGTCCATAAAGGAAACTATTGCCAAGGATTGGAAAGCAAACGCACGCCGCAGGATTAAAGGATGCGATGTTGTAATTGTAATTTGTGGAAAAAATACGGATTCAGCTACTGGCGTAAGTGCAGAATTAAAGATAGCTCAAGAAGAATGTGTACCATATTTTCTTTTGTATGGAAGGGCTAATGATAATTGTGTCAAGCCAGTAGCAGCAACAAATTCAGATAAAATGTATAGATGGACATGGGACAACCTTAAGCTTTTAATAGGTGGAGCGAGATGATTAAATTTTTTATCTCTCATAAAAAAGAAGATGCATATACCGCTAATAAAATCGCTAATGAGCTCAAAGCGATGAATGTCCCTTATTATCTCGATATTTTAGATTTTACTATAACGGGAAGCGGAAAGGCATTAACAGACCATATTAAGCAAAGTCTTAATGACTGTACAGATATTATAGTTGTAATGTCTGAAGCAACCAGATATTCTCAATGGGTCCCGTTTGAGGTGGGAATGGCTGCTCAAAATGACATGCCAACTGCTACTTTTTTACAAGAGAATGTATCTCTCCCTGATTTTTTAATATATTGGCCTCGTCTAAAACAACCAAGTGATATTAGGAAGTACATTACTGCGCGTCGTGAAGTTCAACATGAATATGCCTCTCAACATTTGTTAGAATTTGCAGACATGCGTAAATCTCAAACTGCGAGATTTTATGATGTGCTTAAGAAAAGACTATAAAGTAATCTGTGTTATGTCTTTGGCAACACCATGGCAACAAAAAATCAGATAGCCTCTACTATCTGAATAATGAAAAGAATACCAATACTCTGAGCTAAATCTCATAAGCAAATCTGTTTAGAAAACTTCTGGCAGGAGCGAATGGGAATAATTATTAAAGTCCTGCAAGCCTTGTATTTCAAGGTTTGCAGGACTTTTTTTTGTTTGGTGTTTGAAAATATTTAGTTACCTTAATATTGAAAAAATGTTGTCACTTTTTCATATTGTTTTTTGTATAAATAAGAAATCTATTAAGTTATGTATATGAATAAATTTTCTTTTTGTTCTTTTTTTGGTATGGTACAATGAAAACAGTCAATGAATTTATTGTTCGTGAAATGGCAGAAAAATTAAAAAGCATTATTCTTTGCGTTTGAAAGACTGCTTGGTTGCAGATAAAGATACGTACTTCAAAGGGGGAGAAGTAATGGCTCTGATCGGAATTGATTTAGGCACGACGAACAGTCTTGCCTGTGTATATCAAAAAGGCGAAATGATATTAATTCCCAATCAATTCGGAAAATACCAGACACCTAGTGTTGTAAGTTGTACAGAAAAAGGATTGGTTGTTGGAGAAACTGCAAAAAGCAATTTGATTTTATCCCCGGATAATACAGCCGCTTCTTTTAAAACATTTATGGGGACAAATAAGACATATAGTCTGGGAGAAGAAACATATTTGCCAGAAGAACTTTCTGCCCTTGTGATCAAACAAATTGCTGCAGATGCAGAAAAATTTCTGGATGAACCAGTAACAGAAGCAATCATCAGCGTTCCGGCATATTTTAACGATTCTCAACGATGTGCAACAAAGCTTGCTGCACAATTGGCTGGTGTTCATGTAGAAAGGCTGATCAATGAACCATCAGCAGCTGCTCTGTATTATCAAATGACATATGAAAAGAAAGATGGCTGCATTATGGTCATTGATTTTGGCGGGGGCACCTTAGATGTAAGCATTGTAGAATGTTTTGAAAATATTATCGAAATCATTGGCATAGCGGGAGATAATCATTTGGGTGGCAATGATGTTGACCATGAAATCGTCAAGTTTTTTTGCAGACAGAATGGCATTTCTCTGGAAAATTTGAGTAATGAAGAAAGAGCTATACTGTATAAACAGGCGGAAAAAGCCAAAATAACGTTATCTGCAAATGAAATTGCAACAATGATATTGGTTGCGCAAAACAAAGAATATCGTCTGATACTTACCAATAAGTTGATGGCTGAAATATGCAATGATTTGTTTCAAAGAATCAAAAAAATCATTAATCAGGCGGTGAAGAACTGTTCCCGCAGACCGACAATTGACAACGTGGTGCTGGTAGGCGGTTCAGGGAAATTGGCTGCTTTGCAGAAGTATCTTTCTGATTTGTTTGGCAGACGGGTTTATGCTGCCCCAGAGCCGGAAAAAGCCATTGCACTTGGGATAGGCGTGTATGCAGGCATCAAACTGCGTGATGAGCAGATGCAGGACATTGTTATGACAGATGTGTGCCCCTTCTCACTGGGAGTAGGTGCACGTCATAGCACACAAGATCAGACTGTGTATATGGAAACAATGATTCCACGCAGCAGTATGCTGCCATGCGCAAAGGAAAAAATGTTTTATACCCTTTATGATGGACAGACGGCTTTAAATTTTAAAATATATCAAGGCGAGCAGTATTATGTTGAAAATAATCTGGAATTGGGAGAAATCACTGTCAGTGTAGTTCCAGATAAAGCCGGGAGCCAATGGGCAAAAGTTACGTTTATGTATGATATCAACGGAATATTATATGTTTCGGTTCAGAGCTGCACAGGTGAAATCAAAGAAAAAGAGATTGTGAATGAAAAACTCCATTTGACTCAGGAAGAACTGGAAAAAAGTAAAGAAAAGCTGACGAATATGATTCAGAATCAGTTGAATCTGGACGAGAATAAACTGATACAAAAACTTGTATATCTCTATCAGTTTGCCGCTCCCTTTGAAAAAAGCCAGATTGCCTTTGCCGTGTCTAATTTGCAGAATGCTTATTTCTCAGGAAGTCCGATCTTACGCAAAAAGACTTATGAAAATATGCAGGAATTGCTGAAAGATTTGGAATGCCAGATCTCGCAGGAAATTGATTTCAAGGATTTATTGTACCAAAAAGATTTGTTTTTGGATGAGGAGGAATGACAAATGTCTGATTTTTGGGAAGTACTGGGCATTGTGCCTACAACAGATAAATCTGTCATTAAGCGGGCTTATGCGGCATTGGCTAAAAAGTATCATCCTGAACAATATCCAGAAGAATTTTTAAATTTAAGAAATGCTTATGAATCAGCTATGGATTATGCTTCTGGTGGAAGTGGTGGATTCATTGTCAAAAGTGAACCTCAAAATGTAAACAGCATTCCTCAAAAAACGAATGCCGAAGAAATCTATCAGGCAGAGCAGGCCGAAGAAATCAATGAAAAAGGACAGGAAATATCTGAAAGCGGTTACTGGGATTTATCAAAATTAAGTGAACAAAGCGAAGTTGACTGTACAGAGGCATTGGCACAGTTTTTAGACTTATATAAAAGCGGAAAAAGAAATGACGCCAAACAATGGTATATCTATTTTACATCCCCATCGTTTTTGGAAGTATGGAGAGAGGAATCTTTCGCAAGAATGATGTGGAATGCTGTTCTTGAAAATATGGAAGAATATCCAATCAACAAAACATTTGCCAAATGTCTGAATGCTGTTTATGGGTGTTTTGTTTATGCGCCCCAGTCCTTTACGGAAATCCAGTATAACAACCATGTTTTATTTGACGGTTTTGCGAACATTGAAAAGATACTGGAGTTAAGCGGGAACATAGGAAAAATGACACAAAACGACTTATCCATGTTCATTAGCTTTTGCGAGTATCGCCTGTTAGTGTCTTTTGCCGAAGAAAATCAGTGGAATGACACCATAAAAATGCAGGCAGAATATATTTTTCAGAGATATGTAATGTCCTATATCAAAGAACGTTGCACACAAAAATCATATAGTGATGTGGAACGCTGTTATTTGGGAATCAGACTGATTACAAACTATATCAGAAAATATGAATTGCCAGAAGACATTTACCAGTATATCTGGAAAATATATTCTCTGGAAAGTGCCGTAAATGGCAGAAGTAAGCTATATTATGGCGACATTCGCGAAATCGTTTCCCATAAGAGCAAAACGCCAACGGAAAATCATAAGAAAATTTTTGACCTGTATTATGTTTATCAAAGAAATCTGGCAGAAAATAAATTGGAAATGCATATGATAGATGATATTTTTTTACTGCCGGAAACAGAAAAAATGTTAAAAGACAGGCATTTCATATATGATACGCTTTTTTACTGGATGGCAATGCCTCATGACATTGCTTTCTTGGAAAGATTACATGATTTTTATACCCAAAATGCAAATGTTTTCAAATCAAAAGAAATTTTGGCAAGTATTGAAAGACGGGTAAAAGAAGTACAAGCCGAAAATGCTTTGAAAGAGGATGAGGCAGATCAAAATTATTCGCTGTGTACCATAAACCACAGACCTTTTTTGCGCTATTGGTTGAATATCGGGTTTTACAGAGCAATCAATTTTGCCAATGTGTTGAAGCGCAATCTGATTTTTTCTGAAGAATGGGCACGATGTTTTGCGGAACAGAAGCATCGTCTGCTTTTGTTACAATATAAAAATAAGGCTGTTCAAATAAAATTTCATAGAAGATACGCAGAATATGTTTGTGGAGGAAGGGTTATCTATAAACCATTCATACAGTGGTACGCATTGGAAAACATAGAAGATGATACGGTGTTTTTTCTGCTATTGCCGGCGGTCATTCCCTTTATAGATGATGAAAAGACCTATGATATGGTTTTAGCGCATATCAAAAAACATTTGAAGGATGTAACGCTGACAGACGAAACCATCACGCAGCTCTCACAAGGCATCATAAAGATGCTTTTCTGCGGCAGATTTTTAGGTGAAGAAATAGACGAGGAAGAAGCTGTCAATGACTATGACTGTAATGCTTCTGAGATTTACAGGGAAAGCGAAACAGAATTATATATATGCAGATGGTCGAAATATCGTCATACGCTTTGTTTTTATGAGCAGAAACCGTATTATAGGGATTTCATGCCAAATGGAATATATGAAAACATTCTGACAGAAACCGATGCGATATCTTTGGCACGGGAACTGCTTACTGCTCAATGTGCAAAAACTGTTGCTGATATTTCCTATTTAAGAATTATGCCTGAATATATGAGCATACAGCCTTATGGCGCAAAAGCAGAAATCCGTGCAGGTGAGAAAATTACAGAAGATGCCATTTTAGATGCCTTGGACAGATTTTCCCAAGGCAGTATAAGGCGTATGGAATTGAAATGGCTTCAGGAAGAGGTTGTATTGATTAACGCGGATGATAAATGTGCTTGTTTTTGGTTCCATGATAAAAAGTATACCACATGCAAACTTCTTTACAACGCGGAAGTATATTGCAATGTAGATTCAAAGTATGTGACCTATTCACCGTTTTTGCTTGGCAAACTGGCAGACTACGAAATATTCCGCAGCCCAAGACTCCTTGTGATGAAATTATGTCCGTTGTTATTCCAGTTTGGTGAAGGAAATTTGATTGAAACAAAAGTAAACGGAATGTTTGTATGGTCTCAAAGCGTTTATCTGTATGGAAAATATGACGCATATCTTGTTGATAAAATGAAATTCGGAGACTATCCGCCTGAGAGAATCATTACGGATTTTAATAAGAGACGTAAGTTTATTATTCCGAAATTTCCTGCTTATATGGAAGTGGCCAGAGAAAATGGAGAAAAACAGAAAACTGTACTGAAACCAACAACGAAAGATCAGCTGCAAATGACTTTACAGATGTATTTGCAGGGCAGTATAAAGTATCTGCATTTATGTTGGGATATAAAACAAGAGGATACCTTATTTCAAACGCATCTGTTTTTGCTTCATGAAAAAGGTAAGTATGCGTTGTATTATCTGAATGATCAGAAGATGGCAGCTTACTGTTTGATTGGCAGTCTGGATGAGTATTTGACGCCAGAAGGACAATCGCCAATCTTAGAGTTATGTGGAGTACCTATTCACTTATATAGCATACATCACGATATAATTAGAATTCGATTCTTTTTATCGCTCCTGTTGGACAGCATTGAAAATCCGGAACAGATTTTGAATAAAGTAGGGGAATTCACTGATGGCACAAGAATTTACAAGCAGTTTATGACCTATGATGAACTGTATCAGAAATTGATGAAAATCGGTTGAACATGATGCAAAGACCTACAAGTTATTATTGTTGATAGGAAATGTTTATGATTGTGAGAGAATCAGAAAGCTTTTATCAATGGTGTGCACTTTTTCTTTTATACAAGAAGAACCAGATGGTATCGGAGCGAGCGTAAGAGAATTTTGTAAAACGAAAGGCTGAAAGGATGATATATTATGGAAGAGACGATACAGGAAGCACAGCTGGAGAAAATGCGTTTGAAAGCAATAAAGCTTGAAAAAGTTGTTATCATTTTGTCCGTTATTATGCTGCTTGTTTATATTGTTGTAGGGTGTATGCTTGTATTTCAGGATAACGGAATATCCACCCTTTCCGGTGTAAAAGCTGTTATTTTCGTTGCAGAAATTGTTTTTATAGTAGCTGTTGTATCACTGGGAACAGGCTTGCTCTTATGGATGATTATTGTAAAACATGCTTACGATAAGTTTAATTTAGGCTTTAAATCAAAGTATGTGCAGCACGTCGTCAGTTCCATAGAAGGTTTTGAAAACCTTCAATATGTGCCAAAAGGCGGCTTTACATGGGATGAAGTCAGAAATGCGGCAGCTGTGAACTGTGGTGATAAAAGATATTACGACAGTGAAGATTTGCTCATGGGAGAATATGAAAACATCAGATTCAAGATAAGCGATGTCAATACAAATCAAATGGTTCGTATGAGTAAAAGAAATCGTGTTGAAGAAATATTCAGTGGACAGATGATTTGTTTGGATCAATTTGATGACACAAAGAGAAGCAATGGACATGTGCAGGTTTTTGAGAAAAAGTTTATGTCCAATATGATTGGTTGGAAGGCAGAAAATAAAATACAGACAGAAAATGAAGCATTTAACAGCCGTTTCAGTGTATTTGCCCATGATGAGCATAATGCGTATTATATTTTGACACCACAGCGTATGGAAAAAATAATGTATTTTGCAGATGTCATGAATGGGCAGGTATCTTTTGTGTTTCGAGATGAAAAGTTGTTTGTGGCAGTCAGACGAGATAGTCTGTTTGAGGCCAATATAAATGAACCTGTTTCAAAGCAAACGAAGAATATCATAGAAGATGCGGAATTTATTCAAATGGCAAAGGAAATCCTCATTGCTTCGTAATAGGATTATTCTATGAAGCAGAAGCGGGTAGAATAAATGGAGGAACAAGAGCAATTTTGGATTGTGTCATTGGATTTTAGTTTGGTTTTTCGTGCTATTTGCATTTATATTCAAAGATGGAATGAGATACATAGAAAAACTATCAGGAAAGGCGTGATTTTATGGCTACATGCAAACTGTTTAGCGATTTTGCTTCATTGAGCAGAAAGGATGCCGGAGATTGGGTATCCAATTGCAGCACGCTGGCAGATGAGGCGTTTAAAAACAGCAGTAATCAAACAAGACTTTTGGGGAACCTCCTTGTGTTAGAGCAGTATCTGCATACACTGGAGCAAGGACTGCAGGAAAATGGGGAGGAACCGCTTCCCATTACCTATCAATCCATACAGATGCTTTGGGACTATTTAGATGGAAAGATCAAGCCATCCGATTTTGCAGACTTTGCCAATGCTCTTTATGCCTGCGTTCTGGAGTTTATGGTTGGTGAAGAATTAACAGAGGAGCAATCTGCCTTCTATGAAAAACATTTTCCTGATGGCAATGATAATCTGGTGCAGTGGGAAATTTTATGCTGGGCTTCTTTTTTGATGTTGGAGCTGTTGTCCATTTATGGAAAACGTCTTGATTTCGATGAGTTCGAAAGCTGTGATGCTGTTGATTTTGTGGAAATTGATGAGCTGCTGAATGGACTGAATGATGCCTGCATAGATTTTGCGGGGGTGGAATGTCCTTCTTCATATGCGAAAGACGTTATAAAAGCCATGGAAGATGTGTATGAAACGCTGCTGTTCCAGTCTGTTGTGCTCCAAATTCAAAAAGGACTGAAAGATGCACTGGAAGCGGTACCAGATGATTATGCAGAACTGAGAGAAGAATATAGTCAGTATTCCATTATTCCACAGGAATTTGCAGCGGATTTGATGGAATACTAAGGGAAAATATTGCTTCAGAAAGGTCTAACTGATTTATATGAATCAGCTAGACTTTTTTCTTTTCAAAATTGAATTTGATGGAAATGCCTATTTTATGAAATTACTATACATTACGAAAAAATTGTGCTATACTTTCTTCTGCATTTATATAATCGGCAGTTTGAAATGTATGTTTCACTTGCCGGACTGGTTCGTGAACTTCCCAGTATAAAAAACCAAGTATCTCAATCTCGCATTCGGGTGTTCCCGTTGCTGCGGGAACCGATGCGAAAAAAGAATCGGAAAGGAGATTGGAGAATGAATGCAAAAAAAGTAGTGATTGATTGTGATCCCGGCATAGATGATGTGCTGGCACTGTTGTTAGCGCTGCGGTCGCCGGAACTGGATGTGTTGGGAATCACGGTGGTGTGCGGAAATGTTCCGACAACGCAGGGGGCGGAAAATGCCTTGAAAATTCTGACGCTGTTAAATCGGCTGGATGTGCCTGTGTATCTGGGGGAAACAAAACCTCTTGTTCGAGATTATGTTGACGCTACAGATACCCATGGTGCAGATGGACTTGGCGAAAGTTTTCTGCCGAATATGACAGATGTGCGCCCCAAAGAAGGTGCTATTCAATTTTTGGCGCAGACGCTGTCTGAGCAGGAAGATGTATCTATCATTGCCCTGGGCCCTCTCACAAACATTGCACGACTGATTCAGGATTATCCTGAATGCCTTGAGGGGCTGGATGAACTGGTGACAATGGGCGGCAGCTACAAAAGCCATGGGAATTGTTCCCCAGTAGCGGAATACAATTACTGGTGTGACCCTGATGCGGCAAAGGCGGTATATGAAGCCTTTGAAAGCCATCCGGCTTTGCGTCAGAAACAAATCCAAATGATTGGTTTGGATGTGACCAGAGAAATTGTATTGACCCCCAATCTGGTTGAGTACATGACCTGCTTGTCTCAGGAAATCGGGAACTTTATTCGCAGTATCACACGTTTTTATTTTGACTTCCATTGGAAACAGGAAGGTGTCATTGGCTGTGTTATCAATGATCCCCTTGCAGTTGCTTATTGCATCGATCATAGCCTATGCAAGGGATTTTCGGCTTATACCACAGTGGAAACAGCTGGAATATCATTGGGTCAGACAGTGGTAGACACCTATGATTTCTGGAAAAAAGAAAAAAACAGTCATATTTTAACTGAAACAGACCCTTATCGTTTCATGACCTTTTTCATCACCCGTGTATTTGGTGCAGATGCGTCAGATGTACGCCATGTTCTGCGACAAATTATGGTGGAAGATGCTGGCAAACGTGTTTGGATGCCAAAAGATGAAGAAGTACCTGTAGAAATGCTGAAAGGGGATGTTCTAAAATGAGAAAAATTACAGTTATGCAGATTTGTTTTTTGGGAATTGCTACAGCTTTGAACGTGGTTGGAGCGAATTTAGCACTATTGCTCCGGCTTCCGATCTATCTGGATTCCTTGGGAACTGTTTTGTCAGCGGTTATGCTGGGACCTGTCTATGGTATGGTTCCGGGCATTCTAAGTGGTGTTATCAGTGGATGCACCAGTGATATTTACTCATTTTATTACATTCCAGTGCAAATGGTTGTAGGGGTTATGGCTGGCATTTTCTATCAGAAAATCAGACCAAACGGCAGACAATTTTGGAAAGTGTTGTTGACAGCACTTTGTGTTTCCTTGCCGGGTACCGTTGTCAGCTCTGTCATTACGGCAGCTGTTTTTGGCGGCATTACATCATCAGGTTCCAGTCTGCTGGTGCAGCTTTTGCATGCAGGCGGACTTGGAATGACAGCCAGCGTTTGCGTTGTGCAGGCAATTACCGATTATTTGGATCGTATTGTCATTGTGTTCTGCACGGTGGCGCTTTACGGCATGCTGCCTGCTTCTCTGAAACAAAAGGTACAGAAAGGAAATTCCCATGGAACGATATAATGAAATTACAAACAAAAATCAACGGGAAATCGTGTTGCTTCAGGGACGTCCCTGTGCCTGGGGAAAATGCGTTTTCTGCGATTATATAGCGGATAATTCAAAAGATAAAGATGCAATGGTGCGCCTTAATCATGAAGTGCTTTCCCGTGTAACAGGAAAATATGGCGTATTGGAAGTTATCAATTCTGGAAGCTGTTTTGAACTTCCTGAAGAAACATTAGAAGAAATCCGCAATTTAATTTATGAAAAGAAGATTCAGAAATTGTTCTTCGAAGCCCATTGGATGTACAGACATCAACTGCAGCGTATGCGGGAATATATGGGTATTCCCATTATTTTCAAAATTGGTGTGGAAACATTTGATTGGGATTTTCGGGAAAATTATCTGAATAAGCATGCTGACTTTACATCACCGGAAGAAGTCAGGGCATATTTTGAATCTCCTTGCTTAATGGTAGGCATCAAAGGGCAGACAAAAGAAATGATTGCCAGAGATATTGAATTTTTGAAAAAGTATTTCCCTCTGGGAACCGTCAATGTATTTACCAATAACAGTACATCCGTAAAACGAGATGAAGAATTGGTTGCATGGTTTATGGAAACATATCAATGGCTTTTAGACGATCCATCTGTGGAAGTCCTTTACGAAAAAACGGACTTTGGTGTTGGAGATTAAAGTATATCATTTTATATAAAAAAGGCAGACAAGTAATTTCCCCTTAATAAAACGTTGGTTCTCGTTTTATTGGGAATTACGCCTGCTGTATTCAAAAGAAAACATACCAAAATATCTCAGTAAAAATAAAAAAGCTGAAATCCTTTGTTTGATGAGGATTTCAGCTTTCTTTGTTTTCTTATGAAGATGCCCCTAAATTTGTCTGCCTTTTCTTTATGCGTTTGTTTCTGCAGGAGCTTCTGTTTCTTCCATACAACGACGGAAGAATTTCTTTTGATAGAACATGAAATAGATGATAAACAGCACTGCTGTGAAGCCCCAGGAGATAGGGTAGCTCATCAAAATGGTTGTAACGCTCAAATGGGTTCTTACAAAGATGAAGATCCACAAAATACGCAGTACACAAACGCCGCCGCAAGTCATCAGCATGGGAACGACTACATTGCCCATACCACGCAGGGAACTGGACAATATTTCGATGAAGATAAAGAGTGCATAGGATGGTGCGATAATATGGATGATCTGCATGCCGATTTCGATAACTTCCTGGTCTGATGTGAAAAGACGCAGAAGATAAGGACCAGCCAAAAGCATGACAGTTGTCAGCAGCAGAGAAGCAATCAAGTCCATGAGCAAACATACTTTGATACTCTTTTTCATACGGTCAAATTTACGTGCGCCATAATTCTGACCAATGAATGTAATGATGGAAACGCTGAATGCACCGGAAATCATCCAGTAGATCGCGTCAATTTTTGCAAAAGCTGTATGAGCCGCAACGGTTTCTGTACCCAGACTATTCAGGGATGTCTGAATGATGATATTGGAAATACCATACATAACAGACTGCAGTCCGGCAGGAAGTCCAATGGTGATAATGGCAATGAGCAAACTTTTGTAAAAACGAATCTTGTTTGGACGCAGCCGATAGATGTCTACAGATTTAGTCAATGAAAGAATGACCAGTAACGCACTGACAGCCTGAGAAATCACGGTTGCAAAGGCGGCGCCTTTTACACCCAGTTTCAAATAAACAACAAAAAGAATATCCAAAAAGATGTTTAAAAAGCAGCAAACGATCAAAAAATAAAGGGGACGTTTGGAATCACCAACAGCACGCAGGATACCGGAACCGATATTATAGACAAAAACAAAAATGATACCGGCGAAATAAATGCGCAGATACATGGTGGAGCCTTCGATAACATCCGCGGGTGTATTCATCATTTTCAATAAGGATGGGGTTAACAAAATCCCTGCAATACCAGTCACAATACCGCCCACAATGGATAATGCAATGGCTGTATGAAGTGCATTATTCAGTTTGATTCGGTCTCTTGCGCCATAATAACGGGCAATGATGACAGTGGCACCGGAAGCAAGCCCAACGAAGAAGTTTACAACCAGGTTTACTATCTGTCCTGTAGAGCCGCCTACGGCAGCCAAAGCCTGTGTACCGACAAAACGTCCTACGACAACGGTATCTGCTGTGTTATATAATTGTTGAAACAGTGTACCTAATAATATAGGAAAAAAGAAAAATAGCAGCTGTTTCCAAATAACACCTTCTGTAATTTGATTTTTCGACATTGCTGTGACACGCATAACGGTTCTCCTTTACGAATAGCAAATTTCATTTACTAATGTAATACGAATTACCTTACAGAGCAATACTTTTTTCAGAAAAATACAATTGCGCTCTTGTGACTTTTTAGAAAAGTGCTATGATACAAATGAATGGAGGCGGAATATGTATGCAAACCATTGAACAAGCTCTGGAAAAATTATCCAAATCAAACTTCAGAAGTAAATTTTATCTAAAAGAAGCTGATTTTTCTTATATAGAACGAGTCGGTATGGAGAAAATTGCACAGCATGCCAAGGAATTTATAAAAGAGAGATTGGCGCCGGCAAATCCAAAAAATGATGGAAAACAAACGCCTATGAAAGGGCATCCTATTTTCATAGCACAACATGCCACAGCCTGCTGTTGCAGGGGATGCTTAAACAAATGGTATGGTGTGAAAGTGGGCGTACCACTGTCCGAAGTACAGCAGCAAAAGATTGTAAATCTATTGATGGCGTGGACAGAAAAGCAAGTGAAACAGCACATGCGTAATGTTTTTGTAAAAGAACAAGCAAATGAAAATATGAAATTGTGAAGGACGAAATGCTATGTTATAATGGATGGGGGATGAAGTACATTTGTGTGTGGTACAAGGAAAATACATTTATGATAAAGGAGTTTCTATGAGAGGAATTTACACGTCAGTTATTGATATTCGAAGAAAAGTATTTACAGAAGTTGCTCGCCTTGCTTACGAAGGCGGTGATTATGCCAAAAAAATTGAACAGCTGCCATTTAAGATTCTGCCCGGTGAATTGGCATCTTACAGAGAAAGTATTTTTCTGGAACGTGCTATCATTGGGGAACGGCTGCGTCTGGCCATTGGTTTGCCAGTACGGACTGCCGCAGAATCTGCACCTGTTTCCGATGGGATCGAAGAAAGTGCCATTGCACGAAAGTATTACGATCCACCGCTGATTAATATCATCAAATTTGCTTGTCATGCGTGTCCAGAGAATAAAGTTTTGACAACCAATGGATGTCAGGGCTGTCTGGCACACCCCTGTACAGAAGTATGCCCGAAAGATGCCATTCATATGGTCAATGGACGTTCTGTCATTGATCAGGAAAAATGCATTCAGTGCGGCAGATGTATCGATGTATGTCCCTATAATGCGATTATCCACCAGAAACGCCCTTGTGCGGCAGCTTGCGGCATTGATGCCATCAGTTCTGACCAGTATGGACGAGCAAAAATTGACTATGACAAATGTGTTTCCTGCGGGATGTGTCTGGTAAATTGTCCTTTTGGCGCTATTGTTGATAAAGGTCAGATTTTCCAGATGATTCAAGCAATGAAAGAAGGACATCGTGTATATGCGGCAGTAGCACCTGCCTTTGTGGGACAGTTTGGCCCTAAAGTAACTCCGGGAAAACTTCGTTCTGCTATGAAAGCTCTTGGTTTTACCGATGTTATCGAAGTTGCAGTGGGCGCCGACTTATGTGCAACAGATGAAGCGAAAGACTTTATGGAAAATGTACCAGACAAACTGCCCTTTATGGCAACATCTTGCTGCCCGGCTTGGTCAGTAATGGCAAAGAAACTTTTCCCGGAATTCAAAGATTGTGTTTCTATGACATTGACACCTATGGTATTGACAGGTCGTCTGATTAAGTTGAAAGATCCTGAGGCAAAAGTTGTTTTCATTGGGCCATGTGCAGCGAAAAAACTGGAAGCCAGCAGAAAGAGTGTGCGCAGTGACATTGACTTTGTACTGACATTTGAAGAAATGATGGGTGTTTTTGAAGCGAAAAACATCGATCTGGAAGCAATGGAGGAAGAAAAAGAAGTTTCTGAAGCAAGTCGTGATGGACGTAACTTTGCCATTGCAGGCGGTGTTGCTGAAGCTGTTGTAAACTGTATCAAGAAGATGTATCCCGATCAGGAAATCAAAGTGGAAAGCGCGCAGGGTCTGCGTGAATGCAAAAAACTGATGACACTGGCAAAAGCAGGGAAATATAATGGTTACCTGCTGGAAGGGATGGCATGTCCCGGCGGATGCGTAGCTGGTGCCGGAACGCTTCAGGCCATCAATAAATCCACTATGGCAGTCAAACAATACGCCACCAGTGCGGACTATCAATACTGCTGTGATACCGATTATCTGAAAGATTTGGAAGAGTTAGGAAAATGATTTAAAATAGAAAGAAGTCAGTAAACCATTTTTGGTTTCTGACTTCTTTTTTTAGTAAAAATATAAATCCAATACTTTTTCTGCAAGATGTTTTTCCGCATTTGCCCGAATGGCCAGCAGCAAAATCAACATGATTTTTTTCATTTCCTCATCATAATCAGCCATGATTTCCTGCTGAAAAAGGGTATCATCAATAATGCCTTCTGCAGAAGCCTGCATGTATGTAAGAGTAGCTTTCTGCAGATAGATAAATCCAGCATAAATCTTTTCGGTCTGCTTTTCAGCGTCTTCTTTTGTTGGAAGAGCGAAAATCGGCTGGAATAAAGTCGCAATATCTTTTATGGACAAAACAGATTTCAAATGAAAAATCATAATCAGAAGCATGATGTGCGTGCGCCCATATTTCTTTTTCACTGGCGGCGGAAGAACCTTTGCCTTTGTATAGTTATTGATCATAGTTTTTGTCAAGACCTTGCCGTCAGACGAACGTTTGTAAGGGGCAAGCGCCTGATCCATAAAGGTAGTAACCTGATCCATGTATAAATCAATTTTGGGAATATCTGCAATTTCCACAACGGAAACAGTTTTAATCTTTTCTTTGAAGGTTTCCAGAATTTCTTCGTATGTTCCCATGCAATCCCTCCTTTTCCTATTGAAATTTATTATATAGTATTTCATACTATGTTTCAACATTTTTGTGTGTTTTGCTTCTTGTTACTATTTGGAATACGTGTTAATATATCAATATCTTAATATATAGTATTTAATACTAGATAAGGAGTTGATAGAATGTTAAAGAATAGTATAAAAGATCCCGTAAGTGCACTGACGCATTTTATTGGTTTATTAGCATGTATCCCATGTATTTTTGCATTGATTTTCCAAGCGTCACATCAAGATGCGATGACACAGGTGATTTTTCCGTTTCTAATCTCGCCGCGTTTCTCTGCGTCGATGAGTGCCTGCAAGTT